>Ga0307414_10001777_pt1 | contig 11166 bp, 8 predicted proteins | sample DK1Ometagenome_FD_203804 | JGI IMG/M metagenome (GOLD analysis project Ga0307414, IMG submission 203804) | Maize rhizosphere microbial communities from greenhouse at UC Davis, California, United States - DK15-O-3 | ecosystem: Host-associated > Plants > Roots > Rhizosphere > Soil | place: USA...
ACAAGCCACTGGTGGACCAGGCCTGCGCCGAGGCGCAATCGCCGCCGCCAAAGGTGCTGATCGTCTCGCGCGGGCTGGATCCCGCGCTGCCGGAAGTGCAGGGCCGCGACGTCGACTACGCCACCTTGCGCGCGGAAGTCGGCGATGCGGAAGTCCCGGTGCAATGGCTGGAGTCCAACGAGCCGAGTTATCTCCTTTACACCTCCGGCACCACCGGCAAGCCCAAGGGCGTGCAGCGCGATGTCGGCGGTTACGCAGTGGCGATGGCGCAGTCCATGCGCACGATCTTCGACTGCGCGCCGGGACAGGTGATGTTCTCCACCTCTGATGTCGGCTGGGCCGTGGGCCATTCCTACAATGTCTATGGCCCGCTGATCGGCGGCTGCACTTCACTGTTGTACGAAGGGCTGCCGTTCCATCCCGATGCGGGCATCTGGTGGTCGCTGTGCGAGAAGTACGGCGTGCGCACGATGTTTTCCTCGCCGACCGCCATCCGTGTTCTCAAGAAGCACGATATTTCCTTCATCCGCGACCACGACCTGTCGAAGCTGCAATACCTGTTCCTGGCCGGAGAGCCGCTGGACGAGCCCACCGCGCGCTGGATCCACGAGGCGCTCGGCAAGCCGATCATCGACAACTACTGGCAGACCGAAACCGGCTGGCCGGCGATATCGCTGTTGCCCGGGCTGGAGATGAAGCCGGTGAAGTTCGGCTCGCCCGGGTTCGCCAACCTCGGCTACAGGATGAAGATCATCGATGAAGCCAGCGGCGATGAAGTTCCCACCGGCAGCAAGGGAGTGCTGGTCATCGAACCGCCGCTGCCGCCCGGTTGCATGAGCACGATCTGGAACGACGACGCACGCTTCCTCAACAGCTACTTCAGCCATTTCAAGCAACTGCTGTACAGCTCGCTGGACTGGGCGATACGCGACGAGGACGGCTACACCTTCATCCTCGGCCGCACCGACGACGTGATCAATGTCGCGGGGCATCGCCTGGGGACACGCGAGATCGAGGAATCGGTATCGTCGTTCGGCGCGGTCGCCGAAGCGGCGGTGATCGGCGTGCAGGACGAACTCAAGGGCCAGGTGCCGGTCGTGTTCGCCACCCTGCGCCAGGCCACCGATGAGCCGCACGAGCGCGTCGCCGCCGCGAGTGGCATGCGTCGCGCGGTGGAGGAAAGCCTGGGCGCGGTCGCGCGTCCGGCGCGAGTCTATATCGTCAATGCCTTGCCGAAGACGCGTTCCGGCAAACTGCTGCGTCGTTCGCTGCAGGCGCTGGCGCAGGGCGCGGACCCGGGCGACCTGTCCACGCTGGACGATCCCGGCGCGCTGGAGGAAGTGAGGAGAGCGCTGTTGCGCGGACCCGAAATCGGCAGCTGAGGGTCGATGCTATTCCGGCGCAGGCGGTGCCACGCCGGTATAGCTGGCGCGCGGCCGGATCAGCCTGCCCAGCGCCTGTTGTTCCAGTGCATGCGCCAGCCAGCCGGCCAGTCTTCCGGCGGCGAACATCACCAGGGCCGGGATCGCGGCCAAGCCGTGGACGTGGCAGATCGCGGCGAGCATGAGGTCGATGTTCGGACGTTGTCCGCTGATTTCCTCCATGGTGGCGATGATCGCTTCCAGCGATTCCATCGCGGGCATCCCGGCATGCGATGCGCGCAGCCGTGCCAGGATTTCCGTCGCACGCGGATCGCCTTGCGGATACAGCGCATGGCCGAAGCCCGGCAGTTCGTCGCCGCGCTGCCAGCGCGTGGCGATGAAGTCGCGCGGCGAGGGGGCATCGCGCGCATCGACAAGCAAGGCATGCGCGCGCGCGGTGGCGCCGCCATGGCGCGGGCCGGACAATGCCGCCAGTCCGCTGCATACCGTGCCGTGCAGGTGCGCGCCGGTGGAAGCGACCACGCGCGCGGCGAAGGCGGACACGTTCAATTCGTGGTCGGCGCAGACCACCAGCGCGGCGCGGACCAGTTCGGCGAAGCCTGCATCGCCCGGTTTCCAGCACTGCGCCAGCAACCGGTGCACGGGGCCTGCGAATGGCGGCTGCGCGACCAGCAGCGCGGCGTTGTGGCGCAGCAGCGTGGCCGCGATCTCGTGTCGCACGCGCGGCGCGGAATTGAAGGAGTGGCGAACTTCCAGGGCAAGCAGCGGGATCGCGGCCATCGCCCGCTCCAGTGGCGGCAGGCGCGGGTTGCCTGCGATTGCTTCCACGGTCGCAGGCCAGTGCGATTCCATTTCCACGGCGAAAGGATCGTGTCCGCCGCAATCCCACAACAGGCGTGCGATGTCTTCCAGAGTTGCGCCTTCGCGGGCGGCCGCGATCGCGGACTTGCCGCGGTAATACGGACCGTCGGATCGGATCAGCGAAATCCGTGTCTCCAGCACCGGCAGCCCCCGGTCCAGGCTCTGCGCCGCGCCGCGTGCGGCGCCCCGCCCCGCCTGTTTGCGCTCGGCCAGGCGTTCAACGTCGACCCGCGGGTAGAGGCGGGTGCGGTGGTCGGATCCGGGGCGCGACTCCAGCAACCCGCGGCTGACGTAGGCATAAAGCGTGGCCTGGCTGATGCCGAGGATCTGGCAGGTTTCGCGGGCGGTGAGGAGGTCGGTGGTCATAAGAACATATTGATTGACTTAATCAAGATTGATCAATATTCCGGATAGTGCCAGATTTGCCTCCCGATGAGGGGCGTAACATTCGCCCACCTCCGCCGCCCGGTCTTCCGTGCCGTCGCCGACCAGAAGTCCAACAGGAGTCCTGCCCATGAGCACCCCGTCCGCTGGCGTCCCCGTTTCCCAGGGAGCGAAGTTCCGCGCGGCGCTGGCCGCCGAATCGCCGTTGCAGGTGATCGGCGCCATCAACGCCAACCACGCGCTACTGGCCAAACGCGCCGGTTACCGCGCGATCTATCTGTCCGGTGGTGGTGTCGCCGCCGGGTCGCTGGGCCTGCCGGACCTGGGCATCAACACGCTGGAAGACGTGCTGGTCGACGTGCGCCGCATCACCGACGTCTGCGACCTGCCGTTGATGGTCGACATCGATACCGGCTTCGGCCCCAGCGCGTTCAACATCGAGCGTACGGTGAAGTCGTTGATCAAGGCCGGCGCCGCGGCCTGCCATATCGAAGACCAGGTCGGCGCCAAGCGTTGCGGCCACCGTCCCGGCAAGGAGATCGTCACCGCTGGCGAGATGGTGGATCGGGTGAAGGCGGCGGCCGATGCCAGGACCGACAGCAACTTCTTCCTGATCGCGCGTACCGACGCGATCCAGGTCGATGGCGTGGATGCGGCGATCGAACGCGCCATCGCCTGCGTCGAAGCCGGCGCCGACGGCATCTTCGCCGAGGCCGCCTACGACCTGCCGACCTACCAGCGTTTCGTCGACGCGGTGAAGGCGCCGGTGCTGGCCAACATCACCGAGTTCGGCAAGACCCCCCTGTTCACGCGCGAAGAGCTGGCGTCCGTCGGCGTGGCCATCCAGCTGTACCCGCTGTCGGCATTCCGCGCGATGAACAAGGCTGCCGAAGCCGTATACACCGCGATCCGCCGCGACGGCCACCAGAAGAACGTGGTCGACACCATGCAGACGCGCGAAGAACTGTACGAGCGTATCGGTTACCACGAATTCGAACAGAAGCTCGATGCGCTGTTCGCCGCCAAGAAATGATCCGGAGCAAAGACATGACCGAAGCAGTTCCCTTCAAACCGAAGAAATCCGTCGCCCTGTCCGGCACCGCCGCCGGCAATACCGCGCTGTGCACCGTCGGCCGCAGCGGCAACGACCTGCATTATCGTGGCTACGACATCCTCGACCTGGCGCGCAGTTCGGAGTTCGAGGAAATCGCCCACCTGCTGGTCCACGGCAAGCTGCCGAACCGCGCCGAGCTCGCCGGCTACAAGGCCAAGTTGAAGTCGTTGCGCGGCATCCCTGCCGCGGTGAAGGCGGCGCTGGAGGAACTGCCGCCGTCGGCGCATCCGATGGACGTCATGCGCACCGGCGTGTCGGTGCTGGGCTGCGTGTCGCCGGAGAAGGACGACCACAACCATCCCGGCGCGCGCGACATCGCCGACAAGCTGATGGCTTCGCTCGGCTCGATGCTGGCGTACTGGTACCACTGGAGCCACAACGGCCGGGCCATCGACGTGGAAACCGACGACGACTCCATCGGCGGCCACTTCCTGCACCTGCTGCATGGCGAGCCGCCGCGCGAATCGTGGGTCAAGGCCATGCACACCAGCCTGATCCTGTACGCCGAGCACGAGTTCAACGCCTCCACCTTCGCCTGCCGCGTCATCGCCGGCACCGGCAGCGACATGCACTCCGCCATCACTGGCGGCATCGGCGCATTGCGCGGACCCAAGCATGGCGGGGCCAACGAGGTCGCGTTCGAAATACAGAAGCGCTATGAGACGCCGGACGAAGCGGAAGCCGACATCAAGGCGCGCGTGGAGCGCAAGGAAGTGGTGATCGGTTTCGGCCATCCGGTCTACACCACCGGCGATCCGCGCAACCAGGTGATCAAGGAGGTCGCGCGCGAGCTGTCGGACGAACAGGGCGCCCGCAAGATGTACGACATTGCCGAGCGCCTGGAAACGGTGATGTGGGACATCAAGAAGATGTTCCCCAACCTGGACTGGTTCAGCGCGGTCAGCTACCACATGATGGGCGTGCCGACGGCGATGTTCACCCCACTGTTCGTGATCGCCCGCACCGCCGGCTGGAGCGCGCACGTGATCGAGCAGCGCATCGACGGCAAGATCATCCGTCCCAGCGCGAATTACACCGGGCCGGAAGACCTGGCCTTCGTGCCGCTCGACAAGCGCTGAGCTTGCCTGGCGGGCGTACCTGCCCCTGCACTTCGTTCCACTGCGCCAGTCGGCGAGCAATCCCATCGGATAGCCAGCATGAATACCGAATACCGCAAGCCACTGCCCGGCACCTCGCTGGACTATTTCGATGCGCGCGCCGCGGTCGATGCGATCCAGCCGGGCGCCTACGCCACGCTGCCCTACAGCTCGCGCGTGCTGGCCGAAAACCTGGTGCGTCGCTGTGACCCGGCAACGCTGGTCGACTCGCTGAAGCAACTGATCGAACGCAGGCGCGACCTCGATTTCCCGTGGTTCCCGGCGCGCGTGGTCTGCCACGACATCCTCGGCCAGACCGCATTGGTGGATTTGGCCGGCCTGCGCGAGGCCATCGCCGCGCAGGGTGGCGATCCGGCCCTCGTCAATCCGGTGGTGCCGACCCAGTTGATCGTGGATCACTCGCTGGCAGTGGAGGCACCGGGCTTCGACCGCGATGCGTTCCGCAAGAATCGGGTGATCGAGGATCGTCGCAACGAAGACCGTTTCCACTTCATCGACTGGACCAAAAAGGCGTTCAAGAACGTCGACGTGATCCCGCCGGGCAACGGGATCATGCACCAGATCAACCTGGAGCGGATGTCGCCGGTGGTGCATGCGCTCGACGGGGTGGCATTCCCGGATACGCTGGTCGGCACCGACAGCCATACCCCGCACGTGGACGCGCTGGGCGTGATCGCGATCGGTGTCGGCGGGCTGGAGGCCGAGAGCGTGATGCTGGGCCGCGCCTCGTGGATGCGGTTGCCGGACATCATCGGCGTGGAGCTCACCGGCAAGCCGGCGCCGGGCATCACCGCGACCGACATCGTGCTGGCGCTGACCGAGTTCCTGCGCCAGCAGAAAGTGGTCGGCGCGTGGCTGGAGTTTCATGGCGAAGGGGCCGCAGCACTGACCCTGGGCGACCGCGCCACCATCTCCAACATGACCCCGGAGTTCGGAGCCACAGCGGCGATGTTCTCGATCGACCAGCAGACTATCGACTACCTGAAGCTGACCGGTCGCGAAGACCAGCAGGTTCGCCTGGTCGAGACCTACGCCAGGGCCACCGGCTTGTGGGCCGACGATCTGGCACACGTCGAGTACGAGCGCGTGCTGCGTTTCGACCTGTCCTCGGTAGTGCGCAACATGGCCGGGCCAAGCAATCCGCACCGGCGCCTGCCGGTGTCCGAACTGGCGGCGCGCGGCATCGCCGTGGACCTGGACAGGGCGCAGGCGCAGGAAGCCGAAGGACTGATGCCCGATGGCGCGGTGATCATCGCCGCCATCACCAGTTGCACCAACACATCGAACCCGCGCAACGTGATCGCCGCGGGCCTGCTCGCACGCAATGCGAACGCGCGCGGACTGACCCGCAAGCCGTGGGTGAAGACTTCGCTGGCGCCGGGTTCCAAGGCCGTGCAGCTGTACCTGGAAGAGTCCAGGCTGCTGCCGGAACTGGAGCAGTTGGGCTTCGGCATCGTCGGCTTCGCCTGCACCACCTGCAACGGCATGAGCGGCGCGCTGGATCCGAAGATCCAGCAGGAAGTGATCGAGCGCGATCTCTACGCCACCGCGGTGCTCTCGGGCAATCGCAACTTCGACGGCCGCATCCATCCCTACGCCAAGCAGGCGTTCCTGGCCTCGCCACCGCTGGTGGTGGCCTATGCGATCGCCGGCACCATCCGCTTCGACATCGAGAAGGACGTGCTGGGCATCGACCAGGAAGGCAACGCGGTCACCTTGAAGGACCTGTGGCCCAGCGACGAGGAAATCGATGCCATCGTCGGTGCCAGCGTCAAGCCGGAGCAGTTCCGCCAGGTCTATGACCCGATGTTCGCGCGCAGCGGGCTGGGTGCAGCGAGGGTCGAACCGTTGTACGAGTGGCGTCCGCAGAGCACCTATATCCGCAATCCGCCTTACTGGGAAGGCGCGCTGGCCGGCGAGCGCAGCCTGCGTGGCATGCGTCCGCTGGCGGTGCTGCCAGACAACATCACCACCGACCACCTGTCGCCGTCCAACGCGATCATGGCCGACTCGGCCGCCGGCGAATACCTGGCGAAGATGGGTTTGCCGGAAGAAGACTTCAATTCCTACGCGACCCATCGCGGCGACCATCTCACCGCGCAACGGGCGACCTTCGCCAATCCCAAGCTGTTCAATGAAATGGTGTTGAACGCGGACGGCAGCGTGAAGCAGGGTTCGCTGGCCAGGGTCGAGCCCGAAGGCAAGGTCATGCGCATGTGGGAGGCGATCGAAACCTACATGGAACGTCGCCAGCCGTTGATCATCATCGCCGGTGCCGATTACGGACAAGGTTCCTCGCGCGACTGGGCGGCCAAGGGCGTGCGCCTCGCAGGCGTGGAAGCGATCGCCGCCGAAGGCTTCGAGCGCATCCATCGCACCAACCTGATCGGCATGGGCGTGCTGCCGCTGCAGTTCAAACCCGGTACCGATCGCAAGACGCTGAGCATCGACGGCAGCGAAACGTTTGACGTGGTCGGCCAAGCCATGCCCGGCGCCGATCTGGTGCTGGTGATCCACCGTCGCGACGGATCGCGCGTGGACGTGCCGGTGACGTGCCGGCTGGACACTGCGGAAGAAGTCTCCATATACGAGGCAGGTGGCGTGCTGCAGCGCTTCGCGCAGGATTTCCTGGCGGCGAACAAGGCGGCGTGAATGGCGCCGCCAGGCCAGCTGGTGATCATGGCCCGCGTGATGCCGGTGCGTCGCCAGGTGCACGGTGCGCTTGCGCCCCTGCAACTGACCAGGGTCATCGGGCATGCCCTGTTCCCTTCGCGCAACTGGCACCAATCGCTGTCCGGTTGGCATCCAGCTTCAAGACTTGAAGCGCTGCGGCTTGCCTGCGGCCAACTCGAAGCGAACGCCTTCTGTTTCCGCCTCGATCGTTTCGTAAGTACGGGGAACGAACCTGGGGCGATTCATTGGACGCTTCGCTCGTCGCATGGCGACCCTTTGGGTTTTCCGGAGTTGCTCGCCGCGCTGCAACGCGCCTTGCTGGCCAATGGCATCCAAGACGAATGCGGGCACACTGCCCATGTGACCCTGAGCTATTTCGCCCAGCAATCCATTGCCAATGCAGACATCGAACCCGTTGATTGGGTTATCGACAACATCGAACTCGTTGCAGCTTGTGGCCACGGCGATACCTATCGGTATGAAACCATTGCATCCTGGCCGTTGCTGCCGATGGTGCATGCGCTGCCCACCCAGCTCAGCCTGCTAGCTCGATGAACTGGACAACGACATGACCTTCGCCTCCCAACTCCGCATCCCCGCCACCTACATGCGCGGCGGCACCTCGAAAGGCGTGTTCTTCAGGCTCGACGACCTGCCGGAAGCCGCGCGTACGCCGGGCGAGCCGCGCGATGCGCTGCTGGCCCGCGTGATCGGTTCGCCCGATCCCTACGGCAAGCACACCGATGGCATGGGTGGGGCGACATCGAGCACCAGCAAGGTGGTGATCATTTCATCGAGCACGCAGCCAGACCATGATGTCGACTACCTGTACGGACAGGTGCCGCTGAACGACGATTTCATCGACTGGAGCGGCAACTGCGGCAACCTGTCCTCGGCGGTGGGTCCGTTCGCGATCGCCAACGGCTTCATCGACCCGGCGCGTATTCCGCATGACGGGACCTGCACGGTGCGCATCTGGCAAGCGAACATCGGCAAGACCATCATCGCCCATGTCCCGGTCACGAAGGGCGAAGTGCAGGAAACCGGCGATTTCGAACTGGATGGGGTGACCTTCCCGGCCGCCGAGATCCAGCTCGAGTTCCTCGATCCCGCCGATGAGGGCGAAGGCGATGCCGGCGGGGCGATGTTCCCTACCGGCAACCTGGTGGACATGCTGGAGGTGCCGGGCGCAGGCAGTTTCAACGTCACCCTGATCAACGCCGGCGTGCCTACCGTTTTCGTCGAGGCCGCGGTACTGGGTTACGACGGCACCGAACTGCAGGATGCGATCAACGAAGACAAGGCCGCGTTGGCGAAGCTGGAAGCGATCCGCGCCCATGGCGCCGTGCGCATGGGATTGATCGACGACGTCTCGCAGGCCGCCAAGCGCCCGTTGACGCCGAAGGTCGCGTTCGTCGCGCCGCCGAAGGACTACGTTTCCTCCAGCGGCAAGCCCGTGCGTGCGGCCGACGTCGACCTGCTGGCGCGTGCGATTTCGATGGGCAAACTGCATCACGCCATGATGGGCACGGCCTCGGTGGCGATCGCGGCGGCGGCGGCGGTGCCGGGCACGCTGGTCAACAAGGCCGCCGGCGGCGGCACGCGCGACGTGGTTGTCTTCGGCCATCCCTCCGGCACCCTGCGGGTGGGTGCCGAAGCGACGCAGGTGCAGGGCGCATGGACCGTCGCCAAAGCGATCATGAGCCGCAGCGCGCGGGTCTTGATGGAAGGCAAGGTGCGCGTGCCGGGCGATTCGTTCTGATCACGATACCCGGCCGTATGCGGCTTGCCTCGCTCATGGACAGGACCGATTGCTGACTGCGGTGGTAGTTGTGACTTCCGTAACACCCGGCTGCTGGGATTGCCTATAAACCGACATCTACCGGTAATATTCCGCTGGGGAGCGGCGCCGGTACCGGATAGTCGACATAAGGGGTGTCATGAAAGACGGGGAGCTTTACTTCAAGACCGAGGCCGGCAAGCGCGAAATCCAGGATCGCGCGCTCAGGTTGCCGGCTGCATTGCGTTCCATTCTTTTGATGGTCGACGGCCAGCGCGACCAGGCGCAATTGCACGAGTTGATGACCGGGCTGCGCGCGCCGGAAGATGCGATAGAACAGCTGGTGGCGAAGGGCTTGATCCAGCGTGGGGATGGGGCGCCGTCCGTGCCCGCACCGGTCGAAGCGCCCGCCAAGGCTGTGGTGCAGGCATCACCTGCAACGCCGGTTGAAGCGCCGGTCGAAGCAGCGATCGAAGCAGTGATCGAAGCCCCGGTCGAAGCGCCGGCCCCGGTGTTGGCCGCGGCCTTGCCTGCGCTTCCTGGCGCGGTCAACGTGCCGGCCGAGTTTGGAAACTATCGCCGCTTGTACAACTTCGTCACCGAGGCGGTGGGTCGCCACCTCGGATTGAAGGGTTACTTCATGCAGCTGAAAGTCGAGCGCTGCGCGGACGTCGACGCCTTGCTGGAATTGTTGCCTGAAGTCGCCACCGCGCTGACCAAGGCCAAGGACCACACCTTCGCCAGCGAATGGCTGGTGAGGGCGCGGGCCGAAGTCCGTAGTTGAGCTCGGAACCCGCGTCGCCGCTCCGCCGAGCCCCCATGGTCCGCTTCAGGCCAGGCCTTCTGCCTGCAATGCCTCGCGCACTCCGTCGTCGGCGGACATGCGCTGGAAGAACCGCTCCAGGTTCGCCAGGCCAGACAGATCCACGTCGACCGCCTTGGCCCAACGCAGGGTCACGAAAAGATAGGGATCGGCGATGGAGCGCGTGCCGGTCAGCCAGTCCTCGCCCCGCAGTTGCGCATCGGCGCGCTCGAAGAAACCGCGCAGTTTCTGGCGCGCGTTGTCCTTGCTCCGTTCGATCATGGCCTCGTCGCCCAAATATTTTGTCGAGCCGAAGACCGGATGGAACGCCGGATGCACGTCGGCATTGAAGAAGGCCAGCCAGCGGTTGGCCTCGGCCCGGCTTTTCGGGCTGCCGTCGCCGCCCAGGCTGGACTCGGGAAAACGGTCGGCCAGGTAATTCAGGATCGCCGCATTCTGGGTCAGCACCCAGCCATCCACTTCCAGCGCCGGCACATTGCCAGCGGGATTGAGCTTGAGGTATTCGGGCGACTTCAGGGCCGCCGCGTCCATGACCTGCAGGTCGAACGGCTTGCCGATCCAGCGCAGGGCGATATGGTCGCCGAGCGAACACGCGCCCGGCTTGGTGTAGAGCTTCATGCGGATCTCCGGAAAAGAAAAAGCGGAGCCGGAGTGATCCGGACCCGCTTTCATTCTCGACCTTTACGGCAACCCGTGGGTTACGGTGCACTCATGAGGTTATGAAGACCGCGGCTTCAGCTTCTGCACGCGCAGGAAGGTGTGGTCGCCGATGGTCGCCACCTGGTAGGCGTTGCGCCAACTCGGGCTTGCGATGTTGTGGGCCATGAAGTGGCTGGCGCCGGGCACGATTTCCTTGCGCTCGCCGGGCGGCAGCGCCCAGTTCCTTTCCGCGCCCAGTGCGACATTGATCGACTTGGCCCAGGCTTCCGGGTTCTGCAGGCGGGTGCCTGGGGCGACGATGGTCGGGGCGAACTGCTTGCGGGCGGTGACCACCTCGCACATGGAATCGCCCCACAGGCCGCTGTCGAGGC
>Ga0307414_10001778_pt1 | contig 11165 bp, 11 predicted proteins | sample DK1Ometagenome_FD_203804 | JGI IMG/M metagenome (GOLD analysis project Ga0307414, IMG submission 203804) | Maize rhizosphere microbial communities from greenhouse at UC Davis, California, United States - DK15-O-3 | ecosystem: Host-associated > Plants > Roots > Rhizosphere > Soil | place: USA...
GGTGTATCGCGGCGCGAATGCGCTGCGCTTCGGGTCGGGAACGCTCGGCGGCGCGGTCAATGGGGTGACCCCGACGGGCCGCACCGCACAGGGGATTTACCTGCGCGGCGACGTCGGCAGCTTTGACAGCATCCGGGGTCTGGTTTCTGCGGGCGTTGCGGGCGAGCGCGTCGATGCGTGGGGGGCGGTGAGCGCCGACACCTCGGACGGGGACCGCGACCACGCCAAACGGCGCAGCTTTCGCTTTCACGGCAATGTCGGGATGAAATTCAGCGATGTCGTATCGAACCGCCTCTATGTCAGTTTCAATAATATCGACCAGCAGATCCCCGGTGCGCTGACCCGGACCGACGCGCTGACGACGCCGCGCGTGGCCAATGCGGGGAGCGTTGCGAACGATCATGCGCGCGACGTCGATTCGCTGCGCATCCAGAACCGCACCAGCTTCGACTGGGGTGCGGTGAAGCTGGACGTCGGCGGCTTCGTCAACGCCAAGTCGCTTTATCACCCGATCTTCGAGGTGATCGACCAGCAAAGCCTCGATCGCGGCGGCTATTTCCGCCTCGACTATGGCGGCGACCGGGTCGATGCGACGCTGGGCGGCGAACTGCGCGTCGGCGACATCCGCTCGAAGCGCTTCGCCAATCTCGCGGGCAAGCGCGGTGCGGTGCGGTTCAATGCCGATCAGGATGCACGCACTGCGACGCTCTATGGCGAAGTGCGCGTGCGGCCGGTCGAAACCCTCACGCTTGTGGCGGGCGGCATCTATGCCGACGGTACGCGCAAGCAGGTCATCAACGTCAACGCGGCCGCTCCCGCGCAGGCGGGCACGGTCGGCCGCGCCGATTTCAACGCCTTCTCGCCGAAGGTCGGATTGTTGTTCGAGCCGGCATCCGATGTTCAGATCTACGCCAATTACAGCCGCTCGGTCGAATTTCCGGGCTTCAGCGAACTGGCGCAAATTGCCAGTTTCGTTTCGCTCGACCCGCAGCGCGCGTGGACGGCGGAGATTGGAACGCGCGGGCGGTCCGGGCCGGTGAAGTGGGACCTGACCGCCTATCGATCCGACATTCGTGGCGAGATGCTGCAATATGTCGTCGGGCCTGACATTCCGGCGTCGACCTTCAACGCGAACCGCACCCGGCACGAAGGCGTCGAAGCGGCGCTGGAACTGACAGCCACCGACTGGCTGCGGCTGCGGCAGGTTTACACCTACAGCAACTTCCGTTTTCGCGATGACGCAAGCTATGGCGACAACCGTCTGCCGGTCGTGCCGCGTCATGTCTATCGCGCCGAACTCCGGATCGGCACCGACGCGCTCCACATCGCTCCGAATCTCGAGTGGATTCCGGACGGACCCTTCGCCGACTATTGGAACGGGGTGAGCACCCCCGGCTATGCGCTGATCGGCGTGACCGGCGGCGCCCGCGTCGCCGAGGGGGTCGATGCCTTTGTCGATGTTCGCAACATCACGGGCAAAAAGGCGATCGGCGATATCAGCGCCGCGATCGCGGTGACCGATAGTTCGGCGATCTATTATCCGGTCGAGCGGCGCGCCGTGTCGGCGGGCATTCGCGCGCGCTTCTAAAGGGAGGACGGGGATGACCGACACCAACCGGATTCCGCTCTATCGCACGATCTGGCGCTGGCATTTCTATGCCGGACTGTTCGTCATCCCCTTTATCCTGATGCTGTCGGTGACGGGGGCGGCCTATCTGTTCAAGCCGCAGCTCGACCGATGGCAGGAGCGGGCGTGGCAGGGGCTACCGGCGGCCGAGCCTGTCGATGCCGATGCGCAGGTCGCGGCGGCGCTCGCCGCCTTCCCGGGCGCGTCCTTTCATTACTACAGATTGCCGGAGGAGCCCGGCGATGCCGCGATCGTCCATGTCGGCCTGAGAAACGGGGCGATGCGCGACGTCGCCGTGTCGCCACAGGGAAGGGTGATCGGGTCGGCCAACCCCGACGACCGTATCTCGGCATGGCTGGCAAAGATTCACGGCAGCCTGCTGATCGGCAAGACCGGAGGGATCATCGTCGAACTCGCTGCGAGCTGGGCGATCGTGATGATCCTGACCGGGCTCTATCTCTGGTGGCCGCGCGGGCGCGGGCTGGCCGGGGTGGTGTGGCCGCGGATGATGCTGGGCCGCCGGGCTGCGCTGCGCGACCTCCACGCCGTAACCGGCTTTTGGGTGTCAGGGCTTGCGCTGTTGCTGTTGTTCACCGCCTTGCCGTGGACCGATGTGTGGGCGCAGGGCTTTCGCGCTGTGCGCGCCGAAATGGGCTGGATTTCGGGGACTCAGGACTGGAAGGGCGGCGGTGCCGATCATCACGCGGCGCACGACCATAAAGCCATGGCGAAGGCGATGCCTGCGCCGGTTGTCGAAGGGACGGAGCCGCGCGTTGCGCTCGATCGCATCGTGCTGCGCGCGCAAAATGAAATGCTTCCCGCCCCGGTGATTATTCAGCCCCCGGGTGCGCCGAACATGTTCGGTCCGCCCAACGGCAATCATTGGACGCTGACGACCCAGACGCAGAACCGGCCGCTGGTACGCAAGGTCAGCTATGACATCGTGACCGGGATTGAAGTGTCGCGCAGCGGTTTTGCCGACAAGCATGTCATCGACCGTATCGTCGGTATCGGCATCGCGTGGCACGAAGGCGCGTTGTTCGGAATCATCAGCCAGCTGATCGGCGTTTTCACCGCGCTGATGCTGATCACGCTCGCGATATCGGGCTTCCTGATGTGGCGCCGCCGCAAGCCGGGCGATACGCTTGGGGCTCCGCCACATTCTCGCGATTCTGCGAAGTTGAAGGGCGTGGCGGCGATCGTCCTGCTGCTCGCGGCGTTGCTGCCGATGCTGGCGGCGTCTTTGATTTTGATCTGGATCGTCGATCGGCTGATCCTGCCCCGTCTTCCGCGCGCGGCGCGTTGGCTGGGGATCGGGCCGGGGGTGGCGGCGAAGGCCTAGGCGCGGCGCGGTGTCCATTCTATAGGTTGGCAATGGTCCGCCTTATCCTCGCCCTGTTCGCCCTCCTCCTCACCCCCGCTGCGACGGCGGCGGAACGCGGGCCGCTGGTGATGGCGGCGGCGAGTCTGCAGGAATCGCTCACCGAAGCCGCCGACGCGTGGGCGGCGAAGGGACATCCCAAGCCCGTCATTTCCTTCGCCGCCTCGTCGGCGCTCGCGCGGCAATTGCTCGCGGGGGCGCCCGCCGACCTGTTCCTGTCGGCCGACGAGCCGTGGATGGATGCGGTGGCCAAGGCGGGGTTGCTGCGCGCGAACAGCCGCACGACCCTGCTCGGCAACCGGCTGGTGCTGATCGCGCCGGTTGGCAGCACGGTCAAGCTGACCCCCGCGCGCGGCTTTCCGCTTGCACGCGCGCTCGGCAGCGGGCGGCTCGCGCTCGCCGATCCCGATGCGGTGCCCGCGGGAAAATATGCAAAAGCGGCGCTGACCGCGCTCGGCGTATGGAATGGCGTCGCGGCAAGGGTCGCACCCGCCGAAAATGTCCGCGCCGCGATGGCGCTCGTCGAACGCGGCGCCGCGCCGTTCGGCATCGTCTATGCGACTGACGCACGGGCGTCGCGCAGCGTTCGTGTTGTCGGCACCTTCCCCGCGTCAAGCCATCCGCCGATCCGCTATCCGGTCGCGCTGCTCAAGGCGTCGCGGCATAAAGACGCTGCGGGCTTCCGGGCCTTTCTGCTGTCGAAGCAAGGGCGCGCCATCTTTGCTCGCCACGGCTTTTCGGCCCCTTGATGCTCTCAGCCGAAGAATGGGGGATCGTCGCGCTGTCGCTGAAGGTCGGCGGCGTCGCGGTGCTGGCAACCTTGCCGCTCGCTTTCGGTCTCGCATGGCTCCTCGCGCGTAAACGCTTTCCCGGGCGAGTGCTGATCGACGGCCTCGTCCATCTGCCGCTGGTGGTGCCGCCGGTAGTCACCGGCTGGTTGCTGCTCATCGCTTTCGGTCCTTTCGGTCCGGTCGGGCGCTGGCTCGAAACGGCGTTCGGGGTCAGCCTGATGTTCCGCTGGACCGGCGCCGCACTCGCCGCGGCGATCATGGCGCTGCCGCTGATGGTGCGTGCGATGCGGCTTTCGATCGAGGGAATCGATCGCCGGCTCGAGGGCGCGGCACGGACGCTGGGCGCCAGCGCCTGGCACAGCTTCTGGACGATCAGCCTGCCGCTCGCGCTCCCGGGTATTCTCGCGGCGCTCGTACTCGGCTTCGCGCGCTCGATCGGCGAGTTTGGCGCGACGATCACCTTTGTCTCGAACATCCCCGGCGAAACGCGCACGCTGCCGCTCGCCATCTATTCGGCGCTGCAGGTTCCGGACGGCGAGGCGATGGTTACGCGGCTCGCGCTCTTGTCGGTCGCGCTGTCGCTTGCCGCGCTCGTCGCGTCAGAGTGGCTGGTGCGGCGCGGCCATAGGGGGCAGGATCGCCATGTCCTTTGACGTCGACCTCGAACGCAGGTTGGGCGACCGTCGTATCGGTGCGCGCTTTACGGCCGGGGCCGGGCTGACGGCCCTTTTCGGCCCGTCAGGGGCGGGCAAGACCAGCATATTGAATATGGTCGCCGGCCTGCTCAAGCCCGATCGCGGCCATATCCGTATCGGCGATCGCACCTTGTTCGGCGACGGCGTCGACGTGCCGCCCGAGGCGCGGCGGATCGGCTATGTCTTTCAGGACGGGCGGCTCTTTCCGCACCGCCGCGTCCGCGCGAACCTGCTCTATGGCCATCATCTTGCCGATCCCGGGGATCGCTGGATGGCGCTCGACGAGGCGGTCGAATTCCTCGGCATTGGCCATCTGCTCGACCGCTGGCCGCACAGCCTGTCGGGGGGCGAGGCGCAGCGCGTCGCGATCGGCCGCGCGCTTTTGCGGGCACCGCAATGCCTGCTGATGGACGAACCGCTGTCGTCGCTAGACGCGGCGCGGCGCGAAGATATCATGACGGTGATCGAACGGATTCGCGACACGCTGAAACTGCCGATCCTCTATGTCAGCCACGACCGCGCCGAGGTCGACCGGCTGGCAACCGAGGTCATTGCACTGGGCGGCTAAAGTGCCGCCTGAAACCTCGCCTTCGCTCGGCCGCGGATCACCAACTCCCGAAACTCGCATCCGACGGGCTCGCGCGGTGATAGGCGCGTTCCTTGCGCCGATATCCGTACCGGTGGCGCTTGATCAGCAACAGGCACGGCCACTCGGCACTGCCGCCGCGCGCGACAAGGCGGAAGCCCTGCGCGCGATAGGCGGCGAGGACCGGTTCCATCTGCCGCGCGATCAGCCCGGCGAGGATCGCATGGCCACCTGATGCGGTGACCGCACCGATGTCGGGCGCCAGCGTGATCAGCGGCCCCGCAAGGATGTTCGCGATCACCAGATCATAGGGCGCGCGATGCCTGATCGCCGGATGGTTGGTCCCCGGCGCCACCGCGAGTGCCAGCCGCCCGCCGCTGCGTCCCAGCGGAACGCCGTTGATCCCCGCATTGTCGCGGGTGACGAAAATGCTGGCGGGGTCGATATCCGACGCGATCGTCTTCGCGCGCGGCCAAAGCGCCATTGCGGCAAAGGCGAGCAGCCCGGTGCCGGTGCCGATGTCGGCGATGTCGCGTGGGTTCGTGCCCATATGCTTCAGCTGGTCGAGCATTGCGAGGCAGCCCGCAGTCGTATCGTGGCCGCCGGTGCCGAACGCCTGACTCGCGTCGATCAGGAAGGATGTGCTGCCCGCCGGCACGCGGTCGGCAAAGCTGCTCGTGTGGACGAAGAAGCGCCCCGCCTGCACGGGCTCGAGCCCCTGCTGGCTGAGCGTCACCCAATCCTCTTCGGGCAATTCCGCGACCTTGGGCTTTTTGCCCCTGGCGCTCGCGACCAGCGATACCAGCGTCTTGATCAACTCGGCATCCGGCTTGTCGTCGACATAGGCATCGACCTGCCATTCGTCGCGCTCTTCATTGAGTTCGTGCGTCACGACGACGGGCGCCTGCGCCAGCGCGTCGAGCGCCGGTACGTCGCCGCTCAGTGCCTCGGCCTCGGCGCGGGTGCAGGGGAGGGAGACGATCCAGCTCATCGTTTTTCTCCGGCTTCCTTGGCGAGGCGTGTGTCCAGACGGTCGCGTGCGCTTTGGGCATAGCTGCGGCATGCACCCGGATCGGCGATCGGTGCGTCGCCCGCCAGCCGTGCGAACAGGTCGCTCGCGCCCGGGTGCGGGGTGATCAATATGTCGCAGGGCAGGGCAGGAACTTTGTCGAGCGTCGCGCGCAGCACTGCGACATATTCGGGATGGTCGGCAAAGCGATAGCCCTCGGCGGACACCGCGCTCAGGCTATCGACATAGGCGACGGTGCGGCAGTCGGTGCCTTCGCAGCTTTTCCACGTCCAGCTGGTTCCGCCCGGTGTGTGGCCGGGGGTCGCGTGGAGGGTCAGTTCAATGTTGGCGATGGGCAAGGTTTCGCCGTCGCGCAGTTCGCCTGAAACCGTGGCGCCCCTGAACGAGGGAATGCCGCCGCGCTGCGGGTCGGTCGCGTCGGGTTCGCCGCTGGTCAGTGCGGCAACAGCCTCGCGGCGCGCGATAACCCTGGCCCCGGTCGCGTCCTGCAACACCTTCAACCCGCCGGCGTGGTCGAGATGTTCGTGGCTCGCGAGCAGATAGGCGATCTTTTTCGGATCGAAACCGAGCGCGCGAATATTGGCGAGGATCGCAGGCGCCGCTTCCTCGGTCGCGGCGTCGATCAGGACCAGCCCGCCCGGTGCGTCGATCAGGACGGCGGAAATGCCGCAGGTGCCGACATAATAGCTGTTGCCGAAAATCTTCGCGGGCGGTGCGGCGTCGCTCCAGCCGTCGCGGTCCTTGCAGGCGGCGGCGAGCGCCTTTCCAGTCGGCGCCGGGGCGGGGGAGGCCGCGGTTGTCTGCGGCGCGCAGCCGGCAAGCGCGAGCGCGGCGAAGAAGGCGATTCTGGTGGACATCCTCCCGCCTTAGGCAGGGGGACGGGGCTTGCCAAGCCGCCGATCAGGCGACCCGGCGGCTGAACTCGCTCGCGGCCTTTTCCAGCGACTGAAGGCGCTGGCCCATCTTGCCGAATTCGGCGCTCAGCGTGCTGATCTCACCCGCGACCATCCCCGAATCATTGCGGATGCTGGCGATGGTCGATGACATGGAATCGGCGGCGAGCGCGGTTTCGTCGACCGCTGCGGTAATCGAGGTGACCGTCTGCGCCTGCGCGTCCATCGCGTCGCGGATGCGCTGCGCCGACTGCTGGACCTCGATGATCGTCGCCTGGATCGACTGGTTGGCGCTGACCGATCCGCGGGTTGCCTGCTGAATCGCGGTGATCTTGCCCGCGATATCGTCGGTCGCGCGGGCGGTTTCGTTGGCGAGGCTCTTCACTTCCTGTGCGACGACGGCAAAGCCGCGCCCCGAGTCGCCGGCGCGCGCCGCCTCGATAGTGGCATTGAGCGCGAGGAGGTTGGTTTGCCCCGCAATCTCGCGGATCAGGCCCAGGATCGACTCGATCGATTCGGCGTGGTGCGACAGGGTTGCGGACATGGCGACGGCTTCGCCCGCCTGTTCGGAGGCGCGGGTCGCGACGCTGGCCGATGCTTCGACTTCGCTGCGCGCATCCTCGATCGCACGGATCAGGCCCGCCGCGGTCGAGGCGGCTTCGCGCATCGCCATCGCCGACTGTTCGGAAGCGGCGGCAACTTCGCTCGTCTTGGCGATCATGCCCTTTGCCGCCTGATCGGCCGAGGCGGCCTGTCGGGCGAGCTGTTGACGCACCCCGTCGCTGTCCTGGACGAGCGAGGCGATAGAGCGGTCGAAATCGCCCGCCAGCGCCTGACGGTCGCTCGAAATGGCGGCGCGGTCGAGCTTTTCGGCATAACGCTGCATGATATCGACCTCTAGGATCGAGAGGCGATTGATCGCGCTGGTCAACCGCGCGATGCGCGGGCCGTCGCCAGCGCAGGCTTCGACGATATATTCGATCGTCAGCCGCTGGCTTTCGGCGAGGCACGACAGGACCGATGCAAGCGGCACTTTGACACGGCGCGCCATATGGGTGTTCTGGCAGGCGATCGTCGCGACTTCCTGTCCGGCGGGGTCGGAATATTTGGCGGCGGCATGGCGCGCGCTGCCCCGAATATAGGAGGCGAGCAATTCGCCGTCGACCCGGCGCTCAATGGCGGGCAGCGCGTTGAAGGCATCCCAATAGGCCCTGCCGATCGCTTCTTCGCGTCCGGCGACGATCGCATGAATTTCGGCGGCGTTCGTAGCGAGCTGTCCGTCGAGATCGTATAAAGGAAAACGATCGGCCATTGGCACCGGATCGATTTGCTGTCTGTGAATCGGATTTTCCTTCACCATGATCCTGTTCCCTTGGACGATCTTTTGCGACGCGCGGGTCTGTGCCCACATTTTGCGGGCGGATTGACCGGTCGGATATGGAGCGCCGATAGTAAAAGCGTCGTTAACCAGCGGGTGAATTTTCACGCGGTGCTATACAGTCGATGATGCGCGCGGCTATTGTCGCGCAGGAACCGGACTGGAGAGCGGCAGATGATCATCGGCACCCCCAAGGAAATCAAAAATCACGAATATCGCGTCGGGCTGACCCCCGAAAGCGTTCGCGAACTCCATGCCCACGGGCACCGCGTGCTGGTGCAGACTGGCGCGGGCGAGGGGATTGGCGCGCACGACCGCACTTATGTCGAGGCGGGCGCCGAAATCGTCGGGACGGCCGAAGAGATTTTCGCGGTCTGCGACATGGTGGTGAAGGTCAAGGAGCCCCAGCCCGCCGAACGCGCGATGCTGCGCGAAGGGCAGATCCTCTACACCTATCTTCACCTCGCCCCCGACCCCGACCAGACCCGCGACCTGATGGCATCGGGTGCGGTGTGCATCGCCTACGAAACGGTGACGAGCCCCCACGGCGGCCTGCCTTTGCTCAAGCCAATGAGTCAGGTCGCGGGTCGCATGTCGATCCAGGCCGGCGCAACCGCGCTTGAAAAGGCGCATGGCGGGCGCGGGGTGCTGCTCGGCGGCGTCCCGGGCGTCGCACCGGGTAAGGTGTGCATCATCGGCGGCGGCGTCGTCGGCTTCAATGCGGCACAGATGGCTGCAGGCTTGGGCGCCGACGTCACGATCCTCGACCGCGATCCCGAAGTCCTCGAACGCGTCGGCACCTTCTTCGAAGCGCGCGCGAAAACCCGCTTTTCGAACCGGGCCAACCTCGCCGAATGCGTGGCGGAGGCTGACCTCGTTATCGGTGCGGTGCTGATCCCGGGGGCCGAGGCTCCGAAGCTCGTCACGCGCCACATGCTGAAGACGATGCAGGCGGGATCGGTGCTCGTCGACGTCGCGATCGATCAGGGCGGCTGTTTCGAAACCAGCCATGCGACCACCCACGCCGAGCCGACCTATGTCGTCGACGGCATCGTCCATTATGCGGTTGCCAACATGCCCGGCGGCGTGGCGCGGACCAGCACCTATGCCCTCAACAATGTCACCCTGCCGCATGCGCTGCGCATCGCCGATCTGGGGTGGAAAGACGCTTTGAAACGCGACATGCATCTTGCGCAGGGTTTGAACGTTTGGAATGGTAAGGTGACGTTCGAAGCCGTAGCGGAAGCGGTCGGAACCGATTATGTGCCTGTCGAACAGGCGCTCGTCTGATAAAAGAGGATGCAGAACAGACAATGACCGACCAAAATGACCCCCTCCCCGGGCAGGAAGACGAGCACGAGGAAAATGAGGTTCTGCGCGCTGCGCGCGAGCGCCAGCAGCAGAAAGACGCCGCCGACGCCGCCGAGGCCGAAGCCAAGGCGGGCAAACGCGGACGCGGTTGGAAAACCGCCGCCGCCGGGATCGGCATCGGATCGGCTGCGGTGCTTGCCGCGCTGCTCTACGCGAACCGCGACAAGAAATAGGCGCGAAATCCCCGGCGCCGGCATTGCGAAAGCAAAGCGCGGCGCCGGGTCCGGCCCTGACCGATGACGCCCCCGGCCTTTGTATGGCGCCGGGGCGTATATTTTGTGCCCTAAGCAATTGCATATCGCGGCTACGGCGCTAAACCGGCGCCCATCGACCGATGAGAGTCACAAAACGGGGCTGATATGGCTGGCAAAGAAACGAGCGGACGACCGCGCGCACCGCATTTGCAGGTGTATAAATGGGGGCCGCACATGACGGTCTCGATCCTTCATCGCGTTAGCGGTGACGGCCTCGCCATCGTTGGCGCGTGCATGTTTCTCTGGTGGCTCGGCGCGCTTGCCGCGGGTCCTGACGCCTATGCGGCCTTTGTCGCCTGCGTCTGGCACGATCCCGCCGGCGGCGCCTTTCATCAGGTGACCAATATCCTTGGCAAGATCGTGCTGGTTGGCCTGACCTGGGCCTTTTTCCAGCATCTCTTCTCCGGGCTGCGCCATTTCGTGCTCGACACGGGGGCAGGCTATGAGCTCAAGACCAACAAGCTCTGGTCGACCGTCGTGATGATCAGCGGTGTCCTCGCGACAGCCGCGACCTGGCTCTATATCCTCGCAGGGGCACTCTGATGGGCAACGGAACGCATCTTGGAAAAGTTCGCGGGCTCGGCGCGTCGGGCCATGGTTCGCACCATTGGCTGCAGCAACGGCTGACCGCGCTCGCCAATATCCTGCTCGTCGGCTTTCTGTTCGTCTCGCTGGTCCGGCTGCCGCTGGGCGATCATGCCGCGGTGCTGCGCTGGGCGGCAAACCCGACCGTCGCGCTCGCGCTGATGCTGATGGTGGTCAGCGTATTCTGGCACCTTCGGCTTGGTCTGACGGTGCTGATCGAGGATTATGCCCATGGCGAAGCGGCGCGCCTGTTCGCGCTGGTCGTCCTGAATTTCTACGCGATCGGCGGCGCGGCCTATGGCCTGTTCGCGATCGCCCGTATCGCCTTTGGCGGGGGAGCGCCGGCATGAGCGACGCCTACAAGATTATCGACCATATCTATGACACCGTCGTCGTCGGCGCCGGCGGTTCGGGCCTGCGCGCCACGATGGGCAGCGCCGAAGCCGGTCTGAAGACCGCCTGCATCACCAAGGTTTTCCCGACGCGCAGCCACACCGTCGCGGCGCAGGGCGGCATCGCCGCCAGCCTTGGCAACAATTCGCCCGACCATTGGCAATGGCATATGTACGACACC
>Ga0307414_10001779_pt1 | contig 11159 bp, 8 predicted proteins | sample DK1Ometagenome_FD_203804 | JGI IMG/M metagenome (GOLD analysis project Ga0307414, IMG submission 203804) | Maize rhizosphere microbial communities from greenhouse at UC Davis, California, United States - DK15-O-3 | ecosystem: Host-associated > Plants > Roots > Rhizosphere > Soil | place: USA...
ACCGACCTCCTGAACGAGCGGAGCCGCGGCGGGTGGGAGGTGATGCAGATGACGCAGGACGAGCAGCGACTGACCCTGGTGTTCGCGCGGCCCACCGAGGCCTGAGCGCGGAGCGCAGCGCGCCGCACGGCGCGGTCGTTCACTGGCACCGGCATCGACACTCACACCGGCACTGCCTCGGGTGCTCGGGCCTTGCGCGTACGCGGGCGCACGAGAGCATAGGCGCTGGCCGCTACCGCACCGGCCGAGGCCAGGCACGTCCGCCCGAAGCAGTGTCGAGTGCCGGTGTCAGCGTCGGTGGCAACTGCTTGGGGCGTGGTCGGTGGGAGTGTCAGGCACGGCGACGGCACCGCGCTCCTTTCCTCAGCGCCCCACACACTTCCCCGGCGCAGCACCTCGCGCCCGTCCAGCGGTGGCGTCCTCGCGCGGGGACGGCGAGGGGGGACATCAGGGGTTCGAGCTCAGCCGTGTAAGCCGTTGTGCCGGGCGACGAAGCGGGGCGGCTCACGCGGTGGCACCGGGCATGCCTGTTCCGGGAGGGCGGCAGGCGCCGGACGGCGCCGCGATCGGCCGCTCATTCACGAACCCAGACCGCCCTCCCGCGCCGCAACGCGGCGCGGTGGCGGAGCGAGGAGTCACCGCTATGTCGCTCATCTCTCGTTCGCTTCCCCTGCTCGTCTCCGTCGTCGGACTCGGCGCAGGGCTGACCGGGTGCGCGTCGCTCTCGAACAAGGAGCGGGGCGCGATCATCGGTGCGGGCACCGGCGCGGCCGCCGGTGGGCTCATCGGCAACAGCAACGGCTCGACGACGCGCGGCGCGATCATCGGCGCGGTGGTGGGCGGCGCGGCCGGCGCGATCATCGGGCACCAGATGGACCAGCAGGCCAAGGAGCTCGATCAGAACATCGCCGGCGCGAAGGTGGAGCGCGTGGGCGAGGGGATCCAGGTGACGTTCGACTCGGGGCTGCTCTACGACTTCAACTCGAACGTCGTGCGGCCCGAGGCGCGCACCAACCTGCGCGAGCTCGCCAAGAGCCTGAGCAAGTACCCGGACTCGAACCTGCTGATCGCCGGCCACACGGACAGCGTCGGGACCGACGACTACAACCAGCGGCTCTCGGAGCGGCGCGCGCAGGCGGCGGCGGACTACCTGGTGTCGCAGGGCGTGGACCGCGCGCGCATCAACACGCGCGGGCTGGGCGAGGCGGAGCCGGTGGCGGCGAACGCGACCGACGAGGGGCGGCAGCAGAACCGACGCGTCGAGGTCGCGATCTACGCCAACGAGAAGCTGCGCCAGAGCGCGGCGCAGCAGGCGGGGACGCGCTGACGCACGGCTGACGCACACGTGGTAGAACGTGGGGGCGGCGCTCGATCGAGCGCCGCCCCCACGCGCGTCGGTGCGGGGAGCCGCGTGCCCGCCGCCACGAGGCTCACTCCACGCGCAGGGCGACGTTCGGGTTCACGCGCGCCGCGCGCCAGGCGGGGAGGAGGCTGGCGAGCGCGGCGACGACGAGGAGCGTGCCGACGACCACGCCGAGGACGAGCGGGTCGCGCGGCGAGACCTCGAACAGCAGCTCCTCCAAGCGCCGGCTCGCGGCGAGCGCGACGGCGAGGCCGATCAGCACGCCGGCGGCGGTGACGCGCAGCCCCTCGCCGACGATGAGCCGGAGCACGTCGGCGAGGTCCGCGCCGAGGGCGATGCGCACGCCGATCTCGTGGGTGCGCTGCGCGACGGTGTAGGCGAGCACGCTGTAGAGGCCCAGCGCGGCGATGACGAGCGCGAGCAGCCCGAACGCGCCGAAGACGCTCGCGCCGAGGCGCCAGGGGCGGAGCGACGGCTCCAGGTAGTCCTGCAGCGGGCGCACGCGCGCGAAGGCGAGCTTCGGGGCGGCCGCGAGCGCCTCGCGGCGGAGCGCGGCGACGGTGGTGGGCAGGGCCGCCGCACCGCCTTCCGGGCGGACGAAGAGGTTGCGCATCGGCGGGTCCCACTGCCGCTGGGCGAGCGGCACGTAGTACTGCATCAGCGGCTCGCGGCGGATGTCTCCCCACCGGGTCTCCTCGGCGACGCCGACGACCTCGCTGCACGGGATGGTGTCGCTGTCGCCGACGCGGACGCACTTGCCGAGCGGGTTCTGCCGCGGCCAGACCAGGCGCGCCATCGTCTCGTTGACGACGAGCACCCGCGGCGCTCCGGCGCGGTCGCCGCTGGTGAACCCACGCCCGCGAACGATCTGCGTCCCCATCGTGCGGAAGTAGTCGGGTGTGACGGCGTTGACGATCGGGCCGCCCGAGGGGAGGGTGGGCACGGAGTCGAGCCCGGGGATCCTGATGTCGATGACCGCCCGCGAGCGGAACGGAACGAGGACCGAGACGCTTGCCGACGCGACGCCGGGCAGCCCGCGCACGCGCTCGTGCAGGCGGTCGTAGATGGCGATGCGCTCCGCCTCCGCGTAGCCGGCGTTGTCGAGGCCCATCTCGAGGGTGAGCACCGCCGCCGGGTCGTAGCCGAAGTCGGTGTGGGTGGCGTTGCGCAGGCTGCGCACGAACAGCCCGGCACCGACCAGCAGCACGACGGAGACGGCGCCCTGGGCAACGAGGAGGGTGGCGCGCAGCCGCGAGCGCCGACCGCCGCCCTCGCGCGCGCCGGCCTTGAGCGCGCCGGTGAGGTCGGCGCGCGCGGCCTGCAGGGCGGGGACGACGCTGGCAACGAGACCGGTGGCGAGCGCGGCGACGGCGGTGAAGGCGAGCACCCGGACGTCCGTCAGCGACGCGCCCCAGGCGACGTCGGGGAGGAGCACCTTGCGCACGACGCTCCCGCCCCAGTGCGCGAGGAGCAGCCCCGCGGCGCCGCCGAGCGCGGCGAGGAGGACGCCCTCGAGCAGGAGGAGGGCGACGAGGCGCCGCCGAGTGATGCCGAGGGCGGTGCGCACGGCCACCTCGCGGCGCCGACGCGTCGCGCGGGCGAGGAGCAGGTTGGCGACGTTCGCGCAGGCGATGAGCAGGACGGCGAAGGAGACGCCGGCGAGCCAGGTGGCGACCCGCCCGGCGGGGGTGCTGTCCGGGCCGCGTTCGACCTGGATCGGGCCGAGCACGAGACGGGGGCTCGCGCGGGCCAGCTCCTCACGGGTGAGCGCATCGGGGCCGGCCGCGAGCAGCCGCGGGTAGCGCACGTCCAGCTCGGCCGCCGCCGTGGCGGCAGTCGCCTGCGGCGCGCGGCGGGCGATCACGTCGAGCCAGCGCACGCCCCGGATCTCGTACCAGGCGTTCTCGCCGGCGTAGGGCGTCACCACTTCATGGCCGCGCAGGGCGAGCGGCACCCAGACGTCCACGCGTGCCAGGTCGGCGCCCGAGAAGGCGGGCGGCGCGACGCCCACGACCTGCAGGTCGCGGGTGCGCACGCGCACGGTGCGACCGATCACGGCGGGGTCGCCACCGAACGCGGAGCGCCACAGGTCGTAGCCGAGCACCGCTACCGCCGTCCCCGAGGGGACGCGGTCCTCCTCGGCGCCGAAGAAGCGGCCCAGGTGCGGGCGCACGCCGAGCAGGGGGAAGAGGGTGGCGCTCGCCCCCGCCACCTGCGCCAGGCGCGGCGGGGCCGCGGGGCCGGCGGCCACGGGTGCCTCCTCCGTGCTCCAGGCGGCGACGCCGGCGAAGCTGCGCACCTCGTCGCGCAGCGCGGCGAACTCGCCGTAGCTGAGCGAGCGCACGTAGCGCGTCGCGCCCGCCTCGGGCTCGGTGCGCACCATGAAGAGGCGGTGCACGCGGCTCGCGTCGCGGACGTGCGCCGGGGCGCGGAGCATGAGCAGGTCCACGATCCCGAACATGGTGGCGTTCGCGCCGAGGCCCAACGCCAGCGTGAGCACGACGCCGAGCGTGAAGCCCGGCTGCCGGCGGAGGCCACGCGCCGTGACGCGCAGGTCCTGCCAGGCGGCGTCCCACCACTCCGCGCGCCGCTCCCGCTCCACGCGCCCGCGATCCGTCTCGCTCATCGCCTCGCTCCAGCGTCGGACGTCCCCGAACCGGCGGAGCGCCTCGTCGCGCGCCGCGGCCGCGCTCATCCCGCGCGCGACCAGCTCCTCGGTGCGCATCTGCAGGTGGAACGACACCTCGGCGGCCACGTCGCGCTCGACGCGCGGCCGCCCCGTGGCGAGCCGGAAGGCGCGGCGGACTCCGTCAGGTAGGCGCGGCACGCCGCCCTCCTCACGCCGTGCGCAGGGCCGCGAACACCGCTTCGGCGTAGCGCGTCCAGGCGGTGGCCTTCACGCCGAGCTGCTGCCGGCCACTCGTGGTGAGGGTGTAGTACTTGGCGCGCCGGTTGGCGTCGGAGACGCCCCACTCGCTCTCCACCCACCCTTTGCGCTCGAGGCGGTGGAGGGCGTGGTACAGCGCGCCCTCCTCGATCTGGAGCACGTCGTCGGTGGCGTCGCCGATCCAGCGCGCGACGGCGTAGCCGTGGCGCGGCCCCCAGGTGAGCGCCTTGAGGACGAGCACGTCGAGCGTCCCCTTGAGCAGCTCGAGATCCTCGTCGCGCGTCTGCGGCATGCTGTCCCCTGAATGATTCAGGGCAACAATGCGAGGGTGGGTGGCTGGCGTCAAGAGCGGGAATCGCGCCCGCAACGCACGAGGGGCGTGGCGCGTCGAGCGCCACGCCCCTCCGCGCCGCCCGCGAGGGCGAGCGAGTGCGCGCTACGGCTTCGCCGCCGGCGCCTTCCTGTCGCCGCTGGCGAGCATGGTCCTGATCGCGGCGGGGGGCTCGAAGGCGGCGGCGTCGGCGGCGGCGTCGAACACCACGGTGTCGAGCGTCATGAGCTGCTCCTGGCCGAGCATCTGCTGGCGGAGGCGCGTGGCGGTCTTGAGGCCGCCGAACTCCTTGTAGTCGCTGACGAGCGTGACCACCTCGACGGAGCCCATGGGGGAGTCCTGCCTGCCGATCATGCCGACGAGGAGGCCGGTGTCGACGCTGTAGCAGTCGTGGCTCTCGCGGCCGGACTTGTAGGTGATGTGAACCTTGTAGCAGGGCTGGCCGCCCATCTCGGTGCGCTCGACGGTCTCCATGGCGCGGATGTTCTCGGAGTTGCGGAGCACGTTCGAGAAGCCGGCGTCCTCGCGGATCTGCTCGAGCTCCTTCCCCTCGAGGAGGCGGGGGCCCTGCATCGGGTTGACGGACCAGCCGACGGTGCCGTTGTAGGCGGTGAGGATCTCGCCCATGCCGGGGACGGTCATGACCATCGACATCTTGTCGGGCTTGGCCTGCACGAGCACGACCTGCCCCTTCACGCCGGCGGTGGGCATCTCGAAGGTGCCGGTGGAGCGGATGGAGCTGTGGCGCATGACTGCGTCCTGGCCGCCGATGGCGGTGACGAAGCGGGCGACGACGTCCTTGGCCGCGGGGAGGGCGGCGGGCTTGGCGGCGGCCGGTGCCTTCGCCGCCGTCGTGGCGGCGGGCGTCTGGGCGCGCGCCACCACGGGGGCGAGAAGGGAGAGCGCGAGGGCGAGGGAGCGGCGCATGGGAGCGAGGGAAGAGGGAAGAGGGAAGAGGGCGCGTGAATCAGGGCGTCGTCGGGCGCGGCACCGCGGGCTGAGTGCGGAGCCAGGTGAGGGCGGCGTCGACGGGGGCGTCGCGGCCGGCGAGCAGGTCGGCGCGGGTGAGCGGGACGGGCTGGTCGGGGACGACGCCGCGTCCTTCGATGCGGCGGCCGTCGGGGGCGGTGAAATCGGCGACGACGTGCATGAGAACGTCGCCGTTCGGGAGGCGGCCGGCGAGCGCGGGGAGCGCCTGTCCGGCGGACGTCTCGCCGAAGACGCGGGCGCGCCCGGCGGTCTGCATGCCGGCGGCGAAGATCTCCGAGGTGCTGACGGTGAGCGGGTCGACGACGATGGCGACGGGCCCGGCGTAGGGGCGGGTGGACCGCCCGTGCGAGTCCACGCGCCGCGGGTTGGCGACGAAGCGGAGCTCACCGCGCCGGGTCTTCATGACGCCCAGGGGGGTGAGGTCGGGGAAGAAGTGCCCGCCGAAGCCCATCACCATGCCGCCGACGCCGCCCGGATTGCCGCGCAGGTCGACGGCGATGCCGCGGCAGTCGCGGACGGCGTCCACCGCGCGGTCGAGGGCGGGGAGGAGTGGGGTCATCCAGACGTTGAAGCGGATGACGCCGACGCAGCCGCCGCCGGGCGCGGGGTGGCGCTCGTGGGTGGCGTGGGCGACGAACACCGGGAGGTTGCCGAAGCGGATCGGCTCGCCGGGCGTCGCACGACGAGTGAGGACGTGCGTCACGCGCGCGTCAGCGGCGTCGCCGAAGGTGACGTCGACGCGGGAGCCGGCGGGGCCGTCGAGCAGGCGGGCGACCGTGCGCGGGATGCGGAGGATCGCCTCGCGCCGCTCGTCCTCGGTGGTGAGGCGGGCGAGGGCCGGGGCGAGCGTGCGCGAGGAGAAGGTGGCGACGGAGTCGAGCGTCCAGCCGGTGCGGACGCCGGCGGCCGCGGCGGGGGAGCCCGAGTCGACGCGGGTGACGAGGAGGCGGTCGCCGACGAGGCGGAGCGTCACGCCGACGTCACCCGGGACGTCCGGCGGGTCCGGTGCGTCGCCGGGCGAGTGATGCGCGGTGGCGGCCGCGGGGCTCGCGGGGGTGCGCGCGGCGCCGTCGCTCGCGGGCGCCGTTGCGGGCGTCGTTGCGGGTGCCGGCGAGGCCGGGGCCTCGATGGCCTCGACCGCCTCGCGCGGGATGATGACGAAGTGCGATTCGCCGAGCCGGTCGAGCATGTCGCGAATGACGCCGCGGAGCTCGCCGACGGTGCGCGCCTGCGCGGCGCGCGGGCGCAGCTCGGTGCGGACGGCGGGCCAGTCGACGCCGCGCATCGTCGAGTCGTAGTGCGAGTCGCGGATGCGCGTCCAGGCGGTGTCGAAGGTGGCGAGCGCGGTGGCCGGCGCCACCGGGGCGGCGGCGGGTCCCGGCGGAGGGGCGGGCCGCGCGGCGGCGCGGGGGGCGCAGGCCGCGAGCGCCGCGAGGGCCAGGGTGGCGAGGGCGGCGAGGGCGAGGGGTGGCGGAGTCGGCATCCTCTATAGACGCGCGAGGCTCCGGGGCGGGTAACGGCGGGGCGGAAACGACGGCGGGGGCGGCTCCCAGGAGCCGCCCCCGCGTGGTGTGGGCGCCGGAGGGGAGGGCGCCGCGTTCCTGTGGTACGTCGTGCCGCTACCGCGCGCCGCTCAGCGGCAGCTGACGCGCGGGTTGAAGGGAGCGAACATGCCGAGGGGGTTGTGCTGCCAGGTCCAGGCGTGGAGCTCGTAGTGGTCCGGCAGGCCGTGGGCGGCGTCGCCGAAGCTCTCGTCGAAGGGGACGCCGGCGAAGGCCGGGGTGGTGCCCGCGTGGGCGGCTTCCCACGGGGCGCGGAAGATCAGGTACTCGACGGCGACGAGGCGGAGGGAGCCGTTCTGCCGCGGCTCGTAGACCAGCACCTCGGGGCGCGCCGGGTCGTAGTCGGCGTCACCCATGAGCGCCACGTTGACGAAGTGGACGCCCATGCCGCCGACGCCGGGGAGGGCGACGCACTCGCCGCTGTCCACGTAGCCGTCGGCGACGGCGGCCTCGACGCGCTGGTAGCGGGCGGTCGCGGCGCGTGCGCTCGCGAGCTGCTCGCGCAGCGCGGTGCTGCCGGCCACCGCGCCGCCGCCGTGGGCGGCGTGGTGGTGGATCTCGACGGCGCGGGCGGCGAGGGCGCCCGTTGGGTTGGAATCGGCGCAGGCCGTGAGGCTCGACAGGCCGGCGAGGGCGGTGACGAGCAGGGCGGCGTGGCGTTCGAGCAGGGAGCGCATGGAGCTAACCGTCACGGGAATCGGTGGTCGGGTGGTGCCGGGGGTGGGTCGCGCGGTGCGGCGGCGCCGCGGTGCGCGCCCTGAGATGACGCCGGGAGCGGCGGACTATTCTCACGCGCCGCGTGCTCCTCTTGACAATCGAGAGAAAGCGCCGCACACTCCTCCAGGCAATCGAGAGGAGAGGGCCGTGGGCGAGGAGACGCGCGGGGAGCTGCTGCAGGGGACGCTCGACATGCTCGTGCTCAAGGCGCTGCAGCTCGCGCCGATGCACGGGTGGGGGATCACCGAGCGCATCCAGCAGTGGAGCGGGCAGGTGCTGCAGGTCAACCAGGGGTCGCTCTACCCGGCGCTCTACCGCCTGCAGCGGCGCGGCTGGATCACGGCGGAGTGGAAGGTGACCGAGAACAACCGCCGCGCGCGCTACTACGCGCTCACCGCGCAGGGGAAGAAGCAGCTCGCCGAGGAGCGGCGGAGCTGGGAGCGGCTCTCGGAGGCCGTGAACCTGGTGCTGCGGACCACCGAAGCCTGACGGCGGGGCGACGGCGGGGCGACGGAGCGCCCGTCACACGACTGCCACGGGAGTGAGCCATGCGAATCGTGCGCGAGGGGTGGGGGCGGCTGAGCGGCCTGTGGCGCCGCGCCGCGCTGGAGCGCGAGATGGACGAGGAGATGCGCTTCCACGTGGACATGCAGACGGAGAAGAACCTCCGCCTCGGCATGGGCCCCGCCGAGGCGCGGCGGCGGGCGCTGGTGAGCTTCGGGGGCGCCGAGCGGTTCAAGGAGGAGGGGCGCGACGAGCAGCGGGCGCGGTGGCTGGAGGAGGGAGCGCAGGACGTGCGCTACGCCGTGCGCATGCTGCGCAACGCGCCCGGGTTCACGCTCGTGGCGGTCGCGTCGCTGGCGCTCGGCATCGGCGCGAACACGGCGGTGTTCAGCGTCGTGAACGCCGTGCTGCTGCGGCCGCTCCCCTACCCGGCGGCGGAGCGGCTGCTGGTGATCGAGGACCGGCGCGACGGCGCCGACGAGCCGGGGGGGCTCAGCGTGGCGGACGTGCGGGCGCTCGAGGAGCGCGCCCGCGTCTTCGCCGCGGTGGGCGCGTACAGCCCGTCGCAGGCCGGGACCACGCTCACCCGGTTCGGCGGTGGCGCGCCGGAGCTGCTCGACGCCACCGCGATCACCGCGGGGATGCTGCCCGCGCTCGGCGTCGCGCCGGCGCTCGGGCGCGGGCCGCTGCCGGCGGAGGATCGCGAGGGCGGGGCGCGCGTGGTGGTGCTGAGCCACGCCTTCTGGCGCGACCGCTTCGCGCGGGCGCCCGACGTGCTCGGCCGGTCGCTGACGCTGGACGGGGCGCCGCACACCATCGTCGGGGTGATGCCCGAGGGCTTCGCGATCCCCGGCCGCCCCGCCGACGACCTGTGGCCGGTGCTGCAGCTCGCGCCGCCGCGCTGGCGCGCGCCGTTCTGGCTGCGCACCGTGGCGCGGCTCGAGCCCGGGGTCACCGAGGCGCAGGCGCGCGCCGCGCTCGGCACCGTCGAGGCGGCGGTCAAGGCGCAGTTCCCGGACGCGGCCGCGGAGTGGCGCTACGTCGCGACGCCGCTCAAGGAGTCGCTGGTGCGGGGGACGCGGACGACCGTGCTCGTGCTGTACGGCGCGGTGCTGCTCATCCTGCTCATGACCGCGGCGAACGTCGCCAACCTCTTCATGGCGCGGGCGACCGTGCGCGCGCCGGAGATCGCCATTCGCGCCGCGCTCGGCGCCGGGCGCGGGCGCATCGCGCGGCAGCTGCTGACCGAGAGCGCGCTCGTGGCGCTGGCGGGGGGCGCGCTCGGGCTCCTGTTCGCCGCGTGGGGCGTGCGCGTGCTGGCGGCGGCGACGCCCGGCGCGCTGTTCCGCGCGCACGAGGTGGGGGTGGACGGCCCGGTGCTGCTCTTCACCCTCGCGGTGGCACTGCTGACGGGGACGGCGATCGGGCTCGTGCCGGCGCTGCAGGTGCCGCGGCGGCAGCTCGCGGGGGCGCTGCGCGAGGGAGGGCGGAGCGGCGTGGGTGGCGCGCGGCGGCGCGTGCAGTCGCTGCTCGTGGTGGCCGAGTACGCGCTGGCGCTCACGGTGCTGATCGGGGCGGGGCTGGTGGTCGGCACGCTCCTGCGGCTGCAGCGCGTGGACCCCGGGGTGGAGCGGGCGGGCGTGCTCGTCGTGCGGCTGCCGCTGCCCGAGGCGCGCTACCGGGAGGAGCCGCGGGCGGAGGCGTTCTACGACGAGGTGATGCGGCGCATGCGCGAGCGGCCGGGGGTGACGGCGGTGAGCGTCAGCATGGCCGTGCCGCCCAACCGGCTGGTGATGCGCAACCCGTTCACGCCGCAGGGGAAGACGTTCGCCCAGGGGGAGAGCGCGCCGGTCGCCGAGGAGCTGCTCGTGAGCGCCGACTACTTCCGCCTGCTCGGCGTGCCGGTGGTGCGGGGGCGCGCGTTCACGGACGCGGACCGCAGCGACGCGCCGCCGGTGGCGATCGTGAACGAGACGCTGGCGCGCCGCTACTTCGCGGGGCGCGATGCGGTGGGGCAGTGGCTCCAGACCGGCGACCCCGACCCGGAGTCGACGCGCCTCGCCATCGTGGGCGTGGTGCCGGACGTGAAGTATCAGGGGCTCGACGCCGCGACCGAGCCGACCATCTACGTCCCGTACGCGCAGAACCGGTGGTGGCGCTCGATGTACCTGCTGGTGCGCGCGAGCGGCGACCCGATGGCGCTCGTCCCCGCGGTGCGCGCGGCGGTGGCGGCGGCGGACCCGGAGGTGCCGCTGCAGGAGGTGCGCACGCTCGACGGACTGATGTTCGAGTCGGTGGCGGCGCCGCGCTTCCGCGCGGGGCTGCTCGGCGCCTTCGGCGTGGTGGCGCTGCTCCTGGCCGGGGCGGGGATCTACGGCGTGCTGTCGTACACGGTGAGCCAGCGGCAGCGCGAGACGGGGGTGCGGCTCGCGCTCGGCGCACGGCGGGCGGACATCGTGCGCCTGATCGTGCGCGACGGGATGCGGCTGGCGCTCCTCGGCGTCGCCGTGGGCGCGCTGATGGCCGCCGCCCTGACGCGGCTGATGCGCGGCGTGCTGTACGAGGTGAGCCCGCTGGACCCGGTCACGTTCGGGACGATGGCGCTCTTCCTGGCGGCGGTGGGGCTCGCGGCGTGCGTGGTGCCGGCGCGGCGGGCGAGCCGGGTGGACCCGATGGTGTCGCTGCGGGGAGAGTGAAGGGCGGGGAAGGAGGCACGAGGGAAGAGGGAAGAGGGAAGAGGCAGGGCAGCGGCGCGGGCGACGGGTGCGCGGGGCAGCGGAAGGGTTGCGGTGGTGCGTGGCTGGG
>Ga0307414_10001780_pt1 | contig 11159 bp, 9 predicted proteins | sample DK1Ometagenome_FD_203804 | JGI IMG/M metagenome (GOLD analysis project Ga0307414, IMG submission 203804) | Maize rhizosphere microbial communities from greenhouse at UC Davis, California, United States - DK15-O-3 | ecosystem: Host-associated > Plants > Roots > Rhizosphere > Soil | place: USA...
TTGTGTTAAATAATGTAGAATTAAATAAAGAATATGTATTAATAATAAGCACGGTTGCTGGTGCTTGGAGATATATTATTGGTGATACTATTGAATTTAAGGATATTGAAAGAGCAGAGATTAAAATAACAGGACGTACCAAATTCTTTTTAAACACCGTAGGATCCCAACTTTCCGTTAACAAACTTGATGATGCCATTACATATCTTGAAGAAACCTTTAATATTGAAATAAAAGAATACACCATATGTGCAAAACGCTATGATGGCGAATTTTACCATAGTTGGTATCTGGGTACAAGTGATGACATTAAACCTGATGTGCTTGCTAAATCTTTAGACGATTTTTTAAAAGACAATAAAAATTATAGAGTGGCGCGTTCTAAAGCATTAAAAGGTGTCAAGGTAAAAACCATTCCGTCTCCTGTTTTTTATGAATGGAATGCTGCCAATAAAAAGAAAGGTGGGCAAGTTAAAATGGAACGCGTTATGACAGAAGAAAAGTTTGCTGAATGGGAAACATTTGTCGAGCATAATTACAATGCTTCTTGACTAGACAATTTTGCTCGTTCCTCACGTTCTTCAACCAAAATCATGATTTCTTCAGGCGAGAGGTAAAATCGTTTTATTCTCCTTTTATAGACTGCTGGAAAATCCGCTTCATTTAAAATGAAATTTTTAGTCGCTAAAATATAAGCTTCCATACCATGATTAACGGCAAAGGAATCGGCACTACGTTCGGCACGTTTCATGGCTTTTTCAGAAAATAAATAACCCAATCCGAAACCAATAAGGTTTAATCCGCTTCTCGACTGATAATCCCTTATATGCCCTAATTCATGTCCTAACCATCCGATAAGCACTATGGATGGAATATTTTCGGTAAAATAAATACTATCAGCAATTTTAAAAGTTTTGCTAATCAATATCTTATATTTCCGTTTGGATTTACTACGAAAAAAACTCCAAAATTCAGGCTGTGCCTGCATAGTGGACTTACGAATCTTATTTTTAAATTTAAATTCTATACCAACATCCGCTAGTTCTGGAAAATGCGATAAAGCGGTTTCAACTTGATTGGCAATAGATTCCGGATAAACATGTTTAGCTTTCAAAGAATAGGCATTTAAAAATATTAATAGTATAAAGTAAAGTTTCATTTTTAGTTTTTATATCTCGGTGGATTAAAAATCTACAAGAATCTTCATGTTTTTTGAGTTTAATCTATTAGGAAAACTTCTTTTTCAACCTCCAATAATTTCACCTCCATTAATATGGATAAATTGTCCCGTAATATAACTACTATCTTCACTTGCTAAAAAAACGTATGCAGGGCCGACCTCACTCGGCTGACCGGCTCTTCCCATGGGTGTATCTTGACCAAAATCTGTGACATCATCAAAACTAGCTGGGATAAGCGGTGTCCAAATGGGTCCAGGTGCCACACCATTCACGCGGATTCCTTTTTTAGCTAATTGAGCAGATAGCGACCTTGTTAAACTTACAATGGCACCTTTAGTACTGGCATAATCTACCAAATGTTCACTTCCTCTATAAGCAGTTACAGAACTCGTGTTAATAATAACGTCATTACTTTTTAAATGCTTTAACGCCGCTTTGGATATATAAAAATATGGATAGATATTAGTTTCAAATGTTTTTTGCAACTGCTTTTTACTTATGTCTGTTAATGATTCTTGCAGAAATTGCATGGCCGCATTGTTTACTACGATGTTTAATTTGCCATATTCTTTAATGCAAGTTTCAACACTTGATATACAATTTGCTTCCTCTTTTAAATCCGTTTTAATAAGAATACATTTTCTTCCTATTTTTTCAACCTCCTTTTTTATAGCATTCGCATCTTTGGTTTCCTTTAAATAAACCAATGCAATATCTGCGCCTTCTTTAGCAAAATGTAGTACTGCGCTAGCACCTATGCCGCTATCTCCACCAGTTACAATAGCAACCTTATCTTTTAATTTTTCTGAACCCTGGTAGTTTTTGCGAATCAATTCTGGCTTGGGAACCATTTTATGTTCTTCTCCCGGTTGGGATAATTTTTGATCTGGAAATTTATTTGGCTTTTTCATAATCTTTAATTTGTCATCATATCAAATAAACCAATAAAATAAAAAAGCTATAAACTTCATTGAATTAAATATTAACCCAATAGCATCCTTTAGGTATATAAGAAGTTAGAAATCATTTATTGGTTTTCAGTTCTGTAATACGTTAACCATTTGACTATTAAATGCATGTTAAGTTGTTTGTATATACTCTTTTTAATAAACATATAAATTTATTAGTAACACTAAGCATAGCATTTTAAGATTGATTATAAAATAAAACTCATGTTTATTAATATCATATTGATTGTAATATCCTCTTTTTTAATTACTTAACATTTTTATTTTTAATAGTTTATTTAAATCTGATTGGGTTAACAAATAAATTTTTAAGGCTAATGTTGGGATTATCAAAAGAATAACTTAGGCTTGATGATATGGTGAAGTATGTTTTGAAACAAATATTTTAAAAACAACATGAAACCGAAAAGATGATACAAACAATTACAAATTTTAAACATTATGAAACGAGAAATAAATATTAAAACTAAAACCGATATTAAAAAAAAACGAATTTTAAAGAATGACATTAAAACTCCTTTTAAAAAACCAATAAATCTACCCAAAGTATTATTAATAACTACTTATCCTCCAAGAGAATGTGGGATTGCTACCTATACGCAAGATTTAAAAAATGCATTGGAAAATAAATTTGAAGACAGTTTTGATATAAAAATATGTGCATTGGAATCCAACACTGAGGTGCATACATACAAAACCAAAGATGTTGATATGGTATTAAATACCTCTGATTCAGAATCGTTTGTTGCCATAACCAATAGAATCAATTCCGACCCTGATTTGGAAATGGTTATGGTACAACATGAATTCGGGTTGTTTAAAAACAATGAAGAATCTTTAATAAGCTTCTTGAAGAACATCGAAAAACCTAAAATCATTACCTTTCATACAGTACTACCCAATCCTAATAAAAATCTAGAAAAACATGTTAAAGATTTAGCCTCTCTAGTGGAGGTAGTTACGGTTATGACAAAATCTTCTGCCGAATTACTTACTAACACATATGGCGTAGATTCAAAAAAAATAAAAGTCATATCGCATGGAACACATTTGGTTAAGCACCAAGAAAAATCCATACTCAAACAAAAGCACAACGTATCCAATAGAAAAGTTATTTCAACTTTTGGTTTTTTAGGACCAGGAAAGAATATTGAAACCACTTTAGATGCGTTGCCTGAAATTATTAAAGAACATAATGATATCATGTTTTTTATAGTAGGCAAAACACACCCAACCCTTTTTAATCAAGAAGGTGATGCCTATATGAATTCTTTAAAGAAAAAAGTAGAAGAATTAAACATAAACGACCATGTTCGATTTATAAATAAATTTGTTCCTCTACCAGAATTACTTGAATATTTACAACTTTCAGATTGCTATGTGTTTACATCCAAAGATCCTAATCAGGCTGTAAGTGGCACATTTTCTTATGCCATTAGTTGTGGCTGCCCAATTGTATCTACGCCCATTCCACATGCTAGAGAAGTTTTATCAAATGGGAATGGAAATGACGTATTATTCGATTTTGGTGATTCTAAACAATTGGCAAACAAAGTGAATGCCTTATTAAATAATGAAGAATTGAGAAATAAAATGAAAATGAAAGGATTGCATGCGGCTACGGCTACCTCTTGGGAAAATTCTGCGATATCACATGCGCTTATTTTTTCCAATGAAATAAAAAAGCCTTTAAAATTAAAATACAAAAAACCGCAAATAAATTTCAATCATGTATTCGCTATGACTACCGATGTTGGCATTATTCAATTCTCAAAAATTAACACGCCAGATATAACCTCTGGTTATACTTTAGATGATAATGCCAGGGCACTAATTGCTGCCTGTGATTTCTATAGGACAACACAAGATTCAAAAGACTTGAAACTGATTAAAACATACATTACTTTCATCTTAAATTGTCAACGCGATAATGGTTTATTCTTAAACTATGTGAATGAAGATAAAAAATTTACCAAGCAAAATAGTGAAGTAAATTTAGAAGATTCAAATGGAAGGGCAATTTGGGCTTTAGGATATGCTTTTCATTCTATGGAAGAAGGGATTGATTTAGATATCACATTGCTACAAAATATTACTTGGTCTATTAACTATTTCAACCAAAAAATAGGGCACTTTAAATCCCCAAGGGCACTTGCTTTTGTTATAAAAGGATTGTACTTCTTCAACCTAAAATGGAATGATATAAAAATAAATAATATCATAAATGATTTAGCTGATAAACTTGCTGAACTGTACGCTTTCCATTCCGAAAAAAATTGGAGCTGGTTTGAACCTTATCTTACCTATGCAAACAGTGCGTTGCCCGAATCTTTATTATACGCTTGGAGAGCTACGGGAGATAATAGGTTTAAACTCATGGCAAAAGAATCTTTTGATTTTTTACTTACTAAAATATTTAAAGATGACTGTGTTAGCGTCATTTCAAACCAAAATTGGTTGATAAAAGGATTTGAGGATACTTCATCAACATGCATTGGTGGTGAACAACCCATAGATGTAGCTTATACCATATTGGCCCTAAAGCAATTTAATACCGTTTTTCCGTTTGAAGGTTATGATGATAAAATGGAACTTGCGTTTAGCTGGTTTCTTGGAAATAACCAATTAAAACAAATAATTTATAATCCTTGCACAGGTGGCTGTCACGATGGCTTGGAAGAACATAATGTTAATTTGAATCAAGGATCAGAATCCACTGTAAGTTATTTAATGGCTAGGTTGGCATTTGAGGACTTTGTTTCAAGCGATGATGATGAAATTATATAAAATTACGAGCTGCTTTTAAGAGCAGCAAACAAATCATCCATATTTACCGTAACATACGAAGATGCATAATCAGATACAGCATAAGGTAATATTAAATGATTATTATGTATTAAACTTCCGCAAGAGTAAACAACATTTGGCACATACCCCTCTCTTTCTTCTTCCAAAGGAGAAAGAAGGGGTTCTTTTAATCGCCCTATTTCTATAGTTGGATCTTCTAAATCCAATAAAGAAGCGCCAATGCAATAGCGTCTCATAGGACCAACACCATGGGTGATAACCAGCCAGCCATGTTCGGTATAAATTGGCGACCCACAATTGCCTATTTGGGTAAATTCCCAAGGATATTTTGGTTCTTGAATTTTAATAGGATCGTTCCACAGCGTAATCCTATCCGAATAAAACAAATAGTTGTTTACGCCATCAATTCTTGCCAGCATGGCATACTTACCCTTAATTTTACGTGGAAAAAGAGCGAAATTTTTATTTTGTGCTCCATTACCATGCATAGGCATTATCCTGAAATTTATAAAATCACTTGTTGAGACTAATTTTGGAAGTATGGTAAAACCATCATAGGCCGTATAAGTAGCATAGATTTTTTCTGTACCATCATCTTCCCTAAAGCGTACAAATCTGGCATCTTCAATACCTTTACTTTCTGAAGATGATATGGGAAAAATAGCGCGTCCAGATATTTTGGAATCCGCATGAAACTCAATATCATAATAGGAGTCTATTAGCCATGTCATTTCCCTTAGAGCAGTTCTTCTTGGTTCATCAATATTATTTGATGTTAATATGGTTCTAACAGCTTCCTTTAAAGTATAATATTCAAATTTATTTGGCAGAACATCCATTATGGGAGAAGAATATTCCTTTGGGATATGCATTTCTTCCATTTTCTTCATGAATCGCTTTTTATCATAAGACTTTTTCTTTTTAATGTTTGGAAGATCTATATGTTTGCTCACCGGCACCATATTTAAATTATTAGAGGCATCTAGCACTCCTTTTCTAAAAACTATGGAAGATAAATGTCCTTCGCCAGTAGCTCTAAAAGATATAATGACTCTTTTTTCTCCTTCAGCTAAAAAAGACTGATCAAAGTCTTCAATCATGGAAGGATTAAATAAAGCAGCCGATTCAACAGAATATTCCATGGTACTGTAAGAACCTATTAAAAGCCGGCGCTCTAAAGACAGCTTTACATAATTTACGCCGCTATCTTCTATAATGTTTTTATAATTATCTGCATGTTTAAGAAGAATGTAGGAGATATTTCTATGTCGACCCATAAATCCCTTAAGTGTACTTTCAAGTTCATTTTTAACTTCCGCATCACTTAATGCCATGATCCTGTTTACCAAATTAATGGTTCTTACATCGCCGTTATTAAAAAATCGAGCTACTACTCTACTTGAATCTGGTTTAAAAAATAAATTTTTTCGAATTATGGGAACTGACATAATATTATCTAATTTTAATTAATTTGTAATTTTAATATTCATTGTTTTAAACATAAAAAAACTGCCTATAAGCATTAATTAGATGTACTAATTAATTTTATAGGCAGCCTAGCTACTAATTTAAATTAACTAATAGCTTTTCTGTTCAATCTGCTTTCTGCTAACTTATTTAGTTTACCATCAGCGTTATATTCTTCATCTAGAATTTTCTGCAATTTTTTTGCAATATCTTTATGTCCTAATTCTTTGGCATAACGAACTGCAGTTCCATAAGCAGAAATCTCATAATGCTCTACACGTTGAGCCTCTGCAATGAGTCCGGCATCTTTAACTTCGGCATCTTTAACTTCATCAATAAAGCTTTCGGCTTCTTTAATTAAACCTTTCATAGCTTTGCAGGTTTCTCCACTAGCAGAAACATCTAGTTCATCACAAATGTCTTTAACCATTATTTTGTGCTCTTTTGTTTCTTCAAGATGGTTTTCAAAAGCTTTTTTTAAATCGTTATCACTAGCTTCTTTTGCCATTTTAGGCAATGCATCTACTAATTGACTTTCTGCGCTATATAAATCTTGTAATTGATGTTCGAATAAATCTTCTAATGTTTTCATAATATATGCGTTTTTTAATATTTGTTTCTTTAAAGATATTTCTAAACAGAACGGATGATTAATCTTAAAGATAAAATTCTTAACGCATTTGGTTTGAAGTAGTGAATGGTGAGTAGTGAGTAGTGAGTAGTGAGTAGTGAGTAGTGAAATGAAAGAATCTTTATTGAGATATTTCTTTAACATCAAATTTATTCTCTTTTAAAGTAAATCTGATTGAAACGAATAGTTACATTTAAAATACAATCAGGTTTTAAAAGAGTATTTATGAGAATAGACAAGACAAAGGGGGAAATGATAATTTGTGAAGCTGAATTACATCAATTAATGAATGAACCTGAAAGTGTGATTTCAAAATACAATCTTACTTACACCTACGAAGAAGATTTACCAATTATCAGAAAAAAACATGGCAAAGGTTTTACTTATCTCATGAATGGAAAACCCATAAAAAATAAAAAAGAGCTTAAACGCATAAAAAGTTTGGTCATTCCACCCATGTGGAATGATGTAAAAATCAGTCATCTCGAAAATAGTCATTTACAGGCAATTGGTATCGATGCCAAAAACCGAAAGCAATACTTGTATCATTCACATTGGAAAATCATTAGAAATTCAACCAAATTTTATAAAATGCATGCGTTTGGAAAAATGCTTCCATGTATAAGAAAACAACTTGAAATTGATTTAGATAAAAAAGGTTGGCCTAAAGAAAAAGTGGTGGCGCTAATCATTCGTCTAATGGAAGAAACCCATATACGCATTGGCAATAGTCAGTATGAAAAGCAAAACAAATCGTATGGTTTAACAACACTCAGAAAAAGACATATTAATATTTACAAGGGCAAATTACAAATTGAGTATATTGGAAAAAAAGGCATAGAACATAAAGTATCGTTGCAAAATAAGAAATTGGTAAAATTGATAAACCGTTGTGAAGAGCTTCCTGGATGGACACTTTTTAAATTTAAGGATGAAAATGGTGAAACGAAAACCATTAATAGTACTCATGTAAATGAGTATTTACAAACCCTTTGTGGCAAAAATTTTACTGCCAAGGATTTCAGAACTTGGTCTGCATCGGTATCTTTCTTTAATGCCTTAATGGAATTGGAAAAAGCGACTTCAGAAAAAGAAATAAAAAGCAATATTATAGCAGCTTTTGATATGGCCGCCACTAGTTTGGGAAATACAAGAAACGTTTGTAAAAAATATTATGTGCATCCCATAATTATTGAAGAATATGAAAATGGAAACTTATACAAAACATTTGATAAGATAAAAAAGAGTACAAAAGTAGATAACTATCTATCTCCTACAGAAAAGGAAATACTAAAACTCTTTAAAAAGTACTCACCATTACTGCAAAAAATAGAATTAAATGTATCCAATATTTAAATGCTATTTCAAATATTTTAAAACTAAAATTTTAATGGAAGCGGAAATTTGTAAAGCATTTACTTAATTGGAAATTTAAACTTTATTTCTTCCTGTGACCAATGAAATGATAAATAGCACAATAAATATAAAGAATAAAACTTTCGCTATACTGGCGGCGCCTGAAGCTATACCACCAAAACCTAATATCCCAGCAATAATAGCTAAAATAACAAATGTGACTGTCCAACGTAACATAATTTAAATTTTAAGTTAATAATAATCTTTTAAAAGCCCTACATTTTTACTACGTAATCAAAGTAAACACTTGAATTGTATCTAAATTAGTATAGATTTATCTATTACATTAATGTTATTGGTTTTAATACTAACTCAATAGCATAACACTCATATCTTATATGGTATAAATAAAAAAAGAGAGAAGGTTCTCTTCTCTCTACAAATGATTAAATATTAATCAATTTTAAAAATTATTTAATGCAAATCTTCCAATCTCTTAATGGCGTTGAGATCATGTGCAATGGCATCTCTTTGTTTAATAAGGATAGACTCGGTGCTCAGAGGCAATGAATTGTCATTGATGACATCGTTATAATCATCCAATGCCGTTTTTTCTCCTCTAATAGCTTCCTCAAGCATAGATTCATCGTTATCAACTGAAAACAGGGCTTTTACATCCATCCAAGCTCTATGAGCCGTTCCTGCCATACTTCCGCTCTCTTCTGGACTTTCTCCATACGATCTAATTTCGCTATTTAATTCATTCGCAAAATTATGTCGTTCAAGCGATTTTCTTTCAAAATACCTTTTCAGGTATGTGTGCTCTGTGTTTTCCGCAGCTTTTTTAAATCCTTTTTCTGCATCATATGTTCTTTCTAAAAGTTCATTTAATTTAGTACTTATAGTTTCTGTGTATGTACTCATGATAGTTTAATTTAAATTAACAATGATTTATTTAAAGATGCCCATTGATTTACATCATGTGTGTTTGATATTACTGCTGTCATTAATCACATTATAGATTCAATTTTGTTTTCTGAGGCGTTTTTTTTGCTCAACATGGTTTTATCAAAACTTGCTTCAATGAAATTACTCTTATACATTTTTCTTAAAATCAGTTCTCCTAATTTGAAGAGCAGAAATCCTAGAGAAATTCCTATTATTATATTCATTAGGGTGAATCCTATTATTATATTAGATACCATACTTTTTAAGTTTTAATTCAACTATAAATTTAAATCGGATATCACAATGGGATTAATTCATTTCAAATAAAAAATGACTTATTTAAACCAATTTAATAATCTAAATGATGCGTCAAACGGGTATGCTTTTAGCAAATTCCATCCTATCCCAATTGCGATGTTTTGAAATTGCCTTTACAAAATCCATAGGCTCTTTATTAATTAGAATTGCTTTATCCTTTTTGAAATTTGAAACGATGCTGTTATCAATTAAATTTTCGCCTTCGTCATCAGCCGCTATAGCTTTGCAATGTTTAAAGGCTTCATTTATAAATTTTATAAATTTGACTTCTTCTTTTAATTTCTCAATAGATTTTGTACCACCAGGAATATATAAGGCATCAAACAAGACGCTTTCAGTAGTGATAATGGACGCACTAACATCATGGGACATGTTTTCATTACATATTACTTTACCTCCATGCGGTGCTATTAATTTAACAACAGCATTTTCATTTTCAAGAGCATCCTTCATCTTTTCAAAATTTTTCATGGAAAAACCGTCCGAAACCAATACGGCTATTTGTCTTGTGGCTATACTTTTAAATTTTGTATTAGCTTGACTTAATGCAGGGGAAGCTTCCAAATAATTTTTCTTTTTAGACGGTTGATGTTTTTCTACATCAGCATCCGCACCAATGGCTTGATTGATGGGTTGTTCTATGGATTTCGGAATTTCAAGTCCCAATCCTGCACCTACTTTTTTTGCTAAATTGGTATCAATTTGTGCAATTAACCATAACATACGTTCCTTTATATGTGTATGCATGCATTTACCAAGTTCAAAAGTATAGGCATCTGCAACATGTTCTTGTTCCCATTTCGCTAAACTTCTATAAAATAATGCCGGTTGGGAAAAATGGTCATTAAAACTTTCACTTCGGGTCCTGATTTTTTTTGCATCTATGCGCTCTTCGTAGGATGTAAAGGCACCTGCAGCCATTTTAGCTAAATGCGGGCAACCACCGCTTAAACTATTTGGAAAATAAGCTGTTTGACCTTTAGGGATTTCCATCTGCATCATACCATCACGTTGATTATTATGGGTTTCTACCACAGGTCTGTTTATAGGAATTTGATGGAAATTAGGGCCGCCTAATCTGGATAATTGGGTATCTCTATACGAAAACAAACGACCTTGTAATAAGGGGTCATTTGTAAAATCTATACCGGGAACAATATGGCCGGGCAAAAATGCTACCTGCTCTGTTTCTGCAAAGAAATTTTCAGGATTTCTATTTAATGTCATCTTACCAATAATTTTTACCGGCACCATTTCCTCTGGTATTAATTTAGTAGGATCCAATAAATCGAATTCAAATTTAAATTCATCTTCTTGAGGAACGATTTGAACACCCAGCTCCCATTCTGGGTACTGACCCGCTTCAATCGCATCCCATAAATCACGCCTGTGAAAATCGGAATCAGCACCACTTATTTTAACCGCTTCATCCCAAGTTACGGAATGCACGCCTAATTTTGGCTTCCAATGGAATTTCACAAA
>Ga0307414_10001783_pt1 | contig 11155 bp, 6 predicted proteins | sample DK1Ometagenome_FD_203804 | JGI IMG/M metagenome (GOLD analysis project Ga0307414, IMG submission 203804) | Maize rhizosphere microbial communities from greenhouse at UC Davis, California, United States - DK15-O-3 | ecosystem: Host-associated > Plants > Roots > Rhizosphere > Soil | place: USA...
GCGAGTGGACTGCAATACCGTTTCGACGGCTGGAGCCTGGATGTCGCGCGGCGGGAGCTGCGCGATCCCACGGCCACGCACATCGTGCTGTCCGATGGCGAGTTCACCCTGCTGCGCACTTTCGTCGAGCACCCGCAGCGTGTCCTGAGCCGCGACCAGCTGCTGGACTACGCGCGCGGCCACAACGTCGACGTCTATGATCGCGCGATCGACAGCCAGGTCAGCCGCCTGCGCCGCAAGCTCAGCGAGCGCGGCGGCAAGGAGATGATCCGCACGGTCCGCAACGAAGGCTACATGCTGCTGCCGTCCGTGGTGCGCCGGTGAGCGCGCGCCTGCGTCGCCTGCCGCTCTTCGCGCGGACCTTCCTCCTGCTGCTCGCGGCACTGGTGGTGGCGTACGCGATCGGCATGGCGGTGCTGCTGTACCGCCCGCCGGTCGACGGCATCGCCTTCAGCGAACTGACGGCCCTGCTGTCGTCGCGCATGCCCGCCACCGGCCCGGACCTGATGGTCTACGACGCCGGGCAGCCCCCCGCGCCCGATCCAGCACGCTATCGCGCCTCGCCCTTCGTCCGTGACCTGCTGGCGCAATGGCTTGGCAGCGACGCACAACACGTGTGCTTCTACCACCTGCAAGGCCCCCAGCCGTTCTCTCCCGCGCCGCGTATGCCCGCCGGCCCGCCTCCGATGCCCGGCGACGGCATCCAGGCACCGCCGCTGGCAGGACCCGCACTTGCGCCGGAGGACGTGGGCAACCCGGGTACGCAACGGTTCCCGCCGGGCTGGCGGCCTGATGCGCCGCTGCGGGGCGACTTCGTGGCGGCATTCCGTCAGGCCGACGGGCGCTGGCGGGTCGTCGAGAACACGCGCAACCGCGCGAGCTTCATCACCCGGCTGGCGACGCTGTTCCTGGCCGGCATGCTGGCCCTGCTGCCGCTGGCATGGTGGTTCTCGCGCGCCCTGGCCGCACCGATCCGCGAGTTCACGCGTGCCGCCGACCGCATGGGGCGCGAGACCGGCGCGCCGGCGTTGCCGCTGACAGGTCCCAGCGAGATCGCCAGCGCGGCCGCCGCCTTCAATGCGATGCAGGCCCGCCTCGACCGGCTGCTGCAGGAGCGCAGCGAAATGGCCGGCGCGATCGCGCACGACCTGCGCACACCGCTCGCGCGGCTGGCGTTCCGGCTGGATGCGCTGCCGGCCGAGGGTCGCGCCAAGGCCAGCGCCGACATCGCCGAGATGTCGCAGATGATCGATGCGACGCTGGAATTCATCCACGACCAGAATCGCCTGCGCGCGCACGAGTCACTCGATCTGCGCCTGTTGGTGGAAAGCGTGGTCGACAACCTGCGCGATATCGGACACGACGTGCAGCTTGCCGACGGTTCGCCTGCACCGATGAAAGGCGACCCGCTGTCGCTGCGCCGCATGGTGGCCAATCTGGTCGACAACGCGCTCAAGTACGGACAACGGGCGCGGCTCGCGCTGACGGCAGAGCGGGACGGTTACCGCCTGCAGGTGGACGACGACGGTCCCGGCATCGATCCCCTGCAGGAAGCGCAATTGTTCATGCCCTTCGTGCGCGGGGATGCCTCGCGAAATCGGGCCACGGGCGGAATCGGCCTGGGCCTGGCATCCGTGAAATCCACGGCACTCGCACACGGTGGCGATGTATGGCTGTCGAACCGCAGCAACGGCGGACTGCGCGCCAGTGTCCATCTTCCCCATCGATTGACGTAGGCGCGCCAGAAGGCCGATGCGCCGTCAGCGGTCCGCCCAGTGCCAGCGCAGTCCCACGGTGAACGTGCGCCCGGCACCGGGTTCGTAGAACCGGCCATTGCCTTCGTTGACGATGACAGAACCGATATGGAACCGGTCCAGTGCGTTGTCGATACGGGCGAAGCCCTGCAGGCGCCCGCTGCCGGTCGGCCAATCGCGCACGAGTTCGAGGTTGAGCAGGCCATGGCCCGGGGCACGTTCGCTGCCTGTATCGTTCACCGTGACCGCACTGACGCCCAGCAATTGCGCAGCAACGCTCCACTGCTCGCCCTGCCAGCCCAGGTGCACCGATGCCTGTTGCCGGGCAATCCCCGGGATACGCGTGCCGGCCGCGACCTGCACGCCCGGCGAGATGCAGCCGCTTGAGGTGCAGATAGGAAAGCCGTCGCGGAACGTGGCGTCCAGCCACGTATAGGCCAGCTGCAACCGCCATGCGGCGTGGAGTTGCAGACCGGCCTGCAGTTCCATGCCCTGGCGTCGTGCGGCGCCGGCATTGCGGTAGCTGCTCCGCCCAGCCACGTTGCGTGCGACCGCGAGCTCGTCATCGGTATCGGCGCGGAACAGAGCCGCTTCGACGCGAGCGCCCCGCCCGTCCCGCCACTTCATCCCCACCTCTGCGTTCCGGCTGACCGCCGGCCGCAGATCGAACGCCAGCCCTGCACCGCCATCGGCGCGATAGCCGATCTCGTTGAACGTCGGTGTCTCGAAGCCGCGCCCGATGGATGCATACAGCCGCAGCGCATCGGTAGGCGCGTACACGAGCCCCGCTACGGGCGTGGTGCGTTCGTACGTCACCCGGCCACTGTCGTCGGGATTGGCGACGGTGACGTACCCATCCCGCGAGCGGAACGCAATGCGGCTGTGGCGAGCGCCCGCCAGCAAGGACCAGCGGGGCGCAAACCGCCACCAGGCTTGTGCGTACTGGTCGACATTCCCTACCTGGTTGCGCTCGTCGCGCCGCAACGCGCCTCGCACGCCCTGCACCGCGCCGACGAAATTCTCGTAGCCACGACGATGCTGGCGCTGCCGATCGGCATTCGTGCCCGCACTGACCTCGAACGGACGCCCGGCAAGCTCGCCCGTCCATGACCAGCGCAGGTCCGCCCCGCCGTAGTCGTTGTCGAGATCGATCACGCCGCCGGCGTTGAGTGGATTGGCCTGCGCCGTGCCCGGCAACGCGAGGTATTGCTCGACGTCGCGCCGTCCACCATAGGCCATCGCCCGCAGCAGGTGTCCGCTGGCGAAAGGCCATTCGTACACGGCACCCAGTTGGTCCTGCCGGACGGATTTCCGCGTATCGAACTGGGTCGCCGCTGGCGTCGCCTGGCGCGGATCCTGCCATGCCTGCGCACGCGTAAGGCCCAGCGGATCCTCGGCGTCGGGCGCGCCGAAATGATTGAAGACCAGGTCCAGCGTAGCGCGGCCCGGCTTCAACCGGACTTTCGCATTCAGCGAGTCGCGCCGCGCCGCGCTATGCGCACGGTAGCCGTCCGTCTCCAGCATCGACGCCGCCACGCTGTAGCCCACGATATCGCGGGCACCGCGTATCCGCGCACCCAGTACACGGTTGCCATGGCTGCCCACGCTTGCCTGCACCCGGGCTTCATGGCCCTCCCCGGGAACGTCGCTCCACAGTTGGATCACGCCGCCGGAAGAATTGCCATGCAGGGCGGAGAACGGCCCCCGCAGCACCTCCACGCGATCCGCGCCCAGCATGTTGAAGTGGGATACCTGGCCCTGCCCGTCGGGCATTGTCGCAGGCACGCCATCGGCGTACAGACGCAATCCGCGCACGCCAAAGGTCGAGCGCGCGCCGAAGCCTCGGATCGAAAGCTGCGTGTCCTGCGCGAGATTCTGCCGTTCGCGCGCGAGCAGCCCGGGGACGCCGACCAGCACTTCCGACAACGCGGACTGGGATCGCGCGCCGCCGTCGCCCACCACGATGGTATCGACCGAGGCAGGCACGTCGAAGGCATCTACCGATTCAAGACGCGTTGCGACGACCACGACGCGGTCGAGCGTCTCCGCGGCCACTGGCTGCCCTTCCTCTGCCAGGGCGACGGCGCATGGCATGAGCAGCAGGCTGCCGAGTTTCCAACGGATTCGCGACATCGCTCGCATGCATGGGGCCGACGGGCAGGGCGATGACCGGCGCGAAGATCAGCGGGAAGTCCGGTCCTCCACTCCGTCGAACAGAAGGGGACACCTACTTTCAGCTACTCCAGTCGCCGCCCACCATCTATCAGGGTTTGGCTGGTTTGGTGGGCCCACCAGCAACCTATTAACTTAGGCAAGCGACTGTATCTTACTACAAACCCGACGTATCCTCACCCGCCTTGCCTCACTTTCTGACTCACTTTCGGGAAGGCAGCCCTCGGACTACGTCGGACGTTTCGGGGCGACGCAGCCTGTCCGACCGTTATCTGGCTCGTTTACGGGCTTGATCGAGACATCCATAGCCACCAGACAACTCACATAGACCCTCGGCTCACGTCGGCGAACCTAAGGTGGCCGCATGCGCCGTTTCGTACAAGCCATCGCAGACGCGGATCAACTGGGCAGTGCTCTGCCCGCGGCCATCGCGCAGGCCGTCGTGGACGCTCCGGCGCGCTACAACATCGCCAAGGGGAAGCCTGCGCGTGTCGTCACGATGTCCGACGACCGCGTGGTGGTCCTGAACGAAATGATCTGGGGGCTCGTCCCCCGATGGTCCAAGGAACCGGCCACGCCTTACACGACCGTTACCGCACGGGTAGATCGCGCGCTAAAGAGCCGGATCTTCGCCCAAGCCTGGCAGACGCGGCGTTGCCTGGTACCGATGAGCGGCTACTTCAAGTGGGACCGTCAGCGGAAACCGCCCTGGCCCCACTTCATCCAGCGACGGGATGGCGGGGCTCTGCTGGCAGCCGGCCTTTGGGAAGAGTGGAAAGGCGAGGACGGGGCGTCGCTGTTGAGCTTCACCCTTCTGACAGCGCCCAACCCGGCGATCCCTGCACCGCTGACGCAGGACGGACCGGTATTCCTGGAGGGCGCGCCTGCCGTGCGCTGGCTGAGTGGTTCGTTATCCAGTCCCCGTTCGCTGTTGCGGCGTGCACAGCGACCCGTGCTGGAAAGCTACACGGTGAGTCGCGAGATCGCGAAAACGGACGTGGACGCGTACACATTGCTGGAACCTGTCGATCCGGAGGCGGAGGCCGCGCTATCGATGCATCCCAGGGAAGACGAGGATCCTTGGGACGAGGAATGACATTGCGGTAAACCGCATCCCGAGGCCGGAAGCCGACCGCCTCGCTGCATGCAAGTGCTACGACCGCGCGGTTGTGGAGCAGGCGTGTCCGTGTGCCTGCCTCAACCACGACATGAACTGTTCCAGCGGCGCGGGCCGCGCGATGTAATAGCCCTGCGCATGATCCACACCGTGCTCGGCCAGCCACGCGTATTCCTCGGCCCGCTCGACCCCCTCGGCGATGATGGTCAGTCCCAGACCCTTTCCGAGGGCGACGAGCGCCCGGCAAATCGCCGCATTCCCGACATCCCCGTCGACATGCTCGACGAACCTGCGATCGATCTTCAGGTGGTCCAACGACAGGTCCCGCAGGTAGGCCATGCTGGAGAAACCGGTTCCGAAGTCATCCACCGATACGCAGACGCCGTCGCCCTGCAACTCCTCCATCGCGTGCTTGGCCGCGTCGGGGCGTCGGAGCATGGCGCTTTCGGTCAGCCCCACGTGCAGGGCGCCGCGCGCTAGGCCGTAGCGCGCGCTGGCATCGCGGATCAGGCGGGGAACCGATGCCGACATGAACTGCACGGCGGACACGTTCACCGCAACCGCGACCTCAGGGAAGCCCGCAGCGGACAGCACAGACTGCGCCCGGGCCGCCTGGTCGATCACCCACTCGCCTATCGGCACGATCAGCCCGGACTCCTCACTCAGCGGAATGAAGCTTGCCGGAGACACATAGCCCTCCTGCGATCGCCAGCGCAGCAGGGCTTCGGCGGCCACGACGCTTTCATCGCATACACGACGGATCGGCTGGAAGTGCAGCTCGAACTCGTCGCCCGCAAGCGCGCTTCGCAGCTTCCCAACCGTCGCGATCCGCCTGTTCGCACTCTCGGCCAGAGCGTCCGTGTAGTGCATGATTGGCGCGTTCTCCGTTCTGGCGTGCAGGGCCGCCAACGCCGCATGGCTCACGACCTCCTCAGCCGGCTGATCGGGGCGTTGCTGGAACGCGATGCCGATCCATGCTTCGATCCGGTGGCTGCCCGATTCGGAAACGACGGGTGTCTCGAGCACCGCCCGCAGTGCATCGACGGCCGCGTCCCACTCGACGCTGGGCACTGCGGCCAAGAAGACGTTGGCCGGCCTGTACGCGATCGCGCGCGCCGCTCCCTCCGAGCTCGACAGGCGCCGTGCCACCTCCAGGATGATCCCATCGCGTGCACGCGGACCCAGTGTGGAGGCGACCAGATCGAGTTCCCTTATCTGCAGATGGATCACCGCATAGGCGGCATCGGGCTCTTCCGGCCCGATCGTGTCCAGTGCCTGCAGGAACGCGCGCACGTTCGGCAGTCCCGTCACTTCGTCGTGCGCGGCACGCCACGCGAGATCCGCCTCGTAGGCCACGCGCTCGCTGACGTCTTCGGCCAGCACCAAGCGCGCGTCGCGGCCGTCAAAGCGGATACTGCTGCTGTGGATGCGCACATGCATCTCCCGTCCGTCCCGGGTTCTGTGCAGCCAGACACGATCCGCATCGCGCGGTTCGGAACGATCGTCCACGCTCGCGCGCACGGCCGCGCTCTCATGGGAAGGACGGATCTCCAGGATCGTCATGGCGAGGAACTCCTCGCGCGTATACCCATAGCGCCGGATCGCGGCGGCATTCACCGCGAGAAACCGCAGGCTGCGGATGTCGAAGACCCAGAACGGCAACGGATTCAGTTCGAACAGCTCGCGGAACTGCGCTTCTGCGCGCTCCACCTGTTCCTCCTGGTGGCGGCGCTCGGTGATGTCCATGACCGTCCCCGTCATCCGTGGGGCTTCGTCGCCATCGTGTACCGGCGCGCCCTGCGCACTGATCCAGCGCTGCCGTCCGTCAGGCAGCAGGATGCGGTATTCAGCATGGAACGACTTGCCTTCATCCCAGGCGCGGGCGAAGTCCGTCTGCACCTGCGTCCGGTCGCTCTCGTGCATCCGCTGGAAGAACGCTTCTAGCGGCAGCGGCCCGGAGACGGCAGGAAAGCCGAAAAGGCGCGCGGCGTGATCCGAGGCCTGCACCTGCTCGCTGTTTCGCTCCATTGCCCATACCCCCGCCTGCGACGCCAGCTGGGCTTTGGCCAGCCAGTCCGCATGTCGCGACAACGCATCGTGGGCGCGATCACGGGCGGCCTCCAGACGGGAAGACTTTCGCAGCAGGTAAAGCGTGACTGCCCAGTACAGCACCAGCAGACTGACGGCGATCGCCGCTTGGGTGCGCCATGGCGCAAGCGCTTCACGCTTGGCCAGCCCCGCCGCGACGACGAACGGGTAGCCGCTGATGGACGAGAAGCTGGCGAACCGCTCCACCCCATCGAGCTGGCTCACGAGGTCCTGTTGGACCGTCGATCCCGGCAACAGTGTGGCAGGGACGGGCACGCGCTTGCCCACATGCGCGCCGCTGGCGCCCCGGCGCGCAAGAAGCGTTCCCTGAGGGTAAAGAATTCCTACACTGCCCTGTTCGCCGACGTCGAGATCCTCGAGCATCCTCTGCAACTCGGAGGTACGCAGGCGTGCCACCAGCCAGTTCTTTTCTGGTGTCTGCAGCATCAACGGTACGATCGGCTCGGTGCGGCCCGTATGCACTAGTGGTCCGACACGCAGCGTCGACGCCGTCGCGTTCGCGTCGATGTCCGGCAGCGTGTCGCCTCCTGACGGGCTGACACCGCGGTAGAGGGCGCGTCCGTCCCGCCCGTACAGATCGATATCCTGCAGCTCCGCATGGCGCGCGATCACGCCGCGGATTTCGCCCGACAGATCCCAACGCTCCCGGTCGCGCCGGTCGTCCGCGTATCCGTCGGCGACCACCGCCATTCCACGCAGGGCGCGTTCGAGGTTGCGTATCTCCAGATGAAGCAAACGGTCGACGCCTACCGTGACCGCCATGCTCTGGCGTCGTGCGGCTTCGATACGCGCCGCGCGATCCAGCAGGATCGCCAGCAGCAAGCCGACGCTGATCACCAGCCCCAGCAAGACACCCACTAGACGCACCACCTTCATGCGCGCCGGCCCCGCAGCCGGCGATCGCCTCTTCATCCCCATCGAACCCCGCTCCCTGTCCCCCCTGCCTCGCGGCCATGCCCGGACTCTGCCTTACCTGTCCGGGCGCCACCTTCCGTCGCAGCGATGACCACGACCTCGTACCGGTCGCGGCCCTTCTGTTTTGCTTTGTACAGCGCCTCGTCGGCCGCTGACAACAGATCGTCCTGGCTTGCAGGTGCGTGCGCGAACGCAATGCCGATGCTGGTGGTCACGGTCAGCATGCGCTCACCGATGCGGATCGGCGCCCTGACCGCGGCCAGCACCTTGCCTGCGATGCCCGTGGCGCTCGTCGTGCCGATGTCACCCTCCAGCAGCACGACGAACTCGTCTCCACCCAATCGCACCACCAGGCCAGCCACGCCGACCTGACGCTGGAGCCGCTGCGCGAAAGCGCGGATCACACCGTCACCCGTCGCGTGCCCATGGGTGTCGTTGACGCCCTTGAAGTGGTCGATGTCCAGGAAGAACAGCGCCACCGCGTGGCGCTCCGTACCCAGTCCCGTGACGGCCTGCGCCAACTGCTGCTCCAGCTGCCGGCGATTTCCGATGCCCGTCAGTGCATCGATCATGGTCAGCCGTTGCAGGTCCGCGCGGCTGGCTTCCAGCGCACGTTCGGCGGCCACGCGCTTGCTGATGTCACGCCCCGACAGGATCAGCACGGCGCCCCCGGCCGGATCCGGCGGTGCGGAGCGCATGACGACTTCGGTCCACACGAAGTGTCCGCTTTTGTGCCGCACGCGGTAGCGATGCGTCTGCGGCAGGCCGGATGCCACGACTTCGCGCATCGCCTGCCGCTGCGCTTCGCGATCGTCCGGATGCAGCAGGTCCCAGCGGGTCCCCAGCATCTCTTCGGGCGTCCATCCGAGCATGTCGCGCGCCGAGGGGGACACGTAGGTACGCTCACCCGAGGCATCCAGGCGCACGACCAGGTCACCCGAAAAATCGGCAAGCAGGCGGTACCGCTGTTCGCTTTCCCGCACACGCGCGGTCAACCGATCCCGCTCCGCCATGGCCAACACCACCGGAATGGTGATCAGGCATCCGCCGGCCAGGTAGAGCTGCAGCAGCGCGGTTCGCCATACCGGGTCTGCCACCTCCGTCCAGGGATCATGGCCGGCCACCGTGCTGGCCACGGCAATGAAAGCGAACAACGACACGCCTACCGCCGCACCGCCGAACCGGTAGCGGAACGCCACCATCAGCAGGGGAAGATAGGTGAGGAACAGGACGGGATAGCGGAAGCGGAATGCCAGGCCCACGCCCCCCACCAGCAACACCATGCCCAGCACGAACCCGACGCGGCGCCCCGGGGGCACCAGCGCGCCGATCCCCTTCACGTGGACCACCCATGCCGTCGTCCCCACGATCACCATGCCGAGCACATGAGCGCCGTACCAGGCCAACAACGTTTCCAGCGTCGCGGCACCGTAGAAAGCGCGGTAGACCGCGAGCGCCAACAGGCCCGATATCGCACAGCCGGCCAGCGTGCCGATCGTCGCGACACGCCCGACATGCCCCCAGTGCCGAGGATCCCGGGCATCCGGGATGGCACGCCGCATGAAGACCGCAATGCACAGCACTTCGGCCAGATGGCAAACCGCAAGGAGGACGGCGGGCATCAGGCGTGTACCCGCCAGCACCTGACCCGCAGCGTCGGCCGCAAGCGCCACGAAGCATGCCATGTGCCACGTTGACCGTGGCCTCATCAACAGCCACGCACAGAGCACCCCGGCCGGTATCCAGAGGGCGGGAACATCGCCTGTCCCGTCGACCCAGCGGCTGGATTGCCACGCACCCGCTCCCACCAGGCCCGCCAGCCGCGCCTTGTCCGCGCTTCCGTCCCTGAGCCGCCAGATGGACATGTCAACGTCCTGTCGTCTTGGACATCCCGACATCCTCGCGCCGCGCCCGTTTACGCGGCGTAGACAAGGGCCGCCTGCCTCGCCACACGCACATTCCAGTCCGGGGCCGCCGTTACGGCATCCCCGCCTGCATGGCCTTGAGCAACTGCCTGAGGCGATAGGGCTTGCTCAGGAAGGTCACGTTTTCGGGCAAGGCGGGAAAGTGCGACAACGGATGGCCTGACGTCAGGATGATGCGCAACGGCATGTGCGCACGCGACGCCTCGATGGCGACGTCGATGCCTGAGACGCCACCCGGCATGGCGATATCGGAGACCAACACGTCGAAATCGGCACTACCGCGCAAATGCGACAGGGCAACCGCGCCGGAGCGCGCACAGGTGACGTGCATACCGTGTGCATCGAGTCCTTCCGAGACAATCTCAAGGAGATCGACCTCGTCTTCCACCAGCAGCACCCGCGTCATTCGCTCGTGCTCCCGACCGGCAGATACACGTACACGGTCGTCCCGTTCCCCGGTTCGCTGTCGAGGGAAGCGAAGCCGCCCGACTGCAGGGCGAACCCGAATATCTGGCTCAACCCCAGTCCGCTGCCCTTGCCGATATCCTTGGTGGTGAAGAAGGGTTCGAAGACCCGCTGCTGCAATTCCAACGGAATTCCTGTGCCAGTGTCCTGGACGCTGACACACACCATGTCCTGTGCCGCGTGTTCCGTCGCTGCCGGCATGGCGGTATGTGCAAGCCGGGTCCGGATGCGGATTTCGCCGCCCTCGGGCATGGCGTCGCGGCTGTTGATGACCATGTTCAGGATGGCGGCTTCCAGCTGCGACCTGTCGACCTGCAGGACGGGCAGCTCGGGCGCCAGATCGAATCGGAGTTCGATGTTTTCCGGACAGCTGCGGCGCATCAGGTCCGCCAGCTCGAGAATGAGGCGATTGAGGTCGTGCGGTTGCGGCGTCAGGTTCTGTCCCCGTCCGAACGTCAGCAGTTGGCGGGTCAACAGGGCACCCCGCTCTGCTGCTCGCAGCGCGGCATCCACGTTCCTTGTCAGCCGGGGATCGTGACTGACCCGCATCGTGATCAGTTCAAGCGCATTGATCACGACGCCGAGCAGATTGTTGAAATCGTGCGCGAGGCCCAGGGTCAGCTTGCCGATGGCTTCCATCTTCTGCGCCTGGAGCAGGTATGCCTCTGCCTCGCGCAGGCGTTGGTGTGCCTGTACTC
>Ga0307414_10001784_pt1 | contig 11154 bp, 8 predicted proteins | sample DK1Ometagenome_FD_203804 | JGI IMG/M metagenome (GOLD analysis project Ga0307414, IMG submission 203804) | Maize rhizosphere microbial communities from greenhouse at UC Davis, California, United States - DK15-O-3 | ecosystem: Host-associated > Plants > Roots > Rhizosphere > Soil | place: USA...
TGCTGACGACATCGACGGCGGACGCTTCGCCGGGAGCGGTGACGCGATCGGTGGCTCCGCTCGGGTCGCTTGGGCGGTTCACCATACGCGTGGCGAAGCGGGACTTTTGCTCTTCCTGTTCGGGCGCCCTGGCGACCGGCAGGTTGCGAAGGTCGGTGCCGCGCGGCAGCGATGGCGTGACGAATTTCTCGAACCCGACCGACGCGCCGAGATCATATTTGACCGGCGCAATCGCGACCGGCGCGGTGCGGCCCGCCGCCAGCGCCGAGGTGCGCGCGGCGCTCGACGCGTCGTCGCGGGCGCGAATCACGACGGTGATCGCGCGGTTCTGGCGACCCCGGTCGGTCAATGCGGGCGTGAAACTGAAATTGCCGCGCTGTTCGGCCGACATCTTGTTATAGCGTGCGATCAGCCTTTCGTCGCCCGACGCCGGAGTGAACTGGCCCAGCAGGGTTTCTGAAAGCGTGGTGTCGCGAATGCGGTCGGCGTTCGACATCGCGGCGAGGGCCGGCGGCAACGCAAGCGAAGCCACCGCCAAAGCGGTGAGACCTGCTTTCCAAAAATGTCGCGACGTCCGCGCCATGGCTCTGCGACTCCAACCCCAATCGACTCGTCAAATAGGACTGCCGGCTCGAAAATGCCAGTGAATCCCGTCAAATTACTGCAACGATTCTACTTTTTGCCTTCATTGTTGCGGGATCGTCACACTGCCGATCGAATCTGACCAGAATCTGAATGGCGCCGCGGCCGAAATTGCCGCGCTTGCAGGGTGACGGCAAGGGCGATAGAGACGCTGGCAATTCCGTTATGCGCGGCCGATTTTCTTACATTCGGGCGGGCTCAAAAAAGATAAGGTGTTATCGGCATGTCCCAGCTTTCTGTCCTTGCCACGATCGGCCGCCGTCCGGCCACGCTCGCGTTGCTCGGACTTGCGGCACTCGGCCTTTCGGCGTGCGCGAACAAGGACCGGCCGCGCGCCGATCTCGCCCCCAGCCAGGTGACGACGATCGGCGTGAACAGCTATCTGTGGCGCGCCTCGCTCGACGCGCTGTCGTTCATGCCTTTGCTCCAGGCCGACAGCGCGGGCGGCGTCGTGATCACCGACTGGTATGCGAACCCGGGCAACCCGGGCGAGCGGATGAAGGTGACGGTATCGATCCTCGATCAGGATTTGCGCGCCGACGCGCTGCGCGTCGCGGCGTCGCGGCAGGTGTCGCAGGGCGGCACGTGGGTCGACGCGCCGGTGCAGGCGGCCACCGTGCAAAAGCTCGAGGAAATCATCCTCACCCGCGCCCGCGACCTGCGTCGCGGCGCCATCAGCGACTAATCCGGCGGCGCGCGCCCGCGCGCGCCTGCAGACTAACGGGGTAACCGACGAATGACCCGCGAAACGCGCTTTGGCGCCCTCGCCGCCGACGCCCGCTGGCAAAAGGCGTGGGAGGCGGCGAACAGCTTTGCCACGACCGACAGCACCAACGCCCAAGATAAGGATCGGCCCAAAGCCTATATCCTCGAGATGTTCCCCTATCCCTCGGGGCGCATCCACATGGGCCATGTGCGCAACTATGCGATGGGCGATGTGCTCGCGCGCTTCAAGCGGATGACGGGCCACGATGTGCTCCATCCGATGGGCTGGGACGCCTTCGGTATGCCGGCGGAAAACGCCGCGATGGAAAAGGGCGTGCATCCCGGCGGCTGGACGCGTGACAATATCGCGGCGATGCGCGCGCAATTGAAACGCCTCGGCCTCGCGATCGACTGGAGCCGCGAACTCGCGACGTGCGATCCCGACTATTATGGCCAGGAACAGGCGCTGTTCCTCGATCTGTTCGCCGCGGGGCTCGTCACGCGCAAGCACAGCTACGTCAACTGGGACCCCGTCGACATGACCGTGCTCGCGAACGAGCAGGTGATCGACGGCCGCGGCTGGCGCTCGGGCGCGCTCGTCGAGAAGAAGAAATTGTCGCAGTGGTTCCTCAAGATCACCGATTTTGCCGAGGAATTGCTCGAAGGTTTGGGCAGCCTCGACAGCTGGCCCGACAAGGTGCGGCTGATGCAGGAAAACTGGATCGGCAAGTCGCAGGGGCTGGAATTCAGCTTCAAGCTCGCGGGCGGGGCGCCGGGCTTCGACGTCTTCACGACGCGGCCCGACACGCTGTTCGGCGCGAGCTTCGCGGCGATCTCGCCCGACCATCCGCTCGCCGAACGCCTCGCGAAGGATTCGCCCGAACTCGCGGCGTTCATCGAGCTATGCCGCCGCCAGGGCACCGCCGCCGAGCAGATCGACACCGCCGATAAGCTCGGCTTCGACACCGGCATCGCCGTCGAGCATCCGCTCGACCCCGACTGGCACCTCCCCGTCTGGGTCGTGAACTATGTGCTGATGGATTATGGCACCGGCGCGATCTTCGGTTGCCCCGCGCACGACCAGCGCGACCTCGATTTCGCGCATAAATATGAGCTGCCCGTCTATCGCGTCATCGCCGATGGCGACGAGGTCGCACAACATTTCACGGGGACCGAAGCCTATACCGGCCCCGGCAAGCTCGTGAACAGCCACTTCCTCGACGGCATGACGATCGACGAAGCCAAAGCGGCCGTCATCGCGCGCGCCGAACATGAGGGCTGGGGCAAGGGCACGACCGTGTGGCGCCTGCGCGACTGGGGCGTTTCGCGCCAGCGTTACTGGGGCACGCCGATCCCCTTCATCCATTGCGCCGCTTGCGGCATGGTGCCGGTGCCGAAGAGCCAGCTGCCCGTCGTGCTGCCCGAGGACGCCGATTTTTCGGTTCCCGGCAATCCGCTGGGTCGCCATCCGACGTGGAAGCACGTCCAATGCCCGTCGTGCGGCGGCGAAGCGGTGCGCGAGACCGACACGCTCGACACCTTCGTCGATTCCAGCTGGTATTTCCTGCGCTTCGCGTCGGCGCCTTCGGACAAGCCTTTCGATCCGGAGGTGATTCGCCGCTGGCTGCCCGTCGATCAATATATCGGCGGCATCGAGCATGCGATCCTCCACCTGCTCTACGCGCGCTTCTGGACGCGCGCGCTGAACAAGATGGGGATGATCGACATCCAGGAGCCCTTTGCCAGCCTGTTCACGCAGGGCATGGTGACGCACGAGACCTACAGCCGCGTGGCTGGCGAAGGCCAGCCGCCGCTCTTCTTCACCCCCGACGAGGTCGTGCGTTCGGCCGATGGTGCGACGCTCGAGGCCGATGGCGCCCCGGTGGACGTCGGCCGCGTGATCAAGATGTCGAAGTCGAAGAAGAATGTCGTCGATCCCGACGCCATCCTCGACCAATATGGCGCCGACGCCGCGCGCTGGTTCATGCTGTCCGACAGCCCGCCCGAGCGCGACCTGCCGTGGAGCGAGGCGGGCATCGAAGGCGCATGGCGCTTCGTCCAGCGCCTGTGGCGGATCTTCGGCGAAACCGAAAATGTGGGCGATGGCGGTGACGACTTGGGCCTCGCGCGGAAGCTGCATCAGGCGATCGCCGGGGTCGCGGCGGACATCGAGGCGCTCGGCTTCAACAAGGCGGTGGCCAAAATCCACGCGCTCGCGAACGAGATCGAGAAAGCGAAACCCTCGGCGACGCGCGCCGAGGCGTGCCGCACGCTGATCCTGCTCGTCGCGCCGATGATGCCGCACCTTGCCGAAGAGGCGTGGGCGGCGCTTCCCGAAAACCAGCGCACGACCGCGATGATCGCCGACGCGGCGTGGCCCGCCGCCGATCCGGCACTGCTCGTCGATGACGAGGTGACAATCGCGATCCAGATGGCGGGTAAGCTGCGCGATACGATGACGATCGCCAAGGGTCTCGACAGGCAAGCGGTGGAAGCTGCGGCGCTCGCGCGCCCGCGCATCGCCGAGTTGCTTGGCGGCGCTTTGCCGAAGAAGGTGATTGTGGTGCCCGACCGTTTGGTGAATATCGTTCCCTGATATGGGTCTGAACGGATTCTCCCTTTCCCGTTCGCATCGAGCGAAGTCGAGATGCCCATCGTTTGCGCACGCCCTCGGGGTGTCTCGACTTCGCTCGACACGAACGGATATCTAGGTCACGTCCAAGATATGCGCACGCTTCTCGTCTCCACTCTCGTCGCCGCTTCGCTGATGCTCGGCGGGTGCGGCCTGCGTCCGCTCTACGCGAACGGCAGCAAGGGCGCGGTGGCGCAGGTGCTGGCCGACGTCGACGTCGCGCCGATCGAGGGACATGAAGGCTGGCTCGTCCGCAACGCGCTCCGCGACCGGCTCCAGGCGACGCAGGGCGGCGAGGGCGCGGGCAAGCGCCTCCGCCTCGACGTCCGGCTCGAGGATTCGATCACCGGCTTCGGCGTCCGCGCCGACGATACGGTGACGCGCGAACGCCGGACGCTGCGTGCGCGCTACCAGCTCGTCGATTCGGCGTCGGGCGCGGTGCTGCTCGACGCGACCGCGGCGCAGGACGCCGGGATCGACGTCGTCGGGAGCGAATATGCGACGATTGCCGCCGAATCGACGGCGCTCGAACGGCTCGCCTCGGGCGTCGCCGACCAGATCGTCGCGCGCCTCGCGGTCTATGCGAACCGCGGCGGCGGCCAGCCGGGGGCGGTGCTCGCACCCCCCGTATCCGCGCCCACCGTGCCCGCACCCGCCGGGCAATGAAGAGCGTCAAGCCCGCCGACCTCGAACGCCAGACGCGCCTCGACCCCGCGGTCCGCTTTACCCTCCTCACCGGTCCCGACGAAGCGACGATGGAAGCCGTCGCGAGCCGCCTGATTGGCCTTGCCGGCAAGGAGGCCGAGCGGCTCGACCTGACGGGATCGCAGCTGTCGCAGGACCCCTCGCTGCTTGCCGCCGAAGCGGCGTCGATGTCGCTCTTTTCACCCGCGCGCATCATCAAGCTCGAACTTTCGGGCAGCGGCGATGACAGCCTCGCTGCGGTCGAGGCGCTGCTCGCCGCCGAAACCGCGATCAACCCGGTCGTCGCGACGGGTGCGTCGGTGACCGCCAAGTCGAAGCTCGTCAAGCTGGTCGAAGCATCGGACCATGCCGTCGCGGCGATCTGTTACCAGCCCGACCGGCGCGCGCTGATCGCCATCGCGATGACAGCGGCGCAGGAGCAGGGGCTGCGCATCGCCAACGGCGAAGCGCAATTGCTTGTCGACCTCGTTTCGGGGGACCAAGCATTGATGCGCCGCGAGATCGAAAAGATCGCGCTCTATCTCGACGCCGGGCCCGATCGCCAGCGGCAAGTGACGGCCGCCGACATCGCCGCGCTCGGCGCAGCGACGCACGAGGAGGATGTCAGCGAGTGCATCAACGTCGCGCTCGGCGGCAAGGTGCGCGATATGCCCGAGATGCTGGCCAAGGCGGCGGCGGTCGGCGTCGCCGAAATCCGCATCATCCGCGCGCTCGCGATTCGCGCGCTCGCGCTCGCGCGCCTGCGCGCCGAAGTCGACGGCGGCGCGCATCCCGCGACCGTCGTCGCGGCGCGATCGAGCGGCATTTTCTGGAAGGAACGCGACGCGGTGACCGCGCAGCTTCACATCTGGGATTCGGTGCGTATCGCGCGGCTGATGAGCCGCCTGCTCGACTGCGAACGCGCGCTCAAGGCATCGGGCACCGCCGGCGGTATGCTGTTCCGCAAGCTGATGACCGATATCGCCCATCAGGCCGCGCGGGCGCGCTAGGAGGCCGTTTCCCGCCAACGGGCTTGACCCGCGCGGCGCCTTCGGTGCAAGCGGCGGACGACGGACGCGCGGGCAGCCGCCTATCCACGAATTTGCGGAAACATGATACCGGCAGCGGCAGCGCCGCCGGAACAGGACGAATGACGATGAGCGATATCGAAGCCATCCAGGCCCATCTGCTGGGCGAGATCGAAGCGGCAGGCGATGCCAATGCGGTCGAGGCGCTGCGCGTCGCCGCGCTCGGCAAGGCGGGCAGCATCACCGCGCTGCTCAAGACGCTCGGCGGGATGAGCCCCGAGGAACGGCAGGCGCAGGGTCCCGCGATCCACGCCCTGCGCGAGAGCGTCACCGCCGCGCTCGCTGCGCGCAAGGCGGTGCTCGACGCGGCGGCGCTCGACGTCAAACTCGCCGCCGAAGCGATCGACATGACGCTTCCCGCCGACGCCGCCCCGCGCGGCAGCGTGCATCCGGTCAGCCAGGTGATGGACGAGCTCGCCGAAATCTTCGCCGATATGGGCTTCGCGGTCGCGACGGGGCCCGAGATCGAGGACGACTGGCGCAACTTCACCGCGCTCAATATTCCCGAGACGCATCCCGCGCGCGCGATGCACGACACTTTCTATTTTCCGTCGCAGATGAACGATGCAGAAGGCCGCGCGATGCTGCTGCGCACGCACACCTCGCCGGTGCAGATCCGCACGATGATGTCGCAGGAACCGCCGATCCGCATCATCGCGCCCGGCCGCGTCTATCGCAGCGACAGCGACGCGACGCACACGCCGATGTTCCATCAGGTCGAAGGCCTCGTCATCGACCGCGGCATCCATATGGGGCATCTCAAATACACGCTCGAAACCTTTCTCAAGGCCTATTTCGAGCGCGACGACATCGTGCTCCGCCTGCGTCCCAGCTATTTCCCCTTCACCGAACCCTCGGCCGAGGTCGATGTCGGTTATAAGCAGGAAAAGGGGCGCCGTATCGTCGGCGGCAATGGCGACGACGAAGGCCATGCGTGGATGGAGCTGCTCGGCAGCGGCATGGTCAACCGCCGCGTCATCGCGAACTGCGGGCTCGACCCCGACGCATGGCAGGGCTTCGCCTTCGGGGTCGGGGTCGACCGGCTCGCGATGCTGAAATATGGCATGGACGACCTCCGCGCCTTCTTCGACGGCGACCTCAGATGGCTGGCGCATTTCGGGTTCGGCGCGCTGTCGGTGCCCACGCTGAGCGGCGGAGTTTCGGCATGAAGATCACCCTCGACTGGCTCCGCGAGCATCTCGACGGCGACTATTCGGTCGCCGATGTCGTCGCGACGCTCAATCGCATCGGCCACGAGGTCGAAGGCGTCGAAAACCCCGCCGAGAAACTCGCGGGTTTCCGCGTCGCCAAAGTGCTGACTGCCGAAAAGCATCCGCAGGCCGACAAGCTGCAGGTACTGACCGTCGACAGCGGCGACGGCGGCACGCCGCTCACCGTCGTCTGCGGCGCGCCCAACGCGCGCGCGGGCCTGATCGGCGTGCTCGGTCTGCCCGGCGCGGTCGTGCCCGCGAACGGCATGGAGCTGAAGGTCGCCGCCGTCCGCGGGGTCGAATCGAACGGGATGATGTGCTCGACGCGCGAACTCGAGCTCGGCGACGACCATGACGGGATTATAGAGCTGCCCGCCGATGCGCCGGTCGGCACGCCCTTTGCCGACTATAGCGGAGCGAACGATCCGGTGGTCGACATTTCGATCACCCCGAACCGGCAGGACTGCATGGGCGTGCGCGGCATCGCGCGCGACCTCGCCGCCGCCGGGCTCGGCGCGCTGAAGCCGCTCGACGTCCCGACGATCGTCGGCGAAGGGGCCCCCGCGACCGAAATCCGGACCGACGACCCCGAAGCCTGCCCCGCCTTCTTCGGCCGCACGATCAGCGGCGTCACCAACGCCGCCGCGCCCGAATGGATGCGCCGCCGGCTGGAAGCGGTGGGCCAGCGGTCGATCTCGGCGCTCGTCGACATCAGCAATTATGTGATGTTCGACCTCGGCCGCCCGAGCCACATCTATGATCGCGCCAAGCTGACGGGCGCGCTCGTCGCGCGCCGCGCCAAGGACGGCGAGACCGTCACCGCGCTCAACGGCAAGGAGTACACGCTCACCGATATGATGACGGTGATCGCCGACGAGCGCGAGGTCCACGACATCGCGGGCATCATGGGCGGCGAACATTCGGGTTGCAGCGCGGCGACGACCGACGTGCTGATCGAGGTCGCCTATTTCACCCCCGAGCGCATCGCGCTGACCGGACAGGCGCTCGGCCTGTCGAGCGACGCGCGCAGCCGTTTCGAGCGGGGAGTCGATCCGGCATTTCTCGATGACGCGACCGCGATCGTCACCGCGCATATTCTCGCCATCTGCGGCGGCACGCCGTCGGCGGTGACGCGCGCGGGCATCCCGCCCGCCGAAGTGAAGCTGATCGACTATGATCCCGCGCTGTCGGCGACGCTCGGCGGCATTGCGATCGCACCCGAGCGGCAGAAGGACATCCTCGCCGCGCTCGGTTTCTCGGTGATCGAGCAGGGCGGCCGCTGGCAGGTGTCGGTGCCGAGCTGGCGCCGCGACATGGACGGTGCGCCCGACGTGGTCGAGGAGGTCACGCGCATCACCGGTTTCGATGCGATCGCGTCGGTTCCGCTGCCGCGCGCGGACGGAGTGGCGAAACCGACCGCGACGCCCGAGCAGCTGATCGAACGCCGCCTGCGCCGCGCCGCGGCCGCCGCGGGCTTCGACGAGGCGGTGACCTGGTCGTTCATCAGCGAGGCCGACGCGGCCCCCTTTGGCGGCGGCGCGTGGAGCCTCGCCAACCCGATTAGCGAAGATCTGAAGGTCATGCGCCCGTCGCTGCTCCCCGGCCTGCTCGCCGCGGCAGAGCGCAACCAGAACCGCGGCGCGGAAAGCATCCGTCTGTTCGAGATCGGCCGGCGCTACCTCGCCGACGCCGAGCATCCGACGCTCGCGCTGCTGATGGCGGGCGACAAGCGCGCGCGCGGCTGGCAGGGCGGAAAGGCCGCGCCCTTCGACGCCTTCGACGCCAAGGCCGCCGCATTGTCGCTGCTCGATGCCGCCGGCGCGCCCGCCGGCCGGTTGCAGGTGATGGAGACCGTCACCCCCGGCAATATCTGGCACCCCGGCCAGTCGGCGACGCTGCGGCTCGGTCCCAAAGCGGTGCTCGCCGAATTTGGGGCGCTCCACCCCGCGCTGACCCGCGCTTTCGACGTCGATGGCCCGGTGATGGCGGTGCAGATCTTCCTCGATGCGATCCCGGCGAAGCGCGCGAGCGGCCCCGCCCGCGTCGCGTTCGCGCCCCCCGCATTGCAATCGGTGCGCCGCGACTTCGCCTTCCTCGCGCCGACGGGGCTGACCGCCGCCGATCTCGTGCGCGCGATCCGCGGCGCCGACAAGGCGGCGATCGTCGACGCGCGCCTGTTCGACCGCTTCGCAGGCCAGGGCGTGCCCGAGGGTCAGGTGAGCCTGGCGGTCGAGGTCGAATTGCAGCCGCAAGAGAAGAGTTTCACCGACGCGGAACTGAAGGCGATCGCCGACAGGATCGTCGCGGCGGCGGCGAAGGTTGGGGCGACGCTGCGCGGATAGGCGGGCAAAATTCCGCGCGAGCGGGAAAGGCTGTTTCGGGGTGGTGAGCTGCCATTGCCGATCCTCCCTGTGGCGAAGCCGTGGGGAGGGGGACCGCGCCCGTAGGGCGTGGTGGAGGGGCGGCGCCGTCGCGTCATTGCCCCTCCGTCAGCGCTTCGCGCTGCCGCCTCCCCATCGCTTCGCGACAGGGAGGATCATTATGTCCGCTTCCGGTCGAGAGCGGACAATCCGGAACATAGCCACGCAGGCTGGAGCATGAAGCGGATTTCGTGCAATTTGATCCGGCAACAAATCCTGGGGAGGAACGCACCATGGACACCCGCCATCTTGTCGATCGCGAGATCGCACCGATCATCAACCTCTTCCCGCGGGTCGATCTCGACGCCGCGCCGATCGCGCAGATTCGGGCGAAGGCGGCGGAGACCTATGCGATCCTGCCGCCGCCGGTGATCGTGTCCGAAGAGATTTTTATCCCGTCGATCCATGGCGGCCCCGACATCGCCGTCTATCTTTTCCGCCCCGAGGCGATCCGCGCCGATGCCGGCGCGATCCTGCACATCCACGGCGGCGGGATGGTGCTGGGATCGGTGAAGCTGATGCAGGCGGGACCCGCCGCGCTCGCCGCGTCCGCCGGGGTGCCCGTCGCGTCGGTCGAATATCGGCTCGCGCCCGAACATCCCTTTCCCGCGCCGCAGGAGGATTGCCACTCGGCGCTGAGCTGGCTTGCCGGGCAGGCCGATGCGCTCGGCTTCGACGCGGGCCGGATTATCGTCGCGGGCGAGAGCGCCGGCGGCGGGCTGGCCGCGGCGCTCGCGATCATGGCGCGCGACCTCGGCGGACCCGCAATCGCCGGCCAGCTTTTGACCTATCCGATGCTGGATCACCGCACGGGCGGCGATGCCTGCCCCTATGCCAATCCCATGACAGGCGAATTCATCTGGACGCGCGCGAGCAACCGCTTCGGCTGGCGCGCGCTGCAAGGCGATTATCGGGCCGACGACGAACGGAGCGGCTGGTTTTCGCCGAGCCTGGCCGACGATCTGGCGGGGTTGCCGCCCGCCTATATCGCAACGGGCAGCCTCGACCTCTTCTTCGACGAAAATCTCGACTATGCGCGCCGGCTCGTCGCGGCGGGCGTGCCCGTCGACCTGCACAGCTATGCGGGCGCGATCCACGCATTCAACGCGATTCCCGATGCCGCGCTGTCGCAGCGTTTCAACGGCGGACTGCTCGCGGCGGCGGCAGCGATGGCGGGGCCGGCGAGCGGTTGAATGGCGCCCGTGTGTCGGCTGACGACCGGAAGCCGTCTCCCTATCCGCCATCCCGGCGAAGGCCGGGATGGCGGATAAGGGGCGGTCTGGAATCCATCCCAACGTCACCATCGCATCGCTCGACCTTGCCTTGCCGCCCTCAATGACTAAGCAGGGGCGGATGGCCGCCACCGCTCCCCGACCCGCCAACAGCAATAGCGCCGCGCGCCCCGTCCCCGCCGCCGCGACGCCGATGATGACGCAATATTGGTCGCTCAAAGACAAGGCGGGCGACTGCCTGCTTTTCTATCGCATGGGCGATTTCTTCGAGCTCTTCTTCGACGATGCGAAAGCCGCCGCCTCGACGCTCGACATCGCGCTGACCTCGCGCGGCGAGCACGACGGGCAGCCGGTGGCGATGTGCGGTGTTCCCGTCCATGCCGCCGAATCCTATCTCGCGCGGCTGATCCGCGCGGGTCACCGCGTCGCGATCGCCGAGCAGATCGAAACCCCGACCGAAGCCAAGGCGCGCGGCGGGTCGAAAGCGCTCGTCGCGCGCGACATCGTGCGCTTCGTCACCGCAGGCACGCTCACCGAGGA
>Ga0307414_10001785_pt1 | contig 11150 bp, 4 predicted proteins | sample DK1Ometagenome_FD_203804 | JGI IMG/M metagenome (GOLD analysis project Ga0307414, IMG submission 203804) | Maize rhizosphere microbial communities from greenhouse at UC Davis, California, United States - DK15-O-3 | ecosystem: Host-associated > Plants > Roots > Rhizosphere > Soil | place: USA...
GCCCGAAGCTGCTCCGCCGCGGCGAGTGGTTCTACCTGATCACCGCGGTGGGGGGCACGTCCGGCCCGCCGACCAGCCACATGGTCATCGCCGCGCGCTCGAGGTCGATCCACGGGCCGTGGGAGCATTGCCCGCACAATCCGCTCGTGCGCACGGTCAGCGAGGACGAGCCCTGGTGGTCGCGCGGCCACGCCACCCTGGTCGAAGGACCGGCGGGCGACTGGTGGATGATCTACCACGGCTACGAGAACGGCTTCCGCACGCTAGGCCGCCAGACGCTGCTCGAGCCGATCGAGTGGACCGCCGACGGCTGGTTCCGCGCCAAGGGGGGCGACCTGTCGCAGCCGATCGCCAAGCCGGCGGGCGGCGAAGCGGGCCCGGCGGGATTCCCGCTGTCGGACGATTTCACGACCGACAAGTTCGGCATGCAGTGGGCCTTCCACAATCCCGCCGCCGACGAGATGAACCGCGTCCGGCGCGAACCTGGGGCAATCGTGATCGCGGGCAAGGGCACCGGCCCGCGCGACTGCTCGCCACTCGGCTTCATCGTCGGAGACCGGGCCTACGAGGCGACCGCGACGCTCGACATTCTCGACGGAGGTGAGGGCGGGCTGCTGCTGTTCTACAACGAGCGCGCCTTCTGCGGCTTCGGCTTCAACCGGACCGAGATGCGGACCTTCGTCCACAGCGACGAGCACCCCTGGATGCGCGCGCCGATGAAGACATCGAGCGTGCAGCTCCGGGTCCGCAACGACCGCAACATCGTCACCTGGTGCTACTCGCACGACGGCGGCGCGGGCTGGACGCAGCATCCGTGGCAGATGGAAGTCGGCGGCCTGCACCACAACGTGTTCGGCGGCTTCCTCAGCCTGAAGCCGGCGGTCTACAGCGCGGGCGAGGGCAGCGTGCGCCTGCGCGGGCTGAAGTACCGTGCGCTGCCCGCCTGAGCCTTACTCGATAGCCAGCTCGAACGGTCCCACCGGCAGCGGCGCTTCGTCGTAGAGGTTGGTCACCGGGGCATCGGCCCAGCCGTAGCGGACGCGCGTGGCGGGTCTCCCATCCGGCGCAATGGTAAGACGCTCCCCTTGTACGACGGCGTCGGCGTAGCGGCAGCTTGCCTGGGTTTCAGCGCAGAGCTCGAGCGAGGTGACGCGGCTCGCGCTCCAGGCGTGGAGCGACCCGGTGACGCCGGCGAACTCGACCAGGACGCTCCCATCCGCTCGCCGCGCCCGTACGGCTTCGGGGCCGACCGGCTCGCTCGCGCCATAGACAAGGCTACGCGCCGCCCGCGACAGCCGGTGGCCGAGATCGAGCTTGTTGGCCGGGTGGATGTCGGTGCGCTCGCCGAGGTCCATCGCCACGACCAGCGAGGCGCGCGGATCGCGGGCGGCGGCGATCCGCTGCTGCTCGCGCAAGGCGGCCCAGTTGCTTTCGGCCGGCGCAATTTGGGGCGCGCCGAAGTTCGCCAGGCTGATCACCAGGAACGGCAGCTCGGGGTTGCGAAACTGGGCGCGCCAGCCGCGCATCATTGAGGCGAGCCGGTCGGCGTAGCTGCCGCGCATGCCGACGTCGGCCTCGCCCTGGTACCAGGCCACTCCGGCGAGGCCGTAGTCGCGCATCGGCGCGATCATCGCGTTGTGGATCCAGCTGAAGCCGAGCGGGAAATCCCACACCGCGCGCGGCGGCTGGCCCGGGTCGGGCGACACGACCGAGTATTCCCATCCCGTGCCGAGCGCTTTGGAGGTGCCATCGGCGAAAGCCAGCCGCACCAGCTCGGCCGGACCGTTGAAGCCGCCGCCGCCGCCGGTGTCGTAGGCGTTGACGACGATGGTGTTGCGTCCCGCGCGCAGCACGCCGGGCGGAACGGCGTAACGGCGCGGCGCATCCCACATCGCTCGTCCGCCGAGCAGGCGGCCGTTGAGCCAGGTCTCGTCCTGGTCGTCGATCGCGCCGAGCTCGAGCGTGGCGCCCTTAGCGGCTTCGGCGGCGCTCAGCGTCACTTCCTTGCGGAACCAGACCATCCCGTCGAACGCGGCCAGCGGCTCGGGCCAGGTTTCCCAATTGGCGATCGCCGGCACCGGCCTCCAGGCGATGCCGTTGCCGCGGTTCCACGGCTCGGTGCCGGGAGCGCCGCCGTTCCGCTCGCGCCACCACTGCGCCCAGGACTCGCCGAGCCGCGCGCCCGAAGTGGACGGATCGTCGTGGTGAAGCGCGAACAGCCGCGCGTCCTCGTCGCCAAGCGCGACGATCGAGGCCGCGTCGGTCCACGCGCGGACTTGCGTGCCGCCCCACGAGGAATGAATCGCGCCGATCGGCACGCCCTCGTTGGCGCGCAAGTCGCGGATCATGAAATAGCACGCCGCCGAGAAGCCGGGGACCGACTCGGGCCCGGCGATCTGCCACGGCCCGCCCGCCAGCTCCGCCTTGGGCGCTTCGGCGGCTTCGCGCGGGACGGTGAACAGCCGCAGCTTCGCATCGGGCGGCGTTTGCGCAGCGGCGTCGGCGCCGAGCGAGTGCGACACCGACAGCTCCATGTTCGACTGGCCCGAGCACAGCCAGACATCACCGATCAGCACGTCGTTGGCCATCGCGGTGCCGTCGGCTCCGGTCACCGCGAGCCGGTAGGGCCCGCCCGCCTTCATCGCCGGCAGCTCCACGCGCCACTGGCCGGCCTGATCGGCACGGGTCGAGGCGGCTTCGTCGCCGAGAGTCACCGACACCGCCTCGCCCGCATCGGCCTTGCCCCAGACCGAAATCGGCCGCTCGCGCTGGAGCACCGCGTGATCGCCGAACAGCGGGCCGAGCGTGGGCGCGGCCTGTGCGGGGCCGGCGATCGCGAGCACGACGGCCAAGGCAGCGAAGCGGGTCATGTCGGTCCTCATCAGGTAAACCTCTCCCAAGGCTCGATTTTATGCGGCGCCCCGAAAAGACTCGCCGAGAAAATATGATAAATGCACTAGCGCATGAAGGGCGGCAATGGTAGCGCTATCGCAAGATCTCCGGTCCGGCGAGAATCGCGCCGATCACAGGGGGCGGAACAGGTGGGGGTGCGCTAGTGTCGGCAATCATGAGTCGGATCTTCCTCGTGGTGCTGCTCGCCTTCGGGCTGGTGGCGCCCGCCGCGGCGCAAGACGCGCCCCTTCCGCGCATCGTCTCCGAGGACGGCCGCCACGCGCTGCTCGTCGACGGCGAGCCTTACCTGATCCTCGGGAGCCAGGCCAACAACAGCAGCAACTACCCCTCGGTCCTGCCGCAAGTTTGGCCGACGATCGGCGCGCTTCACGCCAACACGCTGGAAATTCCGGTCGCCTGGGAACAGGTCGAGCCGGTCGAGGGCCAGTTCGACTTCTCCTGGCTAGACGCGCTGGTCCCACAGGCGCGCGAGCACAATGTCCGCCTCGTCCTGCTATGGTTCGGCACCTGGAAGAACACCAGCGGATCCTACGTGCCCGAATGGGTCAAGAACGACGGCCGGCGCTTTCCCCGCATGCGGACCCGGGACGGCAAGACCCACTACGTCCACAGCCCGCACGGCCGCGCCACGCTGGAGGCCGACAAACGCGCGTTCGTCGCGATGATGCGCCACCTCAAGCAGATCGACCCGCAGCACACCGTGATCATGGTCCAGCCGCAGAACGAGGTCGGCAGCTACGGCTCCCCGCGCGATTTCTCGGCCGAGGCCAACCGCCTGCTCGCGGGACAAATCCCGGCCGAGCTGGCGCGCAAGATGGGCAAGCGCGGGACGTGGAGCGAAGTCTTCGGCGCCAAGGCGGACAGCTCCTTCAATGCCTGGTACACCGCGCGCTACATCGACGAGATCGCCGCCGCGGGCCAGGCTGAGCTCAACCTGCCGATGTACGTCAACGTCGTCACCAGCGACCCTGCCGATCCGAATGCGGGTAACGGCGGCGGCGCGAGCGGGGGTGCCGACTGGCCTGTGCTCGACGTCTGGAAGGTCGCCGCGCCGCACATCGCGATCGCCGCTCCCGATCTCTACGACCGGTCGTACCGCGTCTACAACGCCAAACTCGATGTGATGTCTCGGCCCGACAACCCGCTGTTCGTCCCCGAAACCGGCAACGACAAGGACTTCGCCCGCTACTTCTGGTTGGCGCTCGGCAAGGGCGCGATCGGCTGGTCGCCGTTCGGCATGGACAGCACTTATGTCAATTTCCCGCTCGGCACCAAGGTGCTCGACTCGGCCACGATCGACGCGTTCGCCTCGAAGTTCGCGCTGATGCGGCCGATCGCCGGGGACTGGGCGCGGCTCGCCTTCGAGAATCCCACCGTCGGCTTCGCCAAAGGCGACGACGCGTCCGACCAGACGGGCACGCTCGGCCGCTGGACCATCAAGGCGCAGTACGGGCTTTGGGCCTTCGGCGACCCCACCTGGACCTTCATGGAAATGCCGCCGCACCCCAACAAGGAACTGCCCGTCGGCGGCGCCGCGCTGATCCAGCTCGGCCCCGACGAGTTCCTGCTCGCCGGCTCCGACGTGCGGATCAGCTTTGCGCAGGCCACTCCGCGGGAAGGCGACACGGTCCATTTTCTCAGCGTCGAGGAAGGCACCTTCGAGAACGGCCGCTGGGTGATGAGCCGCCGCTGGAACGGCGACCAGACCGACTACGGCCTCAACCTTTCGGCCCCGACGCTGCTGAAAGTGCGGCTCGGGACCTATCGCTGAACCCCCTTTTCATCCGGGAGCGCCCGCTTTGCTTACCTCCACGATCCGCCTGACCCTCGCCGCGCTGCTCGCCGGCACCAGCAGCGCCGCGCTCGCCGAAGGCGTCTGGCGCGCCACCGAGACCGGCGTGGTGGTCACGCCAGAGCAAGGACCCGAGCGCGCGGTGCGGCTACAGGTCTACGGCGACGGCCTGATCCGCGTCACCGCAGCGCCGACCGCCGAGATCGAGGACTCCGGCAGCCTGATGGTCAATGCCCAGCCGGTGGCGAGCGGCTTCACGGTGAAGGAAGGCGCGGGCGTGGTCACGCTCTCGACTCCCGCGGCCTCGGCAGACGTTAGCCTGGCGAACGGTAATGTCAGGTTCCGCAATGCCGCGGGCGAGGTCGTCCTGGCCGAAAGCGGCCCGGCGAGCTTCACGCCGGTGACCGCCGAGGGCACGCCGTATCTTGCCGTCGCGCAGCAGTTCAATCGCGGCACCGACGAGGGCTTCTACGGCCTCGGGCAGCACCAGAACCGGCAGATGAACTACAACGGCGAAGACGTCGTGCTCGAACAGCACAACATGGACGTCGCCATCCCCTTCGTCGTCTCGACCCGCAATTACGGTCTCCTCTGGGACAACAACTCGATCACCCGCTTCGGCGACCCGGAAGCCTATCCCTTCGCCGGCGGCGAGGGCGACGGGCTCAAGGTCACCGGCGAGCACGGCGAGGCGGGCTGGACGGCCACCTACACCGCCGAAGGCCGCCAGATCGCGCGCCGCATCGAGCCGGTGATCGACCTGCAATATCTCGAAAACCGCAAGGACTGGCCGGCCGGCACGCGCACCGCGGACAACGGCTCGACCGTCCCGGGCCTGAGCGTCACCTGGACCGGCACCGTCACGCCCACCGCAAGCGGCCTGCACCGCTTCCGGCTCTACTCGTCGAACTACGTCAAGGTGTTCGTCGACGGGCAGCAGGTGCTCGAGCGCTGGCGGCAGAACTGGAACCCCTGGTACCACAACTTCGATTTGGAGCTGACCGCGGGCAGGCCCGCTGACGTACGCATCGAGTGGGAGCCGAACGGCGGCTACATCGCGCTGCTGCACAACGATCCGCGCCCCGAGGAGGACCGCCACTCGCTATCGCTCGCGTCCGAGTACGGCCACGCGCTCGATTACTACTTCGTCGCCGGCGAGAACCTGGACGAAGTGATCTCCGGCTATCGCACGCTGACCGGCGACGCGGCGATGCTGCCGCGCTGGGCCTACGGGTTCTGGCAGAGCCGCCAGCGCTACGAGACGCAGGACGAGCTGCTCGGCGCGCTGCGCGAGTATCGCCGCCGCAAGCTGCCGCTCGACAACATCGTGGTCGACTGGCGCTATTGGCAGGACGACAGCTGGGGCTGCCATTGCTTCGACCCGACGCGCTACGCCGCGCCGCAGGCGATGGTCGACGAAGTGCATGCCGCGGGCGCGCACATCATGATCTCGGTATGGCCGAAGTTCTATCCGAGCACCGAGCACTACAAGCAGCTCGACGCCGTGAACGGCATGTACCGCCGCATGGTCGAGCCGCGGCCCGACGAGCCGACCGACCGGAACTACATCCAGGGCATGTACCGCGACTGGGTCGGCCCCGGCTTTCCCAACGCGTTCTACGATCCGTACAACCCGGAAGCGAGGGAGCTCTACTTCAAGCAGGTGCGCGACACGCTGGTGGCGAAGCAATTCGATGCCTGGTGGCTCGATTCCGACGAGCCGGATTTCCACTCGAACATCTCGGTGCTCGAGCGCGCGCGCCGCATGGGCCCGACCGCCCGCGGCCCCGGCGCGGCGTTCTTCAACTCCTACCCGCTGATGCACGTCGACGGGTTCCATACGAACCTGGTCGAGAACGCCCCCGACACGCGGCAGTTCATCCTCACCCGCTCGGGCTACGGCGGCATCCAGCGCGCCGGCGCGGCGCTGTGGTCGGGCGACGTGACCGCGCGGTGGGACGACCTGCACGACCAGATCTCGGCCGGCATGAACCTGTCGCTGTCGGGCGTGCCCAACTGGACGCACGACATCGGCGGCTTCGCGCTCGAGGACCGCTACTCCAAGCAGGATCCGGCGCACGTCGAGGAATGGCGCGAGCTCTACACGCGCTGGTTCCAGTTCGGCGCCTTCTCGCCCCTGTTCCGCGCCCACGGCGAGTTTCCCCACCGCGAGATCTTCGCGATCGCGCCGGAAGGCACGCCGACTTACGAATCGCAGGTCTTCTACGACCGGCTGCGCTACCGCCTAATGCCGTACATCTACACGCTCGCCGGCGACAGCTGGCAGCGCGACGGCACGATCATGCGCGGCCTGGTGATGGACTTCCCCGAGGACAAGCGGGTCTGGAACATCAACGACCAGTACTTGTTCGGGCCCGCGTTCCTCGTCGCGCCGGTGACCGAGTTCAAGGCGCGCAGCCGCAAGGTGTACCTGCCGGCGGGGACGACCTGGTACGACTTCTACACCGGCCGCGCCACGCAGGGCGGGCAGGAAATCGACGCGGCCGCACCCTATGAGCGCATGCCGCTGTTCGTGCGCGCCGGCTCGATCGTGCCGACCGGGCCGCTGGTCCAGTCGACGGCCGAGATCGAGCCGGACCATCCGATCACGCTGCTGGTCTACACCGGCGCCGACGGCAGCTTCTCGCTCTACGAGGACGACGGGCTCACCCGCCAGCACCTCAAGGGCGCCTATTCGCGCATTCCGATCCGCTACGACGAGAGCTCGGGCGAGCTGACGATCGGCGCGCGCGAGGGGAACTGGCCGGCAATGGCCGCGCATCGCACGTTCAGCATCCGCTGGATGAGCGCCGACGCGCCGCGCGAGCTCGATCTCGACACGCCGGCCGACCAGACCCTTGCGTACGAGGGCCGCAGCGTGAGCGTGAAGCGGCCGGGCTGAGCGGGCCGGCGATGCGCGCGCTGCTCCTCCTGCTGGCCGCCTGGGCGCTGGGGCTCGCCGCCCCGGCGCTGGCGGCGGGAGGATCGCGTGAGCAGGTTACGCTCTCGGCGGGGTGGCTGTTCGCCAAGGGCGGTCCGCCCGGCGCCGCCGACCCCGGCTTCGACGACGCGGCCTGGACCCGGACCACGCTGCCGCACACCTTCAACGCCGGCGAGACCGGCGAGGGCTATTACGAACGCGGACCCGGCTGGTACCGGCGCGCGTTCGAGATCGCCGCGATCAAGCCGGGACGCCGGCTTTACGCTCAGTTTGACGGCGCGGCGCTGGTCGCCGATGTCCACCTCAACGGAGCTCCGGTCTGCCGCCACGAGGGCGGGCATGCGGCGTTCCGCTGCGACCTCACCGCCCATCTCCAGCCGGGCCGCAACGTGCTCGCGGTGCGGGTCGACAATTCGGCCACCCGCGTGGTCTCCCCGCTCGGCGGGGACTTCACCGTGTTCGGCGGGCTCTACCGACCGGTCTCGCTGATCGAGGTCGACGCGCTGCACTTCGACTTGCTCGATCATGGCGGGCCGGGCGTCTACGCGCGGGCCACTGCGATCGACCCTGCCGCGGCGCAAGTCTCGGTCGAAGCCAAGGTCGCCAACGAGAGTCCGCGCTCGCGGCGGGCTCCGGTGACGGTCCGGCTGCTCGATGCCGGGGGTCGCGAGGTGGCTCGCGCCACAACGACCGTCGAGGTCCCGCCCCGCACCGTCCGCAGCGCCGCGTTGAACCTCCGCCTCCCCTCACCCCGCCTGTGGGACGGGGTGCGCGACCCCTACCTCTACCGCGTTGTCGCCCGGATCGGCGAAGCGGGCGACGAGGTCGCGGTCCCGCTCGGCATCCGCAGCTTCGAGTTCGACGCGGAGCGCGGATTCCTGCTCAACGGCCGCCCATACCCGCTGCGCGGGGTCAACCTGATGCACAGCGCCCGGCCGGGCAAAGGCACCGCGGTGACTGACGCCGAGATCGCCGAGGACTACGCGATCATGCGCGAGATGGGCTCGACCGGCGTGCGGATGGTGCACTTCCAGCACCCCCAGAAGTCATACGACGAGGCCGACCGCCTCGGCCTCGCGGCCTGGACCGAGATCGGCATCAACAGCGAGATCGAGGACACCCCCGAGTTCCGCGCCAACGCCGCGCAGCAGATGCGCGAGTTGATCGCGCAGAATTACAACCACCCCTCGGTCGTGCTGTGGGGCATCGGCAACGAGGTCTATGCCGACGAGCCCAAAGTCGCGCGCGTGTTGCAAGAGCTGCACGAAGTCGCCCGCCTCGCCGACCCGAGCCGCCCCACGGTCTACGCCCACTGCTGCCAGGCCGACGACAATCCCAAGGCGATGGTCACCAGCGTGATCGGCTTCAACCGCTACTTCGGCTGGTATCCCGACCAGCGCGGCACCATCGGCGAGTGGGCCGAGCGCTTCCACGCCGCGCAACCCGGGCGGCCGTTCGCGGTCAGTGAATACGGCGCCGGCGCGAGCGTACTGCACCAGGAGGACCCGCCCGGTCCCGTGGTTCCCGCGAGCGGCTGGCATCCCGAGCAGTACCAGACCGAATACCACGAGAAGAACTGGCTGGAGCTCAAGGACAAGCCGTACGTGTGGGGCACCTTCGTCTGGGTCGGCTTCGACCTCGCCTCGGCCGGCCGCCACGAGGGGGACCGCCGCGGCATCAACGACAAGGGCCTGGTCACCTACGACCGCCAGGTGCGCAAGGACGCGTGGTACTGGTACCAGGCGTGGTGGTCGGAGCGGCCGATGCTGCACATCACCAGCCGGCGGTTTGTTCAACGCACCGATCCGGCCGTGACGGTAAAGGTCTACACCAACGCCGGGGCCGCGACGCTGGTCGTCAACGGGGTCGAGGTGGGCACGCGGCAGGCCGAGGATCGGATGGTGAGCTGGCCGGTGACCTTGCGGCCTGGGGCCAACACCATCGAGGTACGGGCTGCGGCGGGGGGCGAGGTTCTAACCGACCAAGTCGAATGGGAGTACCGCGAGCCGCCGGGGATGCTGTCCGAATAGGAACTGACGCTTCGCGGCGTCCCTTGTTCTCTGGCTCTACTGCTAAACCAGCCCCCGCCCGCGGATGCGGATCGCCGGGGTGAACGCGCCCGCCTCCGCCGGCGGCAGGGTCAGCTTCAGCGCCCCCGCCTCGCGCCGGAACTGCAGCTGCGGCCCGCCGAGCAGGTCGACCCGCTCGATCCGCGCATCCGGCAGCGCTTCACGGCCGAGCAATGCGATCGCGCTTTCCGCCTGCGGCCACTCCAGGAACACCGCGTAAAGCGTGTCGCCCTTCTTCGTGAAGCGCACGTCCTCGCCGGTGTAAGGCTTCTGCGCCCCCTCCCCGAACGCTTCCGCCGGCGCCGAGGCCGTCGGGCCCTCGCCGAACTTGCGCCACGGCCGGGTCTCGTAGATCGCCTCGCCGTTGCGTGCCGTCCACGCCGCGATCTGGTCGAGGATCGCCTCTTCCTTGTCGTCGATCGTGCCGTCGCCGCGGACCGGGATGTTGAGTAGCAGGCAGCCGTTCTTCGACACGATGTCGGTCAGCATCTGCATGACCTGTTTGGCGCCCTTGTAGGCGCCCTCCTCGTACGCGGGCCGCGAATAGTGCCATTGGCCGATGCAAGTGCAGGTCTGCCAGGGGATTTCCTGGATGCTGTCGAGAATCCCGCGCTCGACGTTCCAGGTCAGCGCCCGCTGGGCGAAGGGGTCGAGCTTGCCCGCGGTCAGCACCACGCTGGGCTCGCCGTGCCATTCGACCGACCGGTTGTAGTAATGCGCCGCGGCCTCGAGCCCGTACCGGCCGAACGGAATCCCGGCGTGATCGAGGAAGACCATGTCGGGCTTGTATTTGTCGACCATCTGGTTCTGGCGCCGCAGCCACTTCTCGACGAAGCGCAGGTTGTGCTCGGGCACGCCCTCGAGCCACTGGCCGTCGAGCCTGTCGTGCCACTCGAACAGCTCCTTACCGGACTCGATGCCGTCCGGCGGCACGTAGTACGGGCCGGTGTAGAGCTCCTGCGGGTCGAGCCCTTCCCAGAACTTGCCCGCGCCGTGGTGCTTGCGCAGCCAGTACGCGTCGTAGCGGCGGCCCTTCATCGGCCCTTCGGGATCGTAGCCGTAAGCCGGCTGGTACCAATGCCAGGCATGGCCGGAGTGGTTGGAAATCCCGAACTTGAGACCCGCCTCGCGCACCAGCGGCTCCCAGGTGCCGACGATGTCGCGCTTCGGCCCGACGCGCAGGCTGGTCCATTCGTGGTGCGCGCTGTCAAACAAGTCGAGATTGTCGTGGTGGCAGCCCATCGCCATGAAATAGCGTGCGCCGGCCTTCACGTAGCGGCCCAGCAGGTAAGCGGGATCCCAGTTCTCCGCCTTCCACTGGCCGATCACGTCGAGGAAACCAGTCTCGCTCGGATGGCCGTAGTGGCGGAGGTGATGCTGGTAGGCGTCGTGGTCTCCCAGCCACGGCGCCGGGTGCTGGAAGTACATCAGCCGC
>Ga0307414_10001786_pt1 | contig 11134 bp, 12 predicted proteins | sample DK1Ometagenome_FD_203804 | JGI IMG/M metagenome (GOLD analysis project Ga0307414, IMG submission 203804) | Maize rhizosphere microbial communities from greenhouse at UC Davis, California, United States - DK15-O-3 | ecosystem: Host-associated > Plants > Roots > Rhizosphere > Soil | place: USA...
AGTCCCTGGCGACCATCGCTTGCGACGCGGACCCGATAGCCCTGCTCCTCGAGGCTGGCGGCGATGAACGCGCGCACGTCGGGATCGTCGTCGATGACCAGCACCGACACGGGCGCGAACGGCAGCGAGGAGCCCACTGGCTCGTCGGCAATCACGCTGGCCTCGGTCGCCGCTTCATCCGCTTTGCGGAACAGCAAGCTGACCGCGGTCCCCTTGCCCGGAGTGCTCTCGAGCCGCGCCGCGCCGCCTGACTGGCGTGCCATGCCATAGACCATGGACAGCCCCAGCCCGGTGCCCTTGCCGACCTCCTTGGTGGTGAAAAACGGCTCAAAGGCGCGCTCGACAACTTCCGGCGGCATGCCGGTGCCGGTGTCGCTGATGGTGAGCTCGATATAGTCGCCATCGTCGATCTCGGGGTCGCCTTGCACGCTGACCGGCCGGGTCGAGAAGGTCAGCACGCCGCCGTCGGGCATCGCGTCGCGCGCGTTGATCGCCAGGTTCAGCACCGCGACCTCGAGCTGGGTCGGGTCGGCCATCACCGCTATCATCGCCTCGTCGAGCTCGAACTGCTTGTTGATGCCGGGCCCCAGCACGTTGCGGAGCAGCGGCCGCATGTTCTGGATCAGCGGAGCCACATAGGTCGGGCGTACCTCGAGCCGCTGGACCCGGCTGAACGCCAGCAGTTGTCCGGTCAGCCGCGCACCGCGTTCGGCGGCGGCCAGCGCATTGTCGGCATAGCGTTTGAGCTTGGCGTCGTCGGCCCGCTTGGCGATGATGTCGAGCCCGCCGACGACGACCGTCAGCAGATTGTTGAAGTCGTGCGCGATGCCCCCGGTCAGCTGGCCCAGCGCTTCCATCTTCTGGCTCTGGCGAAGCTGCTCCTGCGCGACCTTGAGCTCGGTGATGTCGCGCGCCTCGAACAGCAGATAGATGATCTTGCCGTCGTCCGCGCGAACCGGCTGGACCGACACGTCGAGATACGCGGTGGTCATCGCCTCGCGCTCCATCTTCACCTCGGTGGTGAAGACCTTGCCCCGCGCCGCCGCCGCGATCCCCTTCTTCAGCAGGGGGATATGTTCGGGATAAGCGCGCATCGTCGGCGCATCCCACAACTTATAGCCGATCGAATCGGCCGGGTTCGGGTGGCGCCATGCCTCGCGGCGGTTGTTGACCGCGAGCACCGTCCCGTCGGGCTTCAGCAGCACCATGACCTCGAGCGCGGCCTCGAACACCGCGCGGAACTGCGCCTCGGAAGCGGCGAGCTGCGCGGTCTGCTCCTCGACCTGGCGGCGAAGCTCGAGCTCGGCTTCCTTGGCGAGCGTGATATCGCTGCCGACGCCGATGAACCCGACCAGCTGCCCGTCGGTCCCGAAGCGCGGCTGCGACACGGTCCGGAGCCAGCGATACTCGCCGTCGTATCGAAGGTAGCGCCCTTCGAGTGTGAACGGCTGCAGCGAGGCCTCGCCGGCGATGCTCTCGGCGACGATGCGATCGACGTCGTCGGGGTGGATCTTCGCGCGCCAGTCCAGCGTCCGCGCCTCCTCATGGTCGCAGTCCGGACCGCAGGCGAACTCGGCATAAGCCTCGTTGACGAAATCGCGGACGCGGTCGATCCGAGTCACCCACATCAGCGCCGGCGCCGAATTGGCGATGCGCCGGAACCGCTCCTCGCTCTCGCGCAGCGCGCGCTCGGCGGCGCGCTGCTCGGTGACGTCCTGGACCAAGGCGATGATGCCGTTGACCTTGCCTGACCCGTCGGCCCACGGGACGTAGTCGGTCTGAACCGCGAGCGGCCCGCGGACCGGGTGATCGATCTCGGACGCGAAAAACATCCGCTCGCCCTTGAGCGCGGTCGCAAGCAGCGGCTCGCGCTCGGCGAACGCGGCGGCGCCGATCATCTCGCGCATGTGGCGCCCCAGGATGTCCTTGCGCGGCACGCCCATCCAATCCGCCAGCGGCTTGTTGACGAACCGGTAGACGAGGTCGCGGTCGACGTAGGCGGTCATCACCGGCAGGATGTCGGCGATCGCCAGCATCGCCGGGAAATCGAGCACGCCGCCGCCGAGCGCCGTGACCAGCGCCTCGAACCCGTGCGGCGTGCGCGCGCCCGACAGCTTTTTGCCTTGACTGCCCCCCTTGTCGGCCATGTACGGGATGATTCCCGCAAATCGCCCAAGAGTCGATTGGCCTTTGTTAAATGGGGCGAATTTTCAGAGCGCTAGGCGCAGCGTCCCCGTCACCGCGCGAAGCCGCTCGACCAGTCCTGCAGCGCGAGCGTCGCTTCCAGCCCGGCGGAGGTCAGCGTCGCCACCTTGACCTCGCGCCGCAGCCGCTCGACCTCGAACTCCGGCAGCGGCGGGTCGAACTCGACCCCGCACTGGCCGGCCTCCGACCAGGCGACGATGCCGAACGCGCGCACGCAGTCCATCCGCAGCGACACCGATTCCCCGGCGCTCGGCAGGCCCGATCCGCGCAGCCGCGCGCCCGTCGCCGAGACGTCGGCCAGCACCGCCATCCGCGTCTGCTCAACCGTGCTGACCAGCGCCGGCATCGGCAGCGTTTCGCGCGATGCCTGCCGCCGCCCGCCGCCGCCCGACTTTCCGAACAAACCCATCACCAGGGCCTCCTACGCAGGCCCCCCCGTTGACCCTCGCTTGCGCCGCGAGCGGTTAAGCCGGGCTTGCGGGACAAGCTTAACGCCGTGGCGGCTATCCTGGGTTAATCGCGAAAGCACCAAGGCAGCGCGTAGAGCGTGAGCGTCGCAGGCATGCCGGCCCGCCCGGATTCATTCCGCGTCACGGAGCTTACCAGCTCGTATGCCTCGGCCGATGCCGCTCACGGACGACCTCGCCGACGATCAGATGTTTCTTCAGCGCCTTGCGCATCGTCTCGGCGCCGGCCGAGCTCATGCAGACCAGGCGGACGCCGCCGCTGTGCAGGCGCTCGATCGCCGACACGCCGACCTTGGCCTCCCGGCATTTCGCGACCGCGTCGGTCTCGCTCATCGACAGCAGCAGCATCCGGCTCACGGCTTCGCGTTCCGTTTCGCCGCCGCCAGCGCGTCGCGCGCGCTCGAATAGCGATAGCCGCCCCACAGGAAGACGTCGGCCGGCACTCGCTCGATGCCGTAGCGGTCGAGTTCGGCCCGCTGCGCCTCGTCCGCGGTCATGCCGCCACCGCGATCGGGCGGATGCTGCGCGCGTCGGCGATCTGCGCGGCATAGGCACGCGCCAGCCCGCGGTGCACGGCGCGCGACTCTTCGCACGCGGCATTGTCGGACATGAACAACGACACCTGGTGGCGATGATAAAGGTAATTGAGGTCCATGAGATGGGCTCCGTTGCGGTAAGCGGGAGCACCTTCGGGTCTCTCAGTCGCACGCGCCTACGAGCGGTCGTTCCGTGCGATGCCCCTCCTTAGCACGGCCGGGGTGGTGCGCCTAATGGCCGAGGTGCTTGCGGCGGCGCGCCGGTCGCCACTTCTAGCCCGGCCGCGCGCGCCGGGGATTGCGCGCCAGCTCGTCGAACATGCTCGCGAGCTGCAGCAGGAACGGGCCTTCGGGCTTGCCGTGGAACGCGGTCGCGGCCTGGCGGCGGCATTCCTCGGCTTCGTGCTGGTAGGTTTGGGGACGCATACAGGCTCCATCGATCGCTAGAGAGCAGACGGCAGGAGAACGCGGGCGGCGGCACTTGGATGCGGCGGCGTTATGATTGCGCGCGAGCGTGGCGCTGCGGGCACAACCCGATAGGCAGGTGCCTAAATGTTGGACACTGGATGCTGAGGCGGTGGTTGCGGGTGCGCTCCTACGGTCGCGGCAGGAACAGCTGGGCCTGCTGGGTGCCGGGCCCCGGAGCGCCGGTGCCGGTCACGCTCGGGCGCGATGGCCGGTTCCAGGCCCGGACGACGATTCCGGCCACCGACTGAAGTCGATGATCGTGCCTGAAGACGATCCGGTAAACGCCCGGCGAAGCCACCTTGAACTCGCTGATGGCCGCGGCGATCTGACCGCATTGATAGCCGTATTGCTGGCCCACGCAGCCGACAGACTCGATCTCGAACGCTCGGCCTTGCAGGATCACCGGAGCGCCATTCTCGTCGGACACGCTCAGCCAGAGGCTTTGGCGCTTGTCGATCGGCGGCGCGGATATCGGCGCATAGGCCCCGCTCAGCTGCCAGCCTGCTGCCTGAGCTGAGGTGGAAATCGCGATTGCGATCATCGCGCCAAGAGCTTTTCGCATAGTGCCTTCCCCTGTGGCGGGACGCATCTTAGCGAAGATCAGCCGTGGGCGCGACTACGTGACGGAACTTCAGAGGAATTCGCCTACCTGTTGGACAGCGGATGCCTAGCACCCGAAGCACCAGACGCAGGCTGCGTCGATGCTGGAGCGCGGAAGTATTTGAGGGTTCGTCCGGTCTCCCATGCGTAAGTGGCAACGAAGCCTCTTTGAAGACACACTGCGGTACTTCCGAACGTTTTCACTACCTCCTCGCCTTCCGCTTCGCATAGCGGGCATCGCGCGCGGCCTTGAGATCGGCCTCGGTTTTGGGGACGGCAGCAGCCGCCGCCTTCGCAGCGGCTGCATCGGCATTGGCCGCGCGGGCGGCGTGCTTGACCGCCACGTCGGCGGCAGCCTTCTTCGCCGCCTTCTTGCTCGCCGCTTTCTCCGCCTTTGCAGCGTCGCGCTGCTGCCCCGCCGCCATGCGCTCGGCGGCGACCTTCTCGTCGACCGGTGGCCGCGCGCGGTACTTGTCCAGCGCCTTCTGCTTGGCCGCGGCGGCCTGGCCGGCGCGGTCCTGGAACGAACTCTTGTAGGTCATGATGGAAAGCGTCTCCGGATCGGCTCGTGATTGCTGTAACCGTCACGGATTGCGGAAGGGCCCGTCAAGCGCAAGGAATCCGGCATGACGCCGGGCGAGCAGCCGTCCCGATAGGCTTAAGGCCGCCTAGGCTAGCGCGGCAGCGCTCCGCCGGCGCGTTGCCAATCCGATGCCCGCGAACCCGATCAGCATCATCGCCCATGTCGCCGGCTCGGGGACGCCCGTCACTGGGCCGATCCGGACATTTTGGATCGCGCTGAAGGTCGTGCCACTGAGTCCGGTGACGGTCACGTCTTTCATGCTTTGGCCGTTGATCGCGAAGATCGTGAAAAGGTTTTGACCGCTGCCGGTGACGGAGAAAGTACCCTGGAAGAGCGAATTGTCCGCCTCCGTCACATCGAACCGGATAGTGCCGTTCGCCACCGCGTCGACATCCAGGACCAGCGCGGTGAAGAGGCTGCCGTCGGTCATCGCGATCGTGGCGGTGGTCAGGTCCGCACCGCTGCCCTGGACCTCGCCGCCCGTTGCCAGCACCAGGTCGACCGGTAACGGCGTGGTTCCCCTGACGATGACATTGTTCGTCAGACCCCCCGCACTGCCGAAGACGCTTAGGCCTGCAGCTTGATCGGCGAATGTCACGTTTTCGGCGCCCAGGGCCAGCACCCCGGAAGTCGCGACGATGTCCGCCGAAGCCGGCGAGGCAATCGAAACAGCCGCGACCGCGGCGGCGATGAGGGCGAACTTACGCATGGCGCGACTCCCCTGTTGTTAACTATAGGTTAAACGCTTTTGTTGGCCCTTGGTCAATTGCGTGGAATACCCAGCCGCGGGCCCGCGAGAGGCGAGCGCCCGGCCCCCGCGGTTTACTTTTCGTTAGGAGCGACTCGGCGCGGCGTGGTTTCTCCCGGGCCGGCGGCAACCCGCCGTCCAACAGGGGAAAGTCACATGCGAGGATTTGCTCTGGCCGCGCTCTGCGCGGCTTCGATTGCGTTCGCGTCCGCACCCTCGGCCGCCAAGCAATATGTCGATTACACGCCGCAGAAGGGCTATTGGGACATCAACGCGGTGTCGGTCGATCCCAACCACCTCGACGATTACCTGACCGGCATCAGCAAGTCCCTCATCCCGGTGTTCGAGACGCTCAAGCGGCGCGGAGTGATCGACGAGTACCGCTTCATGAGCCGGATCGGCTACGTCAGGGACGCGCCCAACGTGCTGATCATGACCCACTCCAAGTCGACCGGGGTGATGGACGCCGACCGCGCGCGCGACACAGCCATCGAGGCCGAGATCAACGCGGCATTCAGCGAAGCGCAGCAGGACGCGGCGGTCGCCGGTTATGAGAAGTACCGGACCTTCATCGACAACGCGCAGTGGGTCGACATCAAGATGGGCAAGTGACCGCGTAGTGCTTCCTGCCCCTTGATGGGGGAGGGCTGGCTCTAGTGCTTCCTCCCCCTTGATGGGGGAGGGTTGGGTGGCGGTGATTCCGAAGCTCTGCTCGACGTCTGCGGTCACCCCACCCTCTACCCCTCCCATCGAGGGGAGGGGGAGGATGGGCCAACACAAGTGCTAGCTCTCGTCCCCCATCCGTAGCGCGGCGATGAATGCTTCCTGCGGGATCGAAACGCTGCCGTATTCGCGCATCCTTTTCTTCCCCTCTTTCTGCTTCTCGAGCAGCTTGCGTTTGCGCGTCGCGTCCCCGCCGTAGCATTTGGCGGTGACGTCCTTCCTCAGCGCCGCAATGGTCTCGCGGGCGATGATCTTGCCGCCGATCGCGGCCTGGATCGGGACCTTGAACAGGTGCCGCGGGATCAGGTCCTTCAAGCGCTCGCACATGCCGCGGCCGCGGCTTTCCGCATTGCCGCGGTGGACGATCATGCTCAGCGCGTCGACCGGCTCGTTGTTGACCAGGATGCTCATCTTGACGAGGTCGCCCTCGCGGTGGCCGATCTGGTGATAGTCGAAGCTCGCATAGCCGCGGCTGATCGACTTCAGACGGTCGTAGAAGTCGAACACCACTTCGTTGAGCGGCAGCTCGTAGGTGAGCTGCGCGCGCTGGTGGGCGCCCGATCCGACATAGGTCAAATTCTTCTGGATGCCGCGGCGGTCCTGGCACAGCTTGAGCACGCTGCCGAGATATTCGTCGGGCATGTAGATGGTCGCCTCGATCCACGGCTCCTCGACCGCCTCGATCACGGTCGGGTCGGGCCAGTCGGCCGGGTTGTGGATCTCGCGGATGCTGCCGTCGCGGAGGTGCACCTCATAGACCACGCTCGGCGCGGTGGTGATGAGGTCGAGGTCGTATTCGCGCGTCAGCCGCTCCTGGATGATCTCCAGATGCAGCAATCCCAGAAAACCACATCGAAAGCCGAAGCCCAGGGCGGCGCTGGTCTCCATCTCGAAGCTGAATGACGCGTCGTTGAGGCGGAGCTTGTAGAGGCTGTCGCGGAGCTTCTCGAAGTCCGCGGCGTCGACCGGGAACAGGCCGCAGAACACCACCGGCTGGACCAGCTTGAAGCCGGTGAGAGCCGCCGCGGCCGGCCGCTTGGCGTCGGTGATGGTGTCGCCGACCCGGGTCTCGGCGACTTCCTTGATCTGCGCGGTGATGAAGCCGATCTCGCCGGGGCCGAGCTCGCTCAACTGCTCGATCTTGGGGCGGAAGCAGCCGACGCGGTCGACCAAATGCGCGGTGCCGGTGGCCATGAATTTGACCTGCGCGCCCTTCTTCAGGCAGCCGTCGATCACCCGAACCAGGATGACCACGCCGAGGTAGGGGTCGTACCAGCTGTCGACCAGCATCGCTTTCAGCGGAGCGTCCACGTCGCCGGTCGGCGGCGGGATCTTGGCGACGATCGCGTTCAGCACTTCCTCGATGCCGACGCCGGTCTTGGCGCTCGCCAGCACCGCCTCGCTCGCGTCGAGCCCGATGATTTCTTCTATTTCTTGTCTGACGCCCTCCGGATCGGCGGCGGGGAGGTCGACCTTGTTGATCACCGGGACGATCTCGTGGTCGTGCTCGATCGACTGATAGACGTTGGCCAGCGTCTGGGCCTCGACGCCCTGCGCGGCGTCGACCACCAGCAGCGCGCCCTCGCACGCGGCGAGGCTGCGGCTGACTTCGTAGGCGAAGTCGACATGGCCCGGGGTGTCCATCAGGTTGAGCTCGTAGCCGTTCCACTCGAGCCTGACCGTCTGCGCCTTGATGGTGATCCCGCGCTCGCGCTCGATGTCCATGTTGTCGAGCACCTGGGCGGTCATCTCGCGCGCGGTGAGGCCGCCGGTCGCCTGGATCAGCCGGTCGGCCAGGGTCGACTTGCCGTGGTCGATGTGCGCGATGATGCTGAAGTTTCTGATCTTCTCGATGTTCTGCATTCCCCCGCGCGCTAGCAGGGCGGCGCGGCACTGTCAGCAAGGCGCAAAAAGCTAACTTGGTTACCTTCCGACTCGGTTCAATTTTTGCTAAGCGATCAAGCGGTTAATCAGGGGGCCGTTCATCATGACCAAGATCATTTTGCTTGCCGGCGCAGCATTGGCGCTGGTGTCGACCGAAGCCGCCGCAGGCGGCCTTCTCGGCGGCGGGCAGGCCAAGCCCAGCTCGGGCCGCAACGAGCAGGCGAGGGGCATGGCCGAGATCCCGGTCTGCACCCACCGCATCGGCACGCTCGCCATCGTCGAACCGGACAAGCAATGGTGGCGCGAGCTCAACCTCGGCAGCCCGGAAGCGATCATCAAGGTGTTCGTCCAGCGCTCGGGCTGCTTCACGATGGTCAACCGCGGCGGCGCAATGCGCAGCCGGGCGATGGAGCGCGCCATGGCCGAGCAGGGCGAACTGCAGCGTGGCTCAAACATGGGCAAGGGGCAGGTCAAGGCGGCCGACTATTTCCTCCAGCCGGACATCGTCAGCGCCAACCAGAACAGCGGCGGCAGCAATGTCGGTGCCGCAGCCGGCGCGCTCGGCGGCCTGTTCGGCGGCTTCGGTCACGCCGTGGGGGCAATCGCCGGCGGTATCAACGTCAAGAAGGGCGAAGCGAACGTCACGCTGTCGCTGGTCAACGCCCGCACCACCGAGGAAGAAGCGCTGACCGAGGGCTATTTCCGCAAGCGCGACTTGAGCTTCGCGGTCGGCGGCGGCGCCGGCTGGTGGGGCGGCTTCGCGGCGGCCGGCGGCGGCGGTTACGAGAAGACCGAGATCGGCCAGATCATCGTCCTCGCCTACCTCGACGCCTACAAGAAGCTGGTCACCCAGCTCGGCGGTTACGGGCCGGTCCCCGCGGCCGCGCCCGCGCGCTAAGCAGCCTGGAATCACCAACACCGAAAAGGCCTGCGGTCACCAACGGCAAGGCCTTTTCCTTAGCCATGACAGTCATAAAAAAAAGCGGCCCCGGAAACCCGGAGCCGCTTTCGGAGGTCTGGAGGTCGTGCCGGTTATGCGAGCTGCGCAAGCACCGGCCGACGACGGCGACGGATCATCAGCCCGGTCGCGCCGAAGCCAAGCAGCATCATCGCCCAGGTGGCGGGCTCGGGGATCGCCGGTACCGTCTGGACGTTGAGCGTTCCCGAATAAGATCCGGCATTGGCGCCGATCAGATTCCCAGTCAGCGTGATGTTGTGCGCTCCGACACCGAGAAGCACCGAGCTGAGGCCACCGACTCCGCAGCACGCCCACTGTTCGGCTGCGCCGACCGCCGAGGTCAGCGTAAAGAGGTTTCCATCCAAGGTGATGGAGGTAAAATTGATGTTCTGGATCCCGTTCAGCAGGATAGTGCCGACCTGCGCATTGGTGGACCCGGGGCTTCCCGCGATCGAGAAGTTGAAGACGTCCGTGAACGGCGTCAGGGTGCCAGCAGTGGCACCAGCACTGGGGTTGACCACCCCGAGGAATCCGCCTGTCGCCGGCGGCGTATAAATCGCCGGCGAGGGGCTCGTAATGACGATCGCCGCATTGGCACTTGAAGAAATTGCAATCGCTGCAGCTGCTGCAGCAGTGGTGAGTAACTTACGCATAAACGACCTCCGCCTTGTTCCGCGCCCAAATCGAAGCGGTTAACGGGTGATTAAGACCTCGGTTCCAGAGACAGTCGAAATTATACTACTAAGTAATTTCCGCCATGCGCCGAAGAGAAGCCTCAACCGCCACTTAACGCGCGGTAAATTTTTCTTAAACTTTCGATAACCCAATGCAAGGGGATTTCCGCCCAAGCCGCGACGCGGACGCGGTGTGTTTCTCTTTGCACGGACGGGAAACGTCCCAACGTGGGACAGTTTTTACGTTGCCAAGAGGAACATTTCCTGTCGCTTCATGCGCCGCGAAGGGCGAAGCCGCGCCGTTTGTCGGAAAATCGCGGCGCCCGTTGCCATGGCGCGCAACCTCGTTAAGGTCTGCGCACCGCTCGGAAAATTAGCCGGAGAATCCAAGCTGATGCGTTATCTCAGCCGCTTTGCGGTGCTCGCCGCCGCCACCGCCCTGACAACCCCGGCGTTTGCCGCGGTCCCTGCGCGCTCGGTTCCCATACCGACCCTGGTGAAGCAGGTTTCGATCCCACACACGACTTTCAAGCTGAAGAACGGTCTGACCGTTATCGTCCACGAGGACCACAAGGCGCCGGTCGCCGCGGTTGCGGTCTGGTACAACGTGGGGTCGAAGGACGAGCCCAACGGCAAGACGGGCTTCGCTCACCTGTTCGAGCATCTGATGTTCAACGGCACCGAGAATCTGCCGGGGGACTATTTCACCTACCTGCAGCAGATCGGGTCGACCGATTACAACGGCACGACCAACACCGACCGCACCAACTATTTCCAAACGGTGCCGGCGGGGGCGCTCGAAAGGGCCATTTTCATGGAAAGCGACCGCATGGGGCATTTGCTCGGAGCGGTCACGCAGGGCGTGCTCGATAACCAGCGCGGCGTCGTCCAGAACGAGAAGCGCCAGGGCGACAGCCGTCCGGGCGGCCTGGTTCAGTACCAGCTGTTCGGCAATCTCTTTCCGGCCGGCCATCCCTATCACCACACGGTGATCGGCTCGATGGAAGACCTCGACGCGGCGAGTCTCGAGGATGTCAAGCAGTGGTTCCGGGACAAGTACGGTCCGAACAACGCGGTCATGGTCGTTGCCGGTGACGTGAAGCCCGAGCAGGTGCGGACACTCGCCGAGAAGTATTTCGGATCGATCCCTGCCGGACCGGTGAATCATCCCGCGATGGCGCCGGTGCCCGCGCTCGCCCAGCCAAAGTCGATCGCCATGAAGGACCATGTCGCGACCACCATCATCCAGAAATATTGGGCGGTGCCCGGACTGCTCGACAAGCGGCTG
>Ga0307414_10001787_pt1 | contig 11127 bp, 9 predicted proteins | sample DK1Ometagenome_FD_203804 | JGI IMG/M metagenome (GOLD analysis project Ga0307414, IMG submission 203804) | Maize rhizosphere microbial communities from greenhouse at UC Davis, California, United States - DK15-O-3 | ecosystem: Host-associated > Plants > Roots > Rhizosphere > Soil | place: USA...
GCACCACCAGCAGCCGGTCCTCGTCGTCGAGCTGCGCCAGCACGTCGGCCAGGTCCGCGGGCTCGGTGTCCTGTGCCCAGGCCACGAGCGGCTCGAGCCGGCCGGCGCGGACCAGGTCCACCATCGCGTCGATGTCGAGCCGCCGCTGGCTCATGACGCTTCCCCGAGCCGCGCCGGCGGCACCGGGCCCGCGCGCACCAGCATCCGCTCGATGCGGGCCGGCGTCGCGTGCAGCACGTCCACCTCGAGCCCGCCGACGAGGAACCGCTCGCCGGCGGCGGGGATCCGGCCCGCCAGCTCGGTGACCAGGCCGGCGAGCGTGGTCGCCTGCCCCTCCGGCAGCTTCGCGTCGAAGCGCTCGGCGATGGCCTCCGCCGAGGCGGCGCCGTCCACCTCGAGGACTCCGGCCCCGGACGCGATCGCGTCGTCCGCGGCGGCACCGGTGTCGTGCTCGTCGAAAATCTCGCCCACGAGCTGCTCGAGCAGGTCCTCGAGCGTCACGATCCCGAGCGTGCCGCCGAATTCGTCGATCACGACGCCCAGGTGGCGGCGCTCCCGCTGCATGTCGAGCAGCAGGTCGCCGCACGAACGCGTCGCCGGGGCGACGCTCACGGGGCGGACCGGCAGCGCGTCGTCCGGCCGCAGCTTCAGCAGGTCGAAGGCGTGCAGCATCCCCACGATCTCGTCGAGCGTGTTCCGGTACACCGGGATCCGGCTGTACCCGCTCTCGGCGAAGACGCGCGCGATGTCGGTGAGCGCGGTTTCCTCGCTCACGGCGACGATCTCGGTCCGAGGCGTCATCACCTCGCGCACCTGCCGCTGGGTGAAGGCCATCACACCGCCGATCATGTTCATCTCGCCGTCTTCCGCCATGCCGGCGGCGGCCTCGCGCCAGGCGGGCCCCAGGTCGCTGCCATGCCGCTGGCCGGCGCGCGCCGGGAGCACCAGCCCGACCACGTGCGACCAGGGCTTGAGCACCGGCATGACCGCGTCGAGCACCGTTTCGGCGCGCGGCTCGGTGAGCCAGCGCGGCACCAGGTAGCCGCACGCAATGGCGAAGGGAATCGCCACCAGCGCGACCGCCACGGCCGAAATGGTCAGCGTCGAGCCGAGCACGGCGGGCAGTGAGGCCGCGAGCAGGACCACGCCCAGCGACGTCGTCGCCGAGGCGGCGGTGAGGCGGGCGTCCACATCACTGAGCCAGTCGAGCGGGGGGCCCGAGCCGCGCAGCCGCCGCGACAGGGCCCGCGCCAGCTCGCGCTTGCTCACCGTCATCTGGGCGGACCCGGCCATGGCCCCGAACCCGGTGAGCAGGAGCCCGAGGGCAAAGGCGATCCAGATCATCCGCGCCGCGCCTCCGATGCGACCGGCTCCGCCTCGCGCGCCTCGGTCACGCGGCGGACCGTCACCCGCCGCACCCGGCGGCGGAACACCTGCTCGACGGCGAGCTCGAATCCGTCGAGCCGCAGACGCTCCCCTGCCCGCGGCACGCGGCCAAGCTCGGCGAGGACGAGGCCACCCACGGTGCTCACGTCCTCGCGGCCGAAGTCATGGGCCAGCTCCGCCTCGAGCTCGGCCAGCGCCACGCCGCCCAGCACGCGGAGCTGGTGCTCGTCGAGGCGCTGGATCGGCACCACTTCGTCGGTATCGTATTCGTCCTGGATCTCGCCCACGATCTGCTCGAGAATGTCCTCGAGCGTGATGAGCCCCGCGGTGCCGCCGAACTCGTCCACGACCACGGCGAGGTGCGCGGGGCCGCGCTGGAAGTCGCGGAGCTGCCGGTCGAGCGACTTGGCCTCGGGGACGTACGCAGCGGGCCGGATCAGGCCCTGCCACGGCTCCGCGGGGTCCTGCTCGCCCAGCGTGGCGATCATGTCCTTGGCGTAGATCACGCCGGCCACGGTATCGGGGCTCTCGTCGTAGACCAGCAGGCGGGCGTGCTCGGACTTCCGGAGCACGTCCATCACGGTGGTCCGGTCGCTCGCCACGTCCACGCCGACGATGTCGATGCGCGGCGTCATCACCTCGGCGACGGTCATGTCGGCGAGGGAAAAGACGCCGAGCAGCATGTCGCGCTGGGCATTGCCGAGATGGTTCGCCCCATCGGCTTCGGGGGGCGTGAGGAAGCGGCGGTCGATCCAGGCGATGGTGGCGAGCAGCGGGCGCAGCAGCGCGAGGGAGCGGACCGCCGCGCGCCGCGCCGGCTCGGTGAGCTCCGGCGCGATGGCGGCGAGCAGCCTCGGCAGCAGGTCGCCCAGCGACCAGACCAGCGCCACCGCGATGACCAGGCGGGTGAAGGCGCCGGCCGGCGAGCGGATCCACCAGAGCACCGACGCCCCGGCCACGACGCCCGCGAGCGCGAGCAGCGCCAGGTGCGCGACGTGGAGGCTCCGCGCCACCGAGAGCCGGCCCGCGCCGAGCGGAAGCTGGCCCGCGAGGACGCGCGGCACGTCGGCCTCGGCCTCGTTGGCGAAGGCGAGCCAACCGGCCCAGACCGTGAGCGCGAACATCAGCAGCGGGGCGATGAACTGCTGGAGGGCGGCGATGACGCCGGTCATGCGAGCGCCTCCACGTAGCGCTCCTGCCGGCGCCACATCGCCGACGCCTCGCGGCCCGCCTCCGGATGGTCGTGCCCGAGCACGTGCAGCGTGCCGTGCACGATCAGCCGGATCAGCTCCTCACGAACCGGGATCCCCCGCGCCGCGGCCTCGCGGCGGGCTACCCAGGGGCAGACGTACACATCGCCCACACGCGCGCCGCGAGGGCCCGCGAGGCTGAAGGCGATGACGTCGGTCGGCACGTCGCGGCCCTTGTGTTGGGCGTTGAGGCGCCGCATCGCGTCGCGGCCGAGGAAGGTGACGGACACGGCGGCCTTCCGCCGCTCCCCGGCCAGCACGCCCGCCACCACCCGGCGCACCGTGCGCTCGGGCAGCGCCTGCGCCCGGCCCCCGACGGCGACGTCAGTCACGCGCCGACACCTCGCGGCTGGAGCGGAACACGCGGTTGGCCGCGGGCACCGCCGCGGGGTACTCGACGCGCTGGTGGAAGTGTCCCGCCAGCGAGCGGCCGAACTCCTCGCGCACGATCTCGAGGTCGCGCAGGGTGAGCGGGGCGTCGTCGAGCTGGCCCGACGCCACCCGCTGGGCCAGGATGTCGTTGATGGCGGCGCGCACGGTATCGGGGGTCGGCGCCACCAGGGTCCGCACCACCGCTTCCACCGAGTCGGCGAGCATGACGACCGCCGTCTCCCGCGACCGCGGACGCGGCCCGGGATAGCGGAAGGCGTCGAGGTCCACCGGCACGGCGGGCCGCTCCAGGTTGGCGCGGTGCAGGAAGTAGCGGATCTCGCTGGTGCCGTGGTGCTCCGGGATGAAGTCGGCCACCGGCCGCGGCAGGCCCGCCTCCTGCGCCAGCGCCATGCCGTGCAGCACGTGCTCGCGAATGATGGCGGCGGACTCCTGCGGGGTGAGCTCGTCGTGCGGATTGCCGCCCAGGCCCTGGTTCTCCACGAAGTAGAGCGGCCGGTAGAGCTTGCCGATGTCGTGGTAGTAGCAGCCGACGCGGGCCAGGAGCCCGTTCGCGCCGATCGCGGCGCAGGCGGCCTCGCAGAGGTTCGCCATCGAGATGCTGTGCGCCCAGGTGCCCGGCGCCTCGAGGGCCAGCCGGCGCAGCAGCGGCCGGCCGGGGTCGGCCAGCTCGAGGAGGGTGAGGTCCGTCGTCTGGTCGGTCACCGCCTCCGCCACCGGGAGGAGCAGCATGCCCAGGGAGACGCAGGCGATGGCGTTGGCGTACCCGCTGAGGAGGCTCACCACGATCTCGCGCCCGTCCCAGCCGAGGGAGAGCCCGATGCCGACTGCGGCAATCGCGTAGGCCAGCGCGACGATGCCGATCGTGGTGTACAGGCGGAGGCGGCGGCGGATGGCGCGGACGCTCAGCGCGGCCGCGGTCCCGCCGACGACGCTGAAGAGGAGCGCCGGCGTGGAGCGGAGCAGCCACTGCTCGCCCACCAGCACCCCGAGGGTGAGCGCGGCCACCAGCGCGATGCGCCCGTTGTAGAGCATCGCCACCAGCAGCGCGGCGAGCGGCACGGGCAGCAGCTCGGGCCGGCCCGGGAAGATGTCGATCAGCGCCCGGGCGACCATGACCACCACGCCGAAGAGCGAGGCGAGGAAGGCCATTTCCCGCAGCTCCGCGTAGGTCTCGCGGCGGTACAGCATCATCATCAGCCAGAACGGCGCGAGCATCAGCACGTTGGTGATGAGCGCCCCGGCGATGCTCCGGCCCAGCACCTGGCCCGGCGGCCGCCGAGCCAGCTCTTCGCGGAGCGCCAGCAGCTTGTCGCGCGTGGCCACGGTGACGCCCTCGCCCTCGCCCACCAGCTGCTCGCCTGCCGCGACCCGGTACTTGAGCGAGTCCACCGCGAGCTTGAGCTGCCCTCGCCGGCTCGCGGTGAGGTCCATGTCGAGGACGATGGTGGGCCGGAAGAAGCTGGCCGCGATCCGGCGGAAGACCCGCTGCCCCAGCGCGTCCTCGCGCGGCACGGCGGCGCGGTCGGACCGCTCGATGAAATCGGAGAAGGTGATCAGCGCGCTGCGCGGGACGAGGCGCTCGCGCTCGTCGCGCAGGAGGATGATGGTCTCGCTCCGCTCGGCGCGCACGGCGCCGGCGTCGGCGACGCCCTGCGACAGCAGCCCCGCCACGAAGCGCTGCAGCGAATCGGTGACCAGCCGCCGGTTGGGCGCGCGGGTCAGCCACTCCGCCTCGTCCGGCGAGAGGCTCACGGAGCGCGATTCCCCGGCCCGCACCACCAGCGCCGGTCCCGCCGGTCCGGCCGCCTCGACCAGCGAGATGAAGCTCGCCAGCGCGGCCACGGCCGAGTCGCGCACCTGCGAGTCGAAGCGGTAGACCGGCCGCACGGCCGCGGCGCGCTCCTCGCCCTCGCGGAGAATCTCCTGCTCGGTCTTGCGGACCACGAACGAGACCGGCGCCACCACCGTGCGCTCGGCGGTGGCGCCCGCGGGATAGTAGGGAATCTCCACGATGGCGGGCGTGGGAAAGACCAGGTGCGTGACCAGGGCCACGAGCAGGAGCAGCGCCCAGCGGCTGGCGTGAAACCGCCACCGGGCCCGCCTGCCGGGCTCCAGCCGGGGGCGGACCATCAGCCGCTCTGGTCCTCGGCGTACGCCCGGATGATGTCGCGCACCAGGCGATGCCGCACGACGTCGGTGTCCTGCAGGTAGCAGAAGGCGATCCCGTCGATGCCCTGCAGCACGCGCTCGACCTGGACCAGGCCGGAGTCCTCGCGCTTGGGGAGGTCGATCTGGGTCTTGTCGCCCGTCACCACGGTCCGGCTGTTCACGCCGAGGCGGGTGAGGAACATCTTCATCTGGGCGCCGGTCGCGTTCTGGGCCTCGTCGAGGATGATGAACGCGTCGGCCAGCGTGCGGCCGCGCATGTAGGCGAGCGGCGCGATCTCGATGGTCCGGCTCTCCAGCGCACGCTGCACCCGGTCGTGCGGCATCATGTCCTCGAGCGCATCGTACAGCGGGCGCAGGTAGGGATCGACCTTGGCCTGCAGGTCGCCGGGGAGGAACCCGAGCGATTCGCCGGCCTCCACGGCGGGCCGGGCCAGGATGATGCGCTTCACCCGCTTCCGCGCGAGCGCCTCGACCGCCTTGGCCACCGCGAGATAGGTCTTCCCGGTGCCGGCGGGCCCGATCCCGATCACGATGTCGTTGGTGGTGATCGCGTTCAGGTACTCCCGCTGTCCCTGCGTCTTGGGAATGATGGCGCGCCGGAGCCCGGGCAGGACGATGCGCCCGTCGGACGAGGGCGGCGGCACCTCGCCCGGCCCTTCCTCGGCGAGCCGGCTCACGTCGTCCACGCTGATCGCCTCGCCCATGCGGGCGAGATCGATGAGGCCCTGCACCACGGGGGTCGCGCGCTCGAGCTGGGCGGCGGTGCCGGTGAGCACCATCGCATCCCCGCGATAGGAGACGCGCAGCCCGAGCGCCCGCTCCAGCTCGAGCAGGTTGGCGTCGTTCACGCCGGTGAGCAGGAGCGGGTCCGCTCCCTCGGTGGATACGCGGTGGGTGACGTCGTCGGCCAAGTGACCTCTCCTACGGCTCGGAGCGCGGCTGCAGGTGCAGCGCATGCAGGTCGCGCGGATCAACGGCGGTCGGCGCGCCTTCGAACAGCGCGCGGGCGGCCGTCGTCTTCGGGAACGCGATCACGTCGCGCAGCGACGCGGCGCCGGCGAGCAGCATGGTGATCCGGTCGAACCCGAGGGCGAAGCCGCCGTGCGGCGGCGCGCCCGAGGCCAGCCCGTCGAGCAGGAACCCGAACCGGCGCCGCACTTCGTCGTCCGGGATGTCGAGCAGCCGGAAGATGGTGCGCTGCACGGCGGGATCCGTGATCCGGATGGACCCGCTCCCCAGCTCGTTCCCGTTGTACACTGCATCATAGTGCAATGCCCGGCAGGCGCCCGGGTCGGTCTCCAGGCGGCCGCGATCGTCGGGATGAACCGCGGTGAAGGGGTGATGCGCCGGCACGTGGCGCCCCGACTCGGGGTCGAGCTCGAAGAGCGGGAAGTCCACCACCCAGGTGAACGCGTGGCGGGTGCGCTGCTCCGCGTCCGGCCGGCGGGCGAGCGCCGTGCGCACTGCATGCAGCGCCGGGGAAGTCACCGTGTCGGCCCCGGCCACGGCCAGCAGCAGGTCGCCCTCGCTGCCGCCCAGCGCCGCGAGCGCCGACGCACCGATCGCCCTGGTCCCCTGCCCCTCCCACGCTCCCTCCGCCGCGCGCCGTGCCCAGATCAGGCCGCCGGCCCCGGCCGCCCTGGCCGCGCCGGCGAGCGCGTCGATCTCCTTCCGGCTGAGGGCCGCCCGGGCCACGATGCCGCGGACCCGGCCCCCGCCGCCGATCGCATCGCGCACGAAGGACGCGGCATCCTCGCCCGCGAGCCCGGTCAGATCCCGGATCTCGAGTCCATAGCGCAAGTCCGGCTTGTCCACGCCGTAGCGCTCCATCGCGTCCCGCCACGCCAGCCGCGGGAACGGCGAGGCGACCTCCGCGCCGCCCTCGCGCCAGAGGTCCACTAGCACCCGCTCGACGACGTCCTGCACGTCCTCGGCGGACACGAACGACGCTTCGAGATCGATCTGGGTGAACTCGGGCTGCCGGTCGGCGCGGAGGTCCTCGTCGCGAAAGCACCGCGCGATCTGGAAGTAACGGTCGTAGCCCGCCACCATGAGCAGCTGCTTGTAGATCTGGGGCGACTGGGGCAGCGCGTAGAACTCGCCCGGATGCACGCGGCTCGGGACCAGGTAGTCCCGGGCGCCCTCCGGCGTCGGCTTGGTGAGGATCGGGGTCTCGATCTCGAGGAAGCCGAGGTCCGACAGCGTGCGCCGGGACCGCTGCAGCAGCCGGTGCCGGAGCAGCATGTTCGCCTGGAGCTCCGGGCGCCGGAGGTCGAGCACGCGGTGCCTGAGCCGCAGCTCCTCGGCCGCCAGCTCTTCGCCCTCCTTCCGCGCCACCGGGATGGCCGGCGTCTCGGCAACCCCCACGATCTCGAGCGCGGCGACCTGGACCTCGACTTCGCGCGAGTACATGGTCGCGTCGTACGCCGGCTCGGGCCGCAGCTCGACCCGGCCCGAGACCAGCACCACGGTCTCGGCGCCGAGCCCGGCGGCGGCGGCCATGACGGCGGGCGGCGTCCAGCGCGGGTCGAAGGAAAGCTGGACCAGCCCGTCGCGATCGCGAAGGTCGAGGAAGACGAGCCCGCCCAGGTCCCGGCGCCGGTGCACCCAGCCGGCCAGCCGGACCGGCTGGCCCACATGCTCGCGCGAGAGCGCGCCGGCACGGTGGGTGCGCATCGCGGTAGCGGTCATCGGCGTCAGGAGGCCTCGGCTTCGATCAGGGCGTTGTAGAACTCGCTCGCGGTGTGGCACTCGAGGAGGCGATTGCGGAGCTGCTCGCCCCGGATCAGCCGCGCCAGCCGGCCGAGGGCCTTCACGTGCTGGCCGGCGGCGCGTTCCGGGCCGGCCAAAAGGAAGAAGAGGCGCACCGGCTGGCCGTCGATCGCGTCGAAGGCGACGGGCTCGGGCGTCGAGCCGCACACCACGGCGAGCTCCGGCAGCGTGGGCGAGCGGCCGTGCGGAATGGCGACGCCGAAGCCGATGCCGGTGCTCAGCACCGTTTCCCGCTCCTGGACCGCGGCGAGCACGTCGTCGAAGTCGCCCCCTGCCGAATTGACCAGGAGCCTCGAGAGCTCGCGCAGGATCCCGTTCTTGTCCCGCGCTTCCAATGGTACGCGCACCCGCTCGGGGCTGAGCAGGTCGGTCAGAAGCACGGCGTCATCGGCGCGGGCATGAGGGCTAAACGTAACCGCACCGTTAACTTTCCTCCATGACCGAAACGCCGCATTCCACGTCCCTGCTGGAGGTGACGCCGGCCGCCGCCCGCGAGGCGATCGGCCGCTGGGTGGCGGAGCGCGGGCTGCCTGCCTATCGGGCGGGCCAGATCGCCCGGCGGCTCTGGGAGGCCCCCGTCGCGGCCTGGGCCGACGCAACCGAGCTGCCCATCGCGCTCCGCCGCGAGCTCGACGCGGCGTTCCCGCTCCCCCGGCTCACCGCGGACGTGGTCCAGACCTCGGCGGACGGGACCCGGAAGTACCTCTGGCGCCTCGCGGACGGCGAGGCGATCGAATCGGTGCTGATCCCGTCCGGGGCGCGCCGGACGCTCTGCATCTCGTCGCAGGCCGGCTGCGCGCTCCGCTGCGCCTTCTGCGCCACCGGGCTCATGGGCTTCCGCCGCAACCTCACGGTGTTCGAGATCGCGGGCCAGGTGCGCGAGATCATGCTGCGGCACCCGGACGAGAAGCCGACCAACATCGTGTTCATGGGGATGGGCGAGCCGCTGCTCAACTGGCCTGCCGAGGACGTGACGCTCACCATCCTCAACGACCCGGCGGGCGTGGGCCTCGGCGCACGGCACATCACGGTCTCGACGGTGGGAATCCTCCCCGGCATGGAGGCGTTCGCCCGGCGGCCGGAGCAGTTCCGGCTCGCCATCTCGCTGCATGCGCCGACGGCCGCGCAGCGGCTCTCCATCATGCCGGTGCAGAAGAAGTACGGGCTCGACGAAGTGCTCAAGGCCGCGGAGGCGTTCCGGCGGCGGGTGACCTTCGAGTACGTGATGATCGCCGGGGTCAACGACGCCGACCGCGATGCCGACCTGCTCGCGAAGCACGCGCGGCGGCTCGGCGCGTTCGTGAACATCCTGCCGCTGCATCCGGGGGGCGCCCCGGGCCTCGTTCCGGCCGCGACACCACGCATCCGCGCGTTCGCGGAGCGCCTGCGCAATCAGGGGATCGAGGCGGCGGTGCGCCGGAGCCGCGGGCTCGACATTAACGCCGCCTGCGGGCAGCTCAAGGTCGAGGTGGAGAAGAAGCGGCGTGCCGATCAGCCGGTGCGCTGACCGGGCGGGGCCGCACCACGTCGTCCGGCCCGCCGCCGGTGAAGAAGGCGCGCAGGTTGGCATGGGCGCGCCGGCCCATGGCGATGCGCGCCGCGTCGGTGGCGCTCCCGAGGTGCGGCAGGAGCACCACGTTCTCCAGCTCGAGCAGCCCGGGCGCCACGGCCGGCTCGCGCTCGTAGACGTCGAGACCGGCCCCTGCGATCACGCCCTCCCTGAGCGCCGCCGCGAGCGCCGGCTCGTCCACGACGTCGCCCCGGGCCGTGTTGACCAGGCAGGCGTGCGGCTGCATGCGGCGCAGCCGCCCGGCATTGATCAGGTGACGCGTCTCCGGCGTCGACGGGCAATGCAGCGACACGAAGTCCGACTGGGCGAGCAGCGCCTCGAGGCTGGCGAGCCGGGTGGCGCGCATGCCGTCGAGTGACACCTCGGACCGCGTGTAGTAGAGGATGGTCATTCCCAGCCCGTCCTGCGCGCTCCGTGCCACTGCCCGCCCGATCCGCCCCATCCCGACGATGCCCAGCGTGCGCCCGGTGACCGGGCGCCCGACCATGTGGGTCGGCCGCCAGCCGGTCCACCGGCCGCGCCGCACCTCGCGTTCCCCCTCGCCGGCCCGGCGTGCCACCATGAGCAGCAGGGTCAGCGCCAGCTCGGCGGTCGCTTCGGTGAGAACGCCCGGTGTGTTGGTGACGACGATGCCCCGTTCCGCCGCCGCGGCAACGTCGATGTGCTCGTGCCCCACGCCGAAGTTGGCGAGGATCCGGGCGCGAACCTCGCCGCCCGCGAGCACGGCGCGGTCGATCCGGTCGGTCACGGTGCAGAGCACCGCGTCGGCGCCGGCGAGCGCCTCGCGCAGGCCCGCCGGCCCGAGGGGCTCGTCAGTGCCATTGAGGTGGAGGTCGAATTCGGAGGCGAGCTCCTCTTCGACGACGGCGGGGAGGCGGCGAGTCACGCGCACGAGGGGACGAGTCATGCCGAACGATCCCGCTGCCCGAGCCGTGGAGCAACCCCCATGCTGACGCGGCGCGTGCTGGTGCGCGAGCTGTTCGATGCCGCGGTCGCCGCGGTGGATCCGGGGCCGGCGGTCGCGCGCGCGCTCGCGGCCCCCGGGGCGCCGCGCCGCGCGCCGCACGTCATCGCGATCGGCAAGGCTGCCCCTGCGATGGCCACGGCCGCCGTCGCCGAGCTGGCCGCACATGGCCTCGAGCCTGCGGGCGGGATCGTCGTGGCCGCGGATGGTGGCAACGGCCAGGTCGGTCTGCTGCCCAGGGTCGTGGGAGACCATCCGGTGCCCGGGCCGAGGTCGTTCGAGGCCGCACAGGCGATCGGACGCGCCGCTGCGGCCGTGCGGACCGACGACGAATGCTGGGTCTTCCTCTCCGGCGGGACGAGCAGCCTGATCGCGGCACCGGCCCCGGGTGTCGGCACCCTGCAGCTCATCACGCTCTTCCGCGAGCTGCTGGCCAGCGGCCGCGCCATCGGCGACGTGAACGCGGTGCGCCGGCGGATGCTCCGCTGGGGCGCCGGACGGCTCGCCGACGCACTGGCAGCCCGGCACATCCGCGTGCTGGCGGTCTCGGACGTTCCGGGTGACCGCCCCGGCGACATCGGGTCGGGCCCCTGCACCCCGGATACGGATGCACCGGCGGACGG
>Ga0307414_10001790_pt1 | contig 11122 bp, 7 predicted proteins | sample DK1Ometagenome_FD_203804 | JGI IMG/M metagenome (GOLD analysis project Ga0307414, IMG submission 203804) | Maize rhizosphere microbial communities from greenhouse at UC Davis, California, United States - DK15-O-3 | ecosystem: Host-associated > Plants > Roots > Rhizosphere > Soil | place: USA...
AAAGCCAACATCGGACCTCTTGCTTCCAAAAGCAGAATGCAAGTTGCCACTGATTCTTGTTCCTCCTCATTGAGGCTCTCCCACCAGTTCTCAAACTCGTTTGTGTACTCAACCTCCCATTCCACAAAAGGAATATAACGTCAAAGGAATGTCCGCGTCAAACGAGAAACATCTCATGCCAATCACTCGTAAGCGCGGCGCGGGAAGAGTTTGTTGCACTCTTCTTCCAATAAGCGCTCAACACAGGCGCCGCCACCATCGATGAAACCAGGTTCTGAAGCAGCGTTCGTCGCTTCATGCATGTCCTCCTTGCGTTGGATGGTATCATTCACAACTGATTTTCGGCCTCCCAATTTGGTTCTCACGTGACGCTCAGCACGTCAACCTGGACTCTGCATCCCCCACGGCGTCAATGGTCCAAAAGAGGAGGAAAACACTCATGTCAAAGATCTTGTTTCTACTACTGACTATCTTGTTATTCACGACGACCGCGCAGGCCGCGGCGCCCGTGGGCCAGACTATCTGGATACGCGCGTCAGCGAACGGTCTTATCGTGTCGGCGGATCAGAACCGCGGAACGTGGGCGCCGCTGGTTGCAGATCGCTCAACGGTCGATGCCTGGGAACAGTTTCAGGTGGTCGATGCGGGTGGTGGTTTTATCGCGTTCAGATCGATCGGCACCGGTCTGTTCGTATCCGCAGATCAAAATCGTGCGAATGCCCTGGTAGCCGATCGCGGCGCCATTGGAACCTGGGAGCAGTTTACCTGGACTGACATTGCCGGCGGCGCGTTCACTCTGAAAGGAAGAGCACTCAACCGTTTCGTTTCGGCTGACCTCGCCCGCGCATCATTCGCTCCGCTCGTGTGCGATCGTCAGGCTGCCAGCACGTGGGAGCAGTTTACGTGGGGCGCAGTCGGCACGCAGGCGCCGGCAGGAGCACCGCCGGGATTCTCTCGTTTGGTCTGGTCGGACGAGTTCAACGGCACTTCAATCAGCACTGCAAACTGGGGCTTCGATCTCGGGAACGGCGGTTTTGGCAACAACGAACTTCAGAACTACACCAGCAGACCAGAGAACGCACGTGTTCAAAATGGAATGCTGATCATCGAAACGCGGCGCGAGAGTTTAGGCGGCAGCGCATACACCTCGGCTCGTCTGAAGACGCAGGGCAAACAATCGTTCGGCATCAACACCTGGGTCGAAGCGCGCATCAACGCGCCGGAAGGTCAGGGGATCTGGCCCGCGTTCTGGATGCTCGGCAACAGCATCAGCACGGTTGGCTGGCCTTCGTGCGGTGAGATCGACATCATGGAGATTCAGGGCCAGAACCCATTCAGAAACTTCGGCACGATTCACTGGGCCGATGCGGGCGGACAACACGTCTCGTTTGGAGGAATCTACAACTCGTCCACTTCGCTCACCGCGGGCTTCCACACGTTCGCGATCTCGCGCACCGGAAGTTCGATAAAGTGGTACGTCGATCGAATCCAGTATGCCGAGGCAAACATCTCGGGCGGAATCAATAGCACGTCCGAGTTTCAGAGCCCATTCTTCATTCTGCTCAACGTCGCTGTTGGTGGAAACTTTGTCGGCAGTCCCGACGGCACGACTGTGTTTCCGCAGCAGATGCAGGTTGACTGGGTAAGAGTGTGGGGAAACTGAACCTTAACTAAAAACAGCGCGGGCCAACACGACTGCACGAGAGTTACGTGCAGTCGTGCCCTCGCTTTTTTGACTGATGAGTGTTTCACCTTGTTGGGGGAAGGCAATGGGAGGATCGCCAGCATAGTTTTCGAGCGCGAGAGAAGTCAAGAATCTGATGTCGGGCGTAGCGGGATTTTCAGAGCCTTGATACGCGATGCCAGCGTTGTAGGTTTGACACCGAGAAGCTGAGCTGCTCCATCAGCACCGTGCACTTTGTAGTTTGTAGCTCGCAACGCGGCGATTACGTTTTCACGTTCGAGATCTTTCAGCTCTGCGTAGGACATGATGCGCGATTGACTCTCGACAGCAGGAGTTTCCGCTCTCTTTCTTTGATCGGACAGCAACATCGCATCCAGAATTTGTTCCACGCTCAACTTGTAGAGAAAACAGCGTGATAAGATGCCGGCACGTTCGATAATATTCTCCAGTTCGCGAACGTTTCCCGGATAGTGATAGCTTTGCAACGCCTGAATGTTCTCGTCACTCAAACGAACCGGCGCATTGCTTCCGTCACGCCAGTTCATCTTGCACATGAAATGCTCGGCAAGCAGAGGCACGTCTTCCAAACGATCTCGCAACGGCGTGATGTGAATCGGAAAAACACTCAGACGATAATACAAGTCTTGCCGGAATCGTCCGGCTTCGACTTCCTTAGACAGATCGCGGTTCGTCGCCGCGATTACGCGCACATCAATCGTTCGCGTATGGTCCTCACCGACGCGCTCATATTGTCCTTCCTGTAATACGCGCAGGAGTTTGCTTTGCAGCGGAGGTGGTATCTCGCCGACCTCGTCGAGAAGGATCGTGCCGCCGTCCGCGAGTCCAAATCTGCCGGTCCGGTCTTTTTGCGCTCCCGTAAACGCGCCTTTTACGTGTCCGAAAAACTCCGATTCGAAAAGCTCGGGCGCGATTGCAGCGCAGTTGATCGTCACCATCGGACGCTGCCGTCGTTCGCTTTTCAGATGTACGGCCTTCGCGACTAACTCTTTACCAGTGCCGGATTCGCCGGTAATCAGAACGGTCGCATTCGAAGCAGCGACGAGGTCGATCTGTTGTAATACTTTGCGCCAGGATCGGCTCACACCAATCAGTTCGTTGATCTGAACCTCAGCTTCGTCAGTCATAACGTCAAGCATAACGACATCTCGTAAAGGCGACAACGAGATCTCGTTGTGCGCCGAGTTTTCAAAAGCACGCAGCGCGATTTGTGCTGGTATTTCGGGTTTCTCAGCACGGCATGGGCCATGCACTTGTGACGAACGAAGCTGGGAATCTTGAACTTGTTAGGAGAAAACAATGAGCAGAATTGAACCTGTGAACTATGAACAAGCAGACGACAAAGTCAAAAGATCGTTTGACGCGGTGAAGGCTAAGCTGGGTACGGTTCCGAATATGGTGAAGACCATGGCCCAATCGCCCGCTGTCGTCGAAAGTTATCTGAATTTTAGTGGGGCACTTGCCGGAGGCAAATTAGACGCGCGCTTGCGCGAACAGATTGCACTCATCACGGCTGAAGTAAACGGATGCGGCTACTGTGCTTCGGCTCATACCGCGATTGGTAAAATGGTTGGACTGGACACTGATGCGATTCTGGCTGCACGCAAAGGACATTCGTCCGACGCGAAGATCGAGGTGGCGCTAAAGTTCGCGCGCACTTTGATCCTCAACCGAGGAGAGGTCAGTGATGTGGATGTGCAGGAAGTGAGAGACGCTGGTTTTTCCGACGGCGAGATTGGTGAGATTGTCGCGAACGTGGCGTTGAATGTCTTCACGAATTATTTCAACATCGTCGCCGGAACCGAGATCGACTTTCCGAAAGTTCAGGTGGGAGCGGCGGCGTAAGTCAGGGGTAGATTAAAACGAAGATGCCACGGGCTAGTCCCGTGGAGTGTTACGATAGTTGCTACACCCGAGTCTATGAGGTCAAAACTGGACCACGACAAGCCCGTGGCATCTTAAACGTTGGTTTTGTTTCTGTGTAGCAGCAAACGTGAGATACCACGGGACAAGCCCGTGGCATCTTTTTGATTCTGGCAAGTGAACAGTGAGATAACGCTCGTTCACTCCGGTTGGACCGCATACTTAACCACGTGGTCGCGTGCGATGACAAAGAGTTCGTTGTTGTCGTTGAAGACCATGCCGAATGCCATGCCTTTTAAGTTAACGATCGACAGGTATCGTCCATTCGCGTCAAAGACCTGGATGCCCTTCATGTCGCCAACGTAGACGCGTCCGTGTCCGTCCACGGCGATCGAATACGGAGCACGAAGCTGGCCAGGTTGATCGCCCGCGTCGCCAAAACGATTGATAAACTTTCCATCGCGACCAAACTTGAAGACCGCATTGTTGAACCTGCCGAGCGCGTAGATATTCCCGGACCCATCAACCGCGACTCGCATACTCAACTCCGAGTCGCCACTGGCGCTGCTGATCGCAGCGGGAATCGTCCGTACAACCTTGCCGTTTGCATCAAACGCAATGATGTCGTCTCGATTGTTGTGCGACACAGTGACCAGTCCACCGTCTGCTGACGTCGTCACGTCGTCAAAGTTCGCTCTCTCGTAGTCCAATCGACCAAGCTTCTCTCCCATTTCACCTCGGTAACGCTCGATACCTCCGCCGTGTACGACAAAGACCATGCCTTTGCGATCGGCTGCGAGCCCGCGAAGAATTGTCTTTCGATCGCCAACAGTCCATTGATTAACAAACTTGCCCGCAGCATCGAAAACTTGAATTCGCCCGCCCGTGTACTCACCCACATAGATACGCCCAGCGCCATCGACGGCAATACTGCGCGCGTCGGTAAACATTCCGGGACCAACTCCTTCTTTCCCGAAGTCGAGCAACACAGTCGCGAAGCTGTTGGCTTTTTCCTTAGGAGGAGGATTGGGGCGGGCGGGATTGTTAGGCGGCTCCTTTGCTGTACGGCTTGCCGAGTAAAACACCGGCGCCAAAATGCCCGCTCCTGCGAGCCCGATCACAAGCAGGACGAACAACGGAATTGCCAGCAGCAACAAGATCCATTTGGGAAACTTGCCACCTGAAGAAAGTTGAATGCGAACCACTCGCGCTGGTTGGCCTGCGAGCTCGTTAGGAGCGATCAGTTGGCTGTGACAATAATCGCAACGTACTGTCGATTTTGTCGTACTAAGATCTGAGGAACGCTCGTAACTTACAGGCGCCCCACACTTGGGGCAGTCGAAGGTTTGCAGCATAGGTTGAAAACTAATATACCATCACATGGAACCCCGACTGCCCACAGCCGCCACACTTTCTGACTGGCTTCGCCGTTCGGGCACTTTGCCAAATGGAGCTGTCGCTCACGTCCACATCGATCTCACACACAAGACCGCGATCTCCAGGCTGGTCTTCCTGACTGCGACTTACACTCCTGACGCGCCGCCGGATCTGCCCCGGCGCCTCGTCGTCAAATCGCCGCTCGTACAACCGTCCGTCTATAGCGAGTCGGAGTTTTATCGTGAAGTCGCGCCAAGGTTTGCAAGTCCGCCGCTTCCGACCTGCCACGCAGTTGTAGACGATGGTTCGGGAATTCTTGTGCTTGAAGATTTGCGTGCTACTCACGATCATCCGCCCTGGCCCATCCCGCCGAGCAGAGAGCAGAGCGAAGCTGCTGTTGATGTATTGGCTCGTGTCCACGCCGCGTGTTGGGAATCCTCGACGCTCGGCAACACAATCGGTCAACCCCACACCGTGCAGAGTCTGACAAGTATGGTGCAGGGTATCGTCAAAAATCTTTCGCCGTTCATGGATGCGTTTGGAGATGCACTCACCGCCGAAGCACGGCAGGTATACGAACGCGTGTTCTCTTCGTCGCTAAAACCGTGGCTGCGTCTAACTGATTCACGTGCGCTCACGATCATTCACGGCGACGCTCATACGTGGAACTTTCTTTTCCCTCGCTCCGGGTCAGGCGCTGCATACCTGATCGATTGGCAACTCTGGCACATCGACGTTGGCGCTCGAGATCTGGCGTATTTCATGGCCTTACACTGGTATCCCGGCCGTCGTCGTGAATTGGAATTGCCGCTGCTACGACGTTATCACGAAGCTCTTCAGGCAGATGGTATCGCTAACTACACGTTCGATGACTTATTGCTCGACTATCGTCGCTGTGTCGTTCGAAACCTGACGATACCGATCATCTTATGGAGTCGTGGCCTGAACCCGGAGGCGTGGTGGCACAGGCTCGAATGCGCGCTGTCAGCTTACCGCGATCTGGAATGCGATGAGTTGTTGTAGCCTTAGGACCGGGGGATTTCCGGAAAGATTGCGGAAATGAGTTGGGTAACGACTTCCAGAAATCGACCTTTAAGCACCGAACTGAACGCAACGCCGGCACTCGTCAATAATACCGATGCAACTGCGACAAATCTCGGCATATCACCAAACTGAGTAAAGCGTTTCAACGAAAAATGTTCTTTGAGGGTAGTTCGGAAAGTGTGATAGTCGAACGCCCAAACCCCGAGCACCGTAAAGAACAGAAAGATTTGCCCGGCTCGCAGGAACGTTGCGCTTAGTTCAACCAACGAAGAACCTGAGGTCAACCAGACAGGGAACAAACATGCGATCACCACCAACGCTACCCGCAATCCCTTTTTTAACCCCGACTCACCCTGAAGCTGATTGAAAAAATAGCCAAAAAAGAATGCATAAAGGGCCCAATCAAGCACGAATGTAATGATGCGCAGGACAGTCCAGAGAAAAACAAACGAGCTATCGAGGCGGATTTGTTTAATTAAAAAGGTAAGCAGGTAGAGCAGGAGGAATGGTAGCGAAATGATAAAGCCGCGCTTCAGTGCATGAACACCATTGTCCCAATTTGTTGGACATGGTCCCAAACTCAGCGCCAGGTCTTTAGCTTTCAGTTCATAATGGAAATCATTCTCCTGGCGCACTGCTTCGGCGTATGTTTCCAGTTTTTGACGACGCTTTAGGAATTCCTCGGGAGCCAGATCACCGGAAGCAATATTCTTCTCCATCTGATCGACGGAACTGAGCAGCCTCTTAGACAACGACAGATCAAAGACCCGGTCGAGGAACCAACGGCGTCGTCGCAGGGCCAACGGCTTGACGAAGTTTACGGCGTTGACTCTTTCAGCCGGTGCTGCCAATAGGCGTGGGTACAGTATTAGAGCCAGAATGAAAGGAATCGGTACTATGAACCAGTTTGCAGTGGTGCCGATCACATAACATGAAAACAGCAGCAAGGCGACGTCGAAGATGAATGGATGGATCTCATTTTGCCGGTGCGACGACGCCGATTTCAGAATCCGTACTACTCCCACCAGCAATATGTACGGCAAAAAATCCTGAATCATTCCAAAGAAATTATTTACATTCGAGGTCGTGACCGTCACGGTGGAAAATGGCGTACTACTCAAAGAATAAATACTCCTGCCCGCTGGATAGGCCATCGCAGCCAACAGGATTGCGCCCGCGAACCAGTATATGAAGGAAGTTGCCGGAGGCTGAGCTGGACTTGCCAGTCGCCGGATGCATAGAGCAATTACGATGAGAACAGGCAGCGTGATGATTACAGTCGGAATGAAAGATTCACCGGAGTTTTCAGTTAGAACCCAAACCCGCCAATAAAAGAATGTGAGAAACAAATTCAACAAACATGCATAAGTGATCCCACGCATGACTCTCGCTAACCAAATCCGCCACGCCGGATGACGCGTTACTATTCTCACGATGGTCAGGAGAAAGATTGATATAAGTAAGGTTGCGAGGGTACCAGCGACGGAAACCAGTGCATTGTCCGATGAATCCGGACGAATTTCAGTACCGAAAAGCTGATAAAAAGACCACCCCTCAAAAAACTCGCTGGACAGGACACCGGCAACGTGCTGAACACCAGGGAGCAGTATCAGTGCGAGGAGAAGATTGCTAACTCGCCGGAGTCGTTTTATGTAAGCAGAGTCAACCCACGCAAGCTCAGGGTACTTGTGGAATAAATAAAGAAGCCAAAGGACAGGAATGGCGTAGAGAAAAGAAGTCAGCAAAGAAAAGACGGACCCAAACTCGTAATCGAACAGTTCATACGGCGACAAAGTCAAAAACCTGAAAAGATCGCGAGGCTTCTTTGTCGGATTGAAGTCGAGGGATATTTGAACACTTTGATTCCAATCAAGCGGGTCGCGCGCCCCGGTCCACACTGCCGCAGGGTATTCCATCAAGTTCGGCGCCGGCGTATAAGCGTCCGGTGTGTAGTCGTTGACAATAACTTTGAGAGTGTCGCCAGGTCCTTGCAGTGGGTACTCGTGATCGTAACCGCGTGAGATATCGAGGTTGCCTCGTCGTACAGGAAAAATAGACGAGCGCGTCAACGCGGCTCTTGCTTCGATAGTGATCTGAGTTTCGTTGATGGTTATCCGCGGTACCACATCACGAAATTCGAATGGGATGTAGCGATCATTGAGCCGGAGATCGAACTCGCGATCGATGAATTGCGCGAGCGTGTTATGCCCTGAAAGAAGATCCGCCATAACCGGATCATCTTTCGGACGAGTGGCCTGAATATCAATTGAGATCTGATCGTAGGTAACCGACAAGACCACCTGGCTGCTACTATTTGGCGCAAAGTCAACAGCCGTTTTATCTGAGATAGTTCTTTCAGATTTGTCATCGGTGGGTTTGTGCGGAATAACAAAATACCTGCCCGGCTTCGAAAACGAGAAATCACCTTCGAAGTGGCCCTTGTCGTTGGCTGTTACGACGATGTCGGGAATCGCCTCCTTCAGGGCGCCTCTTTCCAGCTGAAGCACGCTTAAAATTACGGAACTTCCGGGATACGCTGAGCCCTGGACGTGTAGTGCTTGAGTAGTTATTTTCTTCGGCAGTCTGTAGATGACGGGATCGGTTTCTTCCCGAAGATGCCATTCTACCGTTTGGGTCACTTCGGTAGTCGGACGAGATGCGCGGCCTCCCCTGATCAATTTAGCTTGTAAATGTATGAAGTTTGAGCCGGGCTGAAGCATCACCTGCCGAAATTCAAACTGATTTTGTTCAACGCTGCTTTGTCGTAACGTCCGATTCTCTTTATCAAAGGTCGTCGTCCGTCCGATCAGTTTTTCATCCAGGAAAAGCTCAATTTGGCAGGGTTGATTTGTGTGTCCGGTGATTGAAATGATTGGTTGATCAACCTGCTGGACCGACCCTGAGACAGTGGCGCCGGCAATAGCAAATGACAACTCCAATTTCTTCTCTTTTGATGGCCATACATACGCCCGAATGGCATCGAATTGATACCCCGAAGCAACAAGACCAAACACGGCGGCCAGGATGACGACGGCAACGCTGCCGGCAATGCTGAGCGCAACGCGTAGCTTGCGTCGCTTACCAGTGTGATGCGTCGTGTTTTGAGGACTCTCTGGTTCCAAGCCCAATCGATGACGTAGATGTGTAACTCTAAAAATTAGGTACGCGACATGGACTGGGTGAAATTACGGTATTGAGGTGCCACCCAGTGTGCATGACACGTGTTGGAAAAGACGCGCCTACTTTAAGACTGTCACGACAGCAAGGTCAACAATCTTATCCGGCAATAAGTTTTGCCTCAAAAGTCAAAGACTTTTGTTGGATACAGTCAGTACCACCTGCGATAGCGGGTGGGTAAATCGTTAGGATTCAAAATCAATAGGAATTTCGCATACTGATCATCTACCCACCCGCTATCGCAGGTGGTACTGACTGTATCCAATATCGATTTCTGACTTTTGAGGCAAAGCTCCGGCAATAACACAAAAAAAACAGCCAGCGTTGCCGCTGGCTGTTCTTGCCTAGGTTCGAACCACTCGATTAAAAATCGAGTCGAGCGCCGAACTGGATGATTCGTGGTGTGTTGTAGATTTGCGTGACACGTCCGAAGTTGTTGCTGTTAACGTCCAGTCGTGCCTGTGTGTACGCGCTGGTCGTTCCGAAGAACGGTATTTGATTATTCAGCACGTTGAAAGCTTCCACTCGAAACTGCAGCCTGCGGTTCTCACCGAGCCGAATGTTCTTCGCAAACCCGGCATCCCAGTTGAAATACGGCATGCCGTTCAGAGCGTTTCGCGGCATATTGCCGGTCGAACCCGCCTCGTTAAAGAAGAACACCTGTCCGGGGAATGGCGCCTGGCCGAGTGGACTCGCCCCTCTCACACTTGCGAGTGTGTAACCAGCCGGAAGCGGTTGGTTCAAATCAAAACAATTCAACGTCGGTCGTCCCGGCGCTGTTGCTGTCGCACACAAGATCTTCGGATCGAAGTAGTAGATCCCATTAGGCGTGTTGAAAATTCCCGTTAGTTTTTTGAGCTCCGGGATCGTCAACGACGTAGTCGCCGATTGTCTTCCTGATTGGAAAGTAATCGTCGACGTCGAACGCGGATCGATGACTCCAATCGGTGGACCAGAAACCAGGTTGATAACCGAGGTAAGCTGCAAGCCGCCGAAAATACGTTGAGCCCATCCAGCGTCATTCAAGAACCGCTTTCCGCGTCCGAACGGCAACTCATAAATCGCATTGAAGTTGATCGTATGAGTTCGATCGTAATCGGGCCGAGAGTAGTTCAGGTTGGGATTGTTGTTGTCCTGGATCTCACCCTGGCGGTTTTGATCTTCAAACGGAATATCAGTCAGGGTTTTCTGGAACGTGTAATTCGCTTGCACCGAAATGCCGTTCGCAAAGCGGCGACGAACTTCGGCCTGTAGCGCGTTGTAACGGAAGCGACCGGAGTTCGTGAGTATTTCGTCGACGAAGACGTTGGGGTTCGCAACAATGGGCACCGTGCCGTTCAGTCCATTCAGGAAATAGAACTGTGCCAGCGATCCCACTCTGCCTGCTTGAATCAGAGGAAGAATCGTTCCCTGATCGTTAAGGAACCCACCGTTGACTAAACCGCTAAACACATTCAGCGGCTGGCTTCCCGCAATCGCGGGATTGAATCGCGCATCAGTGCAGAGGAACAACGTATCGAACGCCGTAGCCGCACCCGGACGCGTCGCGCCTTGCAGTCTGCAATTCTGCTGCGCTTTCCGGAAGTCCGAGAGGAAGCCGGTCGAGTTTATGTCGAGCTGGTTGAACGTCGTCGTCTGGATCAGGTCGTTACTCTGACCGCCGACATACCTGACTTCCAACACAGTGTTGAATCCGATATTCCGTTGAATACCGAAGTTGTATTCATAGACTCTCTGCACCTGTAGATTCGGATCGACTCCGAACATCTGTGCGCCGGCCTGATTGATGTTGTTCTGCTCGAATGAAAGAGGCGGCGGTGTGAACGGCGGCACCGGGAACGTTGGAATGGCGCCAAAGATCCCGCGTGGTGTTAGAGCCGCTCTGAAGTTGGTCAAACCGTTAACGGTGCTCGATGTAAACGAGCGCAATCCCGGATTACCGCCGAGCAGCGTGCTGGT
>Ga0307414_10001791_pt1 | contig 11121 bp, 7 predicted proteins | sample DK1Ometagenome_FD_203804 | JGI IMG/M metagenome (GOLD analysis project Ga0307414, IMG submission 203804) | Maize rhizosphere microbial communities from greenhouse at UC Davis, California, United States - DK15-O-3 | ecosystem: Host-associated > Plants > Roots > Rhizosphere > Soil | place: USA...
ACTGAAATTTTGGCCGCCTACACTGCTCGTCAAGTAAGCTGCATAGGGCTGTTCGCTCTCCAGAACGTCCACTTGGAACGTACCGGAGAAAGCGGGATCTGGGATTAGAGATGGAGATAAGCCTAAGGTCATGTCTTCAGCTACAGCCAGATCGCTGTAGGTCTCGAGGAGATCCATTTGAAAACCGTTGTATTCACCACGCCTGTAGGTGGTGAGGTGATAGCGCTTGGAGTCGTCCAGCTCCAAAGTCATCGTCTCGCCCGGCTCCATTTGCCCATGACCTACCGGATTGCCCTCCAAGTCGTGCACCACTACCCAGTAGACGATGGCCCCGCTAGGGTAGCCTGGCGCAACGGTGATGTTGAGCTTTCCGTCCAGTTGGACTGGATTGTCAGGAGTTTCATCTTCCACACAGGAAAAAAACAAAATGCCCAAAGCCAGGCATCCGAGTAGTGGTTTCATCAGGAGTTAATTTCCCGAAAGATTGGTAAAATATTTCAACTAAAACACATTGGGCTTTCCGATATATCAGAAAAAAGACTAAATCTATCACACGAGTGTCCGCCATCTTGCCATGGGAAGAAGGCTGACAGTCGAATGAGATATGGCTGGTGGATTTTTGCGGCAAACTCGGAGTTGAGGGGAGTTTTGGCTATACTAGCTATCGTAATGCTTCTAAATTTTCCCGTGCGACATCCCAATTTAACAACATCATGAGATCAGATTTTTCCACTTTTCACAAAACAGTAGCTATTGCCATTTTAAGCATATTTTTCACCAAGCTCTGTAATGGACAGCAAGGTCTTACGGTCAGGAAAAATATCCCGCTGGACTCTATCCGTCTGAGTGATCCATATATTCTAGCCGATCAGGAGACACAGCTTTATTATATGACGGGCACGGGGGGCATGCTCTGGAAAAGTAAGGATCTGAACCGGTGGGAAGGACCGTATCGGGTAACAAAGACCGACTCTGCGTCCTGGATGGGGCCGAAACCTATGATCTGGGCTGCAGAGCTTCATGAATACCAAGGCAAGTACTATTACTTCGCGACTTTCACCAATACCCAAGTGAAGATTGATACGGTAGGTGAAAACATTATAGATCGTCGTGCCAGTCACGTACTGGTCAGCGATAAGCCGGATGGGCCCTACGTACCGATGGAGGATCCCACCTATCTGCCCGCGGACAAACCTACCCTAGACGGCACCTTCTGGATCGATGTGGATGGAAAGCCCTACATGGTCTACTGTCATGAATGGCTACAAAACCTCGACGGCACCATGGAAAAGATTGAGTTGAAACCTGATCTAAGCGGTTCGGTGGGCGAAGGAAGGTTACTCTTCAAAGCCAGTGACTCTCCCTGGAGCAGGGAAAAAGATGAGAATGGAAATGATGTTCCCAACAAGGTGACGGATGGACCTTTTTTGTTCCGCACGGGCACCGGCCGCCTGGGGATGTTGTGGACCAGTTGGATCTATGATCAGTACGTGCAAGGGGTGGCCTATTCTGAAAGCGGCACGCTGGACGGTCCATGGATTCATGAAAAAGAACCGATCACCCCTCCCAATTTTGGTCATGGCATGTTGTTCAAAACATTTGATGATAAGATGCTGATGAGTATTCACAGCCATCAGGCCCTGAATGGGAGATACCATCGGGTTCCGCATCTGTTTGAGGTTGATCTATCCGGTGACAAGCTGGTTGTGATCGGGCCCTATCAACCTTAGGAGAGGGCAGTTTGCAGTGGTTAGTTTGCAGTAGGCAGATGTCAATGCCTAAAAAACGTTGACCGATTTACCTTGCTGGTTATCGGTAGCAGGAATATAAATATCAAACGTAGCCCCCTTATTTAATTCTCCGTTTGCGGTGATCACTCCACCGTGGTTTTCCACAATCCTTTTAACTATGGAGAGTCCAATGCCTGTTCCGTTGTATTCGTTTTTACCGTGGAGACGCTGAAATACTTCAAATATCCGGTCGCTGTATTGCTGTTCGAATCCAATACCGTTATCTGAAACTATCAGATGGCAATATTTTATATCAGCAGTGAGTTTTGGATTTCCGAATACTATCCCCTCGGCTATTTCGCTCTCAATCTTGATATGCGGAGCCTCGTCGGGATTAGAAAATTTAAGCGAATTACTTATCAGGTTAAACAGCAGTTGCCTGAACTGAAAGGGAATGATATTGACTTCGGACATTTCATGAACCTCTATAGTTGCATGTTTATGTTGAAACTCCTCTTTTAGGTCTTCTTTTACTTCTTCAATAATTGTATTAAGATTTACTTTTGCAAATTTCCTCTCCTCTGTATTGGTTCGGGAGTAAGTGAGAAGATCATCAATGAGTGTCTGCATTCTCTTGGCGGCATTGTGCATTCTCCGGAATTTTTCTATCCCATTCTCAGACAAATTCTGAATTTCTTTCTCCATTATCTGTGTAGAGAATGTCTGAATTTTTCTTAATGGCTCCTGTAAATCATGGCTTGATATATAAGCAAAGGTTTGCAGCTCTTTATTCATCTTTCCAAGCTCGATGTTGGTATCTGCAAGTTCTTTGGTGCGCTCCGCTACTTGTTTTTCCAGTTCCTGGGTAAAAGTTTTTTCTGTTTGAATATCTGTAAATGCGCCTACCCATTTTACAATTTTACCTTCCTGGCCGAAGACAGGTTCGCCGATTGCCGTATGCCACCTGTAGTCGCCAGCTTTACTTTTAATGCGTACATCACATCTGTATAGTTCACCTGTTGCCAAACTGTTCATCCATGCCCTGGTGTTTCCTTCGAGGTCATCCGGATGAATGATTGCTTTCCATTCTGCTTCACCTTCGGGAGCTATTCCTGTATACTCTTCCCATCTGCCCGAAGCAAACAATGCATTGCCTTTTTCATCCGTTTCCCAAACTAATTGAGGTAAACTTTCGGCCATCAGACGAAACCGTTTCTCTCTTTCTTCCAATTCCCGCTGATGTTGTTTCTCTGCCGTGATATCCCTTACTGTACCGATCATTTTTTCGGGCAGATGTTCTGCGTCATAGAAAACTTTCCCACTACCCTCCATCCAGTGTATGGAATTATCCATCCATATCACCCGGGCTTCGTATTGCAATTTTCCTGTAGCCATCGCCTCATTGAAAGCTTCATTCCGGGTATGCATATCATCGGGATGCAGGTGATGAAGTAACTGTTCGTGAGTTAAATTCACCGCCTCTTGATACCCTCCTATAATTTGAAGATAACGCTTGGAATAGAGTGGAGTCTTTGTTTTGAGATCCAATTCCCACGTGCCCAGTTCGCTTGCTTCCAAGACAATGCTAAGCCGCGCTTCGTTTTGCTCGATATTTCTCCTCGCTTCCACTTTTTCGCTTACTTCGGTTACAGTCACTATCACACCTGTAATCTGTCCATCTTCCTCTTTCAGTGGGTGATAGAGAAAATCGAAGTAGTTTGTTTCTACCTGTCCATATCGGTTAATCGGAACAGGCACTTCATATCCGTGGTAAGGCACTCCTGTATTGAGCACGCCGTCCAGTAACGAATGAACGGATTCTGCCACTTCGGGCAATGAATCAAATAATGGCAGGCCGACAAATTCCTCTTCTTTTCTAGCCACCAATTGCAGGTAGGCCTCATTTGCCATCTCTACAACGTATTGGGGTCCGCGTAAGATGGTGATACCAACAGGAGCCTGTTTCACTGTGTTTCGGAATCGTTTATCCGCTTCTTCAATTTTACGCCTCGCAATTACCTGGGAGGTGTTGTCAAGTACCCAAACGGCCACTTTTTTTACCGTGCCTTCTATGTTTTTCAGAGGAGCATACACAAATGTGACATATACTAATTCTTCTTTGCCATGACGTATCAGCATCATTTCTACCTCATTGGCAAAAAAAGATTCACCTTTTTCAATAACCTCGTTAAGGGCGGATTCATAATAGGGTCTTGCCTCCGCAAAGGTATCCCAGTAGTGTTTTCCGGCAATTTCTTCGTAAGGCTTACCGGCGATTTCAACAAAACTATCGTTCACAATCTCGCTCACCAACGTGTCAGCATCCATTACACAAATGCCGATTGGCGACTGCAAGACCATGCTGCGAATATTCTGTTCGCTTTCTTCAATCTGCTTTCTGGCTTTAACCCGCTCGGTAATATCACGGGTGGTACCTGCAATGGCTTCCACCTTGCCATCCTGGTCAATGACAGGAACTAGAATATAGTCATAGATTCGCTTGCCAAGGATGGAATGAGGGAAGGACACTTCGCCCCGGACCGTAGTCTTCGTTGCAATAATTTGATCTATCTCCATCTCATGCTTCTCAGCGTGCCACGGCTCATACCCAAGTTCCAGCATACCTTTTCCAATAGCATTATCCCATGTGCGCCCCCACATGTGTAGCAATGCTTCGTTTGCGTAGGTGAACCGATAGTTCAGATCAAATACATAAATCAGATCTGGGGTATTTTGCGTGATGGCCTCGTAGAGTCGTTTGCTCTCTTCGATTCGCTTCTTCGCAATATTCAGGTCAGTGAGATCGACCCCCGTGTTCATCACAGCATAAATATTACCTGCCAGATCATAGAGCGGAGTAAGGCTATAATTAAAATAATAGGTTTTCGATTTGCCGTCAACGATAAGATCAAGCGGGGTGTTTTTTGTATGAAATGATACACCTGTAGTAAAAACTTTCTCTATCTGTTGAAACACCAATTGATTATCCAATTCAGGCAGCACCTCTTTAAAGGATTTACCAATCACATCATTGCCTTTCCCCCATATATTAATAATAGATTGGTTGGCCAACTCAACAATCATTTCTTTTCCAACATACACAGCGATAGGGAAAGGAGCATTCTCGACAATCGCCCGAACTTTCTGTTCACTCTCCTCTACTTTTGACCGTGCTTCTACCTGTGAGGTAACTTCTATCGCTATTGCGACGATGCCTGAAATAGTTCCATCGGGCTCTTTTAGGGCCTCATAAACAAAGTTTACGTAAGTGGTTTCCAGTTTGCCATTGCGTGGAAGATTAACTTGCCGCTCATTCGCTACAAACTTTTCGCCGGTAGTGTAGACGTTCTTGAGCAAAACCTCCAAACCCTGATCTTTTGCTTCCGGCAAGCCCTCAAAGATGGGTTTATTTAAAACCTGCTCTGGCTGCTTACCCCATATGGCAAGCATTTGTTTGTTTGCGATTTCAACCACATAATTGTCTCCACGGAAGATACACATGGCAAGCGGAGCCTGCTGGATGTTGTTAACATATCTTGCATTGCTTTCTTCAAGTTTTAGGAGCGCATTAACTTTTTCAGTCGTTTCAGTGCAGGTCACTAGGACACCCGCGACCCTGCCATCTTCATCTGGAACCGGGCTATAGCTAAAAGTCCAGTATACGTCTTCTATCTTACCATTCCGGTAGATAGGCACCAGCATGTCCTCAAACCAAATTGAATCTTCCTCATTCACCACCTTATCTATCAGTGGTTTTATGATATCCCATATCTCCGGCCATGCTTCTTTTGCAGGCATTCCAAGGATAGCGGGATGCTTGCCATCCTTACCCAAACTCGGACGATAGGCATCGTTGTAAAAACAGATCAGTTCATCCCCCCACCATAAGAACATTGGGAATTTGGTCTTTAGAAGGATACCGAGTGTGGTGCGCAAACTTTGCGGCCATTCTCCAGGATCACCCAAAGACGTATTGCTCCAGTCCTTTGCTCTTATCATTCCCCCCATTTCTCCGCCGCCCCGGAGAAAATAATGGTGCAAATTCTTAACGCTCATATTTAGTATCTTAGGAATGAAGTATAAATTGATCTCTTGTCGGTTGGGTTAATTTATTTTTTGAAGTGAGGGTTACTGCTTCTAAAATAACTTTTTTCAACTTATTGTATTCCCCGGGTTTACGAACATAATAATGGGCTCCTTGTTGGTAAAGCAAATTCACAACTTCCATATCAAGGGACGTTGAGAATATAATTACGGGAAGATCTTTCAAATTATCAGTCAATTTTATTTCCGACAAGCATTCAAATCCACTTTTACGGGGCATGTTTAAATCAAGAAAAAGAGCGTCAGGAAGACTGTCGAACTTCGCTGATAAAAAATTCATCAACTGAACTCCGTCATTTACGGTTAAAAGGGTTGCAGAGATCGGCAATTCTTCCAATGCATCTTCAAAAAAGGTGCAATCGTCCAAATCGTCATCAGCGAGTAAAAGGTGATAGTGCATGTCTTTGTGTTCTGGCATTACGAAAAATATCCAATACGGTACGAGTATCTATGTTACTTATCTCTTGTGTGAGATGAAAGCCAATACGTGGCCGACCTTCATTAAAGCTATTTCTCTGATGTCAATCTCAAGTTGCAATGTTGTTAAGGGCTTGAAGTTCATGTGAAGCATTTAAATACCATCCGTAAAAAAAGAGAGCCATTGGTGTGGAGCCCTCCGGGTAGCACTAAAACTGTATAAATGACGCAACCGTGAGATTTCGTCGTTTTTGACTTTCGGCGATTCTAAACCGTATTTCGGACTGGGGATTGACTTTTCTTTTTGCGGTTGCCATTTTTTCTCTCTGTATGGTTTCCCCCAATAAAATTTTCACCCAAGATATGCTGTTTCCATGATCCAAAGTACAGTGTATTGGTCTTTTTTAGTCTGATCCTTTTATTTTTTGCAGACTGGGATAAGTAGGCAGTTTTCTGTGGGCGGTTAGTAACTTGTACTGTCCTAAATACAGTTGACCGTTTTGGAATTTGTGTTGGTTAGAATATGGTTTCGTTCAAAGTAATCATGCGTTAAGCCTCCCCAACATTGGTGAGGCTTATCTTGGTTGTACATCTTTACTGCTTTGGCTGTTTTTCTCCCTTATCTTTCCATCTTTTCTGTGAACGATAAGTTCTGATTTGTGGCTTTTGGCAATCTCTCTGGCAACTCTTACTGCATCCCGTTGATTGTCGGTAACTATGGTCAATCTGCTGCTGCCTTCTTTCTTGACAGCCCAGCCATTTCCCAGAGGAACCACCGTTAATTTCACTTCACTATACCGGTTATTTGTATGAAATTTCTCTTTGCGGAACTGAAGTCCGAAATGCTGGAATTGGATACCCAGTCCTGCGCCCTAATAGCAATCGGGAATAGCTCCCGGAAATGTCGAAATCACTGTGAGAAAAAGGGTGAAAACAATTCGGAATTGGGATGCACGACCAACTATAAAGACTGTTAAATAACAGCATGGATCGTCAAAATATGCGGCAAGGCACCATTTAATTTCACAAGCATAATTTCTTTAAAATCGCAACATAGGCCACACAAAACATTCACAAATAATTGGATTTGAGGTGTTTATTGTTTATAATAGGTGAGATTTTGGGTTTATAGGCTAAAGAACAGGTCGTCTGAAGCAGCTTACTACTTAATATTTTTAGGAAGATTTTTTAGTCACAATTTGTTGAAAAACCTATGTTTCCACTTGTGAATAGATGGCTGTTTATTTACCTGGCGATGAATTTTTATCTCTGCCAAAATTTTCAGGCTTTTGCACAGCGCCCGCCAACCGGCGGAGCGGCGCCGATTGCAGAAGAGGATGAGAGTATAAATCCTGCCGTATTCATAGTCGGAGGGGTAGTAATAGGTGCTGCATCCTATCTTTTATTCAAGTCCCGTAGCCCAAAAATTCCAGTTGCCAACCATTTGACGGATTATCTACGATCCAATCAAATCATGCCCAATCCGGATGCCCTTGAATTGATGTATGCAATAAACCCATCCCTGAACAATATCGAAGAGATACGAACTAACAAAAAATTGAACCTGCCTAGCTTCCCGGAATTTGATCAGGATCAAGCTGGGGATCTTTTGATAGAAGATGCGTCGGATTTGCCTACCGACCTACGAGCCCAAATGAATCAATTTGAGAGTTCGAAAGCTAGTTTTGAGCAAATGAATTCCCAAAAAACAAATCTTGCCGGTGATTCGAATATGGCAAAAATACGTACTATAATTCAGGAGGTTGAAACGGATTTGAATTCCATTGGAATGCCAAATGAAATTACAAATCCTGTTACGGGCCTGTTGATCAGTGATCTCGTTTTTGCCTTTAACCGGACCCTACAGGAAATTATCTCGGTCGGAAAAGCGGATCCGGCACAAGTTGGTCTGATGCAGGGGATTGCCGACAACCTAACAGAACTACTTGCCGCAAAAACTCTGACTTCGGGAAAGGAACGGGATAAGATGTTGGCCTTGACAAATCAAGAACTGAAACCAATCCTTAGCGCTTACCTTGGCCCAACTCCGGATTCAAAGGATCTCAGCTCGGGTCTTCCACCTGCCTTTCCTGTTGAAACTATGGCAATGGCCAATACCATGAACTTCGCATTTGCTGTTTACATGTATTCAAAAGAAGGGGAATTAATCACCGAAGGGCCGAAAGTACAGGGAAGGTTTATTGTCAGGTATGTGGCGCCTGCCTTGAAGGATTTTGAAAATGCATATCACACGATAAGAACACCGGCTACCTATGCGGTTGCTGCATTTCCACCCGCCAAGATGTATTTCGTTGTAGAGGATTTGAATGGGAACCGGATGAATGTCCAATATCCAACCATTGATTTTAGGGAGGAATTTTCCAAACCCCAATTTTATAATGAAGATAAAGTGATTGTAGTCCCCTTGAGAATCAACCAATGATTTCATTACTCAAGTATAGGGCAGCGTTGATAGCAGTGATATTTGGCCTGTTTGGTGGAGCTATTTCCCACCTTCTAAAAATCGAGGAACTGACTTTCTACTATACCGCATTGGCCTCGATCATTGCGCTGGTAGTTAATCTGATGGTTTCTTTTTTGCTAAAAGGCAAATGGAACACCCATACAAAATACTCGCTGAAGGCTGTTTGCCTCTTTCTCTTTGCGGGACTGATCCTAATCTTATACACGCACACCAGGTATTTCCTGGAGGGGACATTTCCCTACAAGAATTTTGAAGGACAGGTGAGCTATTACATCAAGGGGACGGATTACACTCCTATAGCCAAAGACTTTAAAAAGGAAAACCCCTATATCCAATCTGATGAGGATCTGATGAGGGAAGGTTTTGGCTCCCCGGATGAAAAGGATAAGGTATGGACTCAGGACTCTATCAATAAGGTATGGATGAAATTAATCACTTCTTATTGTTTGGTGGTCATCTTGTTTGTGGCGTTGGTCTCCGTCCTGATAGAAATCCTGATGACCAAATATGGAAAATCCACAAAAAGATTAATAGAGGAAATTTAGACAAGTATCCGGGCTGACCTTGAATGAATTGATTCCCCAGGATGCATATTATCCATTTAAATTCAGAGGCTATGGAAACCGTATTAGAATTTTTGAACTTAAGGATCGCTCCTTTCGCGGGTATCTTTTTTCTATTCGCCTGTGATCTGAATGACGGGATCCCCTCGCCCGAACTGGGAAAGTATGATCTGCCTCAAGAAGTAGTTTCGGAGATTTTTACAGATGAAGTTCTTGCAATAACGGGGAGTTTGGAACCGTTTCTCGATGAAATAAAAAGTAAGGGTATGACCATCCACGAAGGCGACAACCCTCCAGAGATCTTCGATTATTGCCAGTCTGGCCCCTGTCCTCAAATTTACTCAGTAGATCATTCTTGTCTCTATGACAAATACTATCCCTCCTACGCAGACTCGTCATTTGGAGGATATCTGGACTCTATCTTTATCGCCAGAGACCAATTCGATACCTACAAATCTTCACTTGGCTACTATTCCGTTGCCAACCCCAACGAAAAAAACCCCGAATATGCCAGCGGACTGGATACTGGATGGGGATCTGGGATTGCGTCCGGCGATAACGGGGCTTTTACACTCTTTATCAAGATAGACAATGGCAAATACGACGATGTCAGCTACCGGGCATTGTGGATAGTTTCTGCAGTCGGAGAGTTCGATGACGGAGAACTCTATGGCTTGACCAATATCCGAAAATGCATGATCCTGCTTTCGAAACAGGGGGATCCCGCAGGTCAAATGGCAAATATCGGAACCATACGAATCTTTGAGGACGATGTCCCGACTAGGAGATAACGGTGAGCAAGTTGAAGGCAGCTTGCATTCAAGCAAGCACCACGCAAACCATTACTCACACCAGTTTCCCCGATCACGCTCTCGTACGTGGAACCGCTCAAACCACCCCCATCCATAGCCTCTTTCTTGGGAGGGATGAATGAGAGGAAAAAAATGGCTTACATAGGCTTTATGGTTTATATTGATCGAAGTGAGACAACACTTTACTTAGTTTGGAATTCCGGGTTGGGAATTTGACATCACCCGAAACTATTTGACACCTTCTTTGAAAATCAAGTCTTTTTTTTCAGCTAGCTTTACCTGCAAATATTTCCTATGAGGATTTTTGGGATCCTGTTCTTATTTCTCAATCTGATAGGTGCGGTGAGCATTTTGTCCGGGAATATTCCCGTGACCTCCTACCCTGACGCGCCTACCTCGGCGGAACTATCCTATCCCTCCCACTCCCTTCAGCAAAGTATAAGCCTGGAAGTAGGCGATGGACTGCCATTTGGGTATGTTCCCCAAAGGCCGGTAGTCCGGACACTCCAGTGTTTTTTTGAGCCTCAATCCATCCTCAATCCCTATTCCGGACTCTCGGCTTTCTGTGTTCTGAAAGGAAGCAAGACCAAAATATTGCCAGCTGCGATCTCTTCCAGCCGGCCTGATTTTTTGACAGTGAATCCCCACCACTGTTTCACTTAGTCCCCAGAAAGCCCAACAGTTCTTCTGAGTAGTCGCCCAAGTCAACTGGAAAGCCCATTTGGTGGAGCGGGAACGCACCGTCCGGGATTGAACCCGACCCTCGGCACGTCTCAGCTAGACCGTCCCTGGCAAGCGATCCAACCGGATCCAACGCTGCCTTAGAAAACGGCGGGCTTTCCCGTGTGTGACTCATCCTGTAGGGGCGTGACTCCGATAGTCCGGGTGTTTCCCTGAAAAGGGTACCGCTACCCATCCATCCCTGTGCTTCAACCCAGTTCCCTGGTCGGTTCGGGCAATGAAAACCAAACCGGCATGCACGATTAAGCCCCGCGTATCGACCTCTTTCG
>Ga0307414_10001792_pt1 | contig 11119 bp, 7 predicted proteins | sample DK1Ometagenome_FD_203804 | JGI IMG/M metagenome (GOLD analysis project Ga0307414, IMG submission 203804) | Maize rhizosphere microbial communities from greenhouse at UC Davis, California, United States - DK15-O-3 | ecosystem: Host-associated > Plants > Roots > Rhizosphere > Soil | place: USA...
GGGCGCTTCGCCTTTCATGGCGGTGCCGGCATGGACGGCAGGCTGATGCCGGCGCTCGGTGATATCGCCGATACCGTGGACCCCTCCGCTTTGGAACGAGGTTTCGCCGTCATCTCTACCGACGGGGGACATCGCGGTCTGTTCACCGATTCCTCGTTCGGCCTCGATCAGCAAGCGCGCATCGATTACGCCTACAATGCCTTGGAAAAGACCGCGCTGCTGGGCAAGGACATGGTAACCCGATTTTACGGAACTCCCCCGTCCTATTCCTACATGCTGGGATGTTCCAACGGCGGACGGCAGGGTCTTGTCGCCTCGCAACGCTTGCCGATGCTGTTCGACGGGATCGTTTCGGGAGATGCTTCGCTGGGCTTCTCGCGCATCGCCATCAACGAGATGTGGAACGTGCATGTCCTTTCCAGCATCGCGCCCAAAGATGAGCAAGGCCGTCCGATCTATTCACGAGCCTTCTCCGATGTCGACCTCGCTCTAGTGAAGCGAGGAGTGCTGAACAGGTGTGATGCGCTGGATGGACTGCAGGACGGCATCATTCACGATTGGCAGGCATGCAGGTTCGACCCGACTGAACTGACATGTTCAGCAGAGAAAACGGATTCGTGTCTTTCTGCCGATCAGGTCCGGGTGCTTCGCGAGCTGCACGAGGGCCCCAAGACTAGCGCGGGCGAAACCATCTACGGAGATTTCAATTATGACACCGGTATAGCTTCGGCAGCGTGGCGGGGAATGCGCTTGGGCACATCACCAACTGGCGAAGCCAATTCGGCAGACGCCACTTTGGGGCTGGGACAGTTTACGCTCTATCAATCCACGCCGCCCCACCCCAGCTTTGACCCGCAAGGTCCAGTCAACTGGGATGAACTAATTGCGCGCGTAAGGCATACAGGAGCTATGGGCGACGGAGATTCTCCATTCCTCAACACCTTCACCGGGCACGGCAAGATGATCGTTTACAACGGCCTTTCGGACCAGGGTATGTCGTCGGCAGAATTCGTTAAATGGTACGAGGAAGCCGATCGGATAAACAACAACCTGAGCGATTCGGTTCGCCTGTTTCTTGTTCCGGGCATGACGCATTGTTCCGGAGGTGAAGCCACGGACCAGTTCGATATGTTGCAAGCAATCCAAGACTGGGTCGAGGAAGACCGGGCACCCGAACGCATTTTGGCCAGCAGCGATGTATTGGGCATTTCCCGCCCGCTGTGCCCCCACCCTCAGGTGGCGCGTTATATAGGTGGCGATCCGGCCAGCGCCGATAGCTTCACCTGCCGCGAATGACCCGGCCCGGCTGATCACACCATCAAGGCGCTGTTCTCCGGGATTAACGCGCCGCCGTCGACCACGATGGTCTGGCCGGTCACAAAGGCTGCCTGATCGGACGCGAGGTATAACATGGCATAGGCGATGTCCGTCGGCACACCAAGCCGGCCCAAGGGGATGGCGGCGGCCATGGCACGAGCCGCATCTTCATTGCCCAGTACCTCCAGCGCATCTGTCGCGATTAGGCCCGGTTCTACACCGTTCACCGTGATGCCTTCGCTGGCGAACTCCATGGCGGCTGCGCGGATGAAGCCGTTTAGACCAGCTTTAGATGCAGCGTAGTGCGCCAAACGCGGTAGCGCGACCCGCGGGCCGGTGACGGAGGACGTGAAAAGTATCCGCGGTGATTTTGCCCTGCGCAAATGCGGCAGCGCAGCCCGGGTGAGCCAGAAGGCAGACTTCAAATTTACCGCAAGCACCCCGTCGAGTTCTTCGTCGGTGATTTCCTCGATTAACAATTGAGGGAAAATTCCCGCGTTATGGAGCAGAACGTCGAGCCGCCCGTGCCTGGCGACAACCTCCCCCACCGCCGCCTCGCACGCCGCCCGCGTGCCTAGGTCCGCGCAGGTTAGTGATGCACTGCCCCCTCTGGCCAAGATGGAGCCCACCGTATCCCGCCCAGCATCTTCCCCACGCGTCACAACAGCCACCAATGCGCCAGCCCCAGCGAATACCTGCGCAATCGCACGCCCAATGCCGCGACCCGCTCCGGTTATCAGCACAACCCGGCGGTCCAGCCGGAAGGGAGTAAAGTTGCTCTCCGATCGCATGGCTGGCGTTCTGTGAACGGGCAGGCGACCTGGCAATGGCCGATTCGGCCAAGTTGCGATCGCTGGAGCAGTTACAGTCTGCTGGCTGTCGTTGTGCCGTTGCCTGGCGATCCGCTTGCGAAAGGTTTTCCCGATGTCGACCAGCCAAGCCGAAGAGAAACAATCCACCACTGCCGCGATCATCCTTGGGACGGTGGGCGTCCTCAGCTTCATCGTCCAGCCGGGGCTGGTCCAGGGTTTCGTGACCGAATATGGCTTGAGCGAGGCTATCGCCAACGAGCTCGCCTTCATGGAAATGATTGGAATTGCGGTTTCAACGATCCTCACGGCCTTGATTGCAGACCGGATTTCGTGGCGAGTGCAGTCCGTCGTAGGACTAGTGATTGCGGCAAGCGGATATGCCATGTCCGGCTGGGCTGCGGGAGGAGACGACCTTGCACTGGCCCGCTTCATTGCCGGGTTCGGATCGGGCGTGATAATCTCCATCAGCTTCACGGTTGTCGGCGCAACCAGCCGGGCGGAGCACAACATCGGGCTCTACCTCGTTCTTCTCCTAATATACGGCGCGTTGGGGTTGTGGGCCATGCCATCGGTGCTGGATGCAGCGGGATTCGATACGGTGTTCTATGGCTGGGCGATAACTTGCCTGGTTGCGATCTTGTCTGCGCTGAGGCTGCCAGTCAGTGCGACGGAAGGCGCCGGATCCCAAGCTCAACGACAATCGGCAGCACCGGCGCGGGCGCCGTTGGCCGCTATCGCGCTGACCATGGCCGGAATCCTGGTTTACAACGTGTCGGTCGGTATTGCCTGGGCGAACCTCTTCCTGATCGGGGTTGATGCAGGCATCGCGGAACAGCCCATCGCAAACGCCTTGCTGATTTGCCAATTCACAGCCGTTGGCGGCGCGCTTGGTGCAGTCTGGCTCGCCGAGCGGGTGCGTAACCTGTGGCCGGTATTGATAGGGACGGTGGGCGGAGCCGGCGCCTTGGCGCTGACCTTGGGTCAGCCCGGTTTTGTGGCCTTTCTGCTGGCTCTGATCGCGTTCAACACCTTTTGGAACTTTGGCATGCCATTCATCCTCGGACTTGCGGCCGGTCTGACACCCTCAGGGCGGATGATGTCTTCAGCGATCGCCTGTCAGATGATTGGCCTGGCATTCGGCCCCCTCGCAGCCAGTGCGTTATTGGGTGGCATCTCCAGCTTCGAGCCGGTCAAGCTACTCGCCATCCTCACCATGCTGACTGCAATGCTGCTTTTCGCCTGGCCGCTGGCGCGGCGCGAAACCGTCTAAAGCCAGTCCCGATTACGCCGCCACAAGGCGTGCCGGTCATCACCTGTGATGACAGACGTCGCACGGGCCTCCTCGCATCATTCCGCCGGGAAGAAAATGCGCAAGAGGGACCGACTCTAAGACCGGAAGGCTCCGCGCGATGGGATAGGGAAAAACACAATGATCGAATTTCGTTCCGTGCTTTTGGCGGGAATTTCGGCAGCGGCTTGCTGCGTCTCGGGACAGGCGGCGGCACAGGACCAGGCCGGACCAGACGAGATTGCGTCGTCCGAGGCAGGCGCGGTAGGCGATAACGTCATCGTCGTGACAGCCCAGTTCCGCGAGCAATTGCTGCAGGATACGCCGCTTGCAATCACCGCCGTGAACGCCGCGCAGCTCGAGGCGAGAAACCAGACGAACCTGGCGCAGGTGGCCGATAGCGCCCCCAACGTAACCGTGCGGCCCCAAGGAGGCGCTTTTGGTCCTTCCGTGGTCGCGTCAATCCGGGGGATCGGGCAAAATGACTTCAATCCCGCATTTGAACCTGGCGTCGGGATCTACATCGACGATGTCTATTACCCGCAACTGACCGGTGCCGTATTCGACACGCTGGACTTGGACCGGGTAGAGATCCTGCGCGGCCCGCAAGGCACGTTGAGCGGACGAAACTCGCTCGGAGGTGCGATCAAGTTGTATTCGCGCAAGCCCGCAGGCGATTCCAGCGGGTTTTTCGAAGCAAGCTATGGCTCGCGGGACTATTTATCGTTGCGAGGTGCCGCCGATTTCGCGTTGACGGACACACTTTTCGCGCGCGTCTCTGGAGTATCAAAACAGCAGGACGGCTATGTCGATCAACTGGATTTCGGTTGCGTTTATCCGGCCGGCAGTGGCGACACCTTCGTCGATGCCCAAGGCAATACTCAGGAGGCTAATCCGGTCGGCGGCATTGCAGCCCGTTTGAACAGCGATGACTGCCGCGTTGGCCGCTTGGGGGGCGTTGGCTATCAAGCAGTTCGTGGTATCCTGCGGTGGGAACCTGCCGACAACTTCGAGATGATGTTGATCGCGGACTACACGAACGACGAACGCACGGTCGCCGGAGAAGTCCTGCTAGGCACCGTGGGCCTGACCAATCCCAACATCACCAACGGCATACCGTTCGATGATCGATTTGTTTGCGGGCCGTTCTGCAATTTCGCATCCGGTTTCAATCCCGCAGGTACGTTTACGGCCCTCGTCCCGGGCGATCCGTTCGGTGCCACGGGCGCGCCGTTGGCTGAATTCTCGGGTTCCAACCGCAGCTACTACGACAGCTGGGGCGTGTCTGCGAATATCGAATATGACTTGGCTGACAACCTCTCGCTTGTTTCGATCACAGGCTACCGGGAATTTTCCAGCTCGTTCTTCAACGATCCGGACCTCAGCCCGCTGTTCTCGCAGGCCGGCCAGAACCAGCTGGACAACTGGAACGTCAGTCAGGAACTGCGACTGAATGCAGAATTCGCCGACGCCGTGTTCCTCACCCTGGGAGGGTATTACTTCGAACAACGGACGGTGTACGATTCCTACCAGGACATCCGCTATGTTCCTGTCTACCCGCTTCAGTTCCGCCAGCCTGATCCGACATCGGCGGACGCGAAAGCAGTGTTCGCGAATGTCATCTGGGAAGCGACAGACGCGCTCACCTTTACTGGTGGATTGCGGTACACAGACGAATCCAAGCAACAGACATATTTCCGCCTGAACTTCGACGGCACTGTCAACGGCTTCCTCGATCCGGTCGGCGCTGTCTACGGCATCGGCTATTCCGGCCCCGACCCTCAGGACATCAATTTCAACGGCAACACCACCGAGACCGTGAGCGCGCTCAGCGGGCTGGTCGCGAACTATTCCGCTGACCGGCTCGACTACCGCATCTCCGCGGATTACCGAATCAGCCCTGAGGTTATGGTCTACGGCACCCTATCCACCGGCTTTAAAGGGGGCGGATCCAACCCACGGCCATTCAATGCCGGCCAAGTAATTGCTTTCGGGCCGGAAACACTTACCGCTTATGAACTGGGCCTAAAGAGCGACCTGTTTAACGGGCGCGCGCGATTGAACTTGGCCGCATTTTATAACGACTACCAGGACATTCAGATCTCCGTCGGCCAATGCCCGGATTCTCCGTGTGCGGCCCGTTTTAACGCCGGCGATGCGAAGGTGCGCGGCGTGGAGGCCGAATTTTCGGCCAACCCGATTGACTATCTCTCGATTGATGCCTCGCTCAGCTATCTTGACTTCGCCTATGTCGAGGGAAGCCTTGATCCAAGGGCAGCGGTCCCGCCGTTTGGGACCAACCCAGGAGGCGTCGATCCAGACGACCCGGCGGGCTCGCCCCCGTGGAAGGCATCGTTCGGCGCCCAATACGAAGTGCAACTCGGTGCGGCAGGCACCCTCACCCCTCGAGTAGACGTGATCTACCAGGACCAGCAATATGCCGGACCCAATACCCAGGGCGGCACACGGACCAGGAATTTCCTCCCGAGCTTCACCTTGGTCAATGCGCGGTTGTCCTGGGAAAATGCTGATGAGGATCTGGGGATCTCTCTGGAAGTGACCAACCTCACCAACGAGTACTATTTTTATTCCTTGTTCGACGGCCGCGGCACTGGTGGCGGTTCCGTCTCCGGCCAACCGTCCCGGCCTCGCGAATGGCAGGCCACAGTCCGCAAGCAGTTCTAGATCGTCAGACGATCCAATTGGAGTAGGTTATGAAAAGCAGGTTGCCACTCTTCACGGCACTGGTGGCAAGCTTTGCCGCACCGGCCGCTGCGCAGTTCAGCGCGCAGCCCGAATTCACACCAGTGGAAGCAGATACCATCATCGAGGACGCCCGGATCTACACGCCCGGAGGCTGGGCAAGCGCAATGGCGATAGCTCATGGCACGATCATCGCGGTTGGGGATGCGGCTGCAGTGGAACAGCATCGGGGCCCTGGTAGCCAGGTACTCGATCTCGACGGCAGGCTAGTCATTCCGGGCTTGCACGATATGCACGTGCATCCTTCGGGTGGGGGACTCGCCGCTTCGCGTTGCATGATCCCTCAGGGGTCGGATGCAGAAGCAAGCCTGGCAGTCATTGCCGGCTGTGTCTCGCAGGCTCAGCCGGGCGAATGGATCGACGGCGGGGGTTATCAGAACGACAGTTTCGGCAGTACTCCGCCTAACAAGGAAATGCTCGATCGGGTCGCGCCAGATAACCCCGTGCTGTTGCGCGATATTTCGGGCCACAGCGCGTGGGCCAACTCGCAGTCGCTCCAGCTTGCGGGGATAACTGCCAACACGCCCGATCCCGATGGCGGAATCATTGAGCGCGACGCCAACGGAGAGCCCACTGGAATCCTTCGGGAAAGCGCCAGCGGACTGGTAGCAATGCACTTGCCCGGGCCGACACAGTATGAACTGCAGGCAGCCCTGGCCTGGGCGCTGGATGACATGCTGTCGCACGGCATCACCGCGTTCGACGACGCTGGCGTTTTCGGATCGACAGCGCGCGCCTATGCGGCTCTCGCCGATGCCGGCACTCTCAAGCAGCGAGTGCGCGGCTGTTTGTGGGGCGACGAAGCCGAACTGATCGACCAACGCATGCTCTATGCGCGGGAGCGTTTCGCGCCCTCCTGCGTCAAACTTGTTCTCGACGGGGTGCCGACCGATGGCCACACAGCGGCGATGGTCGATCCATACATGGGCATGCACGGACATTCCGATGCCGAAAGCCTGCGCGAGCGCGGCCTTCTGCTGATCCCACAGGATGAACTCAATCAGCGAGTGGCCGAACTTGATCGCGCTGGACTGACCGTAAAATTCCACGCGGCTGGTGATGCCGCAGTGCGCGCCGGACTGGAGGCAATCGCCTATGCACGGAACGAGAACGGGTGGAGCGGGGCGTTGCATAATGTCGGCCACAACAGCTTCGTCCAGTTGGAAGACCTTCAGTTCGGGGCGGAGATCGGCGCGGCGTTCGAATTTTCGCCCTACATCTGGTACCCCTCCCCGATCATCGCTGATATCCGCAAGGCTGTGGGCGAAGAGCGGATGGAACGGTGGATCCCAATCAAGGACGCACTGGATGTCGGGGTTTTGACTGTTCCTGGCTCGGACTGGAACGTGGTGCCGACAGTAAACCCGTTCATCGCCATTGAGACGCTGGTGACGCGCCAAGCTCCGGGCGGCGGGGGCGAAGTGCTCGGTGCGCAGGAACGGATCACTCTCGAACAGGCGATCGACATCTTCACCCGCCAATCGGCCAGACAAATGAATTTCGATCATGCCACCGGCACCATTGAGCAGGGAAAGTTGGCCGATTTCATCGTGCTCGACCGGAACATTTTCGAGATCCCCGTCACCCAGATCCACGACACGAAGGTGCTGTACACCTTTATCGATGGGGAAAAGGTCTACGACAGCTCGATGTGATTATACCGGGCAATGCGGGAAAGGGGGCGATATTGATCGCCCCCTTTCTTGTGCCACAGGACCATAAATCTTCAGCAGTTTTCGGGTCGCGCGGCCAGATCGACGGCCTCGCGCAAGACCCTCTCGTCTCCGACGTGGTTGGCAAGCAGCAGGATCAACCGGGCATTCGCCCTCATGCAGGCAGCATCGTCCAACCCATCATACATCTGCACAAGCGCGGCGTAAAAATCATCGGGGCTAGCGATGTTCGGCTTGGTGTTGCAGGCCATCAGTCCACTCCAAGTCCGCGGGACATAGCAGCACTCACTCCGGCGGCAGTGGGCTCGCGCCAGCGCGCTGCAACATACTGATCGGGCCGGATCAGGTAGGCAGATCCGGGGCGCAGGTCGTATCGCTGCCGGACCAAGCCTTCGGGGTCGCCGACTTCGTGCAACCGGATGATGCTGATATCTGCGGAAACGCACTGCACATCACCATTGACCAAAAGGGCGAAGCTGTTGCCCAGCAGATCGAGCAGGAACCCTTGATCCGTTGGTGCATCAAGCGCGGCCGTTCCCGGCGCGATGGGGCTGTCCCAGATCTCCCCCGGACGGTCAGGCGTCGAAAGCGGCGTGGCGGGATAGGCGACAGCCGTTGACAGTCGCCCTGAATTTACGAACGGTCGGCAGAATTCATGATCGCGCGCCAGTTCCAGCACCGCGTCACGCAGGGCCGCTGCCGCTGGAGTCTTTGGCGTCATGAAATCTGTCGAGCGGGACGAGTTGCGGATGTTTTCCTCGGCCGTCGCGACAGCTTCCGTGTTGTAGCTTTCGAGCAGTGCGGCCTTTGCCAGCCCTCGCAACACCTGTTCCAGCTTCCACCCTAGATTGTCGGCATCGGCCACGCCGCCGTTGCAGCCACGAGCACCGAACGGCGAGACCAGGTGCGCACTATCGCCAGCGAAGATGACCCGGCCATGGACGAACCGTTCCATGCGTCGACACTGAAACGTGTAGACGCTGTACCATTCGGGCTCGAACTCGACTTCGTCGCCCAGCATCGCCCGGATAAGCGGCTCGACGTTTTCGGGGCGTACACTGGCTTCCCTATCGATATCCCAGCCGAGCTGAAAATCGAGCCGCCAGACATTGTCGGGCTGGCGGTGGTAAAGCGCAGACTGGCCCGGATTGAATGGTGGATCAAACCAGAACCATCGCTCGGAGGGACGTTCGTTCTTGATCCGGATGTCGGCAATGAGGAAATTGTCCTCGAACACCCGCCCCTGGAAATCCAGTCCGAGCATCGTGCGCACGGGTGAGCGACCGCCATCGCAGGCGACAAGCCAATCGGTCTCCAGATCGTACTCTTCGCCGTTCGTAGTCTTTACGCGAACCGACACGCCCTCATCGTCCGGTTCGACACCCGTGACCTCGTGACCCCAGCGAATGCGGACGAGCGGCATGCTCTCCAGAGCCTGCAGCAGGATGTCCTCCACGTAATATTGCTGAAGGTTGATGAAGCCGGGCATACGCTGCTGCTTCACAGATTCGAGATCAAAGCCGAATATTGGCTCGGAACTGTCGCCCCAGAAGACTTTGCCGCAGCTCCAGGCCACGCCCTTTGCGACCATCGCCTCACCAACGCCCAGGCGGTGCCAAATATCAAGCGTCCGCTTGCTGAAGCAGATCGCCTTCGACCCGGCGGCGACGAAATCGAGCCGGTTGACCACGGTCACGGGGATGCCGCGGCGCCCGAGGTCAAGCGCCAGCGTCAGGCCCACCGGACCTCCACCCACGACAACCACTTGCTGTCTCTCCATGGCATTGGCGGTAACCGGAGTGGTCCCGACATGGCGCCAGACCGGGATACCATCCTGGCTGACCATCGGATTGGTCAGTTCACCCATCGGTCAATCCTGCAATTGCGCCCAAACGTCGCGATCGCGGTCGGCTGTCCAGATGCGCGGCCAGTCTATGCCGTCGAATTCGTCCCACAACCGCTGCACATCGAACGGTAGGCAATGCTCGAAGATCGGCCAGCGCCCGAACTTGGGTTCCAGCGCCGCATGGGTCGTCTCGAAAGCTTCCTTCAGCGTGCCACCGCGGCGGTGCACTTCACCCACGTGGGCAATCATGTCGGTCAGGAATTTGCGGCTCTGTTCGATCGCCGCATCGGTTGCTTCGGTGCCGATGACCACGGGCCCGCGTCCACCGACCAGGTTCCGCGAACGGTAAGCCTTGACCTTGTCAAGCGTCCCCTGCGACCAGTCGAAATGGAAAGCATCGCCTGTATAAAGTGCAGCTTCGGCCTCGACCAGGTCACCGGTGAATAGCGTACCCGACTTTTCATGCCACACCACGATGTCGCCCGCAGTGTGGCCCCGGCCGCAAAACTGCAGCTGCAACTTGCCCCGATCACCGCCCAGTTCGATCTCGTGGTATTCCTCGAAAGTTTCGGTCGGCCAGGTGAGACCGGGAACGCTGTCGGGCTCCTTGAACAGGCGTGGCATGCGGCCGTATTCGCTCGCCCAGTCCTGTTCCCCGCGCTCCTCGATCAGCTTGCGGGTGGCTTCGCTGGTGATGACGTGTTCAGCACCGAAGGCGCTCGCCCCGAGCACCCGGACCGCGTGGTAATGGGTCAGCACGAGGTATTTGATCGGCTTATCGGTGTGCTCACGCAGCTTTGCGAGCCAGCTGTGCGCCGCCACCGGAGTCGCCCGCGCTTCGACGCAGACGACAAAATCCTCGCCCTCGAACGCTCCGACATTGGGATCACCCTGGGCGGTAAGTGCATAGACGCCATCTGCCAGCACCTCGAGCGTCTCGGTTTTTTCGACTAGATCGCCAGAGGAAGCAAAGGGCTTGGACATCGGGTTTCTCCCACAAGATTGTAATTCCATCCGGTCGCCGTTCGCACTGGCCTACGGATGCTTCGATGGTTGCTTATCCCCGATCTGGGCTCGTCCCCTCTGTCCACAGAACTGATGACTGCACCTTGTCTGTCTCGGGGGCATAGTTTGCTCAATGAATGCCTCGGGAGACGAGGGCGCCGCAACGGGAGACAAGCGATGGACAGCGAACACCCTATTCCGCTGGAACCTGCGGTGGCAGAGTTTCTTGGCCGCGATCCCGCCCTGTTCATCGATGGACAGTTTCGCCCGGCACAGGCGGCGGGGCTACTTGAAGTGGACGATCCGGCCACCGGCGACATTATCGCGAGCGTCCCCGATGCGGGCGCTGCCGATGTGGACGCCGCGGCACGCTCGGCCCATGCAGCCTTTGAGGATGGCCGATGGCGGGACATGC
>Ga0307414_10001796_pt1 | contig 11111 bp, 9 predicted proteins | sample DK1Ometagenome_FD_203804 | JGI IMG/M metagenome (GOLD analysis project Ga0307414, IMG submission 203804) | Maize rhizosphere microbial communities from greenhouse at UC Davis, California, United States - DK15-O-3 | ecosystem: Host-associated > Plants > Roots > Rhizosphere > Soil | place: USA...
TGCCCGGCACCGCGTCCATGGCCGCGTTGAAGCTGTCGCGCAGCAGGCCGAAAGTTCCGACCGCTATCACCACGCCGACCAGCAAGGCGATGGCCGGGTCCAGCCAGGCCCAGCCGAACGCCAGCATGCCCGCGCCAGCCAGTACCGCTGCCAGCGAAACCGCCGCGTCGGCCAGCAGGTGCAGGAACGCGCCACGCTTGTTCAGGTCGTGCCCGTGCCCCCCGCGCAACAGCCACGCCGCGCCCAGGTTGACGAAGATGCCGATGGCCGCCACCACCATCACGGTCACTGCCGGAATCGCGGGCGGTGCGCTGAAGCGGCGGACCGCCTCCCAGCCCAGCGCGCCGGCGAACACCATCAGCAGGATCGAATTGGCCAGCGGCGACAGCAGCGTGGCGCGGCGCCAACCGTAGGTATGGCTGTGCGTGGGCGGGCGCTGCGCCAGTTTCGCGGCACCCCAGGCCAGGCCGAGGCCAAGCACGTCGCCCAGGTTATGCAGCGCGTCGGAAAGCAGCGCCAGCGAATTGGCATGGAATCCGTACCCCGCTTCAAGCGCGGTGTAGGCAAGGTTGACGACGATGGCCCAGCCGAACGCGCGCGTGGCCGAACCATGGGGAAGATGGGGAGCGTGGGAATGGACCATGGGGGATAGCGTGGCCAATGCTCCGGGGCGGACACAATTACATGGTGAGGGGCGAAGTCGCTCGCTACGCCCGCTGGGAAGTCGGTGGCTTCGCTACCTGCCAATAGCAGGTAGGGCGCTTGCTTCATTCGCAGGCCGCACAGCGGCCGACTTCACTCTTCACAGCGCCGCAGGCGCGACTGTACTCAACTACGTCCCTTTACCAACGTGCCGATGTTCTCGCCTCGCAGGATCCGCATCAGGTTGCCCGGCACCGACAGGTCGTAGATGCGCAGCGGAACGTCGCTGTCGCGGCATAGGGCGAAGGCGGCCGTGTCCATGACCTGCAGGTCGCGGTTGAGGACCTCGTCGTAGGTCAACTGTTCGAAGCGCTTGGCATCCGCGAACTTGCCGGGGTCGCGGTCGTAGACGCCATCGACCTTGGTCGCCTTCAGCAGCAGGTCGGCGCCTATCTCGATCGCGCGCAGCGCCGCACCCGAGTCGGTGGTGAAGAAAGGGTTGCCGGTACCGGCGGCGAAGATCGCGATGCGGCCCTTTTCCAGATGACGCACCGCGCGGCGCCGGATGTAGTCCTCGCACACGTCATTGATCTTCAGGGCACTCATCACCCGCACCTTCGCGCCCAGTTTCTCCAGCGCGTCCTGCATGGCCAGCGCGTTGATCACCGTGGCCAGCATGCCCATCTGGTCGCCGGTGACCCGATCCATGCCGCTGGCGGCCAGGCCGGCGCCGCGGAAGATATTGCCGCCGCCGATCACCAGTCCGATCTCGGCGCCGGCATCACGGGCTTCGATGATCTCGCGGGCGATGCGCCCGATCACGGCTGGATCGATGCCGTAGTCCTCGGCCCCCATCAACGCCTCGCCGGACAGCTTGAGCAGGATGCGGCGATAGGCGAGGGGAGCGGTCATGGGCATCTCTGGCGTGGGGGAAAACAGGCGCATTCTAGCCGAGCGGCATGGTTCTCGTCAGAGCGGACGCCGATGGCCGCGCAGGGCATGCGCGCGGGTTCGAGCGCTTCCCAAAGCCTTCGAGGCCGCGGGGATCACGAAGTCGTCGGTTGCAACGGAGTGGGAGTTCGGCCGGTGGTTGTGGTGTTTGATGCGGACGATGCCGGACATGCCGATACTCCTCGAGGGCAGGTCCTATCATGGCGCCGCGGCGATCCTGCCGCTTTGTCCGACCCACATCGAGGAGCCGACATGAGTGTGCGTACCCTGCAGGAATTCCTGGCCTCGTCCAGGGAAAAGGACGTCGGCAACGACGCATTCGAACTGGAAAGCCCGCACATGCTGGAAGTCCGCCTCAACGGCACGGTCTGGGCCAAGGCCGGGTCCATGGTCGCGCGCAAGGGCGGCGTCAAGTTCACCCGTCAGGGCATCATGGAACAGGGCCTGGGAAACCTGCTGAAGAAGATGGTCAGCGGCGAAGGCATGCAGCTGATGAAGATGGAAGGCGAGGGTCGCGTGTACCTGGCCGATGCCGGCAAGAAGATCACCCTGCTGCGCCTGGCCGGCGAGTCGATCTTCGTCAATGGCAACGACGTGCTGGCGATCGAATCGGGTATCGACAGTAGGATCACGATGATGCGCAAGGTCGCGGGCATGCTCTCCGGCGGTTTGTTCAACGTGCGGCTGGGGGGCAGCGGCATCGTCGCCATCACCTCGCACTACGAGCCGCTGACCTTGCCGGTCAACGCCCGGACCGGGCCGGTATTCACCGATCCGAACGCGACCGTCGCCTGGTCGGGTGGCTTGAACCCGGAAATCATCACCGACATTTCCCTGGGCACGTTGCTCGGCCGCGGTTCGGGCGAAAGCGTTCAACTCAGGTTCGCAGGCGAGGGTTGGGTGGTCGTCCAGCCGTATGAGGAAGTGGTGTTCCAGTCCAAGGAGTAGTCCTCGCTGCCGGACGCTCCGGCAAGTCGGGATTCCTTTTTTCGCCCGACAGCCATTCCAGGAACAAGCTGATCCAGGAACAAGCTGATCCAGGGACAAGCTGACAGTCCAGTGAAGTGCGCATTACATTTGCCTCTTCACTCAAAAACGGCAAACGTGAATGCCAAAACAGGGAAAAGTTCCCCGCAAAAATGTGATGTGAATCACACAATTGCGCTCGCAGGACGTAACCCAATTCCTACATTTGATTAACCTGTTATTAAGGCCTACGGCTCAAGTCCCAGGACAAAAGTCATGAAATCGGAGGGCGGGCCCGTCCGGACGCCCATGTGGAATCAACCTGCAGCGGGGAATCAAAAGTGTCCAAACGCACCTTCAATCGAGCCCTTCGACGCAGCGCCCTTACCGTGGCGCTCGGTGTCTGCTTCAACTCCACGATCTATGCCCAGTCCAACACTTCCGGTGCGGTTTTCGGCCAGGCTTCCGCCGGTGAAACGGTGCTGGTCGAGAACCCGGCAACCGGCTTCAGCCGCACCATTTCGGTCGGTGCCGACGGCGCCTATCGCGTCTCGGCGCTTGCGCCGGGCAACTACCGCGTAACCCTCAAGCGTGCAGACGGAACCACGTCGTCACGCGATGTCTCCGTCAACGTCGGCACCGGCACCTCGGTGAACTTCACCGGTGCGGCGGTCGCTGGCGGAGGCGACGCCACAACCCTGGGCACGGTGACCGTGGTGGCTTCCACCCTGGTCAATCCCATCGACGTTTCTTCGGTCGAGTCCACGACCATCCTCACTTCGGAACAACTGGCGAAGATCCCGGTCCCCCGCGACACCACATCGGTGGCCTTGCTGGCGCCGGGTACCGTGCGTGGCGACGGGGCATTCGGCAACCTGGCCTCGTTCGGCGGCTCTTCGGTCGCCGAGAACCAGTACTTCATCAACGGCTTCAACATCACCAACTCGTTCCGAAGCCTGAATTTCTCCAAGGTACCCTTCGAGGCGATTGCCGAGCAGCAGATCAAGACCGGCGGGTACGGCGCCGAGTTCGGCCGTTCCCTCGGCGGCGTAGTCAACCAGATCACCAAGCGAGGCACCAACGAGTTCAAGGCCGGCGCCAATGTGTTCTGGGCGCCGAAATCCCTGCGTTCGGATGAGGAAAACTTCACGTACTCCAATCCGCGGGTCCCGGATGAACTCGGCAACATCGCCGAAGACAACAGCAACGACACGGAGGACGGGCTGATCGGCGCCGTCTGGGCCGGCGGCGCGCTGGTCAAGGACCGCCTGTTCGCGTACGGCTTGCTGTCCTACGGCAAGACCGAAACGGACACGTGGGGGGATATGGACTCGGTGACCAATCGCAGCGGTTCGTTGAAGAATCCGACCTGGCTGGCCAAGTTCGACTGGAACATCAACGACAGCAACAAGCTCGAACTGACCGCCTTCTCGGACAAGCAGGAAACCTCGACCAGGGTCTACAACAACACGCCTGGTGAAGTCGACCGGACCGACTACGTGGGCACCGTGTTCGACGAACAGGGCGGCGACAACTACGTCCTCAAGTACACCGGCTACCTGACCGACAGCTTCACCCTGACCGCGCTGTACGGCCATGGCGTGTTCAAGCGCGCGCAGCACCTGAAGAATCCGGACGGCTCGACCGTCAGCTACAACGGCGACATCACCACCGCCTACACGACCGACATCAACGGAACCGTCGCGCTCGGCGGCTGCCCGGCGATCCTCGATGTGCGCCCCGGCTACCGCAAGGAAATAACCGGGGCATACGGCAGCATGTGCCACCTGACCGATGGCGCGCTGTTGCAGGCGAAGAACAACGAAGATACCCGCGACCAGTACCGCATCGACGCCGAGTGGATCCTGGGCACGCACCAACTGCGTTTCGGCGTGGACATCGACAACTACGAATCGGTGGCCGGCGAGGCCAACGTCGGTGGCTGGCTGTGGCGTTATTCGACGAACAACGGGCCCGATGGCGAGCCCAACACCGGCGACGAGTTCGACGTGGTCCGCCGCCAGACCACCGCGCGCGGCACCACGCTCGAGGTCAAGCAGCAGGCCTACTACATCGAGGACAGCTGGAGCATCACCGAGAATTTCCTGGCCTACATCGGCGCACGCTGGGATACGTTCGAGAACCTGGACGCGACCGGCAAGGCTTTCGTCAAGATCGACAACCAGTTCGGCCCGCGCCTGGGCTTTTCGTGGGATGTGAACGGCGATTCCACGCTGAAGATCTACGGCAATGCGGGTCGCTATGCATTGCCGCTGACCCCCAGCGTGGCCGTACGCGGTTCCAGCGCCTCGATCTACCAGCGCAGCAACAACAACCGCTTCTCGGGGGTCGACCCGGTCACCGGTGCACCCATTCTCATCGGTCCGCTGAATCCGCTGGGCCTGATCAATGGCGAGGATGGAAACGCACACGACCCGCTGACCATCGCCAGCAAGAACCTGAAGCCGATGTACCAGGACGAGTTCATCCTGGGCTTCCAGAGCGCGTGGACCGACCACCTGAACTTCGGCGCACGCGGCATCTATCGCAAGCTGAAGGCCGCCATCGACGACAACTGCGATTACACCGCGATCACCGACCTGGCCGATGCGGACGGGCTGGACTATACGGTGCCCAATCCTGGCTTCCCGTACTGCCGCCTGTTCAACCCGGGCGAAGACGCGGTGATAGTCACCGACCTGAACGGCGACGGCGTCTATACGACCTACACCGTGGATGGCGAGCGCCTCAGCCCGCAGGCCAAGCGTTCGTACAAGGCGCTTGAACTGTTCCTGGACGGAAGCTGGGAAAAATTCTTTTTCCAGGCTTCGTACACGCTGGGCTACAACAAGGGCAATACCGAAGGCGGGGTGAAGTCGGACATCGGCCAAGGCGATACCAATACCACCCAGGACTTCGACTACCGCGAACTGACCGTCGATACCTATGGCTACCTGCCCAACGATCGACGCCACGCGCTGAAGGTATTCGGCAACTATGACTTCAACGAGCAGTGGTCGCTCGGCGGCAACCTGCTTGTCCAGACCGGACGGCCGATCAATTGCCTGGGCGTGCTGGATACCGATCCGACCATAGGGCCGGACGGCTATTCGCCACATCCCTACGGTTCCGGCTTCATGCGTTGCAGCAACTCGCCCGACGGCGCATCGAACGACCCGACGGTGTCGGCGGTGCCGCGCGGTACCGCCGGCCGCCTGCCGACGACCACGACGCTCGATCTGAACGTGGCCTACCGGCCGTCGTTCGCGCCCGGCCTGCAGTTCAAGATGGACGTCTTCAACGTCTTCGACTCGCAGAAGGTGATCGCGGTCAGTGAAGTCGCCGAGGATTCGGCGACGGGCAATCCGCTGAGCACGTATCTGCTGCCACGGGCCTACCAGGCACCGCGCAGCGTCCGCTTCATGGTCCAGTACGACTTCTGACAGGCACCAGCATCAAGTTCACCGCTCTCTTGTCGGCCGCCTCAGGGCGGCCGTTTTTTTGCCCCCGATCCGTCGCCGCGCGACGATCCAGCGGATATGCTTGCTTCACTTCGGCAGAATGAATCCATGAGAGAAGAGCTGTCGATCCATTGGAACGCCGCGCGTCGCCACGAGGCGACGGGCGACATGCAGGCGGCGAAGGCCGAATACGAGGCCATGCTCGCCATCGAGCCCATGCTCGTCGCGCCGCAGCTCAGGCTTTCCCGATTCGCGCAAATTTCGGATCGCTATGTGGAATCGCGCGCGCACGCGCTGCATGCCAGCCGGATGGCGGCCGCGGCCGGCCCGGGACGCGATGCCGGTTTCATCAGCTTGCGGTTGCTGGCGTTCGCCGAGAATGCCGAGGTGGCGCGCCTGATCGGGGCGCTGGATACCTCCGATCCGGAAGTGCTCAAGCAATCGGCCGTGCTGGCGCAGCACTTGTGGCTGGTCGGCGAGCATGACCGGGCGCTCGAATTCCTCGGTCGCGTGGGCACACGCGTACGTCCCAACCACTTGCTGAGCCATACCCGCGCCAACGTGCTGCGCTCACTGGGCAGGCTCGAAGAAGCCACCGAGCATTACGAGTACGCGCTGCGCCTTTCGCCGCACTATGCCGATGCCCACTGGGCGCTGGCCTACCACCAGCCCGCCGCCACGCCCGGCGCGAGGATCCCGCGTATCCGTGCGGCGGCGGCACATCATCCGGCGGATTCCCTGGAGCAGGCACGTCTCTGCTTCGCCTTGTTCAAGGAACTGGAACAGACGGGCGACACGGTGGCCGCGTGGAATGCGCTGATGCAAGGGGCGGCAATCGTGCGCGGCACGCTCGGGCACGATAGCGCCCGCGAGGCAGCACAGCTTTCGCGATTGAAGGCATTCCACGGTGATCCGATCGGGGCCGTCCGTGTCGAAGCGGATGGACAGCCCGTTCCGATCTTCATCGTGGGCATGCCGCGCACCGGCACCACGCTGCTGGACCGGGTGCTCGGCAACCACCCGCGCGTCTCGTCGCTTGGCGAGCGCAACGATTTCGCCGCCGCCATCAGCGAAGCCTCCGATCACTTTTTCCCCGGCTCCCTGGCGGAAACCGGCTGGGACAAGCTGCGCACGATGGACCCACGCAAGGCGGGAGCGCTGTACCTGCAGCGGGTCTCCACCTTCGTCCGCGGCGATGGGTTCATCATCGACAAGACTCCGCAGAACTTCTTCGACATCGGCCTGATCCTGCGCGCGCTGCCGCAGGCCAGGATCCTCTGCCTGCGTCGAGATCCCATGGACGCGTGTTTCTCCAACCTCAAGGAAATGTTCGAGGGCGGCGCTCATCCCTATAGCTACGGTCTCGAGGATCTGGCGGCGCACCACGGGATTTTCGAAGACCTGCTGGCGCATTGGCAACGCGTCGCGCCGGGGTCGGTGCATGTCGTGCGCTACGAGGATCTGGTCCTCGACGGCGAGGAAACCCTGCGCGAGACGCTGGCCTACTGTGGCTTGCAGGCCGCGCCCGGAATGCTCGACATCACCGCCAACCGTGCGCCCGTGTCCACGGCTAGCAGTTCGCAGGTGCGGCAGCCCATACATGCGCAGGCAATCGGCGCATGGAAGCGCTATTCGCGGCAACTCGAGCCCCTCCAACGCCTGTTGGACAAGGCGCCATGAGCACCGTTGGCGTGGGCAGCCGATGATCGACCCGGGCTCGAAGCAGCGTCTGGCGCAGCTCGCGGCAGCGGCCGAGAAGCATGCGGGCGCCGGCGAATTCGCCCAGGCCATCGCCTGCTATGGGTCCGCACTGGCGCTGGCGCCGGGCGATGCCGATCTGCTGTTGCAGCTGTCGTACATGCATTCGCTGTCGGGCCATTATGTCGAGGCGCGCGGGTACGCCCTGCGCGCGCATGCGGCAGGTCCGAAGGCGGAGCCGGTAGTGAAGGAGCTCATCGCGCGCCTGCGCACCTTCAATGAGATACCCGCGCTGCTGGAATGCATCGGGCGCATGCTGCCGCTGTCGCGCATTCCCGTTCCGCTGTTGATCGCTTTTGCCGCGCAGTTGAGCTACGTCAACCTGCCCGACAGGGCGATCGAATTCCTGGATGAAGCCAGGCGGGCCGATCCGGACTATCCGGCGACCCTGCTGTCGCGCGCGCAGGTGCTGATCTACCTGGGACGCTTCGCCGAAGCGGAGCAGGACGTGTTGCATGCGCTGAAGCGCGCGCCCGAACTGGCCCAGGGCTACTGGTTGCTGGCCCAGGTTCGCAAGCAGACGCCCGGATCCAACCACGTGCAACGCATCGCTGCACGACTCGAAGGCCCCATGCGGTCCGCGGAGGAGCCGGCATTGCTGGCGTTCGCCTTGCACAAGGAACTCGACGACCTGGGACGATTCCCGGAGGCATGGCGCGCGCTGCAGAAGGGGTGTGCCAGCAAGCGCTCCGCGCTTCGCTACGACGCAGCGGCGACGTCGCGGCTGTTCGCCGCCTTGCGGGGCTGGGAAACCGCTGCCGGCGATCCGGCGCCAGCCGGCGGGGCAGGGGGTGCCGTGCCGGTCTTCGTCGTCGGCATGCATCGATCCGGCACCACCCTGCTGGAACAGTTGCTGGACGGGCATCGTGACGTCCGCGGGCTCGGCGAGCTTTACGATTTCACCAGCGCGATGCGCCATGCCACCAACCATCATTGCCCGGGCGTGATCGATGAGCGGATAGTCGAGCGCGCCGCGCAAGCGGATTTCGCGGCGGTCGGGAAGCGCTACCTGGATGGAGTCGCCTGGCGCCTGGGCGGGGAACGTTTCTTCACCGACAAGCTGCCCTCCAACTTCCTCAACGTCGGCTTCATCTGCCGGGCCTTGCCGGACGCGAAGATCCTGCACATGGTGCGGGACCCGATGGAAACCTGCTTTTCGAACCTGCGCGAACTGTTCTCCAGCGCCAATCCCTACAGTTACGACCTGCTGGAACTCGCCGACTATTTCCTCGAATACCGGCGCCTGATGCAGCACTGGCATGTGCGATATCCGGGTCGCATCCTCGATGTCGACTATGCGCAATTGACCAGCGACCCGGAAACGCAGCTCAGGCGCGTGGCGGCATTCTGCGGATTCGATTTCGAACCCGCGATGCTCGACCTGCAATCGCGCCAGCGAGGCATCGTGACCGCCAGCGCGGTACAGGTGCGGGGAGGAATACGCGTGGAAGGAGTTCCCAAGTGGCGCGCCTATGCGCCCTACCTGCAACCGTTACTGGAGAGGCTGGGGGAATCCTGATCCGCATTACCTGATGGCGCGACGATTCGACCGGCCATCAATGCCGTCAGGGCGCACCTGCCCAAAGAAGGGTTCAACCCGACTGTCAACGGGCAACGGATTTGCCAGTCTGGCGATGGCGCTCGAAATTACGATCCATGGCGGGCACTTGGCTTCGGTGCGGGTATCTATTTCAAACTGCCTGCAAGGCACCGGCTACCAACGATTGTATTCTACAAATATCCTTGTATAATGGCAGCATGAACGATGCTGCTGCTGTCTCCGCACTCTCCGCTCTGGCGCACTCCGACCGGCTCGCCGCCTTCCGCCTGCTGGTACGGTCAGGGCCAGAGGGCGTTGCGTCGGGGAATATCGCAGAAGCGCTGTCCATCCCGCCAACCCGGATGAGCTTCCACCTTTCGACGCTGGAGCGCGCCGGTCTGGTGCGCTCGTGGCGCGATGGGCGGCGCGTGCTCTACGCGGCCAGCTACGAGGACATGCGCCAACTGCTGGCGTTCCTCACGGAGGACTGCTGCTCCGGGAATCCGGAAATCTGCGGCGCCCTCATCAAGATCGCCACCTCCTGCACCGCGGAGACCTGCCCATGAGCAATCCCAAGCCATTCAACGTCCTGTTCCTGTGCACCGGCAACTCGGCCAGGTCCATCCTTGCCGAGGGCATCCTGCGCGATGTCGGCGCCGGCCGCTTCAAAGCCTTCTCCGCAGGGAGCCATCCCAAGGGCGAAGTAAACCCATTAGCGATCGACGCTCTGCGCGAGGCTGGCTACCCCGCTGATGACATGCGGTCGAAATCCTGGGACGAGTACGCCGTGCCGGGCGCGCCGCACATGGATTTTGTGTTCACCGTCTGCGACCAGGCCGGCGGTGAGTCGTGCCCGGTCTGGTTGGGCCAGCCCGTCACCGGCCATTGGGGGATCGAAGACCCCAGTCACGAGACGCGAGGTGAAATCTGGCGGCGGGCTGCGTTTCGGCAGGCGCTCCGCTACATGGAGAACCGCATCAAGATGTTCGTCGCGCTTCCCATCGGGACCTTGGAGCGATCGAGCCTGACCGCCCGTGTGCGGGAAATCGGGCATCTGGAAGGCGCGTCGACGCCGCGTCCGGACGCGGCTTGAGGACTTCCATGACCGTCACCCTCTATCACAACCCGGCCTGCGGCACGTCGCGCAATACGCTGGAAATGCTCCGCCAGTCGGGCGAAGCGCCCGAGGTCATCGAATACCTGCGGACGCCGCCCTCGCGCGAAAAGCTGGTGGAGTTGATCGCCGCCATGGGGATCGCGCCGCGTGACCTGCTGCGCGAGAAGGGAACCCCTTACGCGGAGTTGGGCCTGGACGATCCGGCGCTGACCGGCGACCGGTTGCTGGACGCCATGCTGGCCCATCCGATCCTGATCAACCGGCCCATCGTGGTGACCGGAAAGGGCGCGGCGCTGTGCAGGCCTTCGGAGAAGGTGCTGACCCTGCTGGCCAACCCGGTCGCACTTTTCACCAAGGAGGACGGCGAAGTAGTGGCTGCTCCCGGGAGGGCGGCGTGAACGACACCCTGTGCGCCGACCTGCCGAACATCGACCCGGCCCAGCTCGATGCGCTCGAGTTCGGGACACTGGCCGCGCCGGGCGATCCGGCGCATCCGCCGCGCATCCTCATCCTGTACGGATCGGTGCGCGAGCGATCGTATTCGCGCCTGCTGGCGCAGGAAGCCGCGCGCCTGCTGCGCTGGTTCGGCTGCGAGGTCCGCGTCTACGACCCGCGCGACCTGCCGTTGCCCGATGCCGCCGAACCGACCCATCCAAAGGTCCAAGAACTGCGCCAG
>Ga0307414_10001798_pt1 | contig 11108 bp, 12 predicted proteins | sample DK1Ometagenome_FD_203804 | JGI IMG/M metagenome (GOLD analysis project Ga0307414, IMG submission 203804) | Maize rhizosphere microbial communities from greenhouse at UC Davis, California, United States - DK15-O-3 | ecosystem: Host-associated > Plants > Roots > Rhizosphere > Soil | place: USA...
ACAAGATGCTCATGAATCGAACGTCTGCAAGATGGACAGCTAGTCCTTCCTGCAGGCGTCCACACAAGTCACCTGCGCACACTGTCAAAGAGCTTCGAAGTTGGCCTCAGCGCCTTCCTCGTTGACCTCGTCGTTTCCGCCGAGGTGAGCCGCACATTATGCGGGGTGTTTCTGGAAGCGTCAACATCTTTTTCAAGATTTTTTCGCTTCCCTCGTTTCGACTCTTGCCACTTTGGCGCCGGTCTGTCCGAGTGAGCCGCCCATTATAGGGGGGCTTCCGAGAACGTCAACACCTCGTTTCCGAGATTTTGCCGCTTCGCCCTTGTTGCCGCCGGCCGGTCGAAACCGTCGCTGCCGCTGCAAGGGGGGCGAATTATGGGCGGCTAAATTCCTTTTGGGAAGGGGGTAATTGAAATAATTTCGTGGGCGGGAAACTTCCCGAGACGGGGCAAGGGTTTCGGCCTGCGCATCGGGCCACAATCAGGAACTCCTCTCGCTCGAATGGAGCCTCCAATGGCTTTTCTCACCGGCAAGGCAATCAACGACCGCCCGCAATCCATGACTCCCGAAGACATGTGCCTGCAGATTCCCCGGCCTGCCTCGTCGATATGCTGGGCGAACCACTCGAGTATGAGGAGGGTGTATCGCTAAGCATGCGTTTTCCGGTGCTGCCGCGTTACGCCATTCCGCTTGGGCACATGCAGGGCGGCTACATCGTGGCGGCGCTGGACAATACGCTGGGACCGTTCTCGTACCTGATCGAACCGCCCAGCGTGACCAGCGCGCTGAATACCCAATACTTGCGCCCGGGAACCGCGAAGACCCGCTTCATCACCTGCGTGGCGCGCTTGACCGAACGCACGCGCGCAACGCTTCACCTGAGCGGCGAGGCACGCAATCCGGAGGGCAAAGTGGTGGCGTTGTGCCAGGCGGTTTGCCAGATCCCGACCGCGAAAATCTGATTGGCTACGCGGCAGCCGGCGAAGGATGGCCTTCCAATAAGCCGCCGTAGGACAGCACGCGGCCCAGCAGTGGCACGGCGAACATCACCTGGAATCGATACTTTCCATCTTCGACGCACTTATATGCGCTGGATTGCGGAAACAGCGTCTGCGGCAACCTGACGCCATACAGCCAGGACTTGCGGCAACGCCAATGCCAAGCACCATCGATTACCTCGACCGCCAGACCCAGCCGCACCGGGCCGGTCTGCTCCAGCCACAGGCCGTCCGGCCAGGTGCCGAGCGGGCGGAAGGTGGAATCCATGCGCTGGCGGTCGTCGAAGCAACGGCTCCACAGCAAACAATCGGATTGATGGCCGATTCGACCCGCAGCGTGTGCGGGCCGGGTTGCAGCGGAATCCCCAGCTTGCGCGCGATGGCCTGGCCGAATGGGCGCGCCATGCCTCGTCCCAGTGTTATCTCCACTGGACCGGCGAGGACGCCTCCGCGCAGGTGAAGCGCCTGCAGCAAAGGATGCAAGCGCTCGAAGCCCACGCCGAACCACCGGCTGACCACGCTTTCCATGCGTGGCCGTCTCTTCAAGCCGCCAGCAGGCGCACGCGGGCGAAGTTGCGCTTGCCGACCTGCAGCACGCCCTCGAAACCGGGATTGAAGTGGGTCTGCGGGTCCTCGACAACAGCGCCATCCACGCGCACCGCGCGCTCCTTGAGCTTGCGCGTGGCTTCGCCATTGCTGGGGGTAATGCCGGCCGCGGTCAGCAGCGCGGCGATGCGCAGCCCTCCGGCCGGCACGGTGACGTCCAGCAAAGGCAACAAAGAGGTATCGCCTTCGCCGCGGACCACCGCATGCCAGCCGGCGACAGCCTGTTCGGCCTGTCCGGCATCGTGGAAACGGGTGGTCAGCTCCCGCGCCATGCGCAACTTGACGTCGCGCGGATTGAGCTGGCCCGCAGCCACTTCGGCCTGCAGCGATTTCGCTTCGGTCACGCCGATATCGAAGCTGAGCAGCTCGATCCAGCGCCACATCAGGTCATCGCCGATCTTCATGGTCTTGGTGACGATGTCGATGGCCGGCTCGCTGATGCCGATGTAATTGCCCAGCGACTTGGACATCTTGTTGACCCCGTCCAAGCCCTCAAGCAGCGGCATGGTCAACACGACCTGCGGCGGCTGGCCGTGGTGTTCCTGCAGGCCGCGGCCCATCAGCAGGTTGAACTTCTGGTCGGTGCCGCCCAGCTCCACGTCGGCCTTCAAGGCCACCGAGTCGTAGCCCTGGACCAGCGGATAGAGGAATTCGTGGATCGCGATCGATTGCTGGGCGGCGTAGCGCTTGGCGAAATCGTCACGCTCCAACATGCGCGCCACGGTGTACTGGCCGGCGAGCTTGATCAAGTCGGCCGCGGACATCTGCCCGAACCATTCGGAATTGAAGCGCAACTCGGTCTTGTCGCGGTCCAGCACCTTGAACACCTGGTCGGCGTAGGTGCGGGCGTTGGCTTCCACGTCCTCGCGGGTCAACGGCTTGCGGGTGACGTTCTTGCCGGTGGGGTCGCCGATCATGCCGGTGAAGTCGCCGATCAGGAAAATCACCTGGTGCCCCAAGTCCTGGAACTGGCGCATCTTGTTCAGCAGGACGGTATGGCCGATATGCAGGTCCGGGGCCGTGGGATCGAACCCGGCCTTGATCCGCAAGGGCCGGTCGAGCTTGAGCCGGGCTTCCAGCTCCTCCCGCTTCAGGATTTCGTCGGCGCCGCGGCTGATCAGTTCGAGTGCTGCTGTGTGGGGCAAGGGCTGGGTTTCCAATTTATGAACAGGCGCAAGCGTTTGCTGACAAAGATAAATCTGAAGTTAAACCAAAGTTAATCGTGACGCCAGTCAAAAAAGCTATTCGACTCAATGGTTTGACGCAGACATTTCGTGTGTTTATGGTACCGCGATTGGGCTCGCCGTCTTGGGCCCGGGGAAGTCCGCCAGATGCACAATCACGTTGACGGCCCCGGCCGCACCCAGCGTTTCAAGGAACGCTTGGAGATCCTCCGTGACTCCGCGCTGCATCATCAAGTGAGAGCGCACCTTTCGGCAAGGCGATGGACGCGCCGGCAGTGGATCCACGCCAGCCTGTTCACCACCATCGGCGTGATGATCGCGACCATCGTGCCCGGTTTCTCCACGGTGATGCAGGTACCGGCTGCCGAAACCCATGCCGTGCTCAACCTGGACCTGCCGGAGTTGCCCAGTACGCGTCAGGCAGGCGTCGTGGGCGACAGCTGGCAGATAGTCAAGGTGAAGCCTGGACAGACGCTGTCTTCGCTGTTCAATGATCTGGGTATCCCCAAGGCCACCCTGCAGCGCATTCTCGAGAACGCGGATGCAAAAGCCACGCTGACCAAAAGGCTGAAGCCCGGTACCGAGCTGGCTTTCGATCTTCCGGTCGCCGGTACCCTGCGCAGCCTGCGTTATGACCGCGACGCCGGCCATCGCGTCGAACTGACGTTCGATGGCGATCAGGTCAGGGAAAAGGTGGTCGCCCGCGAAACCGCTACCCGCACCGTGGTGCTGAGCGGCAAGGTCGGCCGCTCGCTCAACCGTTCGGCGCGCAAGGCCGGCCTGACCGCCGCCAACATCAATTCGATGACCGACGAAATCTTCAAGTACGACATCGACTTCAATTCCGACCTGGACGCCGACGACCGCTTCAGCGTGGTCGTGGAACAGACCTGGCGCGAGGGCGAACTGATCAGCACCAGTGCCGTGCAGGCCGCGACTTTCACTGTCGACGGCAAACTGTACTCCGGCTTCCGTTACGCGCGTCCCGGCGACAAGCCCGAATACTTCACCGCGCAGGGGCGTCCGCTCAAGAAGACCTTCATCCGCATGCCGATTCCCTACGCGCGGCTCAGCTCGCGCTTCGGCGCGCGCAGGCATCCGATCCTGGGCAAGATGCGCATGCACAAGGGCGTGGATTACGCCGCTTCCAGCGGTACGCCGATCATGGCCGCGGGCGACTCGCGGGTCCAGTTCGTCGGGCGCCAGAACGGCTACGGCAACGTCGTGATCCTCAACCATGGCCGCGGCTACACCACCCTGTACGGGCACATGTCGCGCTTCGGCAAGATCAGGGCCGGCCAGCGCATCGCCCAGGGCACGGTGATCGGCTACGTGGGTTCCACCGGCATGGCCACCGGTCCGCACCTGCATTACGAATTCCGGGTCAACGGCGCGCATCGCAACCCGCTCTCGATCACCATGCCGCCGCCCGAACCGCTGGGCGGCGCGCAGCTGGCTTCGTTCCGCACCTATACCGCCAATGCGCTGGCGCGGATCCGCACGGTGGAAAACATCATCTACGCCGACGTCGACCAGCCGCCGGCACCGACCCGGACCGCGGTGGCCAGCGCGCTCGCCACCAGGAAACGCTGATCCGCCCGCGCCCTTGTCGACTCTGTCGCGGGGCGCGATGCTTGGCCGGCGAAATCCATCGCCTCGCTCTCTGGCCAACGCATGCCTGACCACCCCGCCCAGCTCTACCTGGGCCTGATTTCCGGTACCAGCGCCGACGGCATCGATGCCGCGCTGGTGCGTTTCGAACCCGATTGCGAGCTGGTCTTCGGCTGCACCTATCCCTGGGACGGCGCCCTGCGTGCGCGCCTGATCGCGCTGGGGCAGGGCGGCGCGGCGGGGTCGCTGGATGAACTGGGCGAACTGGACACCATCCTGGCCCGCAGCTTCGCCGATGTGGCCAGGCGCGCCATCGAAGACGCCAGGATCGATCCCGGCGCGGTGCGCGCGATCGGTTCGCATGGGCAGACCGTGCGCCACCGGCCGGAGTCGAAGGCGGCCTTCACCTGGCAGATGGGCGACGGCAATGTCATCGCAGAGCGCACCGGCATAACCACGGTCGCCGATTTCCGTCGCCGCGATGTGGCCGCTGGCGGTCATGGCGCGCCGTTGATGCCGGCCTTCCATGCAGCGAGACTGCAATCCGGATCCGAAGACCGCGCGGTGCTGAACCTGGGTGGGATCGGCAATTTCACCCTGTTGCCAAAACGCGTTGGCAAGGAGCCTGGCCGCGTGCGCGGCTTCGACACCGGTCCGGCCAATGCGCTGATGGACGTGTGGTGCGAACGCCATACCGGCAGGCCCTACGATGCCAACGGCGCCTTCGCCGTCCGCGGCAATATCCACGCGGGCTTGCTGGCACGCTTGATGGACGACCCGTGGTTCGCCTTGCCGCCGCCCAAGAGTACCGGGCGCGAACAGTTCCACCTGTCCTGGTTGGAATCGCGACTGGAGGGCCTGGATTTACCGCCCGCCGATGTGCAGGCGACGCTGCTGGAACTGACCGCGGCCACCGTGGCCGATGCGTTGCAGGCCACGCAGGCGGACACGGCGCGGGTGCTGGTGTGCGGCGGTGGGGTCCACAACGCGGCACTGATGGCGCGGCTCTCGGCACGCATGCCGGGGGCGATCGTGGAGTCCACTGCCGCCCATGGGCTGGATCCGGATTACGTGGAAGCCATGGGCTTCGCCTGGCTGGCGCGGGAAACCCTGGCCGGCCGGCCAGGCAACCTCCCGGGGGTGACCGGAGCGAAAGGTCCGCGGGTACTCGGCGCGATCTACCCGGCCTGAGCCTCAGAAGCCGTGTCCGGGCGGCACGCCTTTCAAAGCGGCGATCGCCGCCGACAGCACGTCCACTTCCTTGTCGTTGAAACCGCTGCGGACCTCGGCTTCGGTGATGAACAGCCCTTGCTCAAGCAAGTGGAACAGGGTGTCATGCATGTTCCAACCCCTCGCTTCGGCGACCCGGCGGATACGGTCGGCGAGCACCGGGTCTATGTCCCTCATCACGATGTCGGTCATGCGCCCCCCCGCTGCACGGTTCCGTCGGTGGGGCCATGGTTGCGCATGGTGAGGCGTATGCACAACAACAGCGCCGGGATCCCCACCAGCGCCGTGCCCACGAAGAACAGGGAATACGCTTCGAGCAGGGTCCTGCCTGTCTCCAGATGTTCCACCATCACGCCGGAAAAGCCCTTCAGCATCTTGCCCAGCAGGGCATAGAACGAACTGAGCAACGCATACTGCGTGGCGGTGTAGCCGATGTTGGTAAGACTGGACATGTAGCCGACCAGGGCGACGCCGGCGAACCCGCTGCAGAAGTTGTCGATGATCATCGCCGCGGCAAACACGCCTTCGTCGGCGCCATGCAGGGCGAGATAGGCGAAAGCGAGATTGGATCCCGGGCCGAGTACCGCACCGGCCAGCAGCGTGGGTACGAAACCGAAGCGCACCGCGCACAGACCAGCGGCGGCAATTCCGATGATGGTTGCGACCAGGCCGACCGAGCCGCGCACCGCGCCGACGGTTTCCTTGGCGATCCCCAGGTCGGCATAGAACGGATTGGCCATCGGCCCCAGAACGAAATCCGGCAACCGGTACAGGCTGATGGTCAGCAACATCAGCAGCGCCCAACTGCCGTGTTGGCGGAAGAACGCGACGAACGGCCCGACCAGCGCGTCGAACAAGCCCTTCGGAGTGAACAGCGCCGGATGCGGCGTGGCGGCGGCCAGCACCGACGCCACCGGCTCGCGTGCCATCAGCGTGGCCACTACGCCCACTCCGAGCAGCAGCGCCATGATTTCGTACGATATGGACCAGCCGATGTTCGCGGCGAAGATCAGGATCAGCGCATCCGTGACCAGCAACGCACCGCGATAGCCCAGCGTCGAGGTCGAGGTCAGCAACCCTTGTTGCTCGTTGCTGTCGGCGCTCTCGATGCGCCAGGCGTCGATCACGATGTCCTGGGTCGCCGAAGCGAACGCCACCACCAGCGCCAGCGCGCCGAACACCAGCAACTGGTCGAGGACGAAACCTGCCAGCAGCAGCTGGCCTTCGCGTGGCTGCACCAGCGCCATGCCGACCAGCGCGGCGCCGGCGACCAACTGGGACAACAGCATCCAGCCGCGACGACGCCCGAGCCAGCGACCGAGCACCGGCGCGTCGAGCTTGTCGACCAGCGGCGCCCACAGGAACTTCAGCGAATACGCCAGGCCGACCCACGACAGGAAGCCGATGGTGGACAACTCGATGCCGTTCTCGCGCATCCAGAAACCCAGGGTGTTGCCCACCAGGTAGATCGGGATGCCGGAGCTGAAGCCGAGCAGCAGCATCACCAGCACTTTGGGCTGGCGCAGGTTGATCAGTACTTGCCGCCAGCCCGGACGTGCGGGTTTCGCAGCAAGCTGGCTCACAGCGCGTAATCCACGAGGAACGGCGCATGGTCCGAGAACCGCGTCGCGGTGTGGATGGAACAGGCTTTCAGCTTGTCGCGCAGCGAGGGCGTCACGATCTGGTAGTCGATCCGCCAACCCACGTTGTTGGCGCGCGCCGCGCCACGGTTGCTCCACCAGGTGTAGTCCTGGCCTTCGGCATGCAAGGCGCGGTACGCATCGACCCAGCCGCCCTCGTCGATGCACAACCCGTTGAGCCAGTCGCGTTCGGCCGGCAGGCAGCCGGAGTTCTTCTGGTTGGAAGTCCAGTTCCTGATGTCCAGGCGCGAACGCACGATGTTCCAGTCGCCACACAGCACATAGTCGCGGCCGCTGTTGCGCCATTCCTCCAGGATCGGCGCCAGCCAGTCCATGACCTGGAACTTGAAGCCCTGGCGCAGTTCGCCCGAAGAGCCGGACGGGATATAGAACGAAACCACGCTCAGGTTGCCGAAGCGCGCTTCCAGGTAGCGGCCTTCCTCGTCGAATTCCGCCCAGCCCAGCGCCGTGCGTACCTCGTCCGGTTCGCGCTTGCTGTAGATCGCCACGCCGCTGTATCCCTTCTTGGTGCTGGCGTCGCGGAACCAGGCCTTGTAACCCGCGGGCAGGAACTCAGGCCCGGCCAACTGGTGTTCCTGGGCCTTGGTCTCCTGAACGCAGAGCACGTCGGCGTCCTGGGTCGCGAACCAGTCGAAGAACCCTTTGCTGGCCGCCGACCGCAGGCCGTTGGCATTGAAGCTGATGATTTTCACGGGAATAGGGGATGGAGAGTAGAGGAATGGATAAAGCATACCCCGGTGTCGCGGACTTGCCCGCAACCGTGCTGCCCCTCGCACCGATGCGCTACGCTTTCCCCACTCCCACTCCCCAATCACGCACCATGAGCGATCACCGCAGCCGCTTCCTGCAATTGGCCCTGCACTCCCAGGCCCTGCGTTTCGGCGAATTCACCCTGAAATCCGGTCGCCTGAGCCCGTATTTCTTCAACGCCGGTCGTTTCGACAGCGGCGCCAAGCTGGCCGAGCTGGCCGCCTGCTATGCCGACGCCGTGGAAGCCTCGGGGGTCCAGTTCGACCTGCTGTTCGGCCCCGCGTACAAGGGCATCCCGTTGGCGACGGCGCTGGCCTGCGAATTCTCGCGCCGTGGCCGCGACCTGCCGGTGGCCTTCAACCGCAAGGAGGCCAAGGCCCACGGGGAGGGCGGCACGCTGATCGGCGCGCCGCTTGAAGAGCGCCGGGTGCTGATCGTCGATGACGTGATCACTGCCGGTACCGCCATCCGCGAGGCGTTGGGCCTGATCCAGGCCGGTGGCGGCCGGGTGGCCGGGATAGTCGTCGCGCTGGATCGGCAGGAAACCCTGGGCGAAGCCGGGCTTGGCGAGGCCACCACCGATCGTCGCTCGGCCGCGCAGACCGTGGCCGCGGAAACCGGCGTACCGGTGATCGCGGTCGCCAACCTCCACGACCTGCTTGCTTTCGCCGGCGAAAGCGCTGAACTTGTCACCCACCGCGACCACCTGCTTGCCTATCGTGCCAGCTATGGCAGCGGTTCACCGAACTGAGCGGAGGGGTCGCCGGGCATGTACAAGAATCGATTGCTGTTGCTGCTGGTGGGCGCTGCGGTCTCCTTGCCGGCGATGGCGCAGAAAGAAGGCGCGCCGGTCAAGAAGCTCTATTGCTGGAACGAGAACGGCCAGCGGGTCTGCAGCGACGCGTTGCCGGCCGATGCGGTCAATCGCGCGCGCGAGGAAATCAACGCCAGGAGCGGAATGCGCACCGCCGAAGTGGCGCGGGCGATGACCGAGGAAGAGCGCGCACAAGCCGCTTCCGATGAACAGCAACGCCAGGTCGACCAGGCCGCCGCCGATACCCGGCGCCGTACCGAGCAGGCCATGTTGATGTCGTACCAGAGCGAGGCCGACCTGCGCCGGGTCTTCAATGAGCGCACCGGCATCGTCGACAACAGCATCCGCACCGCGCGTTACAACGTCACCAGCCTGCGCGAGGGTCTGGTGACCATGTTGCAGACCGCGGGCGATCGTGAACTCGACGGCAAACCGGTCGCACCGGCGATGGCCGAGAATATCCGCAACCGCCACCGCGAACTGTTGCGCCAGCGCCGGTTGCAGGCCAGCTTCGAGCGGCAGCGCGCGGAACTGGACGTGGAGATCGCCGACATCACCCGCCGCTACCGTGAATTGAAGGGCATCGAAGCGACGCCAGCGGCCGCGGATGCCGGAATGGCCATGGCGGAAGCCACGACGAAGTAGGAAACCGACGTTTCGATAGCAAACCCGGCCATGGGTTGTTCGATGAGTCCTCGTGCAACACGGAATTGATTGTCCGCGAACGCTGCCTTGTAGAGCCGAGCTTGCTCGCTGCTTCTTCCAGCCAACGCAGGAGCGACGCGATTCGGAGGGCTACACGCATGGACTTCCCCAGCGGCTACTCATGCCCAGAACCAAGCCGCTTGGGGGAAGTCAGCGTCTGCGATCCAGCCAGTCGGCAACCAGCTTGCGATGGCTTGCACACGAAGTGCGATGGGACCAAGGCGCGCTTTGCGGATCCTGAGGTCATGACGCGGGCAGGACAACGCTGACCGGCACGATAGATGTGTGCGGAATTTGTCCGCATTGCCCGGAGCATGCCCGGCCATGGCCAATGGCCGGGGTGGCGGGATCCGCTGGCCATTAGTATCCGGCCATGACCACCGATTTCTACAACCTGCTGCTCAGCGACTGCGCCCTGGCCGTGCTGCTGCTGGTTTTGTTCTGGTACGTGCAGCGCATCTCGCGCGGCCTGCGCGGGATAGCCGCCTGGGGCGTGGCCCACCTCCTGTATTCGCTGGGCGCGGCGATGCTCGATGGAACCAGTCAGGAGCTGGCCCGCTCCGGCGACCTGCACTCCGCTTACTGGACCGCGGGCATCGGCGGCCTGCTCGCCTGCGCCGGCGTGGCCGGGCTGGCCTTGTCGATCATCCAGTTCGTCCGCCAGCGGGGGTTGAACCGCCGGGAATGGGGCTTGTTGCCGTTGTGCCTCGGCTTCTCGCTGGCGGGCTGGATCTTCCAGGGCACGGCCGATGCCCAGGGCGCGGCGATGAGCGCGGCCGAAGTGCTGATGCTGGCGGTGGTGATCGCGCATCTGCGCCACCTCAACACCGCGCCCGATCATCTGCCGGCGCGGCTGATGATGCTGGGTTGCGCGGTACTGCTGGCGCTGTACGCGCGCGACCTGTTCAATGCCTTGATCGGGGAATACGGCCCCAACGATGCCTGGGTCAACCTGGATCTCTCGATCTGGTTCCTGCTCAATTTCTGCATGCTGATGCTGACCAGTTTCCGAGCTGGCGAATCGTTGCGCCTGAGCGCCCTGTACGATCCATTGACCGGCGCCCTGAACCGCCGCGGCCTGCACAGCGAACTGCGCGCACGGGTCGAGCCGGTTCCAGCACGCGATGGACTGGCGGTGCTCGCGCTGGACCTGGATCATTTCAAGACCGTCAACGACCTGCATGGGCACGAAACCGGCGACCAGGTGCTGCAACGGTTCTCCGAAACCGTGCGCAGCTGCATCCATGGCGAGGACCTGTTCGCGCGCTTGGGTGGCGAGGAATTCGTGGTGGTGCTGCCCGACAGCACCGCCGACAGCGCTAGGCGCATGGCAGAACGCATCCGCAGGGAGGTCGAAGCGCTCGAATTCGCCACGCACGGGTCATCGTTGAGGGTGACGGTCAGCCTGGGCGTGGGCACCTCGGCTGGACCTCAGCCTTTTCCGACGCTGATGCGTATCGCCGACCAGGCCTTGTACGAGGCCAAGCGCCTGGGCCGCAACCAGGTGCGGTTGCTCGGGCTGGAAGCCTGAAATCGGGCGGCCCATCCT
>Ga0307414_10001799_pt1 | contig 11101 bp, 7 predicted proteins | sample DK1Ometagenome_FD_203804 | JGI IMG/M metagenome (GOLD analysis project Ga0307414, IMG submission 203804) | Maize rhizosphere microbial communities from greenhouse at UC Davis, California, United States - DK15-O-3 | ecosystem: Host-associated > Plants > Roots > Rhizosphere > Soil | place: USA...
GGGCGGCCACGGAGGGCCGCCCCTACAAAAAACACCCGTGAGGACCAACGTGAGAAGACTATTACTGCCGCTGTTAACAGGAGTGTTACTCGCACTTCATGCAGCAAGCGCGGTGCGACAGCCACTCGTCTTGAAAGATTGCGTCGTGCAGGGAGTTCAGGGTAAAGCAAAGTCTGTATGGACTCGAAGGTATGGATTGCATCGAGAACATCATCAACAAATTCGTTGGGAGTGGGACCACTAAAGACATCGACACGAGCTGCGTGAAAAACATCCGGCGTAAAGGCTTCGCGATGAAGTTTCAATGAGGTGCTATAGTTGCCAGCATGAAATGGCCGACGACGCGCAATTCTGCGCGCGTTGTGGTCTGCCGACTCAGATCGATTTGGCGCAGGAAACAAACCCTAACACGCCGCGATCGACGGACGATCATCAGGATCCACGCGTCGGTCTGATTCTCGACTCCAAATACAGGCTGATTGAAAGTCTCGGCCAGGGCGGCATGGGTTCAGTCTTTCGTGCCGAACGTCTTCACATCGGCGACGAAGTGGCCGTCAAACTCCTGCATCGCGATCTTGTGCGTGAGAAACAAGCACTTGAGCGCTTTCGTCGCGAGGCTCGCACCGCCGCGATGATCCGGCACCCGAACGTTGTCAGCATCCACGATTTTAACGACGGCACGAACGAAGGAACCGAAGCTTACATCGTGATGGAGCTGGTCCAGGGTGTGTCGCTCGGCAAACTGTTGCGACGCGATGGACGCTTGTCGCCTGCGCGCGCGGTGCACCTGATGCACGACATCTGCGCGGGCGTCGGCGTCGCCCATCGTCGTGGTCTGTTGCATCGCGATCTCAAGCCGGACAACGTGATCGTTGTGCCGCCGAGTCATGAAGGTGATGAAGAAACGGCGAAAGTCGTAGACTTCGGACTCGCGAAAGTGCGCGACGTAGCAGGGACAGCGTTGACGCAAACGGGCGCGGTGCTCGGCACGTTGTATTACATGTCGCCGGAACAATGCAGTGGCGAAGAGTTGGATGCGCGTGCCGACGTGTACAGTCTCGGAGCGATGCTCTATGAGATGCTGACCGGCAATCCGCCGTTCCGCGCCAACAACCTCGCCGGACTGATCTCGAAACACCTGCACGAGCCGCCGCCGCTCTTTCCGAGAGCTTTCGAAATCTCGCCCGCGCTTGAGTCAGTGTGCATGCGCGCGCTCGCGAAAGATCGCAACCAGCGCCCGCCGGATGCGATCGCGTTTGGAAGCGAACTGCAAAAAGCACTGACGGCGCCTGTAATCAGTCGTCCGGCTTCGTCTTCGTCGCGACGCTCGCCGTGGAAGTGGATCGCGGCCGCGTCGGGAGTGTTCGTTGGGCTCGTTCTTCTCCTCGGAGTTGTGATTGGGATTAATTATGTAGTTGCGCGAATGAAGGCGGGACGCGATACGGCTGTGGAAACGCAAAAGCAAATCAACACGCCGACACCTGTAGTAGTTTCGACTTCAAATGTAGATCTCAGAGGCACGTGGGCCGGCACTTATGGGCCACTCGGTTCCGCCACGAAGCTCGTGATCAAAAATCAGAGTGGCAACTCGTTGGATGGACAGTTGGAGCAGGGGACTTTTCGCGTCGCCTTCAAAGGCACTTACGATTCCGCTTCACGAACGTTGACGATGATGCAAACTAAGGTGTTGAGTGGCGAAGGCTGGGATCTCGGCGAAGACGTTGGAAAGGTTTCGGAGGATGGAAAGAAGATCAGCGGCACCGGCAAAGATCCACTCGGTGAATCGCTGGGGATAACCTATCAGTGGTCTTTTACGAAAGCCGCGGATTCACGCAAATAAACGCGGATTTCTTATCCGTGTTTTTCGCGTGAATCCGCGGCTTGGATTTAGTTCAACAACTGCAATCCAAGAATACCTTCGAGGATTGCGCCGAGGATGCTGGCGGTTCCGTTCGAGTAGCGACCATAGCGTGAGCGGCTGTAGTAACCGTCCTCATAACCACGCCTGAAACCTTCACGGAAGTAGTGCTGATACTCGCTCAGATCCACGTAGTAAGCATCATAGCCGTAGCTCGCATCCTGATAGGCGTAAGCCTCTTCAGCATTGTAGCCATAACCGTCCTGGCGGTCGGCCTGCCCGGCGTTGAAGCCTTCTTCATAACCATCTCTAATTGCCCGTTGCAGCATCTCCGCGCCGTAGCGGTTGGTTTCGTAATAGCTGCTGCCGCGACGATAGCGATAGTTGTATGGTCCATAGTCGTTGTAGCGCCACTGCTGCAAGCGCAACTGATCCCGACGCAATCGTTCCAGGTAACGTTGCTGGTAGCGCAACTGATTTAGACGTCGCTGCTGCTCGAGCAATCGCTGTCGCTGGTTCAGGTAGCTTTGCCGGCGCTGCCAATCCTGGCGATAGCGTTCGGCGCGCTGCTGCTGTTCCTGTCGCCAATTGCGGTGGCGCCAGTTGTTGTCGTCATCGCGACGCCCGTCCCAGTCTCGATCGCGATTGCGGTCGCGTTCCCACTGCTGGCGACGCTGCTGCTCCTGCTGTTGTTGTTGCTGCTGTTGGCGCTGTTGCTGCCAACGTTCACGTTCCTGCGACTGCTGGATCTGCTGCTGCCGCTGTTGTTCCCAACGCTGCTGCCGTTCCTGCGACTGGCGAATCTGATCCTGCCGCTGCTGATTGTTGCGCTGCTGCTGTCGCTGTTGTTCCCAACGTTGCTGGCGTTCCTGCGACTGCTGGATCTGCTGCTGTCGCTGCTGCTCATAACGCTGTTGGCGCTCCTGACTGTTGTTTGGCTGTTGCTGCCGTCGCTGTTCCCAGCGTTGCTGCTGTTCGCTCTGGCGTTGCTGCTGTGCCGCCTGGCGATCTTGCTGGGGCTGCCGGCGGTTATCTTGTTCTTGTTGACGTTGCTGCTGGCGCTGTTCGCGCGCCGCCTGATTTTCCTGACTACGCTCCTCACCGCGGCCGCGTCTTCCCTGCGCGCTGGCAAGGTCAGTCGCTCCCAACAGGGCGGCGGATATCGTCAGAGACAATCCCAGTTTTCTCAAATAATTCGTGTTCATCAAAGGGTCCCTTTCTTGGTGTGCCGGCGGAGAGAGAGTCGACGCTCGGGAATATGGCAACCATCATTCCAAATAGGTTGGGAACTGAATGTAGAACATCTATGTAGGTTTACGAGACGTTTTGATTCACAAACTCACGATATGGGTTAAAAACCCCACATTAAACGCCGATAAACGCTGGCCCGCGGTTCGGCATGGTGCTTGCCCAAATTCCTCAGGAATAAACAAATGAGGGGGGTGTTATGAACAATCTAAAAGTGTGGCCACACCTCACCATTGTCGCCGTCATCTGTGCCGTATTGGCAGGCGTCGGCGTGGCAATGTGGATGAAGCACGAGCAAACGGCGTCGGCTAATTCGTTGCCGAATGCCGCTCGTATTCAACGCGTAGAAGGTGAGGTAGCACTCGACAACACTAACGCGGGCAATGCAGAGAACGAGCAGTGGATCGCGGCCACTGAGAACCAACCGTTTTCAGTCGGCGATCGCATCTACACGCGCGACAACGGACGCGCGAGTTTGGCTTTTACCGGTCGTAATTTCGCCCGGCTCAATCCAAACACGTCGCTGGACGTGCTCGCACTCAACGACGAACGCACGCAGTTAGCACTGCGCGACGGCTCGGCAATGTTCGACGTTGGCTACCTGGATTCAGGTGATCTATTCGAAGTGGCGACGCCTTATGGCGCCGTCGATTTTCAGCAACCCGGTCTGTACAACGTCGGCATCGACAACGGCCAGGTGCTGGTCTCGGTGTTGAGCGGTCTGGCCCAGGTGGTCGGTCTCGGCGGCAGTGGACAAATCAGTAAAGGTGAATTGCTCACGCTCGTCGGCACGACTGCGGCCGATGTCGTCCTTTCACAACTCGATGGGCGCGATGCCGGTTACCAGGTCGACGACTATTACGCCTACCAGTATCCGCGTTATTACGATGGTCGCTATCGCGACTACAACGCATATCTAAGCGATCCTTATTACTTCGATCCATATCGTCGCAACGTCAGTTACCAGTACGCCAATTCATACATCCCCGGCCTCTATGATCTCGACTACTATGGCGACTGGCAGAACATCAACGGCTATGGATATGCATGGTCACCGCGAGTCGATGCGGGTTGGGCGCCTTATCAGACGGGTTACTGGTACTCCGATTATCCGTATGGTCCAACGTGGGTTTCGACCGAGCCGTGGGGCTATGCTCCGTATCACTACGGGCGCTGGGCGTTTGTCGGTGATCGCTGGTACTGGGTGCCTGAGGCAACGAGTGTGACTCCGGTTTACTCGCCGGCACTCGTCTCATTCATTCCGTTTGGTCAGAATGAGATCGGCTGGGTGCCACTGGCACCAGGCGACGTCTACGTTCCGCACTACTACAACACGAGCTGGCAGCCGTATTACCTGACTCGCGATGATCTGTATCTGCGCACCGCGAATCTCAATGTGCCGAATGCAGTGACAGTGGTGAGCGTTGACGATTTCACGCGCGGCAACATTGACTGGAAACGAGCGCGAAGAGCTGATCGAAACGCGCTGGCTTCCGTGAATCCTGTTTTGGATCCATTGCTGTTGACGCCGCTGCGAAACGCGGTGGTGAACTCAGCGTGGGGCCGCGGCAAGATCGACATTCCGCCGGGAATCGCGCGCAAGCTGCGCGACACGACAGTGGTTACCAGCACAACGCCGGCAGCGCCGCCGTTCCGTCCGGATTTCGCGAAGTCAATGCGTGTGAATTCTGTGCCGGATCACGCTAAGGGACAGAAGTTCCAGGTGCGAGACGAGCGTCGAGGCAGTGCGCCTCCGGCACCGGCGGCACAAAGAGCGGAACAACCGCGAGCCGCGGAACAAGCGCGACCTGTCGAACAACCTCCGTCTCGTGGACGTGCTGTTGAGCAACCACAACGCGTCGAACGTCCGGCTCGCGCAGCGCAAGCTGAACGTCCGGCTCGCGCGGCGCAGCAGCAGCCGCGGGGTGAACGCGTAGCAGCGCCAGCGCCGCGTGCGCAACCACAGCCGCAACCGCGACCTGTGCGACCTGATAATCCGCCGGCGAAGACACAGCCGGCGCCGCGTGCGCAACCCCAACCGCGCGAACCGCGTGCGCAACCGCCGACGAAACCTGTGCGACCTGATAATCCGCCAGGCGGCAAGGGCAAAGGAAAGAAACCATAACTTAACCTTCCTTAGAACAAGGAACCCGTATAGAATACGCGCCCTCCGATACCCTCGAAAGGCGCGTATTTCTATGCAAACCAATAGACGCACATTCCTGACGCATGCCGGCGCCGCAACTATCGCCGCAGCTGTCATACCCTCCCAGATCAACGCTGGCACCGGATCGAATCAACGCGCGAATGACTGCGCGAAACTTCGACGCGACGCAGCCAACGCGGGTCTGCAAGCAACTCCGCAGAACCTGCAACACCCAAACAATCAGGACGAACTTCTCTACCCAAACAAGATCGGCAACTATTCCAAAGGTCTGCCACACAACGACGACGGCACCGTAGTTCTCAGCGCTTACAACGCGATGTTACAAGCGCTGAACAGCGGTCAACCGGCGGACTTTGACGCGATTCCTCTCGGCGGCAGCACGCGCCTGACGAATCCACAATCAGGTCTGGCCTTCGACATGGAAGGTCCCGACGCTCATGCTCTCCTTCAACCGCCGGCGCCTGCATTCGCAAGCCGCGCACAAGCCGCTGAAATTTCCGAGAACTACTGGATGGCGCTGCTGCGAGACGTTCCTTATTCGCAGTATGCCGGTAATCCGATCGCCAACGCCGCCGCAACAGATTTGACGTTGTACGGCGCTGACTTTACTGGTCCAAAGAGCGGTGGCGCAGTTACAACTGCGACGTTGTTTCGCGGGCTGACTCCCGGTGATAGCGTTGGTCCTTACCTGTCGCAGTTTTTCTATCAGGACTGCAACTTCGGTGCGAACAAGATCGAACAGAAGATCACGACCACTGTGCCCGGCGTCGACTACATGACTGACTTCGACACGTGGCTCGCAGTTCAACGCGGCATTGCGCAGTCCCCTGAGGCTTTGGATTTAGTGCCACGCTACATGCGCAACGGTCGTGACATCGGTCAATGGGTTCACATCGACGTGTTGTTCCAGGCTTACTTTCAGGCGTTTCTGGTCCTCGCCGGAGCCGGCGCACCTTTTGACGACGGCAATCCCTACAACAACAATCCCAGCCAGATCGGTTTCGGCACTTTTGGTGGACCACACATCGCGACGCTGTTGTGCGAAGTCGCAACGCGCGCGTTGAAAGCGGTATGGTTTCAGAAGTGGTACGTGCATCGACGCCTGCGTCCCGAGGTGATGGCGGAGCGAGTTGACCGAACACTCTTCCACGGCGCTGGTTATCCGGTCCACGAAGAGATCCTGAACTCGTTTTCAGATTCGAATCGACTGAAGGGGTTCATGCCGGCAGGCAACGCGCTCTTGCCGATGGCGTTTCCGGAAGGCTCGCCGACACATCCCGCATACGGCGCCGGTCACGCAACGGTCGCGGGTGCGTGCGTCACGATTCTTAAGGCGTGGTTCAACGAAAGCACGCGTTTGGTCGACATCGGTCTCGATCCGGTGCAACCGGCAGACGATGGCCTCAGTCTAGTTCCTTATCTCGGCTCGGACGCGGGGGATATGACGGTTGGTGGTGAGTTGAACAAGATCGCAGCGAACGTCGGGCTCGGCAGAAACACTGCCGGCGTTCACTGGCGCTCAGACGCAACGGAGTCGTTCAAAATCGGCGAGCAGATCGCGATCGGCATTCTGAGAGATCAACGCGCCTGCTACAACGAGGTGTTCAACGGCTTCAGCTTAACCAAATTCGACGGCACGACCATCACGGTCTAAGCTCAACGATCGACACGCCTCCCGGCGGAATTCGAACTGTAACGATGCCGTTTTCGGGCTTCAACGGAGCGTCACTGATCCACTCAGTGGCGCTCTTGATCTGATTACCAATCGTCACTGTCACATAAGCACTGCGATCGACCTGCGCCATTCCCTGCTGCGTCTTAAACACGCCATTGTTATTCAGCATCGTAACGACCCAGCCATTGGCAGTGCGATTGACCAGATACTCAACGTCACCACTCACCTTCAAAGGCACTGCATCGTCGAAAACATGCGCGAGCATGTGGGCCGCAAATGGCGTGATGCGTTCGTCTTCGCCAAGCAGATCCGGTACACCCGCGAAAACAACAGTTCCCTTCCCGACCTTGTTCACAGTCACTAACGGCTCACCGTTCAGCGTTGACATGAAAGCCGTGGCGCCTTTTAACTCCACTTTCTCATACCGAAATATCTGCCCCTTCAGATCCTGAGGCTCTTCACCCGGTGATGCACAACGCGCATTGTGAGCTTCACCGGTCGCGTTGAGTAACCGCACTCCCAACAGATCCTCCGGCAGTTTTTTGATCTGCGCCGCGTTCAACACCACCGTGCCGCCGCTGCGTACGTAGTCGTTCAATCGCCGGATCCATTCATTGGTCCATTCAATCCGGCCACCCACGACAACCGCGCGATACGACGGCAACAGACTGTCAATCTTCGAACGCGTGCCCTGCGCATTAGCTGCCGTCAGCACGTCGAAGATGTCGCCAAACACGCCCGCTACAAACGGCTGTCGATCGGCAATCGCCGGTTCACCTTCAACTACCAAACCCGGATAGTAAGCGACGCCGAACAGTTCTCTTAACGCGCGATCGCTGCGATCGATCTGCGACACTTCGAAAGGCCAGTGAGGATAGTCAGTCATCTCGAAGCCGTGCGCCGGGTCGAGCAGAAAAGCTACCGGCGTGTAAGGCGTGCCGCGCTCGGGATGCTTCTCGGCGAAGCGCATGAACTCATCAGTGATCCGGCCGAGCGGGTTGAGTTGAAAAGGATGATCGCCCGGTCCCGGCTTGAAAAACTGATCCTGTCCCTGCTCGAGATAGATCGCGGAAGCACCGGCCATGTAGTAGAGGTAATAACTCTTCCGGTACCACGAGAGCGATGGTCCCATGGTTTGACCGTAGCGCGAGTGGTAGAAGAAATCCGGGCCGGCGAAGTTCTGTTGCTTCGTGAACGTGGTGGCCGTGTCGCCGAAGTTTGGCGCGTGATAGTAAAGAAACGCGCCGCCGTATTGCCGCGCGGCGCCGCGCGTGAAGGCGATTCGCATTCCCGACATCGGTATCACTGCTGCTGTTTCCATACCCAGCAGATTGACGCCCCACTGGCTGAGCGCGTGCGCAAACGATGTGCTTGAAGTCGACTGCGCGGGAATCAATCGATCCCACATCGGTCCGGTTTCGGTTTGAAACGTGTCGCGCCACTTGCGAGCGAGTGCATTTGTGTAAAACTGCCGGTGTGCTTCGAGCAACTCGCGTCGCGTCATCGACGCCGTGATTTTTAACTCCGCGGGTGCGGAGTCCCACACGTAGCCCACACTCTCGCCCGAGACCCAACCCAAAAACTGGTCCTTCAATTCGCCGTTGAGCAGTTGCCACGTCGCCTGGTCCAACTTTGCTCCACCGTAGTTAATGAGGATCGCGAACGGCGTCTTAGTCTCGCGTATGAAGCGCAGGAACGGACTGCCTTCTTTCAGATACTCCGCCACGTTGTTGATGTAGACGACGGGAACAACCAGCTTCGACTGAAACAACGGCACGTCGCGCGCGCCTCTGTACTTCGCGACAAACTCCTCGATCGGCTCGGCATTGAACGGATACAGCGGTCGCTCCGCGGCGGGCTTGTCATAAAGCGGCCAGAACTCCTTCGCGATGTTCCACGGCATGAGGAAATCACGGCCCGCGATTTTCGGTCGCATCCATGCTTCAGGAGCAGGAGTGACACCTTCGCTTCTCAGCAACGATGTCAAAGGTTTACGCGCATTGGACCAGATGCGCAGGTAACGCATCGCAGCGAAGTCGGGCTTTTGCCTTCCCGCCGCTTTGAAGGTGAGATCATTAGTCAGCAGAAAACAGTCGATGTGCCGGCGAGCTTCGGCGGGCTTCTCGATCTGGATCGATAAACGTGCTGTGCCTTTTTTCAGCGTCGCACTCGCGCTGTCCCACGCAAACGCCCAGCCCCAGTACATACTGACTTCATCGTGCGGATCGATGACGTCTTTAGTGCCGAACTCATGTCGAAACACTTCCGCGCCATCCTGCGCGATCGTGATCGAGAAGTTCTCGGTCCTTTTGGCCCAGTCGGCATAACGGATCCACACCGCATACTGGCCTTCGCGCGGAATCTCGAGATCCTGATAGAGCATGGCCCGCGTTTCGTCAGCGGCTGCGGCGGCTGAGTTCCACTCACTCTCACCGCCCTGCGTCCACTCGGCCGACACGCCTGGTCCATTCATACCCCAGCCGGGCGCTTTGTCACGCGAGAGATTCAGATACGATGGATTGAGCAGCGGTTCGCCGAGCTTGCCGGTAGTAAACCCGCGCATATTCTCCGCTTCATACCAGAGATACTCGGCGGGCGTGCGGGTTTGTGAGTAAAGAGAGGTAACGAAGAACAGAACAATCCACAGATTACGCAGATTCTTTTCAATCTGTGTCATCTGTGCAATCTGTGGACTAACCCAAAGCTTCCAAACATTCGTTCAACGAGCGCTGTCGACAAGTGAACATCGGGGTGTCGCGCAACGTGTAGGAGCTGGCTTTGGTCTCGCGTAGTTCCTGGACCAGATCGAGGAAGTCGGCCGGATAGTCAGTCTCAAATGCAACGACAAACTCCTGATCATCGAGTCCGAAGGAATAGGTCGTGTGCAGTTTTACGGAACGATACTTCGAACCGATGCGGATGTGCTCGTCCATCATCTCCTGCCGCTGCTCGGCCGGTCGCGTATACCACTCCCGTGTTTTCACAAAGGGATAAACAAAAAGATACTGCGACTTGCCGGGAACGATGTGCAATCGATCCTCAACGTGTTCCGGATTATCTTTGTCGATGTACATCGAGCGCTTCGTCATCGAGAGAAACGATTGCGTAGGTTCGATGTACTTGCCCATCTCTGTCTTGTTGAGGCGCGCGGTCATCTCCTGGATCGGCTCGAGCTCGTAACCGATACGCCAGATCATGAAATCAACGTTGGTCCTTAATCCGATAGTAGAGTAAGAATGGATTAGCAGAGAGGAACGAAAGTCATCGACGGTTTTGACAAACTCGTCGCGACAGCGCTGCTTGTCGTCGTTCGACAGCAAACGCCATTCGGGGCGCGCGTGATAAAAGGTGAAGTTAACGAACTGGCGAGGAAGTTTTGCTTTCGCTCTTTCGACTTCTTCAACGGCGGGGGCGAGTCGAAGAGAACCGCGTGTGGCGCTGTTAGACTCCTTATCGCTACTCATTTTAATTACCTCTGTTTCGGATAAAGATGACTGACCGGCTTGACTCAGCGATGCAAAGTTATTCTGCCCAGTCTGCAGGCCGAATGCAACCGGACAAGGTTTGATCTGTAGAATCTGTTTAATCTGTGGGTGAACAACGGAAGAAAGTCAAGCGCTGCGGCGTCAAACTGTAACTATGAACGAGGTGAATTCGATGAACGAGGCGAGATCGCGCCGATCGTTTTTGAAATTACTGCCGCTCGGCGTTTTGGCGGGCGTATTTGCTTCCATCGGAGGCGCTGCGTTTCGTTTTTTGCGCCCACGAATCGGCGCAGTCAGCGATGCCTGGCTCGACGTGGCCTCGCTCTCTGAACTTAAAGGACCACAGCCACTCGCGCGCAAAGTCGTTGCTGAAAACATTGCGGGTTGGGCCATTACTACCGAAGAGCACAACGTTTTCGTCCTGCCCGCCAAGAACAACCAGGTGCTGTCGGCGATCTGTCCTCACGAAGGTTGCGAAGTATCGTGGGACGGAGGCGCGAATCGCTTCTCGTGTCCGTGTCACGAAAGTTACTTTGCGGCGGACGGCGCGCGCATCAGTGGTCCAGCGTCACGCGGTCTCGATCCGCTTCCGATGCGCGTTCAGGATGGAAAAGTGCAAGTGCAATACAACTCAAAGGCTCAAGCATGACCCGCCCCTGGTTGCAAAC
>Ga0307414_10001800_pt1 | contig 11099 bp, 13 predicted proteins | sample DK1Ometagenome_FD_203804 | JGI IMG/M metagenome (GOLD analysis project Ga0307414, IMG submission 203804) | Maize rhizosphere microbial communities from greenhouse at UC Davis, California, United States - DK15-O-3 | ecosystem: Host-associated > Plants > Roots > Rhizosphere > Soil | place: USA...
AACCGCGCTGTCGAGCGTGCCGCGGGCGTCGGTACTGGACACGAAAGTCCTTTGGGATACCAGTTCGAAAGGCGAAAAGTCGAATGTACTGTCGGGAAAGAAAATCTCGGCTTCCGGGCTGTGGCGTACGCTGAGGGAGAAATAAACGGGTTTACCGACCTCGACGCTATCGGTCAGGAAAATGCCTTTGGGTGTGGTCCGCTGCTTGCGTGCGTCTCTTGCCATGCCTGTAAAACACAGCAAAAAGCCTATTACCACCGAAAATATTGCCTGAAAAATCCTAGCCATTGGATGGTGCCGAACTTTTGGTATAACGCCTCACCTTAAACAAATGGATAAGCGCCGGCACATAATCTTCCTGGGTATTGATGGAAATATAGTCGGCGCGGTTCTGGTGGCACAGCCGTTGGAGCTCGGCGCTTCTTTTGCCAAAGCGGTTGGCCATTTCCTCGCGGTACTGGCTCGAAGAAGTATTTACCCAAACGGTCGTCTTCTTCTCGGCGTCGTAAAGCGGGATGATGCCTAATCCAGGCAAATTCACCTCTCTCGAATCATACAAATGGATTACGATCAGGTCGTGCTTGCGGGCGAGGGCTTTGAGGTTGTGCTGGTAATTGCTGTCGATGAAATCGGAGATCAGGAATATGAGGCTGCGGCGGCGGAGCACATTCAACGCGACGAGAATAGCGTCGGCTATATTGGTTTTGGTCGATTCGGGAACGAGTTTGTAAAGCTCCGAAATGAGGCCGTAACCGTGTTTCATGCCGTCGGACGGGCGAATATACCGCTCATTACGGTCGGAAAAGCAAAGCAAACCGACGCGGCTCGCTTCCTGAATGGCCGAGAGCGTCAGTACCCCGCATATTTCCTTCGCAATATCGATTTTCAGTTTTTTGATCTCCCCTACCTGTTGCGACGCGCTCACATCGAGCATGAAGAATGCCGTTTGCTCCTTATCCTCCTTAAAAATCTTGACAAATGTGCCGTGACCTTTGGCGGACGTGTTCCAGTCGATGGCGCGGACGTCGTCGCCATACTGGTACAAGCGCAGGTCGTCGAATTCCAGGCCGGACCCTTTGAAAACCGAATGGAAATTGCCGTAACGCTCGCTGGTCACCGCTTTCCGCATCCGGATTTCATACTTCCTTAACTTTCCCAGAAACTGCTCGAACATAAGTTTTGCAAAAAAATTACCACCTTTGTCGTCTGGTGTACCTAAAACAAAGATAGGTATTTTGATAGTAAGCTACGCCCTGCGATGAAATTCACGACCGGTATAAGCCTTCTGGCGCTGTTTATGCTGCTGTTTTCGGCCTGCTCCGAAGAGGAAAAGCCCCCCAAAGGAACGTTATCCGAGGAAAAAATGGCCACCATCCTGACCGATATCCATCTGGCCGAGTCGCGCGTGAACCGTTTGCAGCTGAAATCGCTCGATTCGTCGCTCATGATTTTCAACCGGTTGAAAAGTGATATCTGGAAAAAACATCAGGTTGATACAACGGCCTACCGCGAAAGCTACTCTTACTACATGAGTCGTCCTGAGCGAATGACGGCCATTTACGAAAAAGTGAGCAAGAAAATTGAGGTTCGGGAGAAAAGTAATAATATTAAACTCTGACTTTTTTGTATTGCGCTCTATACTACGCATTTAACTTCTAAACTGGACAATTTCTGTGAACGATTGCATTGTAGTTATCCCTACCTACAACGAACTTGAAAATGTTGAAGCCATCATCCGAAAGGTTTTTAGCCTGAATCACCCGTTTCATCTGTTGATCATAGACGACGGGTCGCCGGACGGCACCGCAGGGGTTGTCAAGGAGTTAATGAAGGAGTTTTCAAGCCTTCACCTCGTAGAAAGAAAGGGGAAACTGGGCCTTGGTACCGCTTACATCCACGGCTTCAAATGGGCGCTTGAAAGAGGTTACAACTACATTTTTGAAATGGATGCCGACTTCTCGCATCCGCCCGAAGACCTGATCCGCCTGTATAATGCATGTGCGAACGAAGGCCACGATGTGGCGGTCGGCTCGCGGTATATTACGGGTGTGAATGTGGTTAACTGGCCTATTAACCGCGTTTTGATGTCCTATTTCGCGGGATATTACGTGCGGATGATCACCGGAATGCCGATCATGGACCCCACGGCCGGTTTCATTTGCTACACTGCCAAAGTCTTGAACACGATCAACCTCGATAATATCCGTTTCATCGGCTATGCATTCCAGATCGAGATGAAGTTCAACTCGTGGAAATACGGTTTCAGCATTACCGAGGTGCCTATCATCTTCACCGACCGCACCAAAGGCGCCTCAAAAATGTCAAAAGGCATTTTCAAGGAAGCCATCTTCGGTGTGATCACGTTGAAAATCAACAGTTATTTTAAAAGGTATATTCCTAAGCATTCAGCTCAGAAATTGCCAGCCAACTCATAAGGCCGGTAGAGATTTCTAATGCGCTTTCGTCGATATCGAATGTAGGTGTGTGCACGCCGGAAATGATTCCGCGTGCCTCATTGCGCGTTCCGAGGCGATAGAAACACGAATCGACCACCTGTGAGTAAAATGCGAAGTCTTCGCCGGCCATCCATAGGTCGAGGTCGATCACATTTTCTGCGCCCATATAGCCAACCGCCGCTGTTCTGACCCTTCTGGTCAATTCAGGGTGATTTTTCAGGAAAGGGTAACCCTTCACAATCTCAAATTCGCAGCTTCCGCCCATCGCTTCGGCTATATTTTCAGCCATTTTCTTCATTCTGCGCAAGCCATCCTCGCGCCATTCTTCGTCCATACAACGCCACGTGCCCTGAATCGTCACCTCGTTTGGGATCACATTGGTAACACCGTCGGCAATGAACCGACCGAACGATAATACCGAAGGATTGGCAGGGTTACGGTTACGGCTGATGATCTGCTGCAATGCCACTATAATGTGGGAAGCCATTAACACGGGGTCAACCAACTGGTGCGGCGCTGCCGCGTGACCACCATTGCCTTTGACAGTCAAGTACAGCTCGTCGGTGCTGGCCATGTACATTCCCTCGCGGAAACCGATTTTGCCCACGGGAATATTAGGCGCTACGTGCTGGCCTACCATGCTCGCAGGGCGTGGATTTTCCAGAACGCCTTCTTTGATCATCAATGATGCCCCTCCCGGCGCTTTTTCCTCGGCCGGTTGGAATACCAGTTTAATCGTCCCCTCAAACTCCTCGCGCAATGCGTGCAGGATACGCGCCGTGCCCAGGAGCGAAGACGTGTGCACATCATGCCCACATGCGTGCATTACGCCCGGAACAGTCGATTTATAAGGAACATCGTTCGCTTCGAGGATCGGTAATGCATCCATATCGGCGCGCAGACCGACGGTTTTCTTGCCCGGGTTACGGCCTTCGATGATCGCTACGACGCCGGTTCCGGCAATGCCTTCTTCCGGTTGCAGACCAATAGCGGTGAGCTCCGATGCAACGTATCTGGCTGTTTTGAACTCTTCGAATGATAACTCGGGGTTACTATGTAAATGGTGGCGGTGGGCAATAATGTCTTCCGACTGATCTTTGGCAAGCGCTTTGATTTTTTCCTGAAGCTGGGACATAATGCAACTGGGATATTGAAGTACTATGGGTTGTCTTTACAAAACATTCAAAGGTAATAATAAAAAAATGGCGTGGGAACGCTACCATGCAATAGAAACACGTCGCCCATTTGCTAAGAACGCGGCCCGCATTGGCTGGTGTTCCAAAGAAAAAGGGTAATTTTGACCAGATATGAATCAATCAGACACGCAAAAATGAATCAACAGGAGTTTTTAGAATCATTGGTTTGTCCACGCACAGGAACCCCTTTAACAATAGCCGAAGACGGCAAATCTCTCAAAAGCGAAGATGGTACCGTCTATGAAGTAGGTGACACAGGCATTGTTAACATGCTATATCCCAAAGAATTGCTGCCAGAAGATGCCCGTGAGCAATATTTGTACGACCAGGCTTTCCTTCGTTACGACAAAGGCGTTTCCTGGGTTTTCGAAACCCTGAACCATTCGGATGAAGCTGCGACACGTCGCTTCTTTATCGATCTGATGGAACTGAAACCGGGCATGAAGGCCCTCGAAGTAGGTGCTGGAACTGGTAAGGATTCAGCTTTGATCCTCGACAAAGTAAGACCTGGCGGAACTGCTGTCCTGTCCGATCTTTCACCTAATATGCTGAAACTGGCGCAGGAAAAACTCGTTACCGACGATTTGAATGTCCATTACTTCCTCGGCAACGGCTCTTACCTGCCTTTCCCAGATGATACTTTCGACGCCGTGTTCCATTTCGGCGGCATTAATACTTTCTCGGAGCGCAAACGCGCATTCGACGAGCTGACCCGCGTCGTGAAACCCGGTGGAAAAGTCGTGGTAGGTGATGAAAGTGTGGCCCCATGGCTTCGTAACACCCCTACTTATGCTACTTTGCTGAAAGCGAACCCATTGTTCCGCGCCGAAGTGCCGCTCGAAGACGTTCCGGCCAATATCGAGAACTTCAAGCTGCATTATGTGTTCGGCAATGCATTTTATGTGATGGAATACCGCGTGACCGCCAAGGCTCCGGAAGTAGATATCGATCTGCCGATCCCGGGCAAAGATTTTGTTGATAACTGGCGCCTGCGTGCTGAAAAAGCAGTCGACTAAGCATTACGCCATTACTCAATACCAAAAATTCAACGTTCCAATGTGGGTTAAAAAAGGAGTTATTTATAAGCCTGACGGCAGTCTGGCGCACAGTCAGAGCCATGCACAGGTGCCATTTGCCTATAAACACAAAGATTTTCTGCGGATCTACTTCTCGTCGCGGGATGTGAACACACAATCTCGCCCGACGTTCATCGACGTGGATTACGACGATCCGAAAAAGATCCTTTATATACACGACAAACCCGTGCTCGAACTCGGCGGGCCGGGTGAATACGACGAAACCGGTGCCATGCCCGCCTGGTTTGTGGACCGCCCGAACGGCGACGTCTGGCTCTATTACACGGGCTGGAACCGCACTTGGAATTCCTACCGGCTTTCCATGGGATTATCGGTGAGCCACGACGGCGGTTTGACGTTCAAAAAGATGTTCACCGGCCCTATTATGGACCGCAGTATTGAGAACCCGCTTTGGGCCGCGCAGCCTTCGGTGATGATCGATGAGGACGGTACCTGGCGGATGTGGTACATTTCGGGCCACAAATGCGAGATGATCCACGGCTATCCCGAGCCTTACTATCGCGCACAATCGGCGACTTCGAAAGACGGTATCCGCTGGGAGATCAGCGACATTCCAACGCTCGATTTCGACGATTTCCTCCACGCAGTGGGCCGCCCGAGTGTTTTTAAGGAGGATGGTATTTACAAAATGTACTATTCCTACCGCCATTCCCGCGACTACCGTACCGACCGCAACCAGAGCTACCGCCTGGGCTACGCCGAGTCGCTCGACGGTACAAACTGGGAACGCAAAGACCATCTGGTAGGCATCGAAAAATCCGAAAACCCGGAAGATTTCGACTACGAGATGATCGATTACGCCAATTTCTACCAGCACAATGGCAAGCGCTACCTGCTTTATAATGGTAATGGCTTCGGCGCGGCGGGTTTTGGCTATGCGGTTTGGGAAGATTAATATTCTGAATCAAACTGAGACAGGTCATAGTCTCAGCAACAATGGCGAGATAATTTTGGAGAAATCACCATTAAATGTCACAAACGTGATCGCACAATGAGTACACTTCAGGAGCAGTTCAACCGCGATGGTTACGTCCTTTTAAGAAACTACCTCGACAAGGACATCATTAACGAAATATATGCCGATGCCCGCAAGATTTTTGCGACGCAGATCAAGCGCGTAACCGGTAAAACCGTCGATATCGACGACCGCGACACATTCGAAAATGCGATGTTCGAATTCTTTGAAAAGGATTTCGATGGATTTGTAAGCACGGGGAAAACCGTTCAGCATTCGTTTCCGCTGCACCGCCTGGGCGTCGATCCGGTGATTGAGAATCTTTTGAAAGATGCAGGCCTCTCGGCTCCGATCATTGGCGCACGTGCTGCAATGCAGTTCAACAGCCGGTTTTTATCGAAAGACGGCAGCAAACACTGGAAACTCGACGCGCACCAGGACTGGCGTACCGGCCAGGGCTCGCTCGACAGCGCGGTGATCTGGTTTCCGATGGTCGATGCCGGCGCGGAAATCGGCGCATTGCAGGTGATACCGGGCAGCCACAAGATCGGCTTGCAGGCTTCGAACACTTCCGGTTATCAGGGAGGTATTACTGTTGAGTTAAAGGATGAAGATTTTGTTCAAACGGAATTCAAAGTCGGCGATATCCTGCTCTTTTCGGCATTCCTGATCCACCAGTCGGGAAACAACATTACGAACAACATCCGCTGGTCGGTGCAACTGCGTTACAACAACCTCGACGAACCGACATTCATCGAGCGCGGGTACCCGATGGCGTACATTTACAAACCCGAAGCAGAGCTCGTAACACCGAATTTCCCGACGGTTGAGCAGTTGAAAGAGGTGTTTAGCTAAAAAAATAATGAATCCGGCCGATGAAGTTCACACAATACTTCCTGTTCACACGTGATCGGCCGGATCGCCAAGAAATCAGACTGGAATGGATCGAGCAGGTTTTCAATAATCCTGAAAAGGAAGAAATACAATCCGACGGGCGCATAAGGCGTTGGGCGAAGATTGCTGAGAACCAAAAATATTTACGTATCGTTCTGCTGGAAGACGGTGTTACCATTCATAATGCATTCTTTGACAGATCATTTAAACCGGAAAACTAGCTATGGACATTCGATATTTTGAAGATACGGATACATTGTTGCTCATTTTCAACCAGAATCCGGTTGCGTCGACCGACGATTTGAATGAGAACATGCTGGTCGATATGGATGAAAATGGCAATCCGGTTTCAATGACAATTGAACATGCCAAATCATTTACCAATGTGCACGGCTTGTCTTTCCATCAGATCAATGGCGATTCCGTTAAACAATTAGTTGCCATTTAGGCCTTCAATACCACTCAATGAAACTTTCCGTCTGTGTCCCGACGTACAATCACGAGCAATACATAGGCCGGATGCTGGAAGGCGCATTGATGCAGCAAACCAGTTTCGACTTTGAAATTGTAATCGGGGATGATGCTTCGACCGATGCGACGCCGGACATTATTCGCGCATATTCTGCAAAAAAGCCCGGCGTTATCCGGGCTTTTTTGCATTCCGAAAACCAGGGGCCCAAAGAACCGCGGGAGTTTGCCGGAAGAAACAATGTGCTCCAACTCCTGAAAGCCTGCAAAGGTGAATATGTGGCCATGTGCGAAGGCGACGATTACTGGACCGATCCGTTAAAACTGCAAAAACAAGTTGATTTTCTGGACCAAAACCCGGATTTCGCCGTTTGCCACCACAATATGGAAGTCATTTACGAAGACGGCTCTCCATCGCATTTCTTCAATGCGCCCGATCAGAAAGCGGTTTCGACGATGGAAGACTTGCTCGAAGACAAGTGGTTTATGGCCACCGCCAGCTGGGTTTACCGCAACCATTTTCTCAACGAAGACTTCGCCGAATGGCACGCCAAAGCCGCCGCAGGCGATTGGGCGATTATGTTCCAACTCGCAGCAAAGGGCAAAATCGGCTATTTACCCGACGTCATGGGCGTTTACCGAAAGCATAGCGCGGGCCTGAGCAATGTACACGCGCATACCAATTTTAGATTTTTACAAAACAGGAAGGAAATGTTCGGAAATGTGGGCAAATGGCTCGACGGGCGCCATGATGCGACGGTTGCCAGGACCCTGCAACGCTACGACGAGCTCCTTGCCAGCCTTGAAAAAATTGGCAGTTCGAATTAATAATCTTTAATTTGTACTGTTTAACACTTATCACATTTATGAAGCTAAGCGTCGTAATACCAGCATATAACGAAGAAGAATCGATCACTCACACGCTTGTATCTTTACACAGCACATTAAATAAGTACAATATCCCCCACGAAATCTGCGTCACCAACGATAATTCGAAGGACGGGACATTGCGGGTGCTCGACGAACTTTCGCTTCAAATTCCTACACTGGTTTACTACACCAATCCCGGCCCGAACGGCTTCGGCTATGCGGTGCGTTACGGTTTGGAACGCTTCAAGGGTGATTGTGTGGCCGTTTTCATGGCCGATATGTCCGACGATCCCGAGGATCTCGTGAAGTTTTATTACAAAATGCTGGAAGGTGATTACGATTGCGTTTTCGGCTCGCGCTGGGAAAAAGGCGGTCAGGTGATCGACTATCCGGCTTTGAAAAAGGTGATCAACCGCGTGGCGAACGCAATCGTGCGACTGGTAATGGGTATTAAATACAATGATACTACCAATGCATTCAAGCTCTACAAGCGCGAAACGATCGAGGGTATCAAGCCGTTTCTGGCCCCTCACTTCAACCTGACCATTGAATTGCCTCTCAAAGCCATGGTGCGCGGCTACAACTATGCCGTGGTGCCCAATAGCTGGACTAACCGGAAATATGGCGAATCGAAGCTGAAAATCAAGGAAATGGGTAGCCGCTACTTCTTTATATTGATGTATTGCCTCATTGAAAAATACTTCTCGCAAGGTGACTTTATGAAGAAAAGCGTCGCGCCGAAAAAGGAAGTCAGCAGGTAATGCACCTGGCCGGCCGCACCTTATTTGATCCACTCCTGGATAAACGTCATTTTGTGGGCAATGTAGGAAATCGCGAGGCCCCATACGAGCGCGCTGGCCGACATCCACATGAATATCGAAGCCTTCGGTACGCGAAATGCAACCGCCAGGATCGGCCCGAAAAGCGGTGTGAATAATGGCGGCGTCAGGAATGCAATGCCTACGATCCCGAATTTACGCCAGATATTGACCGCAATGCGGTTGGTTTTGGTGAATTTTTTGGGGGGAGATTTTCGGTATTTTTGAATGAGGTTACGAATGGCACCTCCCACGTACGTGAGCACGAACACGGAGAACATCATCCCTACCGCCGAGCAAAGAGCGGTTTCAATCCAGGTCAATTTAAGCACAACCCCCGCAATCGGCCCTCCGAAGAATTTCAATGTACTGGCAAGCGCAACGGACAAGTATTTTAGAAAGGTGGTTTTCATTTAAACTTTGACCTGTATCATTTCAGAAGCAAAACGCCTTGCTGCCTCGTTCGTCTGAACGTAATCCTCGATTGAAGGATTCCCTATAAATGCGATTTTGGCGAGGCTTTCGACAATAACGTCCGAAATATCCAGAAATCCTATCTTATCATGCAGGAATGCGTCAACGGCAATTTCATTGGCTGCATTGACGATACAAGCCGCATTTCCGCCCTTCTCCAATGCCTCGTAGGCGATCGCAAGGTTACGGAATGTTTCCAGATCAGGCTTCTCGAAAGTGAGTGTCGGATAATCCATGAAATTGAACCGGGGAAAATCCGATTTCAGCCTCAGCGGATAATTAAGGGCATATTGAATAGGCAGTTTCATATCCGGCAGGCCCATTTGCGCCTTCATACTGCCGTCCTCAAACTGGACCAGCGAATGTACAATGCTCTGCGGATGCACAACAACGTCAATTTGCGAAGCATTCAAATTAAACAGCCATTTGGCTTCTATCACTTCGAGGCCCTTGTTCATCAACGTCGCGGAATCGATCGTGATCTTCGCGCCCATGCTCCAGTTCGGGTGTTTGAGCGCCTGCGCCTTCGTTACGTGCGCGAGGAATTCACGGTCTTTACCACGGAACGGGCCGCCGGAAGCCGTTAATATAATCTTCTCGATCGCATTATCCGACTCTCCCGCGAGACATTGGAAAATGGCCGAATGTTCCGAATCTACTGGGTAAATGCTGACGTTATGCTGTTTTGCCAGGGCGGTAATCACCTCGCCGGCTACGACAAGCGTCTCTTTGTTAGCTAATGCGATGTCCTTTCCTGCCTTAATCGCGTGAATGGTCGGCAAAAGGCCCGCGTAACCGACCATGGCGGTCAGTACCACATCCACATTATCCGATTCCACCACTGAAACCAATGCAGACGCGCTGCTGTACACTTTGATATTGAATGGAAAAAGGGCGGCTTTGACCCTTTCGTAATGCTGTTCGTTGCAAATGACGACTTCATCCGGCTTGAATTTCACGGCTTGCTCGATGAGCAGATCAGCGTTGCCGCCGGCCGTAAGTACCGACACAGAGAAAATATCGGGATGGGCCGCTATCACTTCCAGGGCCTGGGTGCCGATGGAGCCGGTCGAACCTAAAATAGCTACTCTTTTTTTCATTGCATTCTCACTGTTAGGTTCAATTTCGGTTCAGACGGGTGAGTTCGTCGGCGATCTTACGGTCGTTGGAAAGGCGGGGCACTTTGTTCTGGCCGCCCAGCTTGCCATTGGCGCGCATATAATCGATGAAAGAATTCTTGCGCAGCGGTGTCAGTTCGAGGCGGCGCAGGATACTTCCCGTGATCAGGTCTTTATAATAAATGTTCAATTCGGTAAGGCGACGGTCGAGGTCGTTCGCGAATTGCTCCATATTGTTTGGCGGAGTGCCAAACTCCACCAGCCATTCGTGATAAGGAAGACCGCCATCCGTCGAATTTACCATCGGTGCCACGGTCAGTTCGATAACTTCGGTTTCTGAATGCCTTTCCAATGCATATTTCAATGCTTTTTCAATCTCCTCGCCGATGACGTGCTCGCCAAATGCGGAGATGAAATGCTTGATACGGCCGGTTACGAGTACTTTGTAAGGATCTGTCGATACAAACTTGATGGTATCACCCAATGAATAGCCCCACAATCCGGCATTATTATTGACAATCACGGCGTAATTCTTCCCAACTTCCACCTCACCGATCGATAAACGGCGGGGGTTCTCATCAAAGTAGTTCTCAACAGGAATAAATTCGAAGAAAATACCGGTGTCGAGCAAGAGCAGCAGGCCTTCGTCATTCTGCTTGTCCTGATAAGCCAGGAAGCCTTCGGAAGCGGGGTACAATTCAATGGAATCGATGGGTTTGCCGATGGATTCGAACAGCTTGGCGCGGTAAGGTT
>Ga0307414_10001801_pt1 | contig 11098 bp, 8 predicted proteins | sample DK1Ometagenome_FD_203804 | JGI IMG/M metagenome (GOLD analysis project Ga0307414, IMG submission 203804) | Maize rhizosphere microbial communities from greenhouse at UC Davis, California, United States - DK15-O-3 | ecosystem: Host-associated > Plants > Roots > Rhizosphere > Soil | place: USA...
TTGCGCGGGAGATCGCGCGTCACCGCCCCGAGAAGGTCCGCGCCGTCATCTCGCTGGGCTCACCCATCTCGGGCGACCTGCGCCAGAACAATGTCTGGCGACTCTATGAGGTCGTTGCCGGCCACAAGATCGATCAGACGCCAGTCCAGCGGATTCTCCAGAGGCCGCCCGTTCCAAGCCTGGCGATCTGGTCGCGCAAGGACGGCATCGTCGCACCGCGCGCAGCCTACGGTCTCGAAGGGGAGCGGGACGAGGCGGTCGAGATCGACGCCCGGCACATGGCATTTGCACTTTCGCGCAGGACGGCTGACGATGTGGTGCGGGAAATCGACAGGTTCCTGAAAAGGCACAATTAAATTTCCGTTTTTTATTGTTTCGGTAACGGAAGAACCCCATCTTAAGGTTATGAAAGGCGCGCGGACCCTCGCCGCAACCGCCGGCGCAGCCCATCCGGACGATCTTGCACCTCCGGGCTGGCACCGCCTGCGCGAAGTCGCCTGGCACCTTCCGAGATATCTGGCGGGACTCGGTCCCGTTGGCCCTCGCGGCCCGGAGGACGGGCCGCCGGCGCTCGTTCTTCCGGGATTCCTTGCCGGCGATCGAACGACGATGGACTTGCGCCGAGCACTCGCGAGAGCCGGCTGGCGTGTCCATCCCTGGAATCTCGGAGTCAATCGCGGCGCCAAGCACGACACGCTTCACCGGCTGGGCCAGCGCCTGAATGAAATCTACGACGGTCGGCCGATCCTGCTGATCGGCTGGAGCCTGGGCGGAATGTTCGCGCGCGAGCTGGCACACCGCTATCCGAACAAGATCCGCGCTGTGGTGACGCTCTGCTCGCCCTTTTCGGGCAACTACAAGACAAACACCAACATCCGCGAACTGTACGAGCGAATCGCAGGCCATGATGTCGACGAGCCACCGTTCGAGCGGATGGCTGGCAAGCCGCCGGTTCCGACCCTGGCCTTCTGGTCGCGGAAGGACGGGATCGTCGCTCCAAGCGCTGCGCGCGGACGCGATGGCGAGATCGACCATGCGGTCGAGCTCGACACTTATCACGTAGGCGCCGTTCTCTGGCGTCCTGCGCTGGTCCGGATCGCGGCTGAGGTCGAACGCTTCCTGGCCAGGACAGAAGGGGGGTCGCCCTTTCGGAAAAATCGTCTCGATTCGCGCAATTGACTCTGTGACCCGACTCACGAGATAAAGAACAAAAGAAGAACAGAAACGTTGTGAGTCGTGTGGCGAAAGGCTTGTCCCTCGTCGCCGGCGACGGAAGTCGTGCGGCCTACTCCCCCGCGTCCGGAGCTGCCCCGGACGCGCCCCTGCCGGGTGCGCGCTGGCCTTTGCCGGCGCCGCCCGGCCCCACGTTGTCCGAATTGTTCGCCGCGTCTCCGCGCGATGCCGGCTGGGCGGGGTTCCTGCTGGCCCAGGCCGAACGGAGCAAGCCCTTGCTTTGGGTGCAGGAACGGATGGCGATCCTCGAAAGCGGACGGATCTATCCCCCGGGACTCGGAAGCATGGAGCTCATCCACGTCGAGGCGCGCGATGCCCGAGCGGCGCTCTGGGCGATGGAAGAGGGCCTGAGATGCTTCGGGCTGTCCGGAGTCATCGGCGAGCTGTGGGGCGACCCGCAGGTACTCGACTTCACCGCGACTCGGAGGCTGGCGGTCGCGTCGGAGCGGAGCCGCGTGCCCTGCTGGCTGGTGAGGCTCGGCGGAACCGCGAACCTGAGCGGCGCACGAATGCGCTGGCGCATCGCGAGCGGTCCGAGCCTCGCCAACCCGTTCGACCCGCGTGCTTCCGGAGCTTCGGCCTGGGACGCCGACCTGTTCCGAGCGCGAGGCCATTCGCCCGGCCGCTGGGCCATCGGCCATGAAGCGGGTTCTTTCCATCTGGTTGCCGCACCTGGCGGTGGAGCGCTGGGCGAGGTCGAGCGACTTCGCGCCTGAGGATCCGGTCGTCCTGACCGTCGAAGGGACTCACGGTCCGATCATCCATGCGGTGACCAGGCCCGCAGCCGAACGGGGGGCACGTGCAGGTGCGCGACTGACGGATGCGCGGGCGCTCGATCCTTCGCTGGTCGCGGTTCCGGCCGATCCGGAAGGCGATGCGGCGCTGGTGGAAAGGCTCGCGCGCTGGGCCGGACGCTGGTCGCCTTTGGTCCAAGTCGATGGAGAGGGCTCCCTTCGGCTCGACATTACCGGAGTGCCGCATCTCTTCGGCGGCGAGGCGGAACTGGCCGCCGACGTCCAGACGCGCTTTGCCGTGGCGGGACTGTCAACGCGGATTGCGATTGCCCCAACGGCAGCGGCGGCCTGGGCGCTGGCGCATTACGGCAAGGCAGCGGCGGTGATCTGCGGCAAGGACACGGGCGCGAAGCTGGCCGATTTGCCGGTGGCGGCCTTGCGGCTCCCGCTGGATGCCACCCAGGTGCTTCAGCGGCTCGGGCTCAAGACCATCGGAACGCTCGCCGGGATCGAACGACGGTCGCTCGCGCGCCGTTTCCGCGAGGCCGACAATCCGGTCGATGCGCTCGACCGGGCGCTCGGGCGCAAGCCGGAGCCGCTCACCGCCGTCTCCACCTCCCGGCCGCCGCGTGCGGTGCTCAAGCTGAAGGAGCCGGCGACCCATCCTGAAGCGCCGGCGCAGGCGCTCCAACGGCTGATCCCCGATCTCGTCCAGCAACTGCAGCGGCGGCATCTCGGCGTTCGCCGCCTCACGCTGACCGGTTTTCGCGTCGATGGAAGCACTTCCGTCGCATCGGTCGCGACGAGCATTCCGAGCCGCGAGCCGAAGCATCTCCAGCGGCTGATCGCCGACAAGGCTGCGGCGCTCGACCCCGGCTTCGGGTTCGATGCCTTCGCCCTGCAGGCAGATTGGGTGGAAGACCTTGCCTCGGCGCAGGAAAGCCTCGTGGACGACCCGTCCGGGACACGCGAAGTCGCGCGGCTGATCGACCGGCTCAGCGTCAAGCTCGGTCCCGACAAGGTACGGCGGCCGCAGCCGTTCGAGAGCCATTTGCCCGAACGAGCGAGCGGGTGGCGGCCCGCATTGGACAAGGTTGATCCAGTCGAGGGGCCGACAGCACAACGGCCGCAGCGGCTGCTCGACCGACCTGAAGCGATTGCCGTCGTCTATGCGACTCCCGAAGGCATGCCGCGGCGCTTCGTCTGGCGTCGGGCGATGCACGATATCACCCGCGTCGAAGGACCGGAGCGCATCGCACCCGAATGGTGGCGGCAGCCGTCGACCGCGCGGCTGCGCGATTATTACCGCGTCGAGGACCAGGCCGGCCGGCGCTACTGGATCTATCGCGAAGGCGTGATCGGCGACGGGCGCGGCGGCCTGCCCGAGTGGTACATGCACGGACTTTTTGGCTGATGCCCGAATATACCGGCTTTTCGCGGCTGAAGCTGGTGCGGACCGGCGACATGCCTCCACCGCCGATCTCGCCTTCCGTTTATGTCGAACTTGGAGTCAGCTCGCCTTTCTCCTTCCTGCGCGGCGCGTCGGATGCGATCGAGCTGGTGGGCGCCGCCTTGTCGGCCGGATATGACGCCATCGGCATCGCCGATCGCAACACGCTTGCCGGCGTCGTTCGGATGCATAGCGCCTGCGACGCGGTCGGCCTCAGGCCGCTGATCGGCTGCCGGCTGGACCTCAACAACGCGCCGAGCCTGCTGGCCTATCCCATCGACCGCGAGGGGTATGGACGGCTGTCGCGGCTGCTCAGCCTTGGCAAGATGCGAACAGACAAAGGCGAATGCGACATCAGCCTTTCCGACGTTGCGGAGCATTCGAAGGGCATCGCCTTCATTGCCTGGCCGAACGACGATCTCGATGATTTCGAACGGGAATTGCCGCGCCTGCGTGAAGCTTTGACGTCACTGAGTGACGTCGCCGCGAGCTGGCTCTACCGCGGCGGCGACAACATGCGGATCGAGCGGCTCGACCGGATCGCGCGCCGTCACGGCTGCACGATCCTCGCAACCAACGACGTCCATTATCACGCGCCCGATCGTCGGCCGCTGCAGGACGTCGTCACCTGCATTCGCGAGAAAGTAACGCTGACGACCGCGGGGTATTTGCTCAATCCGAACGCCGAGCGGCATTTGAAATCGCCCCAAGAGATGGTGCGGCTGTTCGAGCGTTGGCCGCACGCCATTTCGGCGACCCGCGAGTTCGCCGATGCGCTGAACTTCAGTCTCAGCGAGCTTCGCTACGAATATCCCAAGGAGACGGTGCCGGACGGACGATCACCGCAGCAGCATCTCGAGTTTTTGACGTGGCAGGGTGCGCACCAGCGCTGGGGCGAACAGATCCCCTACAAGGTGCTGACCCAGCTCAACCATGAGCTGAAGCTGATCGAGAAGCTCGATTTCGCGCGCTATTTCCTGACCGTCCACGACATCGTCGCCTTTGCGCGTTCGCTCGATCCGCCGATCCTGTGCCAGGGCCGCGGATCGGCTGCGAACAGCGCCGTTTGCTACTGCCTCGGAATCACCGCGGTCGATCCGGCGACCAGCGACCTTCTCTTCGAGCGCTTCATTTCGGAAGAGCGCAAGGAGCCGCCCGACATCGACGTCGATTTCGAGCATGAGCGGCGCGAGGAGGTGATCCAGCACATCTACGAGAAGTATGGTCGCGACCGCGCGGGCATCGCTGCGACGATCATCCATTATCGGCCTCGCTCGGCCGTCCGCGAGGTCGGTAAGGTCATGGGTCTCAGCGAGGACGTCTGCGCCGCGATTGCCTCCAATTACTGGGGCAGCATGGAAGCCGAGGTCGCCGAGGAGCGTGCGAGGGACGCAGGGCTCAATCTCGACGATCCGCACCTCAAGCGGACGATGATGCTCGCCAGGCAGCTCATCGGGATGCCGCGCCACCTGTCGCAGCATGTCGGCGGCTTCATCCTGACCGAGCGGCCGCTGACCGAGACCGTGCCGATCGGCAATGGCGCAATGGAGGACCGCACCTTCATCGAATGGGACAAGGACGACATCGAGGAGCTCGGGATCCTCAAGATCGACGTGCTCGCGCTCGGGATGCTGACCTGCATCCGCAAATGCTTCGATCTGATCGCCGAGCACCATGGTGAGCGCTTCGAATTGGCGACGGTCCCGCAGGAGGTGCCGGAGGTCTACGACATGCTGTGCAAGGGGGACTCGCTCGGCGTGTTCCAGGTCGAGAGCCGGGCGCAGATGAACATGCTCCCGCGCCTGAAACCCCGAAAGTTCTACGATCTGGTGATCGAGGTCGCGATCGTCCGGCCGGGGCCGATCCAGGGCGACATGGTCCACCCTTACCTAAAGCGACGGTCGGGCAAGGAGCCTGTGACCTTCCCCTGCCCCGACCCGGCGCATGGCGAGCCGGACGAGCTGGAGAAGATCCTCGGGCGGACTCTCGGCGTACCGATCTTCCAGGAGCAGGCGATGAAGATTGCGCTCGATGCGGCGAAGTTCAGCTCCGAGGAAGCGAACCAGCTGCGCAAGGCGATGGCGACCTTCCGCAGCAGAGGGAACATCGAGGTGCTTCAGGACAAGATGGTCGGTCGCATGGTCGAGCGCGGCTACGATCCCGACTTTGCGCAACGCTGCTTCGACCAGATCAAGGGCTTCGGCGAATATGGCTTCCCCGAAAGCCACGCGGCAAGCTTCGCGCACCTCGTCTATGTGTCGAGCTGGCTGAAGTGGAAATATCCGGCGGCGTTCGCGTGCGGCCTGCTCAACTCGCAGCCGATGGGTTTCTACGCGCCCGCGCAGATCGTCCGCGATGCGAAGAAGCATGGCGTCGAGGTGCTTGGCGTCGACGTGAACCACAGCGATTGGGACTGCACGCTGGAACCCCTCAAGGGGGAGGCCATGGCGTTGCGCCTCGGTCTGCGGCAAGTCGAAGGCTTGCAGCGCGAGGCTGGAGATCGGCTCGTCGCCGGTAAGCCCTATAAGAGCGTCGAAGACCTGCGCAGCCGTGGCGGGGTGCCGGTCCATGCTATCCAGCGTTTGGCGGCGGCGGATGCGTTCCGGTCGATCAACCTCGACCGGCGCGCGGCGCTTTGGGATTCGCGGGCGCTGAAGCAGGCGCCTGACCTGCCCTTGTTCGCGGCCGCAGATGCTCGCGACGAAGGCGCCGAAGCGGTCGTCGCAAAGCTCCCCACAATGCCGCTCAGCGAGCATGTCGTGAACGATTACCAGACCATCCGCCTAAGCCTGAAGGCGCACCCAATGCGCTTCCTTCGCGAGCATTATGCGAAGCGCGGATTCGTCACCGCCGACAGGCTAAGCACAATCCGCGACGGCAAGCGCGTGTCGATGTCCGGGCTGGTGCTGATCCGCCAGCGGCCGGGCAGCGCCAAGGGCGTTTGCTTCATCACGCTGGAGGACGAAACGGGGATCGCCAATCTCGTCATCTGGCCCGACGTGTTCGACACGCAGCGCAAGATCGTCATGGGCGCGCGGCTGATGTGCGTGCATGGGATCATCCAGAAGGACGCGGAGGATGGCGTGATCCACGTCGTCGCCCGGAAGTTGGAAGATCATACGCACATGCTTCGCCATTTGAGCGACGATGCGATGCCTTCCACCCTGAACCAGGGCGACGGAGCCGGAAGCTGGCGCGCACCCGCCGCCCGTCACCCGCGCGACGTCGAGATCATCCCGAAGAGCCGCGATTTTCACTGAACGGACCCTCGCGAGCCGGTCCAAATTGCCGCTGGGTGGGGCTAAACCGTTCATCGGACAGCAATTCCAGCGAACCATTGTCGCCGCATTGCCTCGCTAGGGATCGCGGCATGAAAAAGCTGATCTTGAGCATTGCAGCGGCTGTCGTGGCGCTCTCGCCAACGGCGGCGTCCGCGCAGGCCCTGGAGGGCAAGTGGACCAACCCCAAGCGCAACGTCATCGTTCAGGTGTCGCGCTGCGGCGACGCTTATTGCGGAACCGTCAGCTGGGCTTCGGCCAAGAATCGCGAGAAGGGCACGGAGCCCGGCACCCGAGTGCTCAGCAACCTCCGCGCGCACGGCAACGGCGTCTACAAGGGCCGAGCCTACGAGCCGAAGCGCCACATCACCGGCTCCGCGACCGTCCAACAGGTCGGCCCGAACGTGATGGTCGTCAAAGGCTGCGCCGTCATCGGCCTGTTCTGCAAGGAGCAGCGCTGGACTCGAGTCAGCTGAGCGCGATCACGTCTCCGCCGAACTCATCGGCAAGCACCGCTTCCTGAAGATCGCGCATCTCGTCGGCCCAATAACGGTCGGCGGTGAAGTGCGGGGAATGTTCGCGCACCGCGCGGTGGATCTCCTGAAGCTTCGCGCTCGTCCTGAGCGGCGCGTGATAATCGATGCCTTCGGCAGCGGCCATCAGCTCGACCGCGATCACTCCGGCCGTGTTGCGAGCGATCTGCCGGGCCTTCCGAGCCGCGATCGGCGCCATCGAAACATGATCCTCCTGACCGGCGCTGGTCGGGATCGAATCGACGCTTGCCGGGAAGGCGAGCGTCTTATTCTCGCTGACCAGGGCCGCAGCCGTGACCTGCGGGATCATCAACCCGGAATTGACGCCGCTGTCCTCGGTCAGGAAGGCAGGCAGGCCGCTCATCTTGGGATCGACTAGCACGCTGACGCGCCGCTCCGAGATCGATCCGACCTCGCACAAAGCCATGGAAATGATGTCCGCCGCGAACGCGACTGGCTGGGCATGGAAGTTCCCGCCGGAAATCGCCGCGTCCTCGTCCGGAAAGAGGATCGGATTGTCGGTAACCGCGCTGGCTTCGATTAACAGTGTCCGCGCCGCCGATTCGAGCAGGTCGAGCGACGCGCCCATGACCTGAGGCTGGCAGCGGAAGCTGTACGGGTCCTGCACCCGACTGCATTTGACGTGGCTGGTCAGGATCTCGCTGCCCTCGATCAACCCGGCGATCGCGGCCGCAACGCGAATCTGCCCCGGCTGGCCGCGAAGCTCCGAAACGCGTGCGTCGAACGGCTTGGCGCTGCCTTTCAGTGCGTCGACCGAAAGGGCTCCGCCAGCGATTGCGGCAGCGAATACCCGCTCACCCAAGAACAGGGCGTCGAGGGCAAGCGCTGTGCTGGCCTGAGTCCCGTTGATGAGCGCCAAGCCTTCCTTGGGCGCCAGTTCGAGGGGCTTGAGGCCGATCTTGTCCAGAACATCGATGGCCGGCATCGGACCGCCCATGTCGATCCGGCCGTAACCCATCAGCGCTGCAATCAGGTGAGCCAAAGGCGCGAGGTCGCCACTAGCCCCGACGCTGCCCTGCGAGGGGATGACGGGCATCGCATCATGATCGAGCAGCGCCTGCAGGGATTCGATCACGATCGGCCGCACACCCGAATGACCGCGACCGAGGCCGAGCAGCTTCAGGACGATCATCAACCGTGTGACGTTGCTGGGAAGCGGATCGCCGAGCCCGGCGCTGTGCGACAGGATCAGGTTGGTTTGCAGCTCGGCAAGGCGGTCGTCCGGGATGCGCGTGTTGGCGAGGAGACCGAACCCGGTGTTCACTCCGTAGACCGTCTCGCCACTGGCGACGATGCGCTCGACCGAAGCGGCGGCATCGGCGACCCGCTGCATCGACGCGTCGTCGAGACCGACTTTCGCACCGGCCCAGATGCGGCGAAGCGTTGCCAGATCGATCCGTGTGGGGTCGAGCTTCACGCAGTCACCATGGGCAAATCGAGGCCCTGCTCATGAGCGCAGTCGACGGCGATGCGATAGCCCGCGTCCGCATGGCGCATGACGCCCGTGCCAGGATCGTTCCACAGGACCCGCTCAAGCCGGCGCGCAGCATCGTCGGTGCCGTCGGCGACGATGACCATCCCGGCATGCTGCGAGTAGCCCATGCCGACTCCGCCACCGTGGTGAAGCGAGACCCAGGTCGCGCCGCTTGCAGTATTGAGCAAAGCGTTGAGGAGCGGCCAGTCGGAGACGACGTCGCTTCCGTCCATCATGCTTTCGGTCTCGCGGTTGGGTGACGCGACGGATCCGCTGTCGAGATGGTCTCGGCCGATGACGATCGGCGCGCTGACTTCGCCGTTGCGCACCATCTCGTTGAAGGCAAGACCAAGGCAGTGGCGCTGGCCGAGACCGACCCAGCAGATGCGTGCCGGAAGTCCCTGAAAGGCGATCCGCTCGCGCGCCATGTCGAGCCAGCGATGGAGGTGCGGATCGTCGGGGATGATCTCCTTCACGCGCTGGTCCGTGCGGTAGATGTCCTCGGGGTCCCCCGAAAGAGCGACCCAGCGGAACGGTCCGATGCCGCGGCAGAAGAGCGGTCGGACGTAAGCCGGCACGAAGCCGGGGAAGTCGAACGCGTGCTCGACCCCCATGTCCTTCGCCTCCTGGCGGATGTTGTTGCCGTAGTCGAAGGTCGGAACGCCCATGTCCTTGTAGGCGAGCATGGCTTCGACATGGGTCGCTATGGAGGCGCGAGCAGCCGCGGCGACGGCGGCCGGATCGCGCTCGCGCATCTCCTGCCATTTCGCCACGCTCCAGCCGGCGGGGCAGTACCCGTTGGCCGGGTCGTGCGCCGAGGTCTGGTCGGTGAGTGCGTCCGGCCGAATGCCGCGCTTCAGCATCTCCGGAAGGATCTCCGCCGCATTGCCGAGCAGGCCAACGCTGGTTGGCGCCTTCGCATCGCGGATGATCTCCAGGGCCTCGTCGATGCTCGTTGCGCGCCGGTCGAGGTAGCGCGTCTCCAACCGCTTCTCGATGCGGCTCTCCTGGCATTCGATGGCGATGCAGTGCGCTCCGGCCATGACCGCGGCGAGCGGTTGAGCTCCACCCATTCCACCGAGCCCGGCAGTGAGGATCCACTTGCCCTTGAGGTCGCCGCCGAAATGCTGGCGGCCCATCTCCGCGAAGGTCTCGTACGTGCCCTGGACGATGCCCTGCGTGCCGATGTAAATCCAGCTGCCGGCGGTCATCTGGCCGTACATCATGAGCCCCTTGCGATCGAGCTCGTTGAAGCACTCCCACGTCGCCCATTTGGGCACGATGTTGGAGTTGGCGATGAGGACCCGCGGCGCGTCCTTGTGCGTGCGGAAGACGCCGACAGGCTTCCCTGACTGGACGAGCAGCGTCTGATCATCCTCGAGCCGCTCCAGAGTCGCGACGATCTTGTCGAAGCATTCCCAGTTTCGCGCGGCGCGGCCGATCCCGCCGTAGACGACAAGACTCTGCGGATCCTCGGCGACCTCATCGTCGAGATTGTTCATCAGCATCCGCACCGCGGCTTCGGTCGTCCAGCTCCTGGCGACGATTTGGTCGCCGTGGCGCGCGCGGATGTGTCGGCTGTTGTCGCGTCTGTCGGTCAAGTCTTCCCTTTCGCCCTATCGGCGCGCTCTAGCCGTTCGAGGGCTGGTCCCCAAGGGGCCCGCGGGCACCGCGACGCCGAGCCAACGCCCGGTCCGAGCGCGACCACTGCTAGTCCCGCAACCACATAGGCAGCGAGCAGCATCGAAGAATTCAGGATGATCCGGCCGTATCCGAGGTCTGAAACGTCGATGAATGGGTAGGGATACCGGCCATCAACCGACCCGCGCACGACCACGTAAAAGAGGTAGGCCAAGGGGTAGACGGACCATAGCAGGGGGTCGCGCAGCTCCAGGCCGATCTTGGGTGCGAACGCCAGCCAGTAGAGCGCCATGGCGACCGGCACGACGTAATGGAGCAGATAATCGGCGACGAGCGCGAGGCCGCTTAGTGGCACGAGACCATGAAGCAGGGTCGCATAGACTAGCCCTACGAAGATAATTGCCAGCGTCAGTCCCGCGAAGATGAAGGGTGAGATCCTTCGTCCTCTTGCAACGCCGGTCATTGTCAGGGCGACCAGCAGGTTGGTGATAATCGTGAAGAAGCGGAGCAGTATCCAGGCCGTGCCGAGTGCCGATCCCGTCTCGCTGATGGTCGCGGCGAACTGAACGATGAGGCCGGCCCAGGCCGCTAGCGCAATGGAGACGGCCAGCAGCCTATGCATCGCGGCCCGCGAAGATGCGCCGTTCCGGTCCCGGCAGCCCTACCCAATAGCCGAGCTCCGCGAGGGACTCGATGCGCCAGACGGCAAGGTCCGCCGTCTTGCCCGCGGAAAT
>Ga0307414_10001802_pt1 | contig 11095 bp, 12 predicted proteins | sample DK1Ometagenome_FD_203804 | JGI IMG/M metagenome (GOLD analysis project Ga0307414, IMG submission 203804) | Maize rhizosphere microbial communities from greenhouse at UC Davis, California, United States - DK15-O-3 | ecosystem: Host-associated > Plants > Roots > Rhizosphere > Soil | place: USA...
CTCCAGGATCCCAACATGGTCAAACGACGCATCCTCCTCACGCTGGGTCACCCGGTTGATCGCCCCGGAGAGCTGGTCTGCTTTGGCTCCGACAAACAATAGGTCGCCGGTCTGAAGCACAAGATGGTGATAAGACAATTTCTCCTGGGCACGTGCAGGCAAAGAGAAAAAGAAGCCGATGCAAAGGATAATCGGGACTAGTCGGAGAAGGTATTTCATAGAAAACAGTACTGACCGACAAAGGTACCAAAGAAATCCAACGGGACAGTCCTCCAGCTCGCCCCGTCCTACAGCCCGACAACAGCTCCGCGGACAACGTACAATTCGGAAACATCTCCTGAACTCTGGGTCATGCCTCCAAACCTCGGCCTTTGGCGTATACAGATCCCAGTTCGGATAGGCGCGGGGGCCGACGCAAAAGCGGGCCGGCGTCCGGCCTTGTGCGGCTGAAGCTTTTTTGCGTCTTGATTTTTTCGTTCTTTTTCATCAAAGCCTGTCCCGATTATTTCGGGAGAAAAAGGACAAAAAGAAATCAACGATAGAAGTTCCTAAGGCGTCACCCAGGCCTTTTACTGCTTCAATGATTTCCAAAATCAATATCTCCGTCCTCGGCATCAACTTCCTGTTACCAGCAATATTTCTGCGCCCAGGTCAAAGGCCATTTTTCTTTTTTACCGTGGGTTACAACCCTCGTTCCTCAGCTTCACCCACGGCTACAAAAATTCCGCACCTACGGCGCTTTTTCCGCACCCGACAACGCGAAGTAGGCAACATGACAACAGCTTCAGCAGACAACCCGACAACTGGAATAAGATCACTTCGTCGCAGGCTTTTTTTCGTAAAAATGATAGATGCCGTATTGCTCCTCGTGATGACGTCTCCGACAACCTGACAACGCGAAGTAGACAACGTGACAACAAACACATCGGTCATCCAGCATCGATCATCCCACATTTTAATTCTTCCCTTTAAACTCTTGTGTTGAGCGGAGTCGAAACATTACTCTCCCACGACTAGCTATTTTTTTATTGCGGAGAGGATTGTAGGTGATTCGGATGTTTTGTTGTAACTTAAAATGCTATTGAAACAAACCTTTCTGAATCTTGGGCTACATTTTTCATTTTTTGAATCTTCTTCAGGGACAGACGCAAGTCCTCGCAGCAACAAGTCCGGAACAGTCCATGGACAGCCAGATTCGAACCGCCGTACTCTTTGCCCTTTTGCCCGTCGTCTTGGCTTTCTCCTTTATCGTCTTTGTGATCTACCGGTCAAAACGCGAGACAGCTTTCAAGCAGCGGGAAACCCAGTTGAAGCTCAGTGTCGTCCAGGGGGAACTCAAAGCCCTGAAAGCTCAGATCAACCCGCACTTTATCTTCAACTGCCTCAACTCCATCCATCACTACATCCAAACCCAAGACTCTTACCTCGCCGGAACCTACCTGATTAAATTTTCCCAACTCGTCCGCTACGTCCTCGAAAGCTCCTCGAGAAAGATGGTCGACCTGCAGGAGGAGATGGAGAACTGCAAGATCTACCTGGAACTCGAGCGGATGCGGGTGAACGGCGCATTTGATTTCCACTTCACGCTGGAGGACAGCCTTTTGGGAAAGGAGATCCAAATTCCACCAATGTTTATCCAGCCCTTTTTGGAAAACGCCGTCTGGCACGGACTCGCCGAAGGAGGCCAGCTGTCCATCTCATTTGCCATCCATGACCCGGATCATCTGTGCTGTCTGATCACAGACGATGGCAAAGAAAAGACCGAGAAATCCAGCTTTGACCTGGCCCACAAGGTGAAAAAGACATCCATGGGCATCCAGCTGATGAAAGAGCGGTTTGACTTCTACAATGAACTGAATAAAACCAAAGCCGAATTTTCCATCCATAAGAACCCTGCGAATGACAGGGGAAGCGAAGTTCGCCTACTCATACCCTTTGAAGATTAATAAGATGGGATACAAGACTGTTTTGATTGAGGACGAAAAGCATGCACAGGAAAACATGATCCGGCTGCTGAATGAATATCCTGAATTCGAACTCGCGGGAATAGCAGCCTCTGCACAGGAGGCGGAGCTACTGATCGACAGTGTCAAGCCGGACTTGGCGCTCTGTGATGTCATGCTCCAGAGCGGAACCTCCTTTGAGTGGCTCGCCTCCCGAACCCGCATAGACTTCGAACTGATCTTTACCACCTCCTATGAAGAGTATGCCGTGAGGGCCTTTCGGATGGCGGCGGTGGATTACCTGGTCAAGCCCATTGATCCCGTGGAGTTTGCGGCGGCTTTGGAGCGGTTCAAATCAAAGAAAAGCACCGGATTCGCCCATCTCCAACACCTGCTGGAAAACCTGAACAAGCCCCCCGAAAAAGCAAAAGTCGCCCTTCCCAGTTTTACTGGATACATCTTCGTCGATGTGCATGACATTGTACGCTGTGAATCTGACAACACCTACACCACATTTTTCCTCAAAGACAAGCGGCAGGTCATCGTCTCACGCACGCTCAAGGATTGTGAGGAAATGCTGGAAGGCTATCGGTTTTACCGCATCCACAATTCGCATTTTATCAATCTGGATTACCTGTCCGAATACATCAAAGGCGAGGGAGGTCAGGTGAAGTTGACCGATGGGTCTTTCCTGGATGTTTCCAGAAGGAGAAAGGAGGGGTTTTTAAAGTCGATGCATTAAAGAAATGTGGAGTACTGCCAAAATCTAACCGGAGGACGCCGGATTCTTAGGGACGATAGGAATGCGGGCAGCTTGAGCCGAGTTTAGATCATGATTTTGAGCGATGATTAAGTTAGTGACATCCACATTTGCTATGAAAGGGGAGATATGGCTTTTCTTAGATGAGACCCTGATTTCCACCGGAAGTTCTGCAAAAGAACTTGACCTGAGCGAAGGTGAATGCTACTTGCTGCACTGGGTGATCAAAGGTACACCGGGCAGTGCGTACTCGATCAGCGTCTCCTCCCCCCGCGAGGCCCAGTATCTACTGACCAGCGTAATCGGGGACGGGGGGAAAGAATTTGGTGGATTTAAATTTTCAACTTAAACAATAGAGAAATAATGATAGACGAAACTCAATCAATTCTGGAAGATACCTACAAGATTTCCTTGAATGATGCAGCTAATCTTATTTTGGCGTTTCTGAAAGAGCCGGCATTAAAGGAATTGGCAATCTCTGAAGCAATTGGAGGCACTGTTTCAAGAAGTGCAATAGAAAAACATTATCTTTTATTTAAAGGATGCATGGGTTGGTACTGCCGCAATCTTACGGGAGATACGGCCTTTCCTAAGTTATTTATGGCCTTTGAGGATGGTGAATACGAAGTGGCAAAAGTGCCCAGTTCACCAAAGACGGAAAAGTTGACTTGTCCGGAAAATACGTTTGTTTATAGACGTAATCATGACTTAGAATCTATAAAAGAAATGTTGTTAGTGGATGTTCACAATCCAGTTGTAGATAAGGAAATAACTCGAAGCCAAGTGAATCAATTCACGAATCTGTTGCCTCTAGATAATGCAAAGAAGAAGTACAATGTTTTTCCCTGTAGCTTTTTTGAAAACAGGGTTAATCAAGATATGGATGCTTTTTTTGCCAACAGAAATGTCCACGGGGTGAGATATTATTTTGGGTATGACAATAGCGCGACTCACCAAGAGTCGAATAGAATTCGAGTTATATTCGTTGGTGTGGACCAAGCTGGTAGGAATATCCTATCTGCCGATGAACCTGACACAAAGAGGGCTCAGCTTTTACAAAACTCTTGGCCGCCGCCGCCGCCGCCGTATACCGAACAGATTGCTTAACAACTTTGAATATTATAGGGTGAGTATACAAGAGATTTCATCTTTTTCGATACTGGTTCCATTGGCTATTGCCGGAACAAAACTCCGAACAGGCGATTTAAAACTTCGTCTGTTTTTTCTGTTTCTTCTATTTGGAGCGGTGGTAGACGGAATCGGTTTTGCTTCCTATAAGGCAAATGAGATTTGGAAAATACACGGGTACTTGTTGGCCTTTTATCTTGTCTACGAGGCATTTTTTTTTCTTTGGATCGCCAGTTTCAATTTTGAACTTGGAATTCGAACCCGTATTAGAAATAGCATAGGAGTTGTTTTTATACTTCTCTTTCTAACCAAATTCTATTTTGATTTTTTTGAAGGGAACATCCTTTATTCTTCTATCATCCAAATGTTTATTCTCATTGTGATCTCATTCATCCTGGGGTTCTCGCTCTTGCGTATGGCGGAACAGCGCGATGATATACTGTCCTATCCCTGGTTTTGGATATTGGCTGGAATATTTCTGTACTCCTTCGGCACCTTTTTCATCGATGCGCTCCTCTATTCTCAGATTATTGACAGGATCTGGTATACGAGAAACATAATTAATATCATCCAATACGGATTTTTTGTGGTTGGATTGCTATTGTTACCGCGATCCCCGCGCGCCTAGGTCAGCCGAATTTTTAATCAATCCCCCAAAAACCTGCTGATTTCCGCCAGCTTCTGCCTGAGCCTCACCGTCTCCTTGTTTCGTCTGGTTTTCAGCGTGTTGAGTTGATAGATTTCTGATAGATAAGGCGCAGTTCCTGTTTGTTTCAAAACTCCTAAAACAACAAATTCTTATCGCCGAGAAAAAAAATTAATTCTGCATCGAGATGAAAAACGTAAGCCTATCTTCAATTGCCAAAATACTACTGCTTTTCTTTCTATCTCTTCAATATTTTGACGCTACAGCGCAAAATGAATCAGTGATATTTAATCTCACAGAGGGAAAATTCAATATTGAAAAAATACCCTATGTCCACGCCATAACGATCACAGGTATACCGACGAAGGACGGAGAAAATGTCGATGCAATACGTTTGGTGGTAAATAAGGTCACCTCTGACGAGGAGAAGGACTTGCTTGTAAAAAAAGAACAAGCGCGCAAATTGAGTGAAGATCTTGTTGCAATTAAAGCTCAGCTGGATTTTCTGAGCAATGAAGTCCTACCAAAAATCGCTGCGAACAACATCACTATCCTGAAGGATGGACTTACAAAAAACAAACTGAGCGATTTGGCAATGAAATTTGAACAGGCTGGTACTATTCCAAGTGATCTGGAACTAGATGAACTTAGAAAAGCCACAAATGATGAAATTGAAAAGCAAAATGCGTCACACGAGGAAATAGAAAACAAAAATATCTTGTTGAAGGCCGAAATCGTTGAGCTCGAGAAAACTGTAAGCGCTCTGCCATTTTTTGACGGCATGTGGATTCGTACCTCAGATGCTGATGTTGATTTCAGCTTTACACTTCCAGCGAAACTTAAAATGGGGGAAAGCTATCAGTTCGCTTTTTCTATTTACAAGCAGAATAAATTAGCTGCTCCCATCGACGAACTGCTAAACCCATTGATTAGCGAGTTTAATCAAAGGTTGGACAGTTTGGGCTATTATGAAGTCGACGAAATTGATCAACGTGTTGCAGAGACGATAAAGAAGATCGAAACCGATTTTTTTGCCAATGTTTATAGTTTGGATCCGACCAACAAAAGCCTTGCTCCAAAAAAAGGTTTTGGACTTGATGAGCAAACGATCATGATATTATCTTCCCTTATTCGGAAATATTATATTGAGAAATCAAACTTGGAAGAAAATGCTACAACGGCTAAAGCCCGACGAAATGATATCGCTGAAATAGTTGATTCAAGAAGTATTACTGACGCACACTACAATGAAATCCTTCGTCTTATCGAACTACCAGAGAAAAGCTTAGAACTGAGAAACGCCCTCATTCAGGCAGGCTACACTACTGCTGAGAATGATCTTATTGTTACGCATTACAAAACTCTAACGAGTGTTAAGGGTAGGGACATTACCATTACAACCACGAATATAAAAACATATGAAGATATCGAAGAGATATTTACCAAAATTAAAAATCTTTACACTCAGGTCGGAAATGTAACTTATAAAGTCAGTACCGGAGATACTGACATAGATGGGATTATGGTCAGTACCACCTATGGCATCGGCATAGTTCATTTGGATAAAAACACGATTGAATGGGTTCGTTTTTTTGGTATCAACATCCGTTTCGACGGGTTTGATAATCGTCTTCCCAATAAGGAAGCATACCATTCCTATTGGTCACGAATCTCTCTCATGGTTGGTATCTCGACAACATCCGACATGCAATATAAAGGCAATCAGCTTGAAAATACTCGGTTGGGACTAAAGCCCGTGATCGGTCTGAACTGGGAACCGTTCAAACATATCAACATCGGGGCTGGCATGATATCGTTTATTCAGGAGTCGACTGCCGATAGTCAAAAGGATCCTAAGATACGGCCCTACGTTTCGTTAAGTTTTGATTTTAATCTTTTCAATTATCTTATCCAAAAACAATAGCTATATGCCTCTTATTGATTTTCACATCGATCCCAATCAAGCCAGAACTAGTGAGATTCTGGTATTAAAATCGAACTTTACGGAAGACGATGGTACTGTCGTTTATGAAATTGCAGAAAGTTCCCGCATTAGGTTTGCGAAAGGTTTACGGAAAATAGAAAGTACTGTTATTGACAAGGAAAACTCTACATCAACGACTCTTGAAGGTAAAAAAGGTTTAGTTATGATAAAGGCCTACTATAAAACCAGCCCTGGGATAACCGGAACTCGCCGAGTTGAACTTTTATAAACCACACTATTTTCATGAAAAATCAAATCATATTTATCGTAGTTTTCCTTTTTTTTGGATGCGAGGTAACTGAGCTGAGGGATCCAACTTTGGTGGTTCCATCAAAGGACATGATTAGCTTATTTGCCGTTGACGCAAATTTTAATACGCTATCTGGAAAACAAACATTACTTGCTGATAGCAATTCTATATGCTTAATCAAGGTATTGCTTGAATCCAAATCTGATGGTACGGAAGAAATTGTTTTTTCAACCACATCAGGCGTTTTCACCACGGTTGGTCAAGCATTTTCCACCACATCCCAGAATACAATTACCCTGACACCAGATGATCGCGAATTAATAATCCAGCTTAACACATTAGATATCCCAAATAAAAACGTTTTGGTTTCGGCGACATCTGGGAAAATCTCAAGTGTTCTGGAGTTTACATTTGGAACTGCGTATCCGACCAATTTCCAGATAAGTCCTCAAAATACTTCTGTACTAAAAACAGAGGAAGTGGAATTCACCGTCAATGCCTTTGCCGGTGAGGGGACAATGTCGGAAAATCAATACATGGAAATCTCCACAACCTCTGACGACGGGATTCTGTTGGACCATCCACAGTTTGTGAAAATAGTCAATCAGAAAGCAACGTTTAAGGTGCTTAATAGAACACAAATTCCCGGCAAAGTAAAAGTTACAGTAGATGTGCCAATCTCCGCTGATAGTACCTTAAAAAAGGATGTATCTATTATTTATAATTAGTTTGTTAGAAATGAGTTCAGAAGTTTTTCAATAACTGTAATAAACCCAGTTATTCTGATGACGGGCTTCTGTTGCGTTAATATCGGAAATATCGCCATCAAAGCTACGAGATGTAATTAAGAGGATATTTCCAACTGGTATAATAACAGTTCAATAGTATTTGCGACAGTTCGTTTTTAAAATACTTGTCATTTTAAATATCTTGTTTATGAGATACTATGGTTTAAAAAATGATTTCGACGCGAACAAAAGGAAGGTAGTTGCCAAACAACTCATCGATCTTAAGAAGGATTTGTCAAGTAAAGTTCCTGAAAAGCAAACTAATGGTAACCTTCTTATCGCAACATGGAATATCCGAGATTTTAATTCGAATAAATATGGGCATGGCTATCGTCTCCAAGAATCATTCTACTATATAGCCGAAATAATTTCTTCATTTGACCTTGTTGCAGTGCAAGAAGTAAATAAGGATATGTCGGGTCTTAGTAAACTTATGTATATACTAGGCCAAGACTGGGACTACATATGTACTGACGTTACGGAGGGACACGGTGGAAATATGGAACGCATGGCCTTCATATATGATGTACGAAGGGTTACTTTTAAAAAAGTTGCGGGCGAAATTGTCTTGCCTCAGAATAATTCTATATTAAAGGGTACTCAGTTTGCAAGAACACCATTTATGGTTTCGTTCCAATCCGGGTGGTCAAAGTTCAGTTTGTGTACAGCCCATATTTTTTTTGGCAGTAATAGTGGTCAAGCATTAAACCGAAGAATTGATGAGATAAATAGTCTTTCCGCCTTCTTGAGAAAACGTGCCGACAATGACCTTGAAAATGTTATATTACTTGGCGACTTTAATATTATAAACAAGGAGCACGAAACTATGGAGGTCTTACTGAAAAATGGCTTCACGATTCCAAAGACTATTTACGAGATGGCTAAGGGCACGAATATGTTCCGAGATAAGTTTTATGATCAAATCGCAGTGTATTCTAAATTAAGTCAATTCTTTAAGCTTGTAGAATCAGAAAAAAGCGCAGGATGTTACGATTATTTTAAGCAAGTTTTCAGAAATGATGATTTTGATTTTTTTAAGCCTAGCCTTATAAGAACTCTTGAAAGACGAGAGATGGATGCAGAGCTTGATCTCAAAAATGAAGAGTTAAAAACTGAGAAAAACTTCGATCTTATTAAAAAACTGAAAAATACAATCTTGAGTATTCAGAATAAATTGAAAAATGATCAAACGTTAAATGATTACTATAATTGTGAATGGAAGACATTTCAAATGTCTGATCATCTTCCGCTGTGGGCCGAACTTGTCACAGACCACAGCGAATCTTACCTGTTAAGGATTATGGAAACTCAAAACTTTGAAATTTAATCATAAAATCATGGAAACTAATAAAAGAGATAACTTAGCACATGCCTTAATTGGTTTTTCAATTTCAGGAATTATTTTGATTTCTATAATTTATATTTACCTTTCTCCTAATAGAGATGAAACCGGTGAAAGGTTATTTAGTGCACTGCTCCCGCTTTTTAGTACCTGGGTCGGAACAGTTTTGGTGTTCTACTTTGGTCGGGAGAGTTTTGAATCAGCGTCAAAAAAATATGAACAGATTATAAACAAACTTTCTCCTGAAGTGTTGGCGGACCTCCCAGCCCGACAAATTATGATTGATAAATATACTATGGTAAGTCTACCCGAAACCGATCCTAGAATCGCCAAGGCTGACTGTAAGCAACTGTTGCAGTTCTTAGATACAATTAATAAGTCTAGACTTCCAATTCTCAAAGGAACCAAGGTTCAATATGTAGTGCATAAAAGTATCTTAACAGAGGAGCTGGCAAAAAACCCTACTACACCACTGACTGATTTCGCGGCATTCTTAAAGAAGTATCCGACAATAGCACAGTTTGGAACAATTTCGGAGAATGATTCCGTGGACACCGCAAGAAAGCTCATGAAAACTAATGGTTATAAGGATGTTTTTGTTGTTGGCTTAAATAGTGATCTAGTTGGATGGCTAACTGATTTCCAGATTATTCGATACATGGATGTAAAGAGCTAAAGATATAATTCAAAAGTGTTTTGACTTACTCCGTCAGATAGACCTCTAAACGTCTTTACACGTTTTTTAGGTTTGGTCAGAAGGCTTTGAGTTCCCTGCCTTTTTTTGACAAGACGACGGATGACTTACTCACTTTCACCCCAAAAAATCCCTTTTTTAGTCCCTGCCAACTTCTCTGCCACCGCTTTGCGACCCGTCTATCCACTCGATGATCCTTGCATTCCGGTTTCTTCTGATTTCTGTTCTTTTACTTGCTTCCGCTTCGGTGCAGTTGGAGAGTAAGGTTTTCGTCAACAAGACGGAGCCAAACACCACCGTATTGCCTGCTGATATGATCAGACGGGGCCTTAGTTAGAGATAAGAGGAACTGGACCGTGAAGGGGAGTAGAGAATCATCGAAATGGAAAAACCGGACTCGAATAATCAAAATAGTAATCGCCGTGAAACTCCAAGACTTATGGCGATTAGTGATCTAAAAGCGAATAGTAAACACTAGAAAATGGGTTTTGATTGACAGGTTGACTTCCATTTTATTTAAACTTCTTATTTATGAAAAAGAAATTAATCTTTAGAATGTCCTTAGCTCTAAGCTTATTAATTGTAGCTATTCATAGTTTTGGACAAAATAATCCACCACCACCATCAGAAGGAAATGGAGTTTCACAAATCCTTCCCATGAGCAGTTATGAGTTTTATTTATCGCTACTTGTTTTAGGATTTGGTATATTGGTTATTCTTTTTGAGTTCTTTTTAATTAAAATTAAAAAGATAAATGCAAGCGATACCATAAAGTTTATTATTATAACCCTTATAATAATAAGTACTTTGTTCCTAATAACGGCGGGGTATAGTAACGACCAGATTGCCCCTGCGGTAGGTTTACTAGGTACTATAGCAGGGTATCTACTAGGTCGCATACAGTCTAACGGAAATGCGCCTGCAAAAGTAAATGGACACCCACTTGAGAATTTTGATAGCCAAGTCAATAAAAATAAGCCAGCTGATGAAGAAAATAATTAAAATTGCCGTCCTTTCATTGCTATTAGTTTCATGTGCTACAGGCGAACGAATAATTGCAAATCGTGTCGGCATTTATAATAGTTCATCCAGTGTAATAAACATAGAATTAGGTGAAACTGGGAGGCCGCTGGAAAAAATTACAATTCCTAAAGGTGAAACTTGGCTAAGCCCTAACTTTCATGCAAATCCAGTTATAAAGGTTAAAACTGGAAACCAAACCGTCATTTATACTTTAAGTAAAAGTAATTATTACATGATTTATTGGAATGAATCGGACAGACGTTGGGATGTGCAAAAGACGACCGACCGTTGATATAAAAACGGCAGCTAACAACTAAGTTTTCGTTGCGTGCGTAGCAGGAACAATGAAAGCTAGGTTCCACGAAACCGGGAGAGTTCTTATGGGTATTAAGCCGGGGAATAGTAGTAGTAAAGAATGGGTAGTCCAGAAAGTACGAGTCGGATGCTCCTTCCGTTTGTTAGAAGTTATTTTTGGATCAACTTTCAGCCCTTCCAGACTTGTTTTGGAAGGGCTTTTTTGTGGCTGGCGCAGCTTCC
>Ga0307414_10001803_pt1 | contig 11091 bp, 4 predicted proteins | sample DK1Ometagenome_FD_203804 | JGI IMG/M metagenome (GOLD analysis project Ga0307414, IMG submission 203804) | Maize rhizosphere microbial communities from greenhouse at UC Davis, California, United States - DK15-O-3 | ecosystem: Host-associated > Plants > Roots > Rhizosphere > Soil | place: USA...
TGAAAGTCCGTTTAAATCAACGTCGGGCGAGTTACTTATTTTATGGTAAACTTTAACAATCAGCGCTTTTCCCATCAGATTTGTCAGGCCGTAATTTTTAGTGGCTTTTAGCTTTTCTGTCTTTGTTCGTTCAGCAACGTCAATTAAAATTCTTCCAAAAGCATAATCTCTTCTATTCAATTTGAAGGCAAAAAAATCACCTTCTTTGTACTTAAAGTGTTGGCGTTCGGCAAGCTTAAAAGCCTCGATTTCTTTTAGATCGTTAGCTGTTGTTTCTTCAACCCATTTAGCCAGCCATTTTTTGAGTGTTTCAAGGTCGCCCTTTTCCGCGAAACTTTCGGAATGATAGGTGGTTTGAGTGCTGAAGTTGGAAATTCCAACATGATCGCCTGAAAAGCTAAAGTAAACACCAAATGAACCGAAGGACTGTGTAGCAGTGAAATTGAGTTTTTTAGACTTCCCCTTTGAAGTTTTAGGTAATAAGATCGTCCGGTTTTCGGCAGTTTTCTCTTCCAGCTCCTGTTCAAAATAGGAATGTTCTGTAACACTTATTTTTTTTCTGATGGTATCACCATCAAAATACAAATACATATTATTTAATTTCACTACCTCCCAGTTACTTTCAACAGGAATCAGACCTAAATATTTTCTTTGTTCATTTGTCAGTTCAAATATCATTTTATGCTGCTTTACAGGTTTTAATTTGTTTTTATTATTTATTATTGGGCTGATTAAGCCCAGTTTATGAATGCCATAGAACCTTGCTGGTTTCATCTCCAAACACATCCAATACGGTAAAGAGCTTTCTTCAAGCCGGCAGAAATCTCATCTTTTTATTTGCAGTTGAATTCAGTTATCTCTGTATTCAGCTGGTTTGGCCGTATAAAGTCAAAAACCATGCCCTCTGCTTCTTGATTTTCAGCTTTGGAAAGGATAATCGATTTAAAAATATTATTTTGCTTTAAGAAAAACACCAGGCAGTGCGAAAAAAGAATCCTTAACAAAAATGAGAGATAAAAGATTTGTTGCAATTCACCGTGGCGGCCCGCTTACCGGGGAACAGCATCGTCAATTGATAAAATGGGCTCATGATTGTGTTTCCCACATACTGCCTTTTCTTTCAGGAGATATTGATGCCAGGCTAACTCATGCTTTGAATGTTGCGAAGGCTTGGGAAAATGATCAAGCTTCAGTTGGAGAGGCAAGAAATGCTTCTTTACAAGCTATAGCTGTTGCCAATGAATCTTCTGATGCGGTTTCAATTGCTATCGCACGGGCAGTTGGACATACTGTTGCCACAGCTCATATGGCTGATCATTCACTAAGAGCAGCAGACTATGCATTGAAAGCAATTAAGGCTGCCGGAAAATCAATTGAGGAAGAAAGAAAATGGCAGGATGAACATCTGCCAGCGGAGGTTATGGAATTGGTCTTATCTGCCCGGTTTGCTTAAAACGGTCAGGTGTTACGCGATAATTGGGTCGGTATCATGCTATGGAATCCTGCTCTTGAAACTTAATTTTACATAAAAAAGCCTATGTGCTTTGAGGGCCTGTAAAATCTTTCCTTCAAAAGATTTTGAGACCGAAAAGTACATAGGCTTTTTTTACGCGCAGAATTTCAGTATAATTTTAGTTATATCATCTCAACGACGCATCACCTCCATACCGGATTACTTCAAATGAAGCATAAAATAATCCGTTACCTTCTGATAAAGATGCGCACGGTCTTTACCTGTCACATTATGCTCATGCCCCGGATAAATCATATAATCTACCTGAACATTTTTATCAACTGCATGTTTTACAAAATCAACGGTGTTCTGTTGCAATACCACAGGATCCTGTATCCCATGAATCAAGAGCAAATTCCCTTTCAGGTTCCCTACTTTGTCAGATAAGTTAGTTGCAGCAAAGCCTTCAGGATTCTCCTGAGGAGTATCCATATAACGTTCAGTATACATCACCTCATAGAATTTCCAGTTGATCACGGCACCGCCTGCAACCGCAGCTTTAAAGACACCAGGATGATTTACCATAAAATCAACAGTGTTAAAACCACCAAAGCTCCAGCCAAATAAACCCATATTACTGCTGTCTACATAAGGTAACCCTTTCAAATGATCGACCGCTTTCATCATGTCTTCCATTTGAACATCACCTACTCTTCTGAACATAGACTGTTCGAAAGCTTTACCTCTGTTATCGCTGCCACGGGTGTCAATGGTCAGTACCACATATCCTTGCTGTGCCATATACCTGAACCAGTAATCGCCGGCTCCGGCATTCCAGCTATTGGTAATCAATTGTGCATGAGAACCACCATACCAGTAAACAATAACAGGGTATTTTTTGGCATTGTCAAAATTGGCCGGTTTATACAGACTGCAATAAATATCATCCCCTGTATTACTTTTAATGGTAAAGATCGAAGACTTTTCTGTAGCATAAGCAGCAAGTGGATTGGCTGCTGTAAGTAAAACTTTAGTTTTAGCAGAAGCAGTTTCTACAAGCTGGATCACCCTTGGCTGATCGGGGCTGCTATAACTGTCGATCACCGTATTTCCGGAGCTGCTCACCTGTGCATTGTGAACGGCAAATCCTTGAGTAATCCTTTTCGATTTTCCGGATTTTAGGTCCAATACATATAGATTTCTTGTGATCGGCGATTCTTCAGTCGATACATAGTAAAGCTGATCACCTTTTGGGTTAAACCCTTTTACTTCGATCACTTCCCAATTGCCTTTAGTCAGTTGCTTTAAAACTTTCCCTTTAAGGTCATACAAGTATAAATGATTCCATCCATCGCGGTTGCTCTGCCAGATAAATTTCGAAGGATCGGTCTTAAGGAATAGCATCGGCACCAATGGCTCCACGTACTTTTCATCCTTTTCCTCGAAAATGGTTTTGATAAAATCACCTGTTGCCGCATCATATTGATTGAGTTTCATGTGGTTTTGTCCGCGGTTTAAGACGGCAACATATACATATTTATCATCTGGACTCCAGGCAATATTAGTCAGGTATTGCTCTGCCGGCTGACCAGTTTTCAGGTACACTACCGCTTTTGTTACTGCATTATAAATACCAACCGTAACCTCATGGCTCTTATCTCCAGCCATTGGATATTTGATATTTACATTCTTTGCAGGGCGTGAGGTCCAGTCGATAATCGGATAGTCGGAAACCATTTGCTGATCCATTCTGTAGAAGGCCAGCTGTTTGCCATTGTTACTCCAGAATGTTCCTTTGGAGATTCCAAATTCATCTCTGTGAACAGAAGAAGCATAGACGATATCTTTGGTTCCATCAGTCGTTACTTGTTTTGCTTCTTTTCCGTCGGATACAAACAGGTTGAAGTTGTCCAGGTAAGCCACATAACCGGCTTCGCTTTCTTCTGCATTTGTTTTCTCCGCCAGGTCTGCACTGACCACTGTTTTATACGTGTTCTTTGCAGGGTTAAACGCTACTTTAGCACCATTCAGGAACAGAATCCAGTCGGCACCCTGATTGAATTGAATAAAAGGCATTGCCTTTAAAGTGTCTTTTTCTACCGCTTTTAATTTCTGGTTCAACTGGCTGAGGGAAAGGAAAGGTTGCTCTTCCTTAGATTTGAAATTACCAGTCATCCATACCGGGCCATTGGCCAGACGTTTTGCATATACATAATCTTCAGTCCCATAAATGAACTGGATCTGCGACAGGTTTTCAGGGGCAAGGGTAGTGCGGGCATTACTCATTGCATCCTGCATGGTCAGTGTTTTATTCTGGGCGATTCCATAAAAAGCAATCGATACCAACTGACATACTAAGATAAGTTTCTTCATTGTTTTATAATTGATGCGCCAAATGTAATGATTAACTTGGAGGAGTGTTAGACTGCAACAATATTGCAACATTAATATTTATAGCATCATTTGTAGCCTTATTGGTACTGATAGTATCATTTACAGCCTCATTTATAGCCTCATCCGTGCTTATAGCGTCATTTGCAGCATCATTTATAGCATCATTGCGTTAAATACGCTCAAGTAAATAATCAGGAAGGGACTCCGGTTATGTCCGCTTAAATTCGGCCAGAGTCCCTCCTTCTGTTCCAGTATTTTTCTGATTCGATGCATACCCATATGCCTAATCTATTCATTACAGACTATTCAGTGGTAGCGGAATCATAATAATCAATTAATTTTCAAGGCATATACATTTCCGGCAAAATCAACTACAAAGAGTTCCTTACCCAGCAATAAAGGATCTGCAAAGACTGGGGCACCGAGGTTTAATTTTTGTAACACCACACCTGAATCTTCATTAATCACGTAAAGATGACCATCAGAAGCACCGAACAACAATTCATTTCCATGTTTTACAACCGTACTTTCTACCGTTCCGGATTCCGGTCCGGTATAGGGAGCAGAATACACCAGGGCATTGCCCGTTGGTCTGTTCCATACTTCTTTTAAAGTTTTCAGGTCGTACGCCACTACTCCGTTTTTGGCGGTAGGCATCACGATATATTTATCCGTAATCAATGGCGTAGCCATCACCTTAAACTCGTAACCCGCATCTATCTTATCCAGATTTTTCCCTGTTAAAGGATCAAGAATAAATAAAGTATTTAATCCCGTGATGTAAAGTTTACCATCCTTATATATACCAGTACTGCTTCTGAAGCGGAGTCCTTCGTCACTCCTTTTCCACAACAACTTTCCTGTTTTACGGTCGTGCGCAAACAAACTCTGCCAGTTGCTTCCGGTAATAATGATCTCTCCTGCGATCGTCATCTTTTCCGGGGTTCCCTCTCCTCCCATCCATTCTTTATTCGTCCACAAGGTCTTTCCAGTGGCCACTTCCAGCGCCTGAAAATAAGCTCCGGAGCCGGTATAATAGATTCCTTTTTCTGCAATTCCACCAGACACGTAACCTGGAAGATCCTTCATTCCCAGGTCCTTTTTCCAGATCAATGTTCCATTACTTGCTTTCAGCGCATAGGTAAAGCCCTCCATATCCGTACATAAGATCAGTCCTGAATCGTAAGAAATTGCATGTTTCACAGAATTCCGCGTTTTAAAATGCCAGGCAATTTTCCCCGTTTTGGCATCCAATGCCGTTACGCCACACCGCAGGTTATTGGCATCGTCTATTGTTGCCGTAAACAATTTTCCTTCTGCAATTAAAGGATTGGCTTTCCATACACTTCCTTTAACGTTATTCGTCCATTTCAGGGATAAGTGCGTCGTCTTGTTCTCTGCTGATTTTACCGGATGATTACTCAGTGGCAATATGAATTCTTGTTTCTGGATGTATTGTTGTCCGTCGTTAAAGCTCAGCTCCGTCTGAATCGTCAGGGTTTTCCCTTTCGATAACTTTGCTGCCGGAACCTGTCCGGACCAGCTCCAATCCGTATTTGCAGTTAAGGCTGTCGTGCTGAGCTGATTTCCTTTTTCATCATAGATGATACTTTTTGCAGACTTCAGGCTGGTCTCACTATCGTAGATATTCGCATTGATCTGCAATGCGCCGTCTTTAATCAACACCATGTCCTTGCCGGAAGGACTGTTTACCACCAGGTGTTTATGCAGATAGGTATAATGCGGTTTAATCTCTTTTACCCCATCTTTATCAATCTCAATGGATAGAAATTGTCCGGCAGAGTTGTCTATTCCGCCCATGCTTGGCGAGGCAGAAGAGATATACTGTATCCCTGTTTTATCGCTCTTTCTGACAAAGTTATTATGCCAGTGGCCATACACCCATGCTTTCAGGTTGTTCTCATTCAGGTTGATAGAATCCTTCTTTCCTTTGAGCACAAACTGATCATTATAAGTCAGCAGGTCATGGTTAAAAATGATGACTGGTTTATTTTTATCCGTTGCGGCAAGGTCGTTCTTCATCCAGCTGATCACCTCATCCACCGTATATGAGGGCTGAACATCTCCCGAGCGCATTGGCGTAACGATAAAATGGGCAGGTCCTGCATCGAAGGAATAATAGACCGGGCCGAACAGCTGCTCAAATAATTCTTCCCCGTAGGCACCTTTTACCAGATCGTGGTTTCCTATGCAATAAAACACCTGCTTACCCAAAGTTTCTGCCGTCACCTGATTCGCATGAAAATTAAGTCCTTTCTCATAACAGATATCTCCTGTATGTACAATGAAACTGATGTCCTGCTTTTTCGAGAAGTTCTTTAAGTTGCCAATCCAGTCGTTGTATTTGTCGGTCTCTGTATCTGTGATTTGCAGCATTTTCACTGAAGAACCTGCACTTGTCGGGTCGGGCAACAATCCGAAGTTATACGCCTTTACTTTATCGTCGGTCTTGAGGTAATGTTTATCGGCAAGTTTATATCCCGAAGGCAGGGTAACGAATATAAACCTTGTTTTGGCGTGTCCAGGCAGGTTAAAATTCCCCTCCTGATCCGTGCGGACCACGTGCTGTCCATCAGAAACCGCCACTCCTGCCATTCCTTTTTCCAGGCCGTCAGCCGTTTTATTTCCGTTCTTATCTACAAAGACTTTCCCTTTGTATTGCGCCCCTGCAACCGAAGTCAGCAGTGCCATTGCTACCATTAAAATTAACCTCATTATTTCTATTTGTGTGTGTTTAAAAATATAAAAAAAGCAGCAGGCCTTTCAACCTGCTGCTCGATTATGCGTGTGAGTACCTCATGATTTATTACCAGCCAAATACTTGTTTCAGCTGTGGGTTTACCACCGTTTCACTGATAGGAATCGGTCTGTAATAATATTTAGGCTCTATAAAAATCCTCGGCTGATCTCTGTCGCGGGTAAAGGCGATGAAACCGAAAGTTCCTTTGCTCAGGTAGAAATTCTGATCTTTTCCATCCTTATCCTTCAGGTAATACTTAGATAGTTTTTCTCTGACCGCTACCGGCAAACCTGCAATTGCAGATTCATCATTCGGAGAAGGCAGGATGGCAATGTCAGGCTGCCCGTCGCCGGTCACATCCATTGCACCCAATGCAGGAACGTACATCCCCTGCTGACTATCCTGAAACAGTTTACCTGATTTCCAGCGCATCAAATCATCAAAACGACGACCTTCGCAAGCCAGCTCTACCCTTCTCTCTCTACGGATTTCCAACAATAATGCACGGTTAGCCGCATTGGCGTTCGGATAAGCAGCGGATAAAACAGGATCTAATCCAACACCAACATTCAGGAAAGGCATTTTTACACGGGCACGCAACACGTTGACCGTTTGATCCAGGTCAGCCTGACTGATCGTTCCGGATTCAGCCTTCGCTTCTGCATTGATCAACAGTACCTCTGCATACCTGAAAATCGGCAAGTCGGTATAATTCAGTTCCCATCCTTGTCTCAGGTCCGCAGAACGGGGATAAAACTTGATCTGGTTGTAACCGCCTAACGTAGGCTTGATGCGATAAGGCTCATTAATCGTGCTTGCCCCTCTGAATGCAGGATTAATAATCGTTTCCATCATTCTTGGATCACGGTCTGCAAAAACTTCAGTATATACTTTGGTATCATATCCGGGACTGGAAGTAAAAGGCGTACCATCAGTTTTCAGATAGGTATCTGCAAGATTTCTGCTCAGCGACCAGGTATAATCAAGAACAGTATGGCTATTGTTTCCAAGGCCCAGTTCCTTACTGTAATCCGCCAGCATAATCACTTCCTTATTTGCGGAAAGGTTAGCACTGGAGAATAAATCCCGATAATCCTCCCCTCCTTTTCCGGTATTGGTGATGCTAAAACCACCATCTTTCATGATTTTTGCCGAAGCCGCAATTGCCGCATCCAGAAAGCGCTGATAATCGCCGGTCAGCTGAATTTCATCATGGTATTTTCTGAAAGTACCTTCATGCAAAGCAAAGCGCGACAATAAGGCCAGTGCCGCCCATTTGGTGACGCGGGTATTTGTTCCATCCGGTTTGATATTTTCCACCGCATAGTTCAGGTCGCTCAACACCGAATCGGCAACCAGCGCTCTTGGATCCTGGGTTTTCATTAAAGCCGGATCATCGGCAGTTAACGTCTTATTGAACCAGGGAACATTATGGTATTTCTTTATTTTTTCAAAATAGAAATTGGCACGATAGAAGCGCGCAATACCTACAAAATGTTTGATCAGTGCAGGATCTCCTTTTACTTGCGGAATGTGATCCAGCATAAAGTTGATCGTTCTCAGTGCTTCCCAATCCTTTTTATTCCAACCGCCAACATTAGCCGAGGATAAGCCACCTCTTACCAACAGGTCTACTTCTCCATCGGCATTATAGTTCGCAATATTATCGGAGTTGATGTCCGAATAACTTGGAGAAAGGTATTTATAAAAGCCATTGCTATAGGTTTCCAAATCGGCCGGCGACTGAAAAAATGAGCCTTCAGTAATTTCTGTTTGCGGGTCTCTCTGCAGGAAGTCTTTCTTGCAGGCAGTCATCCCTATAGTAATCAATCCTAAAGCAAGGATATATGTTGTTCTTAGTTTCATGATGCTTCTTCTTGCGTTAAAAATTAAGGTTTAAACCAAAAGAGAATGTTTTTTGGAAAGGATAGACTTTTCCATCCAGCCCTTCAGGGTCTAATCTCGCTTTGATGTGCGACACATCAAATACGTTTTCGGCACTGAAGTACACTCTCAGTTTATCCATTTTCATCTTGCTTGTTAAAGATTTAGGAAGGGTATAACCTATCGTAAGGTTCTTTAACCGCAGGTAAGAAGCATCCTGAAGGTATCTTGTCTGTGGATTTCCAAGCTCAGTTTCATCCTCAGCAATGTATGCTTTCACCCTTGGGAAATAAGCATTTGGATTTTCTGGTGTCCAGTGGTCCAGGTTATGTTCCTGAACATTTGTCCATGGCTGTGCATATACACCCCAGAAATAATGGTTACTGGCATTTGGATACCAATCTCTTTTTCCTACACCCTGGAAGAACAAGCGGAGGTCAAAACCTTTCCATCCTGCGCCCAGGTCAATCCCATAGCGATAACGTGCTTCATCATTTCCGATAATCTTCTGATCGCCATGATCATTCACTGTATTTTTACCTTTGTCGACTTTACCATCATTGTTGAGGTCTTTAAATTTTAAATCTCCCACATCAAATTTATATCCGGTATCATCCGCACCTACTGCACTTTGATCGGCATGACTTGCCAGTTCTTCTTTGGACTGGAAGAAACCTTCAGTCTCTAATCCCCAGATCTCTCCGATTTGCTGTCCAACATAGTAATCAGACAACAAGCCATTCGGATTGTCGAACTTGGTAATGAAAGTCTTGCTATCTCCCATATTGAAGCCGATATTATAGTAGAACTGACTATTGTTCAACAGGAAGCCATCTTTCCATCCGATCCTGAACTCCCATCCTTTGGTTTTCAAATCTGCTGCATTCACCTTAGGTTCTAACACGCCAAATGGTCCTGGAAGTGTTCTGCCCTTGGTCAGCATTCCTTCTGTATAACGCGTATAAGCATCAAAATTAAGGTCTAAACGGTTTTTGAAGAGGCTGACATCTCCACCCACGTTAACCGTAGATACCCTTTCCCAGGTCAGGCTTTGTGCTACCGCTGCCGGAGGTCTCACTTCTGTTGGTCTTTTACCATCCAGAATCTGACCGATCTGTCCGGAGCCCATAGCAGGGATATAATAATACGCACCTACATCCTGGTTACCCAATGCTCCGTAAGAAGCACGGAATTTCAACAGGTCTATTCCCAGCTTTTCCGCCACCGGCTTAAAGAAGTTTTCTCTGCTCAGCACCCATCCAACAGAAGCCGAAGGAAAGAAACCCCAGCGGTCGTCTGTAGGGAAACGGGAAGTTCCGTCGTAACGGCCATTCAGTTCCAGAATATATTTATCATCGAAAATATAATTCAAGCGGTAAAACCAGCCCCTTACGGCCCAATCCTCGATGTATTCCTTACTTGTTAATTCACCTGTAGCCAGGTTAACCGAAGGCAGGGTACTGCTGATTAAACCTTTACGGTTGACCCAGGCAGCATTACGGTTTCTGTACTCCTGGTTAAAACCGGCAAGTACCTGCACATAATGTTTGCTGCCGAATGTTTTATGAAAATCAGTATAAATGTTATAGATGTTGTGTCTGATATGCCTGTCGTCATTTTGCGCCCAGCCCGGGTTTGAACCAGTATAACCGGTTGCGGCATTCGGACCAGCTTTATAGGCCACAGGAATTTCATAGGATTTCCCTGCGGTATCAATCCTTCTGATCGTCGCATCTGCTTTCAGGTCCCATATATCTTTCACCAGGCTCGCTTTTGCGGTGAAGGTCGTTTGGAAGTTATTGCTTCTTGTTACCGAACGGCCGCCGCTTTGCAATCTGCCAAGTAATGCTGCCCCTGTAGAAGTCCAGCTTCCGTCTGGGTTTTTCGGCACATCCAAAGAACTCTGTCTGTTCACATTGTGAAAAAATCCCTCTCCGCCATACGAAGAAGCGTCATAAGTGCTCGACATGAAAGAAGTATTGTTTCCAATCGTCAGCCATTTTGAAAGGCTGTAATCCGCTTTTGCGCGCAGGTTATAGCGGTCATAGGTATCATTACCATAACGGAACATTCCCTCATTCCGGAAATATTCTGAGGACATATAATAGCTTAGTTTCTCATCTCTTTTGGAGATGTTCACGTTCGCGCTGTAGGTCGGCGCACTGGGTTTATACACTTCATCCATCCAGTTCGTGCTGCCATAGTACATCCAGGCATTAGGATCTGAGGGAGAAATGATCACAGAAGGTAAGGAAGGGTTTTGAGAACGTTCTTTGGCATATGCCCTTATGTTATCAGGGTAAAGATTATATAAAGGATAAGCCGCGTCATGTTTATATTCCATCACCTGCAAAGGATCTGTCACCACAGCTGGTACTTTACCCAGATTTCTTATGGCATAATAAGTATTTACACCTACTTTCAGGTCAGCACTTTTAGCGGTTTTCGTGGTGATCAGGACTACCCCAAAGGCACCTCTTGCACCATATATCGCCGCCGATGCCGCATCCTTTAATACCGTTACATTTTCTATATCTGCAGGATTCAAAGCCATCAGCTCATCTGCGGTAAAAGGAACGTTATCTACTAAGATATAAGG
>Ga0307414_10001804_pt1 | contig 11080 bp, 7 predicted proteins | sample DK1Ometagenome_FD_203804 | JGI IMG/M metagenome (GOLD analysis project Ga0307414, IMG submission 203804) | Maize rhizosphere microbial communities from greenhouse at UC Davis, California, United States - DK15-O-3 | ecosystem: Host-associated > Plants > Roots > Rhizosphere > Soil | place: USA...
AACGCCCGCGCCACTTGGAGCCTGCCAGTTGGAGATCCGGCCGGGGCAGGGGCGGAAGCCGTGTTGCGGGGATTCGGCGTTGATGCGGCATTCGATAGCATGGCCGGTGGAAGTGATATCCGACTGCTCCAACGACAGCGGTTCGCCGCCGGCGATCAGTAGTTGTTGCGCGACCAGATCGACGCCGGTGATCATTTCGGTAACCGGATGCTCGACCTGAATTCTGGTATTCATCTCCAGAAAAAAAAATTCCTGCGTTTCGTTATCGTAAATGAATTCGATGGTGCCGGCGTTGCGATAGCCGATCGAGCGAGCCAAAGTCGCTGCGGCGGCACAAATCTTTGCCCGCACTTCGGCGGCCAAGGCATAGGCCGGCGCCTCTTCGATTATCTTCTGGTGACGGCGCTGCAGCGAACAGTCCCGTTCGCCCAGGTGAACGACCTTACCGAAATGGTCGCCCAATATCTGAACTTCGATATGCCGCGCATCACCGACGTAGCGTTCCATGTAAAGCGTATTGTTGCCAAATGCCGCCTGCGCCTCTGCGGCTGCCGTTTTAAAGGTCATCTCCATTTCGGCGGGGTTCGCGACCAGCTTGATGCCCCGGCCTCCGCCGCCCGCGGATGCTTTGAGCAAGATGGGATAGCCGACTTTCTCGGCCAGCTGAGCAGCTTCCTCTGGAGTTCTGGCGTGGTCGGATCCCGGCACCGTAGGAACACCGGAGGAGCTGGCGATTTGCCTGGCTTGAAGCTTGTCGCCCATAATCGTGATGTTTTCGATACTGGGCCCGACAAACGTCAGTTTGTTATCGGCGCAAGCTTGCGCGAGCTCGGCGCGCTCGGAGAGAAACCCATAGCCTGGGTGAAGCGCATCGCAACCGGTGGCCTGGGCAGCCGCCACCAAGGTTGCTGTCTTTAAGTAACTGTCGGTCGAACGAGGCGGGCCGATGCACACCGAACGATTGGCTAATTTCGCCGCGAGACTTTCGCGATCCGCTTCGGAAACGGCGGCAACGGTTTCGATTCCTAAGGACTGGCAGGCCTTGATAATACGGACGGCGATTTCGCCGCGGTTGGCAATGAGAACCCGGCTGACGCTCATGGTTTGACGAGAAAGAGCGTTTGACCGTATTCGACGAACTGACCATTTTGAGCGACAGCTTCGACGATGGTTCCTTTGACGCCGGCGCGAACGCTATTGAAAACTTTCATCACTTCGATGAGTCCCACCGTTGTATCTTCGGTGACATTGGCGCCGACTTGAGTGAAGGGCGGGGCGCCGGGCTCCGGGGCTATATAGAACGTCCCAAGAAGCGGCGCTGTGACAGTGAGGAGTCCTTCGGCGGCGGCGCGCGCTTCCACACTGGCGGGCGCAGTTTGTGCCATTGATGCTGCGGCCGCGCCTGCCGGGGCAGCCGCTGGTTTGGCGCTCATTGGGGCCAGCGACGGCATCGGCGCCGTAGTAACCTGCTGCGGCGACGAGTTCAGCGGGATCGGTTCGCCCTTGCTTACGGTAATTTTGAGCTCGCCGACTTCCAGCTGGAAGTAATCGAATTTGGATTCATCGATCAGTTTTAGAATATGCAGCACATCATCTTCGCTGAGTTCCATACCGTCTACCTTTCTCGGTGATGTTTTATTGCACTGCGGAAGGATTCCGGAAGCGCTGGGTTCTAATGGCACCTACATGATTTTATGGCGCATGGCAACATAGTCGCTGTGCTCAGGTTCCAATCGTTCCAGACGTTCCAATCGCTGCGCTCGGTTCAAGACGTTCAACTGATAGATGCTTGCTGCGCTCCGGTTTCAATGGTTCCACACGCATCAGTAGCGACTTAAACTGCTTGAACGCTTTGAACCTCGCCGTTTCTAATCCGCTGGCCGGACATTTCTCAGATCGATGCGCGCCATGGAATTGAACTCGAGGCCGGTGAAGCGGGGATTGAGCAAGGTGCTTTCGCTGGTCCAGAAAAGAGGCACGATGGGCACATCAGTTTCAACAAGGATTTTTTGCGCCTCGTCGTAAAGTTTTATCCGTTTTTTACCGTCAAGCTCCCGGGCAGCGAGATCGAGCAGTTGATCATAACGCGGATTCCTCCAACGGGTATTATTGTTGCCGCTGCCGGCGGTAAAGAGTTTCATGAAATTATCCGGGTCCGGGTAGTCGGCGCCCCAGCCCAAACGAAAAATGTGCGGCGGATCGTTTTGCAGATTTTTTAAATAAACTTTCCACTCCTGGTTATCGAGCCTGACGATCACGCCGAGATTGCGCTGCCACATGCTCTGCACCGCCTCAGCCACGAGTTTGTGATCTTCTTCCGTATTGTATGCCAACACGACTTGAGGAAACCCCTTGCCGTCCGGATAGCCTGCCTCGCGCAGCAGCCGGCGCGCTTCCGGCGGATTGAAATGCACGCCGATCTTTGAGTTGTGCGCCAGCATTCCGGGCGGGATCCAAGAGGAAGCCGGTTTTTCACCGCCTTGAAGAATTTTCGGGAAAGTGTCGCGGTCGATGGCCATGGCGAAGGCCTTCCTCACGCGCGGATCGTTAAACGGTTTTCGATGGGTGGCAAAGCCATAGTAGTAGCCGCGCAGTTGCGGCACATGATGAAAACCGCGTTGCTTGGCGATGCGCTTTTTTTCCAATGTCGGGATGCTGTGATTGTCAATGAAATCCAATTGTCCCTGCTCATACATCGCTAGGGCGGTGGTCTTCTCGCTCACCATCAACATGGTAATTCGATCCATGACCGGCTTGCCGAGGAAATATTTGGGATTGGCGCGCAGCTGAATCTCGTTCTCATGTTTCCAAGACGCCAGGGTGAACGGCCCATTGGTGACAATGTGTTCCGGGTCGGTCCAACGCGATTCGAATGCTTCAACGATGTCTTGCCGCTGGGGAAAAGTAACCTCGAAAGTGGTGAGCGAGAGAAAGTAGGAAGCGGGATGGCGTAATTTCACCTCAAGAGTGACGTCATCCAGCGCTCGAACGCCGAGCTCTCCGGCATCGGCAAGCTTGCCTTCATGAAATTCCTGCGCGTTGACCAGGTCGAAGAGAATGTAGGCGTACTCCGATGCGGTTTTAGGATTGAGAAGCCTCTTCCAAGAGTACTCGAAATCTTGAGCGCGGACTTTTTGACCGTCACTCCACAGCACATCATCGCGCAGATGGAAAATGATCCGCTTGCCGCCCTCGGCTATATCCCAGGACTTGGCGATCACCGGCGCTGGCTTGAGATCTCGAGTAAATTCCGTGAGACCGACCATCAAGTTGGTGATGACATTAAAGGAAACGCCATCGGTGGCTAACGACCAATCCAGGCTCGGTGGCTCAGTGCCGAGATTAACGCGAAAATGACTGCCGGAGGCACTCGAATCTGAGTCCGGCGCCGTCTTGCAGGAAACGACAATCAGCAGCAGCGCCAGAGTGACGGCGGAGTAGAGCAATCGCGGTTTTCTGATGAATGAAAGCAAAGCGTGACTTGCTAATGAATAATGCAACTATTACTATCCGAAGGCGCGCAGATCTTCAAGAAAAGATAGGAGAACTATGGACGCCAAAGAGCTTCTGCAAACGCACGTCGTGGTCGAAGGACATCGGGACGTTTATGAGCAGCTCTACAGGACGTCGGTCGGCGAAACGATGCCGATCCGCGATGCGATTGCGCCTCGATTGATTCGCGACGGCATCAACCTCTCTGTCTACGCTATCAGTGGCGATTCTTATTCCCATTCGCAAAATACCGGGCGTTACCTGGAAACCGCCCTGGAAAACATCGATCAATTTCTTCAGGAGGCGCCCAAGTCCGAGGGCATGATCTCGATGGTCAGGACCCGCGGCGATCTGCCGGAAAAAGTCGAGCCCGGCACGATAAAATTTTTGCTCCACTTCGAGGGTTGCATGCCGCTGCGGGGCAGCATCCAGAATCTCAGAAACTTCTATCGCCTGGGGTTGCGCTCGTTGCAGCCGGTTTGGAATTTTCGCAACGAGCTCGGCGATGGCGTCTGGGAGAATCGAACCGGGGGAGGGCTCACGAATTTCGGCGTCGAGGTAATTAAAGAGGCCAATCGGCTCGGCATGATCGTCGATTTGTCGCATATGAATCGGGAAGGTTTTTTCCAGAGCCTCGAGGTCGCCAGTGCGCCTCTGATCGTCAGCCATGCCAACGCTTGTGGCATGCTCGACAGCGTGAGAAATCTTGCCGACGATCAAATCAAAGCGATTGCCGATCAGGGCGGCTTGGTAGGCATTCTGGCGTTGCCGGAACGGGTCGGCAAAGGCGAAGTCGGTATCGAAGACATGCTGAAGCACATGGACTACATGATTAAACTCGTGGGCGTCGAGCATCTGGCCCTGGGCATGGATTTCGTCAAGTACGACGGACCGCGTACGCTCAAGGATCGTCATCATCCGTTGCACAAAGATCCGCTGATCAAGGGATTTGAAGAGATCGAGGATTTGCCCAATCTGATTGACGGCCTGCAGAAGCACGGTTACCGCGAAAAGGAGATTGCCCTGATCCTTGGCGGCAATTATCTGCGGGTGTTGAAGACGATTCTTCCCGAACAGTCCATCATCTAATCCGTTTCGCAACAGAGATGGAGACCGTGCGATCATCAGCGGCGTGCCCGGAGGAGCGAGGCACAGCAGCGACCGTTATCCAGGTTACTTTGAATTGCGCAATCAGTTTAATTCAAGATGGTGATTGGTAATAAGGCATCTCGCGTCGATGGTTTCGACAAAGTTACCGGCGAGGCAAAGTACACCGGTGATTTGAATCTACCCGGGCTGTTGGAGGCAAAAGTCCTCCGTAGCCCGTTTCCTCACGCGCGCATTGAATCGATTAGCACGGAGAAAGCTGCTGCTCATTCGGGAGTGGTGGCGATACTGACCCGTGACGACCTCAGAGACATCAACCCGTTTTATGGTAATTGTCTGCGCGATCGCCCGCTGGTCGCGTTGGACAAGGTTCGCTTTGTCGGTGAGCCGGTGGCGGTGGTCGCTGCTGAAAATCCATTGATTGCCGAGGAAGCGTTGTCTCTGATCGAGGTGCGCTACCAGGAGCTGCCGTGCCTCGCGACGGTTGAAGACGCGCTCGCATTCGGCGCCGCGCTTTTACACGAAGGCATGGCCGGCACCGGCGAATTCCACGACATCGCCACAGTCGGCGAGGCAATGAAACCCAACGTCTGTCATAACGAATTCTTTGAAAGAGGGGATGTGATCCGCGGCTTTGCCCACGCCGACGAGATTCTCGAGGAAACTTTCGAGTTCCCGATGATCTATCAGTACGCTATGGAGCCGCATACTTCGGTGGCGCGGGTTACGGACTCCGGTATTACTCTCTGGAGCTCTTCGGCCCATCCGTTTCTGGTGCGCGCCGAACTGGCGCACATGTTCGGCTTGCCGCATGCAAAAGTCGAAGTGGTTGTCCCGTACGTTGGCGGCGCTTACGGCAGCAAATCCTATTTCAAGATTGAACCGTTGGTTGTCGCCATGGCGCGCAAGACGGCCGGTCGACCGGTGCGGCTTGCGCAAAGCGTGCCGGAAGCGATGCTGACGACGCGGCGCCACTCCGCCAAGGTGCGCATCAAGACCGGCTTCAAGCGCGACGGAACTCTGGTTGCGCGCGACGCCGAAGTGGTGATGGATACCGGCGCGTATGCCGATAACGGACCGCGCGTGGCCAAGCGCGCGATCAGCCGCATGATCGGTCCCTACAAATTGGGCGATTGCAAGGTCGAGGTCTCAGCAGTCTACACAAACACGGTCCCAGCGGGTTCGATGCGTTCGATTGGCGGGCCGCAGACGATCTGGGCATTGGAATCGCACATGGACAGCATCGCTCATCGATTGGGCTTGGACCCGCTGGAATTTCGCATGCGCAATTTACTCGACCGTGGCGAAGAATTAAAAAGCGGCGCCACGCCGATTGATGCCGATCTGCGGCAAGGAACCCAAGTCGCCGCTGATTATGTTTCTTGGAGCGAGCGACCCAGGCGGATGGGTAAAGGCCGGGGTGTTGCCGTTGGCGTTTCCGATTCCGAAGCGATGCCGGTTTCTGTTGCGCTGGTGCGACTCCTTGCCGACGGCAGCATTCTCTTGCTGGCTGGCACTACGGAAGTGGGTCAAGGCGCGCGCACGATCCTCAGCCAAATCGTCGCCCGCGAGCTGGATGTTCCGATCGAATCCGTGATCATGCGTGGCACCGATACTCTGGCGACCCCTTTCGATCGTTCGACCGGCGCCAGCCGCTCAACCACAGTGATGGGAAGCGCGGTTAAGCTCGCCGCGCGCGATTTGCGCACGCAGTTGATCGCCGCCGCCGCCGAAGCGCTCGACACCAACACTAGCTCGATTACGTTGGGCAAGGGCACCGCCAATTCCGGCGATCGTTCTCTGACTTATAGCGAAGTGGTCAGCAGGTATTTTGGCATGCCCGGCGGCGAACTCATCGGCCGTGGCACCATGCGCCCAGGTCAGGGTTTCGCTCCGAAGTTACCGCTATTCTGGGAAACCGGTATGGGCGCCGCGGAGATTTCCCTGGATACTGAAACTGGAGAGATCCAAGTCGATCGCTACATCACGGTTGCCGACGTTGGCAAGGCTATCAATCTCGTGCAAGCCGAAGGTCAGGATGAAGGCGCCGCGATTCAGGGTTTGGGGCACACTCTGTTTGAGTCACTGCAGTACGAGAACGGCCAGCCGCTGAACGCCAATCTGGTTGACTACCGTGTGCCGCGGTTCACCGATATGCCGGCGCATTTCGATTCGGCATTGATTGAAAATGAAGACGGCCCTGGTCCCGATGGCGCCAAGGGAATGGGTGAATCGGGCATCGTCTCGATTGCGCCGGCAATCGGCAACGCGATCTTCCAAGCGACCGGTGCGCGGATTCGCACTTTGCCTTTGACTCCGGAACGGGTCTGGCGCGCGCTCAATGAGAGCAAACGCGGCATGTGAAGCCAAAGGATACGCAACTCGATATGGAACAGAATCCGATGTTCGAGACGGTTAGCGCAATCATTGAACGAGCGCGCCCCGAACTGATCGATCTTTGTTTGCAGTTGGGCAATATCTCGAGTCCCCATGGCCAGGAGCGCGATGTCGGAGAGGCAGTGCTCGATTGGCTGAAGCAGTATCAAATCCACGGTCAACTGCAATTTATCACCCGACGAAGCGTTAATGCAGTAGCGACTATGTCGGGTAGTGGTCAAGGCCCCAGTCTTATTTTCAACGCGCACACGGATACCGGTCCGGAGCTGCCGGCTGACGCAAGCGAGGATGCCAGAAAACTTGAGACCGCGTGGGTTGAAGGCGAAATGCTTTTTGGCAAAGGAATGATCAATGACAAGGCGCAGCTATGCGCCTTCATGATCGCCATGAGCGCGCTCAGGCGCGCCGGAGTTCAACTCAAAGGAGATCTAACCTTGACGGCGGTGGCGTCCGAGACCGGCAACCCCTCCATTGATGAGTTTCAGGGCATCGATTTCCCCGGCGAGGGATTCGGCACTAAATGGCTCGTCGACCGCGGCACCGTTGCCGATTATGCACTGGTCGGCGAGACCTCAGGTTTCGGCATCGTTCAGGCCGAGTGTGGCGCGGCGTGGTTCAAGATTCGAGTCAAAGGCAGAGAGGTCTATACTCCGCGTTATGAGCGAGGCGCATCGATCCAGGAAAATCCCAACGCATTTGCCAAGGCTGCTCATGTGATTTACGCGTTCGAAGAATGGGCGGTCCAGTACGAAAACAGAGAAACCATCGAGTTTGCCGGCGGAACCATCATACCCAAAGCGCAAATCGTCGAGGTGCGGGGCGGCGCCGGAGTGGGACGGCCAAATGCCACCTGTGATATTTTTACTGACGTGAGAATTGCGCCTGGCAAGAATCCACTCACGGTTCAAAGGGAGCTTGCCGCTGCCATCGGCAAGGTGAATCTCGATTGTGATATTTCCTTGTTCCAGTATTCTCGCGGCCACATCGCCGAGAATGCCGAGCCTTTGATCGACGCGGTTAGATCGGCGCACCGCTATCTCTTCGGTGCCGAGCCGCCGCAACCGCCATCGGCGGAAACCAGCATGTGGCGCGACCTGAACGTTTTCAACGAAATCGGTATTCCGTCCATTTGCTATGGTCCGCCCCGGCAAAGAGAGCGCCTGAGCGGCCCCCAGAACCGGGCGATGAAGATCGATGACCTGGTACAAGCGACTAAGGTCTATGCATTGAGCGCAATGATTCTGTGCGGCGTGCAATCTTCTTGACCAGGTCAGGAGCGGATGATTCGACGGGGTGCTTCATTCTTGCACATGGCTAGTCGAATTTTAAGCATCCTTATGTAATGAAATTCTGCCTGCAATTAAATCCTCAGGTTTCGATCGACAAGCCGGCAGCGCAACTCATGCCGACATTGATCGAACAGGTTCGGGTCGCCGATGCGGTTGGCTTCGACGCTTTTTCCATGGGCGATCATTACAACATCCCCGGTTTGCAGCGACTTAATCAAGTTCCTGCCTTGGCGCGGCTCTGCGCCGAACCCCAACGTTGCGCGGTCGGCACCGCGGTCATGCTATTGGGCCTGCGGCATCCGGTCACCGTCGCCAGCGAGCTAGCCAGTCTCGACGTGCTCAACAATGGCAAATCTTTCTTCGCCTTCGGCCTGGGTTACCGTGATGATGAATTGAATGCTTTTAATCTCACCAAGGCGCAGCGCTTTCATCGCTTCGTCGAGGGAGTTGAGATCATCAAGCGACTCTGGACCGAGAATAATGTGAATTATGATGGCACGGCATTCAAGCTTAAAAACGTCAGCGTCGATCCCAAACCGCTGCAGAAACCGCGTCCGCCGATTTGGATCGCGGCCAATTCCGATGGCGCAGTCGCTCGCGCCGCGACCATAGGCGATGGCTGGATGATCGGGCCGCATTCCGCCATCGCTGAATTGGAACACCAGGTGGAGCTCTGCCGGCAGACGTGGAGCGCTGCCGGGAAGCCAGGGTTGCCTGACATACCGATCATTCGTGAAACTTTTGTCGCTAAGACCAGAAAAGAAGCAACGGAAAAGGCGCGTCCCTGTCTGGAACAGCTGTATCGGACGATCTACATGAAATGGAAACAGAACGAGTCCATGAGTGATCCCAGCGAATTGAGCTGGGCCTTCGATCGTCTAAGTAAGGATCGCTTCATTCTTGGTTCACCTGAGGAGTGCCTCGAGCAGATCAAAGATTATCAAAGCCGTTTGGGCGTCGAGTATATTTTGCCGCGTTTTGACTGGACGCCGGGCTTGCCACCTGAGGAAATTTTAAGTTCGATGCGACTGTTCGGCGAAGAGGTGATTCAAAAATTGTAAGCAACCGGTTCCAAGGAGGACACATATGAAAAGAAGCATAGTTGCATTTGCCGTGTTTGCGGCGCTGCTCTCGATTGTCGGTTTGCCGCAGCTCAGCTCGGCCAAAATCGTTGTCGGCCTATCGTCGGTCAACGTGGCATTCCTGCCGGTGTACGTGGCGCAGGAAAAAGGATTTTTCAAAGACGCCGGAGTAGAAGTCGTTTTCGTCATGTTCAATGCCGGTTCAACCAACCTTCAGGCGCTTGCCGGCGGCGACGTCCAGATCATGGGCAGCGCTTTCGTCGAAACCATCGGCGGCCGCGCCGCAGGCATGGATATCAAAAATTTTTGGGGAATTTGCAATCTGATGCCGTTCCAACTTTATTCGCAGCCCGATTTTAAATCGATGAAGGAGGCCAAGGGCAAGCGTTTCGCAATCAGTCGCTTCGGATCTTTGACCGACTACTTGACTCGGGCGACGTTGCAGCATTTCAAGCTCGATCCCAAAGACGTGACCGTCCTGCAGATCGGCAGCACGCCGGCGCGTTATGCGGCGTTGACGGCCAAAGCGGTGGATGCCTCGATTGTCTGGTTCCCGGTGACCGAAATTGCCAAATCACAAGGCTACACCAAATTGCTTGATCTCAAAGAAGTGTTTCCGGAATGGCCCTACGAGACTTTTGCCGCCAGGGAACCTTGGCTCAAAAAAGAAAAAGACCAAGTCACCAAGTTTCTCCAGGCATATCAGAAGGGTGTGAAATACACCCACGATAACAAAACCGATTCTGTAAAGATCATGCAGAAATACGTAAAGATGGATCCCGCCTATGCTCCGGCAGGGTATGACGAATACCGCGATTCGTTTCCGATCAATGGCCAGATCGCCGACAAGGTTATTCCCCAAGTCATCGAAGAGGAAGCCGCCACCGGCCGAATCAAGAGAAAGATTTCTCTCGATGAACTGATCGATCGTTCCTTCATCCAGGCCGTCGGAGGTAAGTAAAATACTCCAACTCATCGAAAGCGGGAGCGCCAGCAAAGTTAAGGGGAGGCATGCCTCCCCCTAACCTAAGCTTAGCTTCGACATCGCGGAACCCGGAGCACAGGGTATCGCTGCGGCCAATCGCAACCAACCTCCTCTTGCTCACTGATTGCGCCGGTCAAAGCAGGGACTCGGCTCAGAATTCAATATACCGATTTAGACCGAAACAGCTGAAACGCGATTACTCGATCGTGGGCTGCAGCGCGCCATTCAGGTATGGCCGCGACCGCGATTACTTGGCAATTCGAATCAAAACCATCTTGCAGGTGTCGTATGCTAAGGGGCTTTGTTTCACATTGAGCGTTCTGTTGCTCTGAGAGCAATTTGGTTCTGTAGATCCGTTCCAATTCCAGCCTAGTGTTTCGCTCCTGCGCAGCGTCGGATGTTAGCGCTGACCCCATAATCTGGGCGGCTCGATGGGGAAGTCGCCGCTTTTTAACTCCGATGTTTTCACAGTTCTGCCCAGCGAAATCTGCTAAGCTTCCGCCACGGCCATGTTGGATTCCCATCATCCAAACCCGCTTACAAGATTCATCCTGCTTTATGCCGCGATGTATGCGGCATTCGGAGTCGCTTCTCCATTTCTTCCTTCCTTTCTCAGCGCGCGAGGCTTACCGCCCGAGCAGCTTGGCCTCATGCTCGGGACCGGCACGGCCGTCCGTTTGCTCACGGCGCCGCTCGCAGGCCGGATCGGCGATCTAATCCAGGCTCTC
>Ga0307414_10001805_pt1 | contig 11073 bp, 13 predicted proteins | sample DK1Ometagenome_FD_203804 | JGI IMG/M metagenome (GOLD analysis project Ga0307414, IMG submission 203804) | Maize rhizosphere microbial communities from greenhouse at UC Davis, California, United States - DK15-O-3 | ecosystem: Host-associated > Plants > Roots > Rhizosphere > Soil | place: USA...
GGGTTTCACCGATGCGGGGTACTCAAAAACCGAGCGTAGCTCGCCCGCGATCCTGCTGCAACTGCAACGCTTCATTCTCGATACCGCCGCGCGCTATCTGCCCGAGTCCATAAGCCTGGAGGTAAAGATCACCGATATCGATCTAGCCGGTGATTTTGAGCTCTTTCGCGGCCCTCAGTTTGATCACGTGCGCATGACCAAGAGTATCTATCCGCCGCGCATCGCCCTCGAGTTCCGCGTTGTCGATGCCGGTGATCGGATTATCAAAGAAGGTCAGCGCCAGCTTACCGATCTTAATTATCAACTGCGCGTTGACTATCCGCGCGAGGACCCATTGCGCTACGAGAAGGAGATTTCGCGCGACTGGCTGCGCGGCGAGCTGGGTGTTCTGCACGCGGGCAAAGCCGGTTAGCTGCGAGGAGAGGCATGAAGCTGCTGCATAAAATACTCTTCTGGTCTCATCTAATCGCAGGCGTGATTGCCGGCACGGTGATTTTTCTCATGTCAGCCACAGGTGTGCTCCTCATGTACGAGCATCAAATTGTCGAGTATGCCGAACGCGACGGGCGCGAGATCACAGCTCCGGGCGGGACTGCGCGTCGCTTAGATTTGGATGATTTGGTCGCCCGAGTGCGCGCGCAGAATCGCGACGCCCGACCCACGGGGGTGGTACTGCGCAACGAACCGACCGCGTCTGTTGCCGTCAGCTTCGGCCGTGACGGTGCAACCTACGTGAACCCCTATACCGGTGCGGTATTGGGCAAGGGATCGAAGCTCCAAAGTTGGTTTAATGATGTTACCGACTGGCACCGCTGGCTCGGTAGAGAAGGTGAGGGGCGAGCGATGGCGCGCGGCATCACCGGCGCGTGCAATTTGGCGTTCTTCTGGCTGGCTGTCACTGGAGTTTATCTCTGGTGGCCGCGCACTTGGCACTGGCGAGGCTTGAAAACCAGTCTCCTTTTCAATCCTCGCCTGAGCGGTAAAGCGCGCGATTGGAACTGGCACAACGTGATCGGCTTCTGGTCTTCCAGCGTGCTCGTGGTGCTCACGGTGTCCGCCGCAGTTATGTCTTACCCTTGGGCTAACGATCTCCTCTACACCTTGACCGGGAGCGAACCGCCACCAAGGTCCCAGGGCTCGGTTCCGGCTAGCCAAGCAACTCGGCGCACTCTTCGTGAAGAGCCGCAGACGCGTAGGCCGGGCGCGAGCTTCGATGTTATGCTCGCGCGCGCCCAGCAGCAAATGCCCGAGTGGGCGACAATCATGATCCGGCTGCCGGCGCGGGACGACGGTGCCGTCACCGTGTCACTTCAGGAGGCCCAACCACCGCATCCTTTCGCCCGTTCGCAGCTAACGCTCGACCGCGCAACTGGTGAAGTGGTCAAGTGGGAGCCTTATTCCAATAGCAGTCCAGGACGGAAACTTAGGAGTTACCTCCGCGGTCTCCACACCGGCGAAGCGCTAGGCTCTATCGGCCAAACGATTGCCGGTCTGGCATCGCTCGGCGGTTGTTTTCTCGTCTGGACCGGCTTCGCCATGGCGTGGCGACGCTTCTGTTATCGCAAACGCAATGCTGAAGATGCAACCACGAGCCTATGTAGCAGTGCCGATAGAGATCCTTCCCACAGCGCGAGTAAGTGTGCCGCAGAGTGATGAGACATCAAAAAACCCTAGCGAGGATCGAGATGGAACAGACAAACTTTAGTGAAACCAACGGCCACGCTTACGATGGTTACGAAGCCGGTGCTGAATGGATGACGCGGTGCAACGCTGACTCCGTTCTGATTCTTTACGGCACGGTCACGGGCAACGCCGAGTCGTTGGCTCATAGGCTGGCGGCATCGTTGCGACGCGAGGGATTTACATCGCAAGTAAGAGATATGGCGCAGTGTCATCCACACGTGTTGACTGAGTCCAATTGTATCCTGATGGTGGTCAGCACTTACGGCGACGGTGAACCCCCCAACGGCGCGATACCGTTTTGGCAAGCGGTGGTGCACGGTAACGGCCTCGACTTACGACGCCTTCGCTACTCCGTGCTCGCACTCGGTAATACGACCTTTGATCACTTCTGCAAGTGCGGCCGGGAGTTCGATGCCGCGCTGGAACGGCACGGCGCTATGCGCATCCATCCACGTGTCGATTGCGACGTCGAATACGATACACCGGCCAAACATTGGCTCCAAGGAGTATTGGCGCAACTCACAGACAACGAACGCACGACCCTATCGGCATAGAGTCAGCAAATGCTCAAGGCAGATGGAGCTTCACGATGTTTGCTGCCCCGTCGTGATTTCTTCAGTTCGCCGAGATAATGTATGCTCGGACCGCTGGCGACGGCCGGTGCGTGCTTTGAGCCGCTCCGGTCAGCGAAATGGACGAAAGCAGCCGGCAACGCACGAGAATTCAACCGTACCGCCACACATGCCGGCATTATTGTGCCCGATACGGTATTCGATGACGAGAGAAGTTAGGACTCCATGGTGAGTGAACAATCAATTCCAACGTAAAGATTTAGCAGTGCGCGGGGATCTGCTCTCAGGACGATAACTAAGCGATCACTTCAAGAGCTCGTTCTCCGCGGATTTCAGGAAATTTCGCGACAGCGGATTAACTCTTCTTAAAATCTGCTGCGCCAGGTAGTTCTCGTAGCCGACTTCCTTGATCTGGTGAAACTGAGTTTCGATCCAATCGATATGGTGCTCTTCGTCGATGACAATATGTTCGAGTAGCTCTCGGCTTGCGTCGTCTCGAGCGTCCAGGCAGGTTCTTATACCGGGCCTGAGAACAGTCAGCGCCGCCTGCTCCAACCCGAGATCGTTTTCTAATTGCCGCTTAACGTTAGATCCAATCTGGATCTTGTCGTAAGCTTGAACGTTCGGGACGCCTTCGAGGAAAAGAATCCTTTCAACGATTTGATCCGCATGTTTCATTTCGTCGATTGACTCATTCCAAGCATGTTCGGCGAGCACGGCATAGCCCCAGTTCTTGCACATTTTCGCGTGAATGAAGTATTGGTTGATGCCGGTGAGTTCCTTGCGCAGAACCTCATTCAACACCTTCACCACGTCGACATTCCCTTTCATGCCTCGCCCTCCTAGCTTGTGTTATCTGGATCTAATACACAGCGATGATCGAAGAACAAGACAAATAATGCCGCAGTTATGCTAAATGCTGAACAGCTCCCGAGCGTTCCCTGAGGTGATTTGTGCCACCTCTTCCAGGGAAACGCTTTTTATTATAGCCACAGCCTCCGCGACCAGGCGAACGTATGCCGGCTCGTTGCGCTTGCCGCGATGAGGCACCGGAGTGAGATAAGGCGAATCGGTTTCGATAAGTATCTTTTTTAAGGGCACTTGCCGCACCACATCGCGCAGAGGCTCGGCATTTTTAAATGTTATAATCCCGGTAAAGGAAAGATAAAATCCCAGATCCAAGTAGGCGCAGGCAGCCTCGTAGTTCCCGGTGAAGCAATGAATAACGCCGCGCAGATCGCCAGTTCCTTCCGAACGGAGAAGTTGCGCAGCATCCTGCGCAGCATCGCGTTCGTGGACGATCAGCGGCAATCCGGCCTGCCGAGCCAGGTTGATAAAATCCATGAATACTCGCCGCTGGACGTCATGCGGCGAATGACTGTAGTAGTAGTCCAGACCCGTTTCCCCCACCGCGATCACTTTCGGATGGATAGTCAGCTCTCGCAAGCTTTTCAATTCTTCTGGCCCGACATCCTTTGCGTCGTGGGGATGCATGCCGACCGTTGCGTAAACGTCGTCATACAAACTAGCTAACGCCACGGCGTCATGATTGCTCGACATCTCGCCGGCACCACCCACCGCGATAATTTTATCGATTCCAGCCTCACGCGCGCGCGCGATCACCGTTTCAACCTCGCCGGCGTATTCCTTACCCTGGATATGAGCGTGGCTGTCGATCAACATACTTACGGGAGTAACTGGTTCTTGGGATCGGTCTCAGTGTGTTACAAAACTTTAGGTGAATCAGTGCCCAGCTTTAGCTCAGCAGTCTCCGGTTCGATTATGCGCGAGAATAGAACTATCGGCGGATTGACCTTGTGACCGGCGGCCAAGCCTTGGCCCCAAGGCATATTCAATCGATCCTCACCAATCGCCAGCAGTTCGCGTAACTTGAGCCCGGTCTCCGGCATGAACGGCGCGAGCACACGGGCGATTGTGCGCACGGCTTCGAGCAAATGGTGCAGCACTTCACCAACGCGGGCTCTCTTTTCGGCGTCCTTAATCATGGTGAACGGAGCGGTCTGTACGACATAGCGATTAGCGGTATCGAGGGCGGACCAGACCGCTTCAAGAGCCCGATGGAACTGCAGCTCTCTCATGTAGCCGTTCAGTTCATTCTCCGCATAGACGAATCTGTCACGGAGCTCGATATCTTCCGGCGCCCAGTCGGCGCTCAGCGGTTGAATTACGCCGCCAAAGTATTTTGCCTGCATCGCAAGAACACGACTGACTAAGTTGCCCAGGTTATTGGCGAGATCAGCATTGTAACGTCCAACTAAGCTCTCTCGTCGAAAATCGGCATCCTGTCCGAAAACGCTCTCACGAAGAACGAAATAACGGAAAGCGTCCATGCCAATTGCTTGCTTCATTTCCAATGGCGAAATCGTGTTGCCGAGACTCTTGGACATCTTCTTACCTTCAACGGTCCAATAGCCGTGAACATTGAGGTGCTTGTAAAGCGGAAGCCCCGCCGCCAACAGCATCGTGGGCCAGAACACGCCATGGGGTTTAACGATATCCTTGCCAATGAAGTGTTGTGCTTCGGGCCAGAATTTTTGAAAGTCGCCTTCGCCTTCACGCTTCAAAGCGCTGACATAGTTAATCAGCGCATCAAACCAGACGTAGGTCACGTATCGTTTGTCGAATGGAAGCTCAATTCCCCAGATGAGCCGGGTCTTGGGACGGGAAATGCAGAGGTCTCCGATCGGCTCTCGTAGCATTGCAAGCACTTCGTTCTTATATCCCTCTGGCCTGATGAACTGAGGATGGCTTTCAATGTGACGCAACAGGCGATCTTGGTACTTGCTCATTCGGAAGAAATAGTTCTCTTCCTCGATCAGTTTGGGCTCGGTCAAGTGGTCTGGGCACTTACCGTTAACTAACTCTTTATCCGTATAAAAACGTTCGCAGCCAAAGCAGTAAAGACCGCTATAACGATCAAAATAAATATCTCCGGATTGATATACGGTGCCGAGCACTTCCTGCACGTAACGGGTGTGATAGTCATCCGTGGTGCGGATAAAATGATCGTAAGCAAAACCGCATTCGTCCCATACGGCGCGAAATGTCGCGCTGATTCGATTGGTAAACTCCTTCGGCTCCAAGCCCGCATTGGCCGCCGCCTGGGCGATTTTGTCGCCATGCTCATCGGTGCCGGTGAGATAAAAAGTTTCGTAATCCTTGGCGCGGTAGTACCGCGCCAAGGTATCCGTGAGGATCATGGTATAGGCGCTGCCCAAATGAGGCTCCGCGTTGACGTAATAGAGCGGGGTCGTGATGTAGATTCTGTCCATCACGGTCTTTCAACAGCTCGCAGCAACAGATCTTCTAGCACCATCCGGCGGTTAAGGTTTCTTTGAATCAGCTGGGATGCCTCGCCCGCCTTCGATAACATCGAGAATAGATCATCCTCCTCGATTACAGCGGACTGTTCTTCGATCTGCGGCAGCATATCGATATTAACGACTTGATTCGGCGCATGAGCGATTCGGAAGGTTAGCAAATCGCGGTACCAGAGTCCCGCCCATTCCAGAAAACTCAGTGTCTCCTCACGATTTCGGGCAAGCGCTTCGGCTGCGTTTAAGGCTCCGCGGTAATCGCCGGCTCTCAAGGAAACCAGCGTCTCCATCCACTCGAGCCTGTTTTCGATCATCTTTTCGTTATCGATCTTGCTTACCGCCCCGAGGCTTCCCATCGCTAAAGCCGCTAAAAAGTCTGCCTGCTCTCTGGTCTTCCCTTTGCGGGAGATTAAAAATCTGACTATCAGCTCTCGTGGCAATGGGGCGAAAGAAAGAGCGAAGGCGCGCGAGCGCACGGTCGGGAGGAGACCCCCAGCATTCGACGCGATCAGGATTAAAACGCAGCCCTGCGGCGGCTCTTCCAATGTCTTGAGCAATGCATTTTGCGCCGGCCAGTTCATCAAAGTCGCGGGATCGATAATCGCCACTTTCTGGCGCCCAGAGAAGGATCGAAGACTCAACGCTTTCTCTAATTCGCGAACCTGCTGGATGCTGATATCTTTCTTGTTGGGTAATGGTTCCAAAATTCGGAAATCGGCATGATTGCCTGTTTGAATGGCACGACAAGACCCGCAGGCGCCGCAGAAGTCGCTCTCCAACTCCGCGCAATGGATCGTTTGGGCCAAGGCCAGGGCAACAGTTCTCTTGCCGATGCCATCAGGCCCGATAAACAGATAGGCTTGATGCAATCTGCCGTTCAAGAGTGACTGGCGCAACGTCTCTATTTGCTTTTCATGACCAATGATTTCGAAAAGGCCCATGGTTCGTTCTACTAGTTTTTAGCTCGGCAAATCTAGTCTTCGGTCAACAATCTCTTTGATTGCCGCGAATACTTCTTGTTCGGATTGCGAAGCATCAATGATATAAAATCGCTCCGGTTCCGCTCGCGCCAAATCGAGAAATCCCTGACGCACTTTTTCGTGAAATTCCAATTTCTCGTTTTCAAAGCGATCGTTAGTCTTAGCTTTCAAAGGATCCGACCGACGCTGGACCGTACGGGACAACCCTAACGGTACCGGACAGTCGAGCAAAAAGGTGATATCGGGTGTCAGACCTTCGCTGGCGATTCGATTCAGGCTGAGCAGCAACTGAAGATCAAAGCCGCGTCCGTAGCCCTGGTACGCCACGGTCGAGTCTGTGTATCGATCGGACAAAACAATCGTACCCTGCGCGATCCCGGGCGCGATCACTTCATGAACATGTTGGGCGCGGTCGGCCAAATACAAGAAGAGTTCAGTCGACGCGCTGATCGGCCGTTTTCCGGTTTCTAAAAGAATCTGGCGCAGCAGTCGACCCAGCGAAGTGCCGCCCGGTTCTCGGGTCGTGAGGCAGGTTTTATCCCGCGTCATCAGGTGCTTCTCCAGCAATCTAATCTGGGTAGATTTTCCGCTGCCGTCACCGCCTTCAAAAGTAATGAAACCAACCATGGAATTGATCAACAGAGACTATTTGCCGGGCGTGTACCTTTGTACCACGCCAATACGGCGGTAGAAATGGCTGAGGGGAGATGGAGCCGGTGCTAGTTCTTGCTTTCGCCTAGGAGCAGATTGATCCCATTGACTAGCTGCGTGCTGGTGAAAGGCTTTGTGATATAGTAATCAGCGCCTAATTTATATCCGCCTAGAACATCTTCATATTGAACCTTGGCGGTTAGCAGAATTACAGGAATAGAAGCCGTCTCCGTGACCGCCTTTAGACGACTCAGAACTTCCAATCCATCCATTTCAGGCATCATGATGTCAAGAATGATTAGGTCCGGCTTTCGATCCGTCAAAAGATTCAATAATTCTTGACCGCTCGAAGCACTCAGCACGTAGTAGCCCTTCCCCTCCAAAATGGTTTTGACAATCGTAATAATATCCGGATTATCGTCAACCACCATTATGGTCCGCTGTGTGTCCATGCGTTCTACTCCCTGAAGTTGCAAGGCTTGACGCTTAAGATTGGGTAATTTACCACCTTATCCTAACATTGTAAATTATTGTTTTGGCTATGTAATGCGCCCGTTTCCGTGGATTCACGGGCAAACGGCGGGAGAATCGGCCGGGATTTCTTCTCGGGATTTCTTCTAAGGAGTTATCGATCTCCAATAACTCTGAACGACTTCCGAGGGCAATGATGCGTGAGCAGTGGTCAAAGCGCTGGTGGGGACGACGATCTCGGCAGTATGTAAAGCGGAACGGCTGAAAAGTATTTTGATAGCACCGTGAAGCTCGAAGGTCGGGGGATTACTCTCGGAATAAGTACTGGTCTCATTGATGATGATCCCGCCGATGATCTCTTTGCTGCCAGACTCTAACACTTTGAAACTTACCATGCTTCCCGAAATGATAATCAGCCCCTCCCACCGGAACCGGCCCTCCAATACTAGATCAGCGTTTCTAGCGACCAAGATGCCGGCACCTGACGAGTTGCTGAGGTTAGCAACCGAACCGGCGGAACCGGGCGCGCCATCAAGGCAGCGCAGCTGAGGGACGGATCGGTTGCCCCACTGTTGATCGGCCAATGATACTGAAGTATCGGCCGGAATAGCCGTGAGTTGGGCATTTTCTGCCGAACACAGCTCATCAGCTAATCGCGCAATTGCTGGGGACGGCAGCTTTTGGCTTTCAGCTATTCGTGCACCCTGGCGATCAGTACCGGAAACTTTACTGAGTTGGTCCGGTTCCAGCGACGTTTCAATTGCTTCCTTAGTAGCAGGATCTGAGACACTGAATCCGGCGTAGGACCGTAGGTTCGCCATGGGCTTGCTTGTTGCCGGATCATGATCGATACCCGAGATCGAGAAATCAGTGCCGACGAAGATCGGATGGCTTGCATTTCCCCGCAATCCGACCGCGGCGTCGGCCAGTAAAAACCGCTTGATCAGCTCGGCTTGAACGATCTGGGAAGATGAAGCAAACCTCCCAATTGACCGTACCACCATCCTGGACACTAAAGGCGAGACCGCAAGCGTAGAAATTGTCGAGACAGAAAACGTTCCCGAAGAAATTGTCGACGAAGAATTGAATGGCGGCACCGGATGAGCCGTTGCTGTTGCGAGCTCATTTTTACTCCATTCGATCCCCGCTTCCGATATATAGAAGGCGACGTTTTCCGCTCGCAAATTTGCTGAAATTTGAAAGTTGCTTTGCGTCGAAACGATCGCCTGAACCCCCACAGCCATGATCAGCGCCAGCAACATCAAGCAAGAGTAAAGAACAATGCCACGCTGGTCCGCTACTAGAGCTCTGCTGTAGGTACCCGAAATTTTCATTAGTTCCGCAGTTCAACGCTGCTGGAAAGCGCCGACGTGAGACTTGCGCCCGTTTTGAAGTCCGTTTCCTTTACGCCGACGGAAAACGAAATCACAATTCGTTTGATGGCTGCCAGCGGCGGCGTTTCGCTAAGCTGTAAACCGTTCTCATCGTAATATCTAAACAGCTTGCCTGAGTTTGGCGCCGTCACATAAGCGACGAGGCAGTCACCATTGCGTCGGATGACCGTTGCTCCAGGGCAGTTCGTAGTGGCGGCGCCAAGCTCGTAGCGAATATTTTCGCGCGGCTCAAGGTCGGCGCAATTACCATTCCCATTAAGATCCATTTGAATCTGGATTACCCGCTCGCTCGCGCGATAAATGCGATTACACGCGGAGTCCTCATCCCCGTCCGGATCGTCCCCTAGGCCAGTTTCTGACGGCGCGCTTCCGGTGCCCCATGAACCTGCCAATTTCAAGTCTCGGCTGATGATATCCATTGCACCTCTGGCATCCTCCAATGTTGCCATCCGGGTTTCTTGTGCGAGAAGGTGGAACAGTTCGGTGCGATAGAATCCAAATAAGGCTGTAATGATTATCGTACCCAGGACTAGGGCAGCTAGTTGCTCGATCAAAGTGGCACCGCACTCGTTCCGAAGTAATCCCATTCCAACCTCAACCCGAATAAACCAACGTGGTGAGAATCACTTCGCGGCTTTCACGATTGGCCCAAGAAACCGTTACGGTAATCTCCTTCAACTCCGCCCCCAACGTTGAATCCGCAATCACCCAACATCTGTTAAACTGACCGCCCGGCTCACCGGTTGCAGCGATACCATGGTCCCCCGATGTCGGGCAATTGTTTACGTCTGGCCAATTTTTCTGAGCTTTAATCTGCTCCAGCTTGTCTTGCGCCAGGTTAACCGCCACCGTGTAATCGCGGCTGGCGGAATTCCAGCGAATCAGATTACCGGTACCGACCGAATAGCCGAGGATGCCGATGATGATCACGTTCATCGCCAGCAATACTTCGTTGAACGTGAATCCGTCCTCGTACCGTGTTCGTGCAGGGAGCCGCAGCAACATTCTCAGCAATCCTCGCCGCAACCAGCAGGATTGCAGACCCGAATCCTGCCGGTGGAGCTGACCACAACTTGTTTGCATGCGCCCCCTCTACTTTGAAGTCGGACGCGATTGCTTCCTGCGGTTCCTCTCGGCGAAAATGAAACGGTACCGGCTTGAGTGATTACGATGCCTTCGGGTAACGGCTTGCTGACGAAAACGGCGCCGTCTCTTCGGATGGTGTAGCTGCCGCTTCCTGCGCCATATGTGAATTGAAAGCCAAGGTTCTCGGCTGCCGCACGCATTTTAATGTTTTGTAAGTCCGTCTGAACGCGGCGCGCAGAGCCGTTCAGTTGATAGGACAGAAGTAACTTGTTCGATGCCGGAATCCCGATCGCGAGCAAGATGCCTATTAGGCTTAGCACCACAATCAGTTCGATTAGAGAGAATCCGACCCTGTTTTGGCAATCCATGGCTCCTCCGGAAGTTCGCGGACCATATAGGTGCGCGTGAGGGGCTGTCAAGGGCCGCTAGTCAGGTCGCGATCGAAGGTAAATGGCGGTGGCGATTTATGGATTCTGGCAGGAAGGCGGCAATCACAATGCAGCAGGCTAACTCTTGCGTCGGGAGACGAGAAGTCAGGCTCAGCGCGGCAGGACGTAGAAATCGATGATCTCTCTACCGAAAAATAAGTACACAAGCGCGCCCAAACAGAGGAAGGGAGCAAATGGAAGAGCGTATCTGCGATCTACTCCTTTGGCCAACATGATACTTAGACCGATGACAGAACCGCCTAACGATGAAAAGAATAACGTCAACGGAATCGAAGGCCAGCCTAGAAAAGCGCCGATCATGGCCAGGAGCTTGATATCACCCCCACCCATTCCCTCCACGCCGGTAAACTTCTCATAAATCCAAGCCACAGCCAAAAGAAATCCGCCGCCCGCCAGCACACCAATGAATGCGCTCAGAGGAGTAGGCACAACATGTTGCGAATCCCCCA
>Ga0307414_10001808_pt1 | contig 11064 bp, 7 predicted proteins | sample DK1Ometagenome_FD_203804 | JGI IMG/M metagenome (GOLD analysis project Ga0307414, IMG submission 203804) | Maize rhizosphere microbial communities from greenhouse at UC Davis, California, United States - DK15-O-3 | ecosystem: Host-associated > Plants > Roots > Rhizosphere > Soil | place: USA...
ACTACAAAAACTTTTATATCTGCCTGATTTTCATGTTCTACTGAGTGTACTTTTTGAGCTTTAACGGAAATGCTAAAAAAGAGGATAATCATAAAACAAAGTTGGTGAATGTGAATCTTTAAAATTTTGAATGTATTATTGCTCATAATATTTTTTTTAAATCTCTGTAAAACAAAAATATTGTTTATAAATAATATATGGTTTTCTGGTAATGATTAAGTTATCTTAAATATTAATGTCATCTATTGGACTTAAAAAATTATACCTATATATAATCAATCTGTTTACAGATAAATCTGCAATTTTTATAAACATAATATCAAAATACCTCAAAAATAAATTATCAAGGTTGATATTTAAAAAAAACTTCTACTTTTGTTGCAGAAAAAAAGAGCAATGGCAAAGAATTTAGTAATAGTGGAGTCACCTGCAAAGGCGAAAACAATCGAGAAATTTCTCGGGAGTGATTTTCAGGTGGAGTCAAGTTATGGTCACATAGCCGACTTACCATCAAAGGAAATAGGAGTAGATGTAGAAAATGGATTTAAACCTAAATATGAAGTTTCTCCTGATAAAAAAGCCCTTGTAAGTAAACTAAAAACACTATCTAAAAATGCCGAAATGGTTTGGCTGGCAAGTGATGAGGACCGCGAAGGAGAAGCTATTTCATGGCACTTGGCGGAAGAATTAAAACTTGATACTAAAAAAACCAAAAGAATTGTTTTTCATGAGATTACCAAAACTGCGATTCTTAAAGCAATCGATAATCCAAGAGAAATTGATTATAATTTAGTAAATGCACAACAGGCACGTCGTGTTCTGGATCGTTTAGTAGGTTACGAATTGTCTCCGGTTTTATGGAGAAAAATTAAAGGCGGACTTTCTGCCGGACGTGTACAATCTGTTTCTGTTCGTTTGATTGTAGAAAGAGAACGCGAAATCCAGAATTTTAATGCAGTTGCAAGTTACTCTGTAGTAGCAGAATTTGTGAACGAAGCTGGAAAAGGTTTCAAAGCTAAATTGCCAAGAAACTTCAATACTAAAAAAGAAGCCGAAGATTTCTTAAAACAAAACATCGGATCTAAATATATGGTAGCAGATTTAGAAACTAAACCTACCAAAAAATCTCCAACAGCACCTTTTACAACTTCTACGCTTCAACAGGAAGCAGCCAGAAAATTGTATTTGCCAGTAGGAATCACCATGCAGTTAGCACAACGTTTATACGAGGCCGGACTTATTACCTATATGAGAACGGACAGTGTGAACCTTTCTAAAGATGCAATGGATGCCGCTGAAGCTGAAATCATTAAATCATACGGAAAAGAATTTTCGAAACCGAGAACTTTCGCTAACAAAAGCAAAGGAGCACAAGAAGCCCACGAAGCAATTCGCCCGACTGATATGTCGCGCCACACGGTAAATATTGATCGTGATCAGGCTCGTTTGTATGATTTGATCTGGAAAAGAACTTTGGCCTCTCAAATGAGCGATGCGCAATTAGAAAGAACAAACGTAAAAATTGAAGCGAATAACCACAGTGAGATTTTTACAGCTTCCGGAGAGGTATTACTTTTTGAAGGTTTTCTAAAAGTATACTTAGAAGGACACGATGATGATGAGGAAGAGCAAGAAGGAATGCTGCCAGCCTTAAAAGTGAATGAAAAATTAGCTAATAATTACATCACGGCAACTGAAAGATATTCGAGACCACCCGCACGTTATACAGAAGCATCTTTAGTGAAAAAATTAGAAGAATTGGGAATTGGTCGTCCGTCTACGTACGCACCAACTATTTCGACTATCATCAACAGAAATTATGTTGAAAAAGGAACTTTGGAAGGTCAGGAGCGTAATTATACACAACTTACTTTGCAGGTTGATAAAGTAGCAGAGAAGTTGCTGAAAGAAAACACAGGTTCTGATAAAGGAAAATTAGTTCCAACTGATATTGGGACAATCGTTACTGATTTCCTTGTCAAAAATTTTGGAAATATCCTTGATTATAATTTCACAGCAAAAGTAGAACAGGACTTTGATGAAATTGCCGAAGGAAATATCGACTGGGCAACCATGATGCAGGAATTCTATGATAAATTTCACCCGAATGTTAAAGATGTTGAAGCAAATGCCGAAAGAGAAAGTGGTGAAAGAATCCTGGGTAAAGATGCAGACGGAAGACAGGTATCTGTTCGTTTAGGAAAATTTGGGCCAATGGCTCAAATTGGAGAAGCAGATGATGAAGATAAAAAGTTTGCCAGCTTAATGGCAGATCAAAATATTGGAAACATTACTTTAGAAGAAGCTTTGAATCTTTTTCTATTGCCTAAAAATTTAGGTGAATATAAAGGAGAAGAAGTAGAGGTAAGTAATGGACGTTACGGACCTTATGTACGTCATGGAAGTGTTTTTATTTCGCTGCCGAGAGGTGAGGATCCGCTAGCAGTTACAAAAGAAAGAGCTCAGGAATTAATTGACGAAAAGGCACTTGCTGATGCACCAATTGCAGTTTATAAAGGAGAAGCAGTTCAGAAAGGTGTGGGGCGTTTTGGTCCCTTCATCAAATGGAATGGGCTTTTTGTAAATGTAAGCAAAAAATACAATTTTGATAATTTATCCCAGGCTGATGTTGAGGAATTGATTGAAGATAAATTGCAAAAGAACATTGATAAAGTGCTTCACAATTGGGAAGAAGAAGGAATCTTGGTTGAAAAAGCACGTTGGGGACGTTCCGTAATTACAAAAGGGAAAATCAAAATTGAATTAAGTAAAGATGTTGATGCAACGAAATTGACATTGACTCAGGTTCAGGAAATGATTGCGGCAAAAACGCCAGCCAAAAAGACGACTGCAAAAAAAGCAACAACAGCAAAGAAAGCTCCGGCTAAAAAAACAGCTGTTAAAAAGAAATAAAAAATGGAGTTTGATTTTCTGGAACCAGTTAACGAAGGAGTTTTAAAATTCATTAGTTCGTTGTCTTCTCAAGAACTGGGTAGTAAAATTGTTTTCCATACTCAGGATCAGTTTCCTGATATTAGTAAAATTGATATTGCTATTGTTAGTGTTTTAGAAGATCGTAGAAATATTGATATTGTTAATGAGGTTAACCTGACAGCAGTGCGAAAAAAACTTTATAGTATGTTTCCAGGCAACTGGGACGCATCTATTGCTGACCTCGGGGATATTTTGGCAGGCGAAACGGTAGAGGATACTTATTTTGCACTTAAAAAAGTATCTTCATTATTAATAAAAAATAAAGTGATTCCGATAGTTCTGGGAGGTTCACAAGATCTAACCTATGCTTTGTATCGTGCTTATGATGATTTGGAGCAAATGGTTAATATGGTTTCTGTTGACAACAAATTTGATTTTGGCAAAGAAAGCGAAACAGTTTCATCGAATTCTTATCTGACAAAGATCATAATTGATGAGCCGAATAATCTTTTTAATTTTTGCAATATTGGTTATCAGACTTATTATAATTCGCAGGAAGAAATTGACCTGATTGAGAAATTGTTTTTTGATGCCTATCGTTTAGGAGAGATTTCCAATAATATAGCTTTGGCAGAACCAGTTTTTAGAGATGCTGATTTGGTTAGTGTTGATTTAAATTCAGTAAAATCTTCTGATTCCGGTAATAATATTTCTTTTGAGCCTAATGGTTTTAATGGGAAAGAAATTTGTTCTTTAGCCCGCTATGCTGGAATTAGCGATAAAGTTTCCTCATTTGGAGTGTTTAACCATAATAGCACCATACCTGAATCGGCTATGATTGCTCAAATAATTTGGTATTTTGTAGAAGGTTATCATTATCGTTCTAAAGAATATCCATTTGGAAGCAGAACAAATTATTTAAAATATATAGTTCCGTTAGAAAATGAAGAATTGATTTTTTACAAAAGTGATAAGACAGAGCGTTGGTGGATTGAAATTCCTTTTTTATCTAATGGAAACAATAAATTAAAAAGGAATACGTTGTTACCTTGTTCTTATGAAGAATATTTGTGTGCCTGCAATCAGGAATTACCAGAAAGATGGTGGAAAGCGCAAAGGAAAAATGCTTTATAACTTCTAAATATTGTTAAAAAACTCAATTTTAGAATTCTCAAACATTTAATTTAATTTTCTTTAGTAAGAATTAAGGTGAAAATCATAAAATTTAACGTTTTTTACCGATTTTTTTTAACATTTTACTATTGAAATATTTTTTTTTTATTTTTTTTAACATTAATTTTGAACCCTGAAATAAATATAGATATAGTATTGTTTTTTAGAAAAATAATAAATACGTTTACGACTTAAAATAATGAATAGAAATCCCAAATTTATATGAAGAAGTTTATTGCATTTGCGACAATGTTAACACTAGTAATTGGCTGTGGTAAATCCGGTGATAAAGGCGAATTAGTTGGTGTGCAAGGAGGAAAGTGGCATCCTGAAAAGCCTTATGGAATGACTTTGGTTCCAGGTGGATCTTTTATTATGGGTAAATCCGATGGTGATTTAGCTGCAGTAGAAGATGCTCCGACTAAAACAGTAACAGTTCGTTCTTTTTATATGGATGAAACAGAAATTACTAATGCTGAATATCGTCAGTTTGTAGAATGGGTAAAAGATTCTACAATGAGAGTTCGTTTAGCTATTTTAGCTGATGAAACTGGCCAAAAATCAGCCGGTACTGGTAAAGGTAAAAATGCCGGTAGTATTGCGGATTACGCATTTAATGATTCAGAACCTGAAAAAATGACGGCTTATGATAAATACATGTATGATAATTATTACAGTGTAGGTACAAAAGATGATCCTTATGCCGGAAGAAAATTAAACAAAAAAGTTAAGTTAATAAAAGATACAAAGGCTTATCCTGATGAATATTATGCTGAAGTGATGGATTCGATGTATTTGCCAATTGAAGAATCATATAATGGTTTAAGAACAATTGACGTGAATAAATTGAAATTCCGTTATTCATGGATGGACATTCAGGCTGCAGCAAAAGCTAAAGTTGGTAAGAGAAAAGATTTTGTGAAAACAGAAGAGGTGCCTATTTATCCTGATACTGCTGTTTGGATTAAAGATTTTGCTTATTCTTATAATGAGCCAATGCATAATGATTATTTTTGGCATAAAGCATACGGGGATTATCCTGTAGTTGGTGTAACCTGGAAACAAGCTAAAGCTTTCTGTGCATGGAGAACTTTAAATAAAAACAGTTATATTAAATCGAAGAAAAAAGGTCGTGACTTAATTAATTCTTTCAGATTGCCAACAGAGGCAGAATGGGAATATGCTGCAAGAGGAGGTCTTGAATCTGCAACTTATCCTTGGGGAGGTCCTTATACTAAGAGCGACAGAGGTTGTTTTATGGCTAACTTCAAGCCAAGCAGAGGAGACTATGCTGCTGATGAAGCCCTGTATACTGTTGAAGCAAAATCATATGAAATGAATGGTTATGGTTTATATAACATGGCAGGAAATGTTTCAGAGTGGACAGATTCAGCTTACAATCCAAATGCATATGAGTATGTTTCTACAATGAATCCAAATGTTATTGATGGAAATAACCAAAGAAAAGTTGTTCGTGGTGGTTCCTGGAAAGATGTTGCTTACTTTTTGCAAGTAGGAACACGTGACCATGAATATGCAGACTCTGCAAGAAGCTATATTGGCTTCAGAACTGTACAGGACTATATGGGAACTCAATCAACCGGAAGTAAAAAGTAAATTAAATTCAATTCAAATAACCTAAATCTATTTTAAAACCTAAAAAAAAATTATTATTATGGCATTATTAAGTAAAAAAGCAATGAATTTCGCTTATGGTATGGGGGCGGCAGTAGTAATCGTTGGAGCTTTGTTCAAGATTACTCACTTTGAAATTGGGCCTTTAACAGGAACAGTTATGTTGTCAGTTGGTTTGATAACTGAGGCATTAATCTTTGCTCTTTCTGCTTTTGAACCAGTTGAAGATGAATTGGATTGGACGCTTGTGTATCCTGAATTAGCGAATGGGCAGCCAACTAAAAAAGCGGTTAAGGTTGAAACGCCATCTGATGCTCAGGGATTATTGTCTCAAAAATTGGATGTAATGCTAAAAGAGGCTAAAATTGACGGTGAATTAATGTCAAGCTTAGGTAATAGTATCAAAAATTTCGAATCAGCTGCTAAAGGAATTGCACCTACTGTTGATTCAATTGCTTCTACTAAAAAGTACAGCGAAGAGTTATCTATGGCTGCTGCTCAAATGGAATCATTAAACAGTTTATATAAAGTACAATTAGAGAGTGCTTCAAGAAATGCTGAGGCCAACAAAGAAATAGCTGAAAATGCTGGAAAATTAAAAGAGCAAATGCAATCTATGACTGCAAATATAGCTTCTTTAAATAGTGTTTACGGTGGTATGCTTTCTGCAATGAGTAACAAAGGATAATTAGTTTTTAACTATATATTAAAATTATTAATAAAAACTAATTAGAAAAAAATGGCAGGAGGAAAATTAACCCCTAGACAGAAGATGATTAACCTGATGTATCTGGTTTTCATCGCAATGTTAGCAATGAACGTATCAAAAGAAGTAATATCTGCTTTTGGTTTGATGAATGAAAAATTTGAAAGCGCAAATACTTCTTCAGAGCAAACAAATGCTGGATTACTAACAGCTTTAGATCAGAAAGCTGCTGAGGCAAAAGGAGAATTTGCTATTGCAGCAGTAACTGCTCATAAAATAGAAACGATTTCAAAAGAATTTTACGCTTATATTGGTACATTGAAAGCTCAGTCTGTAAAAGGTTTTGAGAAAGATAAAGAAACTGGTAAAATGCCTTATGAGTCTATGGACAGAGGAGATAATATCGATGATTGGTTCACTGGAGACGGCTACACCAAAAAAGGAAATGAGATTATTTCTAAAATCGAAAAGTACAAATCAGATATTAAAGCAGCTTTAGGAACAGATAAAAAATATGCTCCTATAATTGCTGAGGTAGAGAAAAAATTTGATCTTTCTGATGTAAAAAACAAAGATGGCATCAAAGAAAAATATTTAGCATATCATTTTAAAGGTTTTCCTGCAATTGCTACGGCTGCAAAACTTTCGGCTTGGCAAAGTGATGTTAAAAAAGTTGAAGCCGATGTTTATAACAGTGCTTTAGGAAAAGCGGCTGTTGCTGCAGCGTCTTACAGTAATTATCAGGCAATTGTAGTTTTAGATAAAAATGCTTATTTCCAAGGTGAAAAAGTAACTGGTAAAGTAGTTCTAGGACGTTATGACGAAAATACTACGCCAACCTCTTTTTCTGGCCCAGGGCAAATTGTTAACGGACAAGCTGTTATTTCATTAACTGCCGGAGGTGTTGGAGAGCAGGATATTAATGGTCAATTCACATTTTTGGAGGATGGAAAAAACATTCCACTTAAATTTTCAGGTAAATATGTGGTAGTTCCAAGACCTAATGCAGCTACTATTTCTGCTGATAAAATGAATGTTGTTTACAGAGGAGTTGTTAACCCAATATCTGTTTCTTTTGCAGGTGTTGATGCCAATAAAATTGTAGCAAGTGCACCAGGATTAAATTCTGCGGGTAAGCCTGGTAAATATAATATGAGCCCAGGTTCAGGTACTGAAACTACTATTTCTGTTACAGGAACTTTGCCAAACGGAGAGAAAGTTACAGATAAGAAAACATTTAGAATTAAAGGTATCCCTGGTCCAACAGGTACAATTAGAGGTGAAATTGGTGTTGTTAAAGGGCCAAAATCTAACTTAGAAATTGCTACTATTGGAGCTAAATTACTTGATTTTGATTTCGAAGTTGGTTTAGATGTTGTTGGTTTTAATTTAAAAATTGCCGGTCAGCCTACAGTTGTTGTTAATGGTAACAGATTAAATGCACAATGTAAATCAGTTCTTTCTAAAGCAGGTAGAGGAGATCAGGTTACTATTTCTGAAATTAAAACTAAACTTGTTGGAGCTGGTAGTTATTTATTACCAAGAACTGCTCCGGTAATTTACGAAATACAATAATAAAGTAGGTAAAACTACGTTCAATATCTTATAATGATATCATGATGAAAGTAAGAAATTTTTTAATAGCTATTGTTTCTGTCGCTGGGACGTTTGCTTCTAATGCACAATCCAATTTGCTTAACGCAAAAACTCCTGATCAGATAGGACTAAAAACTCCTGCACAGCTTATCTCAGACAACGACAAGCCTTTGGCTTATGGTTATGTAGATGACAGAGATGTATTGATGGGAAAAACTACTTGGGAAATTATTGATTTGAACGAAAAAATCAATTTTCCTTTATATTTTCCTGTAGATACTGCTAATATTGGTTCTGATAGACGTTCTCTTTATGATGTTTTGACGAAAGCTATGAAGAATGGCAAGATAACTGAAGTTTATTCTGATAGTTATTTTAATACTAAAAAATCTTTGAAAGACATCGAAGGATCGTTATCACGTATTGATACAACAGATGCTGGTAGAGAACTGATAAACCAATATCCGGATGATTACCGTTCACATGTTGTTAAAAAGAAAGTAGTTACTGGTACTGGAAAAAAGAAAGTAGTTACTTATGTTGATGAAGTTGTTGGTGCTACAAGAACAGTTCCTGCAGAATACATTTTGAAGCAGGATCTTACTGCAGCTGATGTTTCGCAATATAAAGTAAAAGGATACTGGTATTTTGATAAACGTCAAAGTGAACTGAAATATCGTTTGCTTGGAATTTGTCCAATTACTCCTGATGTTTATACTATGAATAGTGACGAAAAGGATTATATTGAGTTGTTCTGGATTTTCTACCCAAATGCAAGAGAAGCTTTGCATGAAGCAAAAGCATTTAATGATAACAATTCAGCACTTCCAATTTCTTTCGATCAAATCTTAAATTCAAGACGATTTAATGCTGTTGTGTATAAAGAAGAAAACTTGTACGGAGATCGTGAGATCAAAGAATACATGAAAGATAATGCGCAAAATCAATTATTAGAATCTGAAAGAGTGAAAGAGAAGATTCGTAATTTTGAACAAGATATGTGGAATTACTAATTAGCTGATTCAAATTTTAATATAAAAAAAACTCTTATTACCTTTGTAGTAAGAGTTTTTTTTTATTTATAATAAAATATTTCTGGCTGAATGACGATGCTTTTCTAATTCAAATTATTTTATTTGTAAGAAAAAGTAAAGCTCTGTAAAATTTATGTTTAATTTCTTGTAATAATTATTATTATGAAAGTAAAAAAAATTTTAACAGCTATTTTGTTTCTCTATGGATGTTTCGTTTCTATTGCGCAATCTAATTTACTGAATGCTAAAACTGCTGATCAGATTGGTCTCAAGACAACAGCACAATTGATATCTGATGATGATAAGCCATTAGAATATGGTTATGTAGATGATCGGGATATTTTAATGGGAAAAACAGTATGGGAAATTATTGACTTAGATCAAAAAATTAATTTTCCACTTTATTTTCCTGTAGATACAGCTAATATCGGTTCGGATCGAAGATCCCTCTATGATGTTTTAATAAAAGGGATTAAAGATGGCAGAATAACAGAAGTTTACACAGATAGTTATTTTACTATCAAAAAAACAATGAAAGATATTGAAGGATCATTATCCAGAGTTGATACTACTGATGCGGGTAGGGAACTTATTAATCAATATCCGGATGATTACAGATCCCATATAGTTAAAAAGAGAGTAGTGACGGGTACCGGAAAAAAGAGAGTCGTTACTTATGTTGATGAAGTTGTTGGTGCCACAAGAACTGTTCCTGCTGAATACATTTTGAAACAAGATATTACTGCAGCTGATGTTTCGCAATATAAAATAAAAGGATACTGGTATTTTGATAAACGCCAAAGTGAACTAAAATATCGTTTGCTTGGAATTTGTCCTGTAACTCCTGATGTTTATACAATAAACAGTGATGAAAAAGATTATATCGAATTGTTTTGGGTTTTTTTTCCGAATGCACGCGAGGTATTACATAAGGCAAAAGCTTTTAACGATAAAAATTCGGCTCTTTCAATTTCATTTGATCAGATATTAAATTCGAGGAGATTTAATTCAGTGATTTACAGAGAAGAAAATATATATGGTGATCGTGATATTAAGGACTACATACAGGATAATGCCCAAGGCCAATTATTAGAATCTGAAAGAGTAAAAGAGAAGATTCGCAATTTTGAAGAAGATATGTGGAACTATTAAACAACTCTATTACATAACAAAAAACTCTTAGTACATTTGTACAAAGAGTTTTTTTGTTTTTTATTTATACTTACATGTTAGATTATATAATCATTGGATCTGGTTTGGCCGGAATTTCTTTTTCTGAAACTGCCCTTAAAAGCAATAAATCTATTTTAGTGATAGATAACCAATCGAGGGTCTCATCAAGAGTGGCTGGAGGTTTGTATAATCCAGTAATTTTAAAGCGCTTTAGTGAAGTATGGAAAGCAGAAGAGCAGCTAGTTCTAATGAAAGACTTTTACGATCAAGTTGAAGTTAAACTGCAAACTAAAATTAATTATAAACTTCCAATTCTTAGAAAATTTTTCTCAGTTGAAGAACAAAATAATTGGTTCTCGGCTTCAGATAAGGTCTTTTTGGCTCCCTTTCTTTCTACAAAATTAATTTTTAAGAAATATTTTGGCATTGATTCTCCCTTTGATTACGGAGAAGTATTACATACTGGTTACGTTGATACTGTCCTTTTATTAGATAAATACCAGCAATATTTAATTGAAAATGAATTATTGCTTAAGGAGTCGTTTGAGTATGATCAATTAATCATAGATAATCATTATGTTCAGTATAAAGAGTATCAGGCAAGAAATATAATTTTTGCTGAAGGCTTTGGAATGCATTCTAATCCACTGTTTCAGGATTTACCACTTGATGGTACAAAAGGGGAACTTTTTATTATAAAAGCACCAGAACTTGATTTAGATGTAATCGTTAATACAAGCGTTTTTATTTTGCCTTTGGGAAATAATTTATTCAAAGTAGGAGCAACTTATAATTGGAAAGATAAAACCGATG
>Ga0307414_10001809_pt1 | contig 11061 bp, 8 predicted proteins | sample DK1Ometagenome_FD_203804 | JGI IMG/M metagenome (GOLD analysis project Ga0307414, IMG submission 203804) | Maize rhizosphere microbial communities from greenhouse at UC Davis, California, United States - DK15-O-3 | ecosystem: Host-associated > Plants > Roots > Rhizosphere > Soil | place: USA...
CGGACTCACTTCATCCTCGCAGCAACATTCAGCGCGCTGATCAACATCCTCTATCTCGCGCCGACCATCTACATGATGCAGGTCTATGATCGGGTGGTGCCGACCAACGGCGTCTTGACGCTGATCTTCATCACCGTCGTCGTCGGCGTCGCGATCGCCACGCTGTCGGCGCTGGATGCGATCCGCGTGCGTCTGATGACCCGGGCATCATTGCGCCTCGACCGATTGCTCTCTGGCGAGATACTGGACCGGCTGCTGGCGCGATCGCGCGCGCTGCCCGGCGAACCTTCGACCCAACAAGCGATGCGCGAGTTCGATCTGCTGCGTCAGTCGCTTGCGGGGCCGGCCGCGACCGCATTGTTCGACGTCCCGTGGACGCCCTTGTATCTCCTGGTAGCCTTCCTCATTCACCCGCTTTTGGGATTGCTGGTGCTCGGCGCCGGAAGCGTGCTGGTCACGCTTGCGATCGTCAACGAAAGGCGCAGCAAGACAAAAGCCGAGGAGGCGCATCATGCCAGTGCGGCGGCCTATGAATCGCATGAGGCGATGTTGCGCAGAGCCGAGATCGTGCGCGCGCTCGGGATGCGGCGCGCGCTGGTCGCCCGCCATATCCAGCAGCGCAGCGTCGGCCTGAATGCCGTCGCCGATCTTCAGTTTTCAGGCAGCCGGTACAATGGCCTCGTCAAATTCGTGCGGATGTTCATGCAATCCTTCGCGCTGGGCGTCGGCGCCTGGCTCGCGATCAACGGGCAGATTTCGGTCGGCGCGATCATCGCGGCCTCGGTGCTGCTCAGCCGCGCCCTGCAGCCGATCGAACAGCTGGTCGGCCTCTGGCCCAACATCGTCCAGTCGCGTCAGGCTCTGCAGACCCTCGGCAGGCTGTTCGAGCGGGCCGCAGGCCCGGCGGCGCGCACGACCTTGCCCGATCCCGAGGGACGAGTGGAGCTCCAAGGGGTTGTCGTCCGCAATGCCGATGGCAGCGCGGTCCTGCTCAAGAATATATCGCTGAAACTCGTGCCTGGAGAGGTGCTGGGAATCGTCGGCCCGTCGGGAGCGGGCAAGACGACGCTGGCGCGTGTCGTCGCGGGCGCCCTCCCCCCCGACCTCGGCGAAATCAGGGTCGATGGCGCCAGCATGGCCGACTGGGATTCGGAACAGCTCGCGCAGCATATCGGCTATCTCCCGCAGGATTGCGGCCTGCTGCCCGGCACGATCAGCGAGAATGTCTCACGCTTCGCGGCGGCGCGCGGTGTCCCGCAGGCGGTGGTGGACGAGGAGGTCGTGAACGCGGCGCGCATGGCGGGCGTCCATGAGATGATCCTGCACCTTCCCGGCGGTTACGACACGGGGGTTGAAGGCCATGGGCACCGGTTGTCGGCAGGACAGGCGCAACGCGTCGCGCTGGCGCGCGCTCTCTATGGCAGCCCGCGCATCCTTGTTCTCGATGAGCCCAACTCGGCGCTCGACAGCGACGGTGAGGAAGCACTGTCGAGGGCGATCGGTGCCGCGAAGCTGCACGGCGCGGCGATCATGATCGTCGCCCATCGCGCGGCCGTCCTCGCCAGCGCCGACAAGCTGGCGATTCTCGCCGACGGGGCGGTCGTCGGGGTGGGGCCACGCGACGAAATCCTCCAAGCCTTGCAGAATTCTGCGGCAAAGCAGAATGTCGTTCCCATCCATGAAGGAGCGCGGCCATGACCGACATGAGCTGGAAACCACCGATCGGCGGCGATCGTCCTTCGGGAGATGATTCTGCGGACCGTCCGCATCGCGAACTGCGCATCGGCGGCCTCATCGTGGCCTTCTTCTTTATTGGTATGCTGGGATGGGCATCGCTGACTCCCCTCGACGCCGGGGCCTATGCACCCGGCGTGATTGCTGTGTCGGGCAGTCGCCAAGCGGTTCAGCACCGCGAGGGCGGTATCGTCACGGATCTTCATATTGTGGAGGGACAAACCGTCAAAAAAGGGGAGCCGCTCCTTACGATCTCTGCATCGGAGCTGGTGGCGGTCGAACGGGGATTGACGGGCGAAGTCATCGCCCTGCTGGCGCAGCGCGCGCGCCTGAACGCCGAGTTCGGTGGTTTGCGAGGCGTCGCCGAACCGGCGGAGTTCGCATCGCTGGCGCCCGGAGACCGGGCGCTCGCCGCCGAAGCCTTGCGCGGCCAGCGCCAGCTTTTCGAAGCGCGGCGCAATTCCGTGCAGACCCAGCGCAATGTTCTGCGCCAGCGGATGCGCCAGCATTCGGAACAGGTCAACGGCTACAGCTATCAGATGAATTCCAACAAGGTTCAACAGCAGCTGATCGGGGAAGAGCTGGACGGGCTGCGCACCCTGCTCCCGAAAGGCTTCGTGTCGATCAACCGGGTCCGCAGCATGGAACGCGCCGCGGCCGAACTCGACGGCTCTTACGGCGCTTATCGCGCCGACATCGCGCGATCCTCCGAAGCTATCGGCGAGTCGCAGATGCAGATCGTCGGTATCGACAAGCAGATGCTCGAAGAGGCGGCGACGCAGAAGCAGGCCGGGCAGGTCCGCCTCGACGAACTGCAGCCCAAGCTGATCGCCGTGCGCGAACAGCTCGCCCGCTCGACCGTGCGCGCTCCGGCGAGCGGCCGGGTAGTGGGCCTCAAAATCTTCACGGTCGGCGGCGTCGTTTCGGCAGGTGAGACGCTGATGGAGATTGTGCCGCAGGACCGTGCCTTGGTGATCGACGGCAAGGCATCGCCGACCGACGCGGACGATCTTGCGCCGGGGATGGAAACCCAGATCCGCTTTACCGCGCTGCAGGAACGCAACTTGCCGATCCTCGTCGGTCAAATTTCCAAGATTTCGGCCGACAGCTTCGAGGACGAGCGCTCGGGCATCCGATATTTCAAGATCGAACTGGTCGTGCCGCCAAGCGAATTGGCGAAACTCCGGCGCATTCGACGGGACGGCGGTCTCCGCGCCGGCTTGCCGGTCGACATAATGATCCCGTTGCGAAAGCGAACGGCGCTCTCTTATCTCATAGAACCGCTTACCCAAACGCTTTGGATGGCGGGGCGGGAAAATTAAGCGGCCTTTGGGGCGGCGCACCGCGAATCAATCATTGGCAGAGGTGCCCTCGCTGGTCGCCGTTTCGCTAACATGATCAGTTAGTTGAACCGTCGCCGTTCGAAGCCGCAGCAATGATTTGGAAGTTAGGCGCTCTCCAGATGAAGATAGCCGCTGTCGAAGTCGCCGATGATGGCGAGGCGGGCCCAATCGAGAATTTCTACCGATCGGCTCGTGCGCACGATGAGCTTTTCCTTCGCCAGCGCCTTCAGCGTCCGGTTCACGTGAATTGTGGTGAGGCCGAGAGCATCGGCCAATTCCTCCTGCGTCATCGGCAGCTCATAGCCCTGCGTGGCTCCGAGACCCGCCTCGTCGAGCCTGATCGCGAACTCGCAGAGCATATGCGCCATGCGGGACAATGCGTCGCGGCGACCCACATTGAGCGTCCATTCCCGAAAGATCGCGCCGTCGACCAACGAGTCATACCACATCGCCTGGCAGGTCGCCGGCCATGCGAAGGTGACCTCACGAATGGCGTCGACCGGAATGAATGCGACATCGCCGGCGCACAGCATCTGAATATTATGGTCCGCCTTGCCGAGTTGCGAGTTGCTGAGGTCGACGCCGTCACCTGCCATGTGAATGGAGAATATCTGCCGCGCGCCATAGCGCGTCGCCTTGTGCCGGACGGCAAAGCCCGACAGGATGACGCAACAGTTTTTGGCCTCCTCCTCCTCGCGCACGAGATAATCGTGCCGGCGCATCGTCTTGACCACATGCGGCAGTGCAAACAGTGCTTCACGGTCGCGATCGCTCAGCACGCGGCGCCGCGCGAGCTTCTCGACAAATGCATGGAGGGGAATCGACTGGGTCACGCGCGCTCCGTTTTGGACGGGAGCGCGATGTCTCTCAGCCACCGGCTAAACAGCCGATGATGGTTTACTCTATAGCAAATCTGAGAGCATGTCTCTGTATCATTGATACAGGAACTAAACCTGCATCATGCTCGTTGCAGGAATACCGTAGTCCGGATTGAGCATTCGGTGGCCGAGAGCCGCGTCGCGTCCCGCTCCGGGGAGACGTCCATGTTCCAAGCCCAGTCCATTTTGATCGTTGAAGATGAGCCTTTCATAGGTTTCGAACTCGCTGAGGTGGTGCACCGACGCGGCGGCCATGCCATAGGTCCCATACCGACGGTGGCCGAAGCGCTTGCGCTGCTCGACAATACCGCCATCGATGCGGCGATCCTCGACGTTCAACTGCTCGACCGCGATATCACCCCAGTCGTCCTGCAGCTGATCGTGATGCGCACGCCAATCATCATTCACACCGGCACAGGGTTGCCAGAGGCTTTGCGCTCGACTGGGATCGCCTTGCCCGTGGTGACGAAACCGACGGCTCCGGAAAAGATCGTGGATCTGCTGTCGGCCGAAATGAAGAAGCGCCCGCTTGGATAACCAAAGGTGTGCGACCGTCAGCCCATCCGCTTCAGCGGCTGTTGGATTTGGTGCAATTCGTGAAGGCGGGCCCCAATCTCTTCCCAGAGGGAAAGCACTTCGGTGTTGCCTGCGCTGCGACACGAAGCGATCCGTTCGGCAACATAGGCCTCGGACTGGTCGCCATAAATCCGCTCCACCGCGCTGGCGCGGTTCCAAACCTCTATCTCTCCGACCATGACACGACTCCGGATCGGGTTATGCTCTGCTGATCACCTAAAATCCTTTCCCCGGGCACCCGCTATAACCCAGATTAATGTCCTTCGACCGTGCGATCCTGGGGATTGCATGGATCAGACGCGAAGGGCTCGCTCAGATGCACCTCAACGGGGTCGAACTCTTCGTCGACGGACGATCTGCGCAGATCTGACAGCAATGCTTGAGGCAGGTGGTTGCGCTCGGCAGCCGCGCGACCTCGTCGCGGCTCAGCACCACCGGCAGCTTGCGCGGCTCCGACACGCGCTCGAGCTTGCGGTCAATCCGCCGGGGTATGAAAGCGGTAAGAAGGTGCTGAGATACGAAGCGAGTAGTGGATTTTGCCGTCTCGTTCATCGTCTGAGCAGAGGATGATGAATTCGGAGGGGCAGGAAATGGGGTTTTTGGAAAACGGCAGGCTTTTATTGTCTTGCTGCCTGGCCTTGGTGGGGCTCGCATTCGGCGCTCCGGCGGCGGCGCAAATCAGCTTTTCGGTCACATTGCCGCAGTCGGCGACAAGCGAGCCCGTCACAGGGCGGTTGATCGTGGTGACGACGCGCCGCGCCGCCGATGGTGCTCCCGCCAAAGTCGAGCCGCGCCAGTCGATCGGCATGAACGGTCCGCCGGCTTTCGGAATGGACGTCGAAAACCTCCGTCCCGGCACGACGGTGACGCTCGATGCGAAGTCGGACGGTTTTCCCTTCGGTCTCGACCGGCTCCCGGCTGGCGACTACAGCGTCCAGGCCATCCTCATTCCGTACACGAAGGCGAAGCGCGCCGATGGGCACACGATCTGGGTGCCGATGAACGACCAGCGCGTCATTGCGCCGATGTTTCCCGGCAACCCTTATAGCAAGCCAGCCGACGTCCGGCTCGATCCGGCCGCGAGCGCCCCCGTCGCGCTGACGCTCACCGAGAAGATTGGTCCGATCGCGCGCGAACCCGACACCCCGTGGATCAAGCGCGTCCGCATCAAGAGCAAGATCCTGTCCGATTTCTGGGGCATGCCGATGACGATCGGCGCCGAGGTTCTGATCCCCAAGGATTTCGACAAGCATCCGGGCGCACGCTATCCCGCCATCTATACCTATGGCCATTTCGGCGGATCCTTCAATTTCGATACCGATCCGGCGAGCGATAGCGAGGGCGCGCGCCGCGCCGCCGCCGACGCCAACGTCAAGACGGGGTATCAGTTCGCGCAGGAATGGTCCGGCGAGAAATTCCCGCGCATGGTCGGGATCACGCTCGAGACACCCGGACCGTATTTCTTCGAATCCTATGCGCTCAATTCGGCGAACAACGGCCCGTGGGGCGATGCGATCACCAAGGAGTTGATGCCCTATCTCGAAAAGACCTTTCGACTGATCGACCAGCCTTACGGCCGGATCGTCGAAGGTGCATCGACGGGGGGCTGGGAGGCGCTCGCACTGCAACTCCATTATCCCGACCTGTTCGGCGGCGCGTGGATATTCAATCCCGATCCGATCGACTTCACCCGCTACCAGCTCACCGACATCTACAAGGAGGACAATATGTTCACCTTGAAGATCAACGACTGGATCACGCAGGAAAAGCCGTTCCGCCGCAGCCGCGAAGGGCATCCGCTCGTCGATCTGCGCACGCTCGCGGCGCTCGAAGGCATGCTGGGGTCGAAAGGACGCAGCTATTATCAGCTCGGTATCTGGCAGACGACGCACGGCCCGGTGGGTCCCGACGGCTATCCCGTCATGCTCTACGACTACAAGACCGGCGTCATCAACAAGGATGTCGTCAAATATATGCGCGAAAAGGGCTTCGACCTGTCGGGCTATGCGCGCGATAATTGGGCGACGCTCGGACCGAAGCTTCGCGGGAAGCTGCATTTCTTCGCCGGCGAGATGGACGATTTCTACCTCAACCTCGCGGTCTATCGGTTCCAGGAGATGATCGCCGAGGTCGCGGGAAAGGATTATCCGATCCGCTTCGAATATGGTCGGCCGAAGAAGGGGCATAACTGGCACCATACCGATTGGGCGGGGGTGGTGCGCGAGGTCGCCGACCATGTCCGCAAGAATGCGCCCGCCGGCGCGCCGGTCGACCAGTGGAATTATTGAGGAGACAGGGGATGGTCGAAATTGGGGGCAGGCGGCTGGCGCTCGTCGCGGCGGGGTTCATCATGGGAGCAGCGGCGCCGACCGCGCTGGTGATGGCCGACAGCGGGCCGCCGAAGGGCGTGTTCGACGAGATCAGCGTCAAGCGCATCAACATCGTCGAGCCCGACGGCAAATATAGGCTCGTTCTCTCCAATTCCGAGCGCTTTCCGGGGCTGTTCATGGAGGGCAAGGAATATAAGCACCACAGCCGCGATGGCGGCGGGATGCTGTTCTTCAACGACGAGGGCGACGAGGTCGGCGGGCTGACCTTCGGCAGCAAGACCGTCGGCGACAATCGCCGCGCGTCGGGGTCGCTGATGTTCGACCAGTATAAGCAGGATCAGACGGTCGGCATCCAATATAGCGAGGCCAATGGCAAACGCACCGCGGGGCTGCGCGTATGGGACCGTCCCGACTGGTCGATCAAGCCGTTGATGGAAATGAGCGCGCGCGCCGCCGCGGCGCCCGACGCCGCCGGAAAGAACCGGATCCGCGAAGAGATGCGCGCCTATGCGATGGCGAATGGCGGCGGGGGGGGCGAGCGCTTTTTCGCGGGCAAGACCTCCGAAGAGGCGATCGTGCGGCTCGCCGACAAGGATGGAAAGGCGCGCCTGCTCCTCAAGGTCGGTGCCGATGGCGAGCCGAGTATCGAATTTCTCGACCCATCGGGAAAGGTCGTCAAACGCATCACCCAATAGCCGCGCCCTCCTCCTTGACCGGCCGTTCGGGATAACGCGTCCCGAGCGGCTTTCATGCGTCTAAAACAAGCCATTGTTATTAAATGAAAAATTTCACAAAATTGTCATTTTCGCTTGACGGGCGAAGCGATTGCTGGTGCCATCGCGGCGATGGATCGTCAGGCTCAACTGCGCTGGTTCGCGCGCGAGGTGCTGCCGCACGAACCCGACTTGCGAAAATGGCTTGGCGGGCGCGTGCGCGGGCTGAGTTCGTGCGACGTCGACGAGGTGGTGCAGGAAGCCTATGCGCGCCTGTGGATCGCCGAGGCCGACGCGATCCGCAGCGCCCGCGCCTATCTGTTTGTTACCGCACGCCATATCGTCGGCGAACATGTCCGCCGGTCGCGCATCGTGGCGATCGATCTGGTGGCGGATTTGGACGCGCTGAACATCATAGACGAAGAGATAAGCGTTCATAGACGCCTCAGCGGACAGGAAGAACTGGCGCGTCTGCACGAAATATTGCAGACGCTGCCGCCAAAATGCCGACAGGCGTTCGAGCTGAAGAAGTTCCAGGACTTTTCGCAGCGCCGGATCGCCGAACATATGGGAATCGCCGAGAGCACGGTCGAGAAGCATCTCGCAAAGGCGCTCCGACTGGTTTCCGACGGAATGAAGCAGGCACCGGCCGGTGCCCAGGATGGAAGACAGCGTGAGCGCAGGTTTTGGAAATGGGGTTGATATCGACACCCAGGCGGCAGCCTGGGCGGTCCGGTCGGCCGAGCGCCCGCTAGACAGCGCTGAGCAGCAGCAGCTCGACGCATGGCTGGAAGCCGACAGCCGGCATTTGGGCGCCTATGTTCGCGCGCAGGCGCTGTGGCTCGACATCGACCGGGTCGTGGCGCTCGACGGCGGAACCCAGCGCGATTGCCCGACGCCCGTCCGCGAGCATCCGTGGCGACGCTATGCAATGGCCGCCTCGGTCGCGCTCGCCGCCTTCGCCGGGACGGTCGCCTATGATCATCTGGTCGGCCGGGTCTCGACCGAGCGCGGCGAGGTGCGCCGGATCGCGCTCGAAGACGGGTCGATCCTCACGCTCAATGGCGACTCGGCGGTTCAGGTTCGTTACGAGGATGACATCCGGCGGATCATCCTCCGCCGCGGCGAAGCGTCATTCGAGGTCGCGCACAACAAGCAGCGACCTTTCGTCGTCAGTGCCGAAGGGCTCGACGTGCGTGCGGTCGGGACCGAATTCGTCGTCGGCATCGAGGATAGCGGCGTCGCGGTGACGGTCGAAGAAGGCATCGTCGCCGTGGGCGGCAAGGCGAGCGGTTCGGCGCAGCCGCGCTATATTCGCCGCAACGAACAATTTGTCGCCGCTGCGACCGGGCCGCGCAAGGCCGTTCTCGATACCGCCGACGTCGAACGCCGGATTGCCTGGCGCAACGGCTTGCTGGTTTTCGACGGCCAGCAGCTCGGAGCGGCGGCCGCGGAGGTTAACCGCTATTCCGACCTTCGCGTCGTGATCGAGGACCCGACGCTGGCGCGCGCGGAATTCATGGGCGTTTTCAAGCTGGGCGATGCGCAGGCGTTCGCCGGCGCCGCGGCGCAGGCCTTCAATGGCGAGGTCGTTCGCCGCGGCGACGAACTGGTTTTGGTGCGCCAGCAGAATTCTCCGTCGCACTGATAGCGGATTTCCGCATGCCGTCGCTCGTCTGCTTATGGAAGCGCAGGATCGCTCCGGGGCATGAGGGAGGCAAGACGATGTGGGGGCAAGCAAGCCGATTGAACAAGCGCACTGCTCTGATGGCGGGGGTTGCAGCGACGATGTTGTGGGCGGCGCCTGCCATCGCCCAGGATCGGCAACGCTATTCGATCCCTTCGGGCGATGCCGCTCAGACGGTCCAGCGCCTCGCGGTGCAATCGGGCGTTCAGGTCATGGTGCCCGATTCCGATTTGTCGGGCGTCAAGACGAACGCCGTTAACGGCAGCTATACGCCGATCGAGGCGCTGCGGCTGATGCTCGCGAACAAGGGCCTCGAGGTCGTCCAGAACGCCAATGGCGCGGTGGTGATCCGCCGCGCGGCGAACCGCCCGCAGGCGAACGTCGGCGCAGAAACCACCGGGGAAGACATCATCGTCACCGGTTCGCGTATCGAGCGCGCGGGCTTCGATACGCTGCAGCCGGCGATGGTCGAGGATGCCAAGGAAATCGAGCGGCGTGGCTACGTCAACGTCGCGCAGGCGCTGGAGGCTAACCCGTTGTTCGGAGCGTCGGACAGCAGCGCCGTGGGCGGAAACCAGGCGATCAACGGGACCGGGCAGCGGTTCGTCAACATGTTCAGCCTGGGATCGCAGCGGACGCTGACGCTGGTCAACGGTCGCCGCTTCGTTTCGGCGAATTCGGCGGCGGCGAGCGGTAACGCGTCGGCCGGTTCGCAGGTCGATCTCAACCTGATTCCGACCGGGCTGGTCGACCGGGTCGAAACGATCGCGATCGGTGGCGCGCCGATCTATGGTTCGGACGCGATTGCTGGCACGGTCAATATCATCCTGAAGGACAATTTCGACGGGCTGCAAATCTCGGGTCTGGCGGGCCTCAACGAAGATGGCGATTCGAGCCAATATGCTATCCGCGGGCTCGCCGGGACCAACTTTTCCGAAGGCCGCGGCAACATAGTCGTCGGGGTGGAGTATTCAAAGCAAAGCGGCCTGCTTTATGGTGATCGCTTCGGCGGTTTCAGAAACACGATCCCCAATCCCGACAATATCAGCTCGACCGACGGCATTCCCGCGCTCAGCGTCGTTGATGACTATCGCTTTGCGGTCTTCACCGAGGGCGGTCTGCCCTATTTCGACTCGGGTGCCGCGGGGCTGCTCGGCGTGGATGGGCCGGGCGTATCGCTGCCGGGTTTCGGCATCGCGCCGAACGGCAACTATATCTTCGACGCGCAGGGGCGTCCGCTGCAATTCGGCGCGAATGGCGAGCTGGTTCCCTACAATGTCGGAACCGTGGTCAGTGATATTCTGGCTTCGGCGGGTCTCGGCGCTTTGGGCGTCTTTCCACTCGCAACCTCGGGCGGTGACGGGTTCAGCCTCGCCGACAATACCTCGCTATTGACGCCGACCGACCGGGTGCTCGGTAACGTCCTCGCGCATTTCGACGTGACGCCCAACGTGCGCGTCTTCTTCGAGGGTGCCTATGCGCACAGCAAGGTCGTCCGCCTGTCGGACCTTACGTCGGTGGCCGCGCCTGGGCTGATCGGCGGGCCAAAGCTCACTTTCTCGGTCGACAACCCGTTTCTTTCGGATCAGGCGCGTTCGATCTTGCAGGCGAATGGCCTCACCAGCTTCAATCTCAACCGCAACCTGAATGACATTGTCCAGCGCGAGCCGCAACAGACGGTGCAGGATCTCTATCGTTTCGTGGGCGGGGTCGAGGGGCATTTCGACCTCGCCGGCGAGCGTTGGACCTGGGATGTGTCCTACAATTACGGACGCGTCCGCAACAATTCGCGGGTAACCT
>Ga0307414_10001810_pt1 | contig 11053 bp, 8 predicted proteins | sample DK1Ometagenome_FD_203804 | JGI IMG/M metagenome (GOLD analysis project Ga0307414, IMG submission 203804) | Maize rhizosphere microbial communities from greenhouse at UC Davis, California, United States - DK15-O-3 | ecosystem: Host-associated > Plants > Roots > Rhizosphere > Soil | place: USA...
CATTTGCTTCTCCCGCTTTGTCGTTTCAAGGAAGGTTGACGAGGGCGCTTGAACGGCGGGAGGCTTCGGCGCGGATCTCTCTTCGAGAATCCGTTTGCTTCCTAAAACGAGTTTGCGTATCGATGGTTTGCCTCTGGCACCCCGAAACTCATGCCCGCCTCGCCCCTTCTCAGGGCAGGATCCCGCCTGCTGCGGGCCGCACTTACCCCTGCGGCCCTATTTTTACTCCTTCTCTCATCCCTGCATGCCCAACCCGGGCTTGAGGGGCCGGAGGCTGTGGGCGCGTTCCTAAACGGCAAGTTTCCGGCGGTGGAGTCCACCTCGGCGGTGGAATGGTCGGTGCAGGAGACCTACACGGGGATCAATATCAATCTCCCCACGCACCTGCTGCCCTATCCGGGCACGAACAAGCTGCTGTGCGTGGCCAAGGAAGGCAGGATTTTCCTATTCGAGGATAGCCCGGCCGCGAGCGGGACCGAGACCTTCCTCGATCTGCGCGCGCAGACCTTCACGTCCAGCGATTGCGGCATGACCTGGTTGGTCTTCCACCCGGAGTTCGGCCAAGCGGCGTCGCCGAACCGGGGCTACGTGTACGTGACCTACAAATGGAAGCCGGCGGGGGGAAACGGCAACGAAGCTTATTGGCGGCTTACCCGTTTCACTGTCCCGGACGGCACCCAGATCGCCGACCCTGCGAGCGAACAAATCCTGATCCAGCAGTACGACCGCCAGCAGTTTCATGACAGCGGCTGCATGATGTTCGGCCCGGATGGCTACCTTTATATTGCCGTCGGCGATGAAGGCGGTGCGAATGACCAGTACGAGACCGGTCAGAAGATCGACGAGCGACTCTTCTCAGGCATCCTGCGGATCGATGTTGACCGGGACCTTTCCCGGAGCCACCCGATCCGCCGCCAGCCGACGCAGCTCGCCATGCCCGCGGGGTGGCCTGACAGCTTCACCGCAAATTATACGATTCCGGACGACAATCCGTTCCTAGATCAAGAAGGCGGCAATCTTGAGGAGTTCTACGCCATCGGTCTCCGCCAGCCGTACCGTTTTTCCCGGGATCCGGAGAGCGGCCGGATCTGGGTGGGTGAGAGCGGCCAGGATACCGAAGAAGAACTCTGCCTCTTGTCACCCGGAGCCAATTACGGCTGGCCTTTCCGCGAAGGGAGAGTAGCCGGTCCACAGCCTCCCCCCGCGGTGACCCACGGCACGGTCACCGGGCCCGTCTGGAGCGTGGCGCACGCCGCGGGGCCCGATGGCTGCATGGTTGGCGGTTTCGTTTATCGCGGCGCGGCGCACCCCTCGCTCCAGGGGAAATTCCTCGCCGTGGATAACGTGAGCGGCCGCATCCGCGCTTTCGACTACGATAGCGACGCTGGCGTGGCCACCGGGACCATCCTCGCCGACATGCCGAGCGGAAGCGTTTACAGCGGCACCTCCACCATCGGTAGCGATCACGCGGGCGAGCCTGTCTTTATCAAGATTAATGGCACCGGCACCCGCGGCCGCTTCATGAAACTGGCGGTCACCCCTCCCGCCTCTACAAATCCCGTCTGGTACCGTTTCGAGGACCAAGATCCGGAAAATGTCTCCGGCTACCTCTCCGACAACCCCGGCAACGCGACCGCGGATAGCATCGGCGACGGGGTGCCTCTGCTCGCTTGGGACGACGAGATCTTGACGAGCGCCAACGCGAGCTTCGGGATATCGAACGGGCTGCTGCCGGCGGGGCAATCTTCAAACAACGCGGGGGTACGGGTCGTTTCCCCCGGCGATGGCGACGGGAGGCCGGGCAATGTCGCCGGAGACCTCTATATGGAGCGGAAGTTCGGCAGGCTGGACGACTTCACCGCCGAGCTCAGCTTCCGCCCGGCCCCCGGCTCGCTTGCCGACGGCTACCAATGTTTCCTCGGGCTCGATGGCATGACGGGCACCGCCCCGATCGATCTTGAGAACGGTCCGGCGCTCCAGCCCTTCCGTCTGATGCGATGGGATCGCTCCAGCCCCCAAGGCAACTCGCTCATCGATCTTCAGGCGGGGGACCTGTTCCTGAACGTCCGCACCGTGGATCCCGCTACCGGCCAGTGGGTCTCGGTGCCGGTGGAGGTGCTCGACCGGGATCTTTTCACCGATGACCGCTGGTATCATCTGGCGATTGTCGGCGATGCCGCTGCCGGTACCCTCACCGTCTATAGCTTTGAAGATGGAGCCTACGTGCAGCTCGGCCAAGGCTCCGGCTACAAAGGAAACCTGCAGCCGGGAGTATGGACGCTCGGGCGCGGAATGCACAATGGCAACGCGGTGGATTGGGCGACGGATGCGGAGTTCGATGAAGTCCGCATCGCGAACTCCGCGCTGTCGCCGTCGCAATTCCTCTACGCCCCCCAGCCTTGGCAGCCCCTCATCGTGGCAAACGACCCTCCCGCGTTGCTCTCGGAGACGGGGGCTTTCGCCGATCTTGCGACACTCACGCCGGCCGCGGGTGTCTTTCCTTACGATGTCAATGCGCCCCTGTGGTCGGATGCAGCCGCGAAGAAGCGCTGGATCGCTCTGCCCAATGATGGAGAACACGACTCGGCCTCGGAAAAGATCGGCTTCTCTCCGGACGGCGATTGGTCGTTCCCGTCTGGCACCGTCTTCATCAAGCACTTCGAGCTCTCCGTCGATGAAAGCAATCCCTCCCTGCGCAGGCGTTTGGAGACCCGCTTCATCGTCATGCCGACAAGCGGGGAACCCTATGGCGTGACCTACAAATGGCGCGCGGATGGCAGTGACGCTGAACTCCTGCCCGACGGTGCCAGCGAGGACATCCCGATTGCCGAGGTCGGCGGCGGCACCCGCATCCAGCGCTGGGATTATCCCAGCCGCACGGACTGCCGCGTCTGCCACAATGGCAATGCGGGGCACGTGCTGGGCCTGAAGACCCATCAGCTCAATGGCGACCTTGCCTACGATCGCACCGGCCGCACTGCCAATCAGCTCGAGACGCTGGCTCATCTCGGCTGGTTCGATTCCGGTTACCGCCCGGAGCATCTCCCTTGGTTCCTCAAGAGCCGCCACATCGCGGACAGTGCGGCGAGTTTGGAGGACCGTGTCCGCTCCTATCTTGATTCGAATTGCGCGCATTGCCACCGGCCCGGAGGCGTTCGCGCGCTCTTCGATGCCCGCTTGACCACGCCCCTCGCCGGGCAGGGGTTCATCCGCGGCAGCTTGGTGGAGCCGACCGAACACGAGCGCGTGATCGTTCCCGGCGACCTCGCGAATTCCGTCCTGCGGATCCGCCACGGTAGTACCGGAGTGATCAAGATGCCGCCGCTCGGAAAAACCCTCGTCGATGAAGAAGCGGCGCAGGTGATCGCGGATTGGATTCTCTCCCTGCCATCCGCTCCGGCCGTGGAGCTTGTAGCTCCCGCCGGGGCGGGAGGCCCTTTTGAAGTGGAGGTTCGGTTCTCCGAGCCGGTGACCGGCCTCTCCCCCTCCGATTTCGACGTCACGGGAGCCTCCATCGGCGGTCTGACGGGCAGCGGTGCAGCCTACGTGCTCACCGTGACACCGCACGGCTTCGGCGAAGTCACGCTCGGCTTGCCAGCCGGGCGCGCCCAAGGGGCCGGCGGGGAGGGGAATTTCGCTTCACAGCAGAAACGGATGGTCATCACAGACAGCTCCCTGCTTGCGTGGCTACCGCTGGACGAGGGCAGCGGGACATCCGCGAACGACCTGTCTCCGCAGGAGAACCACGGCACGCTGCTCGGCATGGAAACGGCGGATTGGATCGCCGGGAAGGTCGGGAGCGCCCTTTCCTTCGACGGCTCCGGCGAGCGGGTGAGCATGCAAAATCCCCCCGCGGGTGACTTCACGATTTCGTTCTGGATGCGCTCGACCCAGGAATTCCAGGCCACCAATGCCCCGCCGGCCGGGCGGGCCATCGTCACCGCGGACAGTCCGGGTGCTACCAACGACTTCATGATTGCCGGCACCCGCGCGGAGGGGGTCAACCGCATCTCGTTCCAAACCGGTCATGCCGGCGGACTGTTGCCAAACAGCGTCATCCACGGGACGAGCGCGGTGAATACCGGCGGGTGGATCCATATCGCCTGCACCCGCGTCCAGGCCTCCGGGGAGATGAAGATTTATGTGAACGGTGCTCCGGAGGCGGTGGGAATCGGCAGTACCGCGATCTTGAATGCGAATCCGGTCGTGAGCTTCGGCGGCAATCCTGCCGGGGCGGGGACGAGCTTCCAGGGCGATATCGATGAACTCCGGATCCACGGGCGCGTGCTTCCGGAAGCGGAGATTGGCGAGCTGGCTGCGGAGACCGGTGCGCCGCCTCCCTTTGCGCAGTGGCTCTCCTCATGGCTCCCCGGCCTCACCCACTTGCAGGGTGCCGATCTCGATCCCGAAGGCGATGGCATGACGAATTTCGGAGAATTCGCCTTCGGCGGCGATCCGCTCTCAGCGGATGTTTTTCCCGTTCCCATGATGCGGGCGGCAGACGGCAGCGTCACCCTGAGCTACGTGGCCCGCATGGCTCCCGCGGGTGCCGTCTATCTAGTCCAGGTGGGCCAGGATATGGATAGCTGGAGCCCCGCGGATCCGGCGCTCACCGAAATATCGCGCGAAGCGCTGCCTGGCGGGGAGTACGAACAGGTCACCGTGAGCTACCTGCCGCCGGAGGAGATGACGAAGCTCTTCTTCCGCATCGAGGCGTTGCCGAAGTAGCCCTCCGCCCGGCCTCAGAAGCCCTTCCAGAAGAGGAAGGCACAGGTTAGCACCGCGAGCCCGTAGGCCAGCCCGCCCGCGCAGAGCATCTGCCAGCGCTTCCGGGAAGCGGTCGCCCATGCCACGGTGTCGCGGAAAAGGTAGGGCATGCCCACCCAGTAGAGCGATTTCACGATCAGCACGAAGGCAAAGATCGGGATCAGCACCCGGCTTTGCGGATCCTTGAGGAAAGCGGCTTCCAGCAAAGGAGCCGCGACCATCAACCCCAGCAATCCGAGGGCGCGGACGGCGAGGAATTCCTTCACAGCCATGCCCACGGCCACGATCGAGAGCGGCACCACGTAGCGGAGGTATTTCTTCAGCCCGTTGAACTCCCCGAGATCCATGGAGAGCGAGTGAAGGATGCCCTTGCCGGGCGGAGCGACGAGCAGCCAGAACCAGAGCAGCCCGACCGCCAGAAGCACCTGCCCCAGCTGCTGGTTGCGGGGAAAACGCTTCAGGAAGCGTTGAACCGCCTCCGGCTTCGCGAGCAGGAAGGCGTGCAGGGCGACCAGCCATACTCCCAGCACTATGCCGGTGCCGAAGAGAGGCAGGCGCTCGTAAAGGTGCATCGCATCCATGTCCGGACGGGGATTAGGGGAGCGGGGGCATTGCGACAAGGCGGAACTCCGCACGGGCCGTTCCCACCGGGCTTTCGGATTCGCATTTTCGCGTGCTGCGCGCCTGTTGCCTCGCGTCGATCCGGGCCGGCAGATTTCCGCGCGAGATCCCCCTCGCCAGCTTCCTCCCGGTGACGTTTCTTGCCTGAGAAAGAGAAAGCGCACCCGCGGCCGGAGCCGCGGGTGCGCGCTATGCGTTCAGGGAAAATCGGCGTTTTCAATCCTCGTCGAGGCCTGCAAAGCCGTCGAGGGACTTCGGCACCATGACCTTGTCGATGGAGTGGATCACCCCGTTGTTCACTACGAGGTCGGCCTTCGCCACCTTGGAGTCCTCTACCTCGATGGCGTTCCTCTCGATATCGATTTCAAACTTCTCGCCGTTCGAGCTCTTGATCGCGCCATCCTTCAGATCGGAAGAGGTGAAAATGCCCGGCACCACGTGGTAGAGCACCAGCGAGCGCAGCTTCTCCTTGTTCTCCGGGAGCATCAGGGTGGCGAGCGTACCCTCCGGCAGCTTGCCGAAGGCCTCGTCCGTCGGGGCGAAGATGGTGTAGGAACCCTTGGTTCCAAGCGTTGCCTCCAGACCTGTGGCCTTGATGGCTTTGGTCAAAATCGAGAATGTGACCCCGTCCCGCAGAGCTGCGGCGATGGTTCCCGGTTCGGCCATGGTCGTTTCGACGACGACGGCAGGTTTCCGTTCGACCTTTTCCTGAGCCATGGCCACGGGCGTAATCAGGCTGGCGGCCATGAGGAAAGCGATGCGTGGGATGTTGTTCGTTTTCATGGTTTCAATGGGTAAGCGGTCTCCGCGTCGGGCTGCCGCAGCACCGGGCCGCGGAAACCCCGGCGGAGAGAATTCTTCCTCTCTGCCTGCATGGGACGTGCCATTACCCGTCAGGAGCCTTTCAAATTCCCCATAAATCGCTTGCTTCAAGGGGCCCACGAGGATCCGCCGCAAGGGTCCGCACCGCCGGATGCGAAACGTTCGTTCCATGCACAATCCGGTGCGGAGATGCAGCTTGCACGCCGGTTGATTCCTCCCCTCGTTCGGAGAAAGCCGGTGCAAAACAAAGGGCCGGGATGCATCTCGCATCCGGCCCTCTTGGTCCGTTGAACGGAAAACGATCAATCGCGGCTCATGAAGAGGCGCAGCACGTACCAGAAGAGGAGAGCCACACTGGCGAAGAGGGAAAGTGAGGCGGCCACGTGCTGGCCGGGTGCGTAGTGATACATGATCGCACTGGTGTTGTAGAGGATCGAGCCGGAAGCGAGCACGATCATCCCTATGGAAAACCAGATGCCCATTCCGCTCATCAGGCTCGGGAAGAAGACTCCGGCGACAATGACGCCCAGGGCGATGATGAAGCCGAGCTTCAGGATACCGCCAAGGAAGGTGAAGTCCTTCTTCGTGGTGAAGGCGATGGCGGTGAGGCCGAGGACCATGAAGCCGGTGACGGCACCCGCTTTCCCGATGGCGGCGGGATCGTAAATCGTCGCCATCATCAGGAGCGGCAGGAAGATCACTGCTTCCGCGAGGATGTAGAGGCCCAAGCCCGCGTACTGCATGCCTTTGGAGGCACCGTTATAAGCCCATTTGTTAGCCACCCAGGATACCACCATGAAAGCACCCAGCACCATCAGCCAAGAGTAGCGGGCTTGAAGTAGCCCGAAGATCGTTTCCGCGGGAATGATGGATAGAAGCATCCATTCCAACACCGCGAACACACCGATGGCGCCTGCGAGGTGGGTGTAGGTTTTCCGCACGAAGTCGGTGCGGGTCTCCAGCGGGGCTTCGGCCACCGGCCCCACGGCATAGGGATTGAATGAGGTGCTCATTTTGGTTGTGGAAGTTATGTGCCCGGCAGGGATACGGGGCAAGGAGATTCACCTTTCCCGCGGGCTACAGCGCATAGGCGTCGCGGTAGCGTAATACCGGGTCGCCCGGGGCGGAAGGGTGGCACAGCCGGGTGATGAGGTCTTCCCACGCATCGTGTCCTTTCAGGATCTCCACCTCGATCCGCAGGAAATAGATCGGCACGGCGATCTCCTTCGGCCGGGGGAAGCGCACCGCGTCCTTTTCCGTCGTGACCACCAGCTCCATGTCGCGCTCGATGCAGCGCTCCATGAATTTATCGATCTCCCGCCGGGAGAAGCGGTGGTGATCGGAAAAGCGGCGGCGGATTTCCAAACGCGCGCCCAGTTTCTCGATTCCGCGCTCGAAGCCCTCCGGCACGGCGATCCCGCTGATGGCCGCCGTCCACTTGTCTTGCAGGAAGTCCAAGGGCTTCCGCTCGCGGGTGAAGACTTCCTCCAGGTAGCGGGGCCCATGGGTGCACTCGATGATCGGGGCCACCCGGTTATGGCGGCGGAGCCGCTCGATCAGCGCATCGTTCGGCGTGCCGTCGCATTTGGTGATCAGGATATAGCTGGCGCGGCAGAGGTTGCGCGGCGGTTCCCGCAAGGTCCCGCGGGGGAGCAGGGCTCCGGTGCCGAAAGGGGCGCTGCGGTCCACGAGCACGATATCGATGCCGTGGGAGAGGTGCAGGTATTGCAGGCCATCGTCCAGCACCAGGGTATCCGCGCCAAGCTGCCCGACGGCGAAGCGCCCGCCCTTCACCCGGTCCTTGTCCACCACCACGGCCACGCCATCCAGATTACGGGCCAGCATGAAAGGCTCGTCGCCCGCGAATTTCGAGTCGAGCAGCAGCGCCCGGCCGGTCGAGACCAGCTTCGGCATCTTTTCCGGCGGGATCTTCAGGCCGTCCTTGCCTTTCCAGTTCTGCGGTTCCTTGAGCCTGCGGCTCTTGTAGCCGCGACTCAGGATCGCGACACGGCGGCCCCGGTCCCGCAGCGTCTTTGCCAAAAGCTCCACCACCGGCGTCTTGCCCGTGCCGCCGACCGTCAGGTTTCCGATGCTGACCACCAGGGTGCCCAGGTGGTGCTGTTGCCGCCAGCGCTTGCGGTAGATCATCAGGCGGGTCTGCACCACCGCGCGATAGACGCCGGACAGGGCGCTCATGGCCAGGCGCATCATGCCGGCGCGGAAGCCCTTCGCGCGGCCGAAAATCACATCGGCGCCCCAGCGCTCCAGTTCGGCCAGCGTTTCCTTCATCCCCGGCGCCAGCGGAACCCGGAAGCCGCTTGATTCCAAGCCCGAAAAAGCGCGCCGCCCTCCGGGGCACTTGCCATACGCCCCCGGCTTTCCTTGACTCCGCTCCATGTCCTCCGCCCGCCACGACGGCCGCCTGCCCGGCCAGCTCCGCCCGATTTCCTTCATCCCGCACGTGGCACCGTACGCGGCAGGCTCCGTGCTGGTCTCCTTCGGCGAGACACGGGTGATCTGCGCCGCCACCATCGAGGAGGACGTGCCGCGCTGGATGAAGACCCAGCGGGTGGAGGGGGGCTGGCTCACGGCGGAGTACAGCATGCTTCCTTATTCCACTCTGGACCGGAAGCAGCGGGACATTAGCCGTGGCAAGCTGGACGGCCGCTCCTCTGAAATCCAGCGCCTGATCGGCCGCGCCCTGCGCGCCGTCACGGACCTGACCAAGCTCGGCCAGCGGACCATCTGGATCGATTGCGATGTCCTCCAGGCGGACGGCGGCACCCGCACCGCCTCCATCACCGGCGGCTGCGTGGCCCTGGCGATCGCCCTGAACCGCCTGATGGCGAATGGAAAGCTGAAGGCTTTCCCGCTCACCAAGCTCGTCTCCGCCATTTCCGCCGGGGTGGTGGAAGGCCAGCCGGTGTTGGATCTGGATTACATCGAGGACAAAGGAGCCACCGTGGACTTCAATGTCGTGATGACGGAAAGCGGCGATTTCGTGGAAGTTCAGGGCAGCGGCGAGGAAGCCGTTTTCTCTGCCGCTGAGATGGCCGCCATGCTGGAGCTGGCCAAGCAGGGCACGCAGGAGCTGACCTTGCTCCAGAGGCAGGCGATTCTCGATGCGGACCGCCCGAGCGGCGATTCCCTGGCAGCCCTCGCGGCGGCTTTTTCGCGCTGACCCCGGGGCGACTTTCTTTCTTCTTGCGCCGGTAAATGGCGGACTTAGCCTCTCTTGATCTCCGGTGTTTTTCAACAGCGGGGGTCATATAAAAAACGGGTCCTAAGCGGCCCATCCATAGACCGAAAACCAAAACAAAACATGAAAGCCAAATATCGCCAACCCGGCGGTTTCACCCTGGTGGAGCTGCTCGTGGTGATCGTGATCATCGCGGCCCTCGCGGGCCTCTCGGCTCCCGTTATCCTGAAGCAGCGCAAAGCTGCCGACCGGACGGAAGCGCTGAACAACGTCCGGCAGATCGGACTCGCCCTGTTCGAATTCGACAGCGAGTACGGTACCTTCCCGGACAATAACACGGCGGAAGACGTCAAGGAAGCCACCGGCACCGAATTGTCCTTCAACGGGAACTTCTCCAACGACTACTTCCGGCAGCTCATCGCTACCGGCCTGAAGTCCGAGAAGCCCTTCTGGTGCAAGACCTCCTTCTCGCCGAAGAAGCCCGACGACGTGTTCAACATCCAGGCCAAGGCGCTGGAAGCCGGCGAAGTCGGTTTCAGCTACATCATGGTCTCCCTGACCGACGGTCAGAGCAGCTCCGGCGAGCCGAACCGCCCGGTGGTGGTGGCCCCCTCCTTCAAGGCCCAGACCGACTGGACCTTCGATCCGGAGCCCTATGGTGAAAAGGCGATCATCCTGCGCTTGGACAACAGTGCCAAGGCGGAGACGATCCGCGCCGACAAGAAGGTCACCATCGGCGGCGGCCGCACCCTCGAGTCCGTGGGTGACAGCACCTCATGGGGCACTGATATCAACCCGGTCCTCCGCGCCCCGCAACCGCGCGGCCAGTGATCCGCGCTTGAGCGTTTGATCCATCGATTCCCGAACCGGGAAGTCCTCACGGGCTTCCCGGTTTTTCCTTTCCCAGGGGCCGCGTCGTGGCGCTCTTCGGGCCTCAGGACTGCCAATTGAGATTCGCGAGCGAGGAACAAACTTGGTCGGCCAGCGAGAAATTCAGGCAGGCCGTCGTCCGGTTCGGGACCACCCACACATTCAGGCCAGCGGCCTTGGCGGACTTCGCGCCGTTGAGCGAGTCCTCGATCGCGAGACATTCCTCCGCGGGCAGGTCGAGCTGGCGCAGTGCCTCCAGCCACAGATCCGGTGCCGGCTTGATGCGCGGAGCATCGCCGCGGCACACCACCGTGCGGAAATAGGGCATCAGTCCCAGCCTTTCCAACCAGCCATCGACCCACTGGTGCGAGGAACTGGAAACGACGGCGGTGGGCACTCCCGCGGCCCTCAGCTTTTCCAGCAGCGGCACCACCCCCGGCATCGGACCCGCCTGTTCCAGATCACGGCGGATTTCCACCTGCCGGGCCTCATCGAGCTGATGCCAGTCGAAGCTGCGGCCGGTCAGCTCCTCCAGGTGGGTCTTCGGCGACCAGGTATCGAAATCCGAGCCGATGCACTGGGTATAGATTTCCAGCGGCAACGGATGCCCGTGCGCGCGGAAGGTCCGGTGCCAGGCCTCGTAGATGGCCCACTCCGTGTCCACCAGCACGCCGTCGAAATCGAAAAGCACCGCGGAGAAGCGCATGCGCGGGGATGGCGGGGGATGGACGGATGGGCAAGGATGAATGAGGCGATTCTTTTGGGAAAGGCGCG
>Ga0307414_10001811_pt1 | contig 11052 bp, 10 predicted proteins | sample DK1Ometagenome_FD_203804 | JGI IMG/M metagenome (GOLD analysis project Ga0307414, IMG submission 203804) | Maize rhizosphere microbial communities from greenhouse at UC Davis, California, United States - DK15-O-3 | ecosystem: Host-associated > Plants > Roots > Rhizosphere > Soil | place: USA...
GTCAACAGGCGCGCTGGGGCAAAGCCGATTCCGCCGGCCGATGCGGCGCCGGTTACCAGCGCGACCCTTTTCTCAAGATTGATCATGACGTGCCGCGCGCACCCTCTCTTCGATGGGCCGATGGTGCCTGAAGGCGCTGGCCGCGCAACTAGCGCTAGTCAGAGGGATGCCGGAACATGAACTGCTACCTATGAGCATCGGGAGTTTCTCACCCTGGCCGGTGGGTATAGGTTGCGGATCGGCAAACAGGTAAGACCGGACGTGCGCGAGAGGTGAGGCATGGGATATTATGACGCAATCGGCCAAGAGGCCGAGAAGATGCTGGAATATGTAGAGACCGGCACGACCCACTCGGCCGATGCCAGTTTCGAGGTGCCGGTCAGCGCATACACCGATCCGGAAATATTCGCGCGCGAACGCGCCGAGATTTTCATGAAGCTCCCGCTGCTTGCCGGCTTGTCCGCCGAAATTCCTAATCCCGGCGATTACAAGGCGCTGGAGATGCTCGGCAAGCCCGTATTGATCACGCGCCGGGGCGACGGCAGTGTTGCGGCGATGCTCAACGTCTGCACGCACAGAGGCATGATCCTGCGGCCAGAGGGGCATGGGAATGCCCGACGCTTTTCCTGCCCCTATCACGCATGGACGTTCGGCAACGACGGAAAGCTCATAGGAGCGGCAGAGCCTCACAAGTTCGGCCCCGTTTGCAAGGAAGACCGTAACCTGACTGCGCTTCCGGTGGCTGAGGCGGGCGGGATCGTCTGGATATGTCTGACGCCGGGGATGGAGTTCGATATCCGCGACCATCTTGGTGGAATGCTGGACGATCTGGAGGTTTATGGCCTCGGCAAATGGCATTTCTGCGGGCAACGGCGGATCTACGGACCCAATTGGAAAATCGCCTATGACGGTTATCTTGAAGGTTATCATTTCGCTGCGGCGCATCCCCAAACCATCCACCCGCGTACGGTGAGCAACGTGATGCACTTCACCGCCTTTGGCCCGCATATGCGGGTCGGCTATCCGCAGGTGCGGATCAAGGAGGCGCTCGGCGCTTTGCCGCGCGAAAGCTGGGGCGAGCACGAGAACGAAGGCTACGATTTCGTCCGAACAATTTTCCCGAACGTCAGCATCTTCTTCGCGCCCGAAATCACGCAGGTGGCGCAACTCATCCCGGGCGACACACCCGACAGCAACATTACGAACCTGCTGTTCATTCGTCGCGATCCGCCGAAGGACGAGGCCGATGCCGCGGCCATCGACGGGATGATGAACTGGCTCCGCGACGTGGTGAACGACGAGGACTACGGCGTCGGCCTTCAGGTGCAGAAGGGGCTGGCGTCGGGCGCGCTTAATTCCGTCATCTTTGGCTGCAATGAGCGCGGCAATCACTATTTCCACAAATATGTGGATTACCTGCTGCGGGCAAACCCTGCGGAGGCGCCGCCAGAGCTGTGAGGGCACCGGAAAGCGTAGGTGTCCGCTTCCCGCAACGCATCCTCAAAGGGTAGTGACGCTGTCGTTGAGGCGCACCACCGTCTTTCCCGTCGTCGTGCCGGACATCAGGTTGATGAAGGCCGCGGGCGTGTTTTCAATTCCGGTCGTGACATTCTCCAGCGCCACCAGATCTCCTGATTTGATCCAGTTGCCGAGTTGATCCTGCGCCTCTTGCAACATGTCGAGATGTTCATAGGCGAGGAACCCGCGCAAGGTGACGCGATGCACCAGGACCTGCCACAGATTGCGGATGGGATAGGGGTCGTTCTGATTGTTGTAGTTCGATACCATGCCGCACACGACAACCCGCCCGAAGTCGCGCATCTGCGGCAGCATCGTGTCGAGCACTTCTCCGCCGACATTGTCGAAATACAGATCGGCGCCGTCCGGGCAGGCAGCCTTGAGGGCGGCCGCAAGGTCTGGGGTGTCGCGATAGTTGACGGCCCCGTGAAGCCCGAAGGTGCCCGTCACCAGATCGGCTTTCGCCTGCGACCCCACGATGCCGACGGTCCGGCATCCGCAAAGCCGGGCGATCTGCCCGCCAACGCTGCCTACCGCCCCCGCGGCGGCGCTCATCACCACCGTGTCGCCCGCCTTCATCTCGCCTATTCGCTTCAGCCCGATATAGGCGGTGATCCCGGACCAGCCGAGTGCGCCCATGTAAGCGGTTAGGGGCACATCGGGAGCGACCTGGACATTCTCCATCGCGAAATTGGATGGGTTGAGGATGGAATATTCCTCCCAGCCGACGAAACCGCGCCCATAGTCGCCCTCTTTGAAGGCGGGGTTGCGGGACTTGATGACCCGTCCGAGCACCATCGTGGGAATGAGACCGCCGATGGAAACTGCGGGCAGGTAACTGTCCTCCTGATCATCGAGCATGCCGCGGATCGCAGGGTCTATGGCGAACACCTGATTTTCGATCAGGATTTCTCCGTCTTCCAGTTCCCGCACGCTCCGCTCCACGATGCGGAAATTTTCGGGCACGGGAACGCCTGAAGGACGCGAGGCCAGCACGATTTGGCGGTTTATCATGATCGTTGTCCTCTTCTCGCGGACTGCCGCCGTCAAGGGAAGGCGTTGGCCTGGCGCCCGAAGCACCCTTTCGTCGTGGGTTGCTGCTTCCCTTTTAGCGTCTCGGCTGCGGCGGGCGGACTATGACTTTGTTCAGGCGTCGCTCAACGCAAGACGCTCGCGTCGGGGAGCGCACTCCTAGCTTTCCGGCAACAGCAGACTGGCGTCGCCGTAACTGTAGAAGCGATAGCCCTCGCGGATCGCGTGGGCATAGGCAGCCTGCATCCGCTCAAGGCCCATCAGCGCCGCCACAAGCATGAACAGCGTGGAGCGCGGCAGATGGAAATTGGTCATCAGGCCATCCACCGCACGGAAACGATAGCCGGGCGTGATGAAGATGCGCGTTTCACCGTTCCAGGCCGCGATCGTGCCGTTCCCATCCGCGGCGCTTTCAAGCACCCGCAACGATGTCGTGCCGACCGCGATCACCCGCCCGCCATTGCCTCTGACCATATTGAGACGGGCGGCCGTCTCCGCGTCGATGCTGCCCCATTCCGCATGCATCCGGTGATCGGCCGTATCTTCCGCCTTGACCGGCAAGAACGTGCCCGCGCCTACATGCAGCGTGACCTTGACGGTGCCGATCCCGGCCTGCTCCAGCGCGGCGATCAGCTCCGGCGTGAAGTGCAGTGCGGCGGTCGGCGCCGCAACCGCGCCGTCGCGCGCGGCGAACATCGTCTGGTAATCGCTCCGGTCGCGCCCGTCGACGGGGCGCTTCCCGGCGATATAGGGCGGCAGGGGCATGGTTCCGGCACGCTCCAGCAGGAGTTCCACCGGCTCCTCCCCCTGGAAGAACAGGGTGAAACCTCCATCCTCGTCGCGCGCCTCGGCAATGGCTTCTACCCCGTGGCCGAAATCGATGCGGTCGCCGGGACGAAGGCGCTTCGCATTGCGGACGAACGCCTGCCAGCGGCGCAGATCGATGCGCTTGTGCAGCGTCGCGCCAATCCTCGCCTCACCGCGTTTTCCTTCCAGCTGCGCCGGAATCACGCGCGTGTCGTTGAAGACGAGAACATCGCCTCGACGCAGCATCGCGGGCAGGTCGCGGACATGCGCGTCGCGCGTCACCGCATCATCCAGAACCAGCATCCGCGCGGCATCGCGGGGCGACACCGGCCTCAGCGCGATGCGGTCAGACGGCAGTTCGAAGTCGAAAAGGGCTACGTCCATGCCCGCGCCGGATCAGCCCCCCGATGCTTCCATCCGGGCAGCGACGATTCGGGTCGGGTCTGTCGGCGGCTCGCCCTTCGCGATCGCATCCACATACTGCATACCCTCGATCACCCGTCCCAATACCGTATACTTGCGGTCGAGTTGCATGCGCGGCATCAACATGATGAAGAACTGGCTGTTGGCGCTGTCCTGGCTGTCGGCCCGGGCCATGGAGACTGTCCCGCGCACATGCGGCAGGTCGTTGAACTCCGCCTTCAGGTCCGGCAGGTCGGATCCGCCGGTGCCGTCGTTCTTCGGATCGCCCCCCTGCGCCATGAACCCGTCGATCACGCGATGAAAGATCAGGCCGTTGTAGAAGCCGCGCGCCGTAAGCTGCTTGATCCGCTCAACATGGGTGGGCGCAACGTCCGGGCGCAGCTGGATGCGGACGGTGCCGCCGTTGCTCAACTGCAGGTCCCAGATATTGGCGGGATCGATCGGCAGCATCGCCGGCGGTGTCTTGGGGCCACCTCCCTTGCGCAGCTCGTCCGCCTGTTGTGCCGCCTTGGCGGCGCGCTCGGCCTTCGCCATTTCGTCGGCCTGATTGCGCCGCTGCGCGTGCAGGGCGCCGCTCGCCACGACACCTGTGGCAAGGGCCGCCATAAGGAAAAGGCGGAATAGCAGCTTCAATCTCATCGAAACTTCTCCAGGGGACATCTCCTCGCGGGCGAATAGGGGAAAGCGGCTGAACCGGCAATGACCGTTATGCCTTGACGGCGTGCATCTCCGTGACACGCGCGCTCACTTCCTCACACACGCGGGGACTGACGAAACGATGGATCGGCCCGCCATAAAGAGCGATCTCCTTGACCAGGCGCGACGCGATCGGCTGCAACGACACGTCGGCCATCAGGAATACCGTCTCCACCCGGTCGTTGATCTGCTGGTTCATCCCGGCCATCTGATATTCATATTCGAAATCGGCGACAGCGCGCAGGCCACGGATGATGACGCTCGCGCCCTGCTGTTCGGCGAAGTCCATGAGTAGCGCGTCGAACGCCACGACTTCGATCCGGGGCCCGATGCCATTGCATTCGCGGCGTACCATCGCGAGTCGTTCTTCAAGCGAGAACATCGGTGACTTGCTGGGATTGGTGGTCACGCCGATGATAAGCTGATCCACAAGTTTCGCACCGCGCCGGATTATGTCCATATGGCCTAGCGTGATCGGATCGAAGGTGCCGGGGTAGACGCCGACGCGTACATTGCTCATGATCTAGCGGTCCCTTTCGATTATATAGTCTGCGATCGCGCGGAGCAGGTCGGCACGCTCGTCATAGCCGTGCAGGTGCGCCTTGGCCTGTTCGACCAGCACGCGTGCCTGGTCTCGCGCGCGCTCAACCCCCAGCAGCGAAACGAAAGTCTGCTTTCCCGCGACGGCATCCTTGCCCAGTGCTTTTCCGGCACGCGCGGGGTCACCTTCCACATCCAGCAGATCGTCGGCGATCTGGAACGCGAGCCCGATGTCGCGTGCATAGCCGTGCAGGCTGGTGCGCGCATCGGGGGACACATGTGCCATGATCGTCGCCGCATCGACGCAAAAACCGATGATCGCTCCTGTCTTCAGCTGCTGCATCCGTGTGACGGCCGGGAGGTCGAAAGCATCGCGGGCTGCAATCAGGTCCATCATCTGGCCCCCGGCCATGCCACCGGGGCCGCTCGCGCGGGCGAGCGCACGCACAAGCTCGCACCGCACGAACGGATCGGGGTGCGTGTCCTCGTCCGACACGATGTCGAACGCGAGATCATGGAGGCAATCGCCGGCAAGGATGGCTGTCGCCTCGTCGAAGGCGCGATGGACGGTGGGCTTGCCGCGGCGGAAGTCGTCATTGTCCATCGCCGGAAGGTCGTCGTGCACCAGCGAATAGACATGGATGCACTCGACCGCCATGCCGACGCGCGTGACTGCCCGCCGGGTCAGCCCGAACAGGTCCCCTGTGGCCTTTACCAGCAGCGGGCGCAATCGCTTGCCGCCACCGATGGTGGCATGGCGCATAGCCTGGAACAGCTGCTTTCGGGGGTCGTCGGGAATGGTGAGCAGCCTGTCGAAAGCCTCGTCCATGTCCGCCGCCACCGCTGCCGTGGCCACGGCGAGAAGGGATTGGAAGGTCCGTTCAGCCCCCCGGCCCGTCATTACCAATTCAGCCGGCATCGAAAGGCTGGATTGCAGCTGGCGTGCCAGCGGCATCGATTGTCAGCTTTTCGATGCGAGCCTCTGCATCGGCCAGCCGCTTCTGACATTGCCCGCGCAGCATTTCGCCACGAGCATAAAGCGCAATCGATTCGTCCAGCGGAACGTCCCCGCGCTCCAGCCGGTGCACAATGGATTCCAGTTCGCGCAGTGCGTCTTCGAATGACAGCGTATCGGCCGCGTCCGCCGATTGCGAAGAAGGTAAGGGGACCTCTGCCATGCGGCAAGCTTTGGCCCCAGCCGGTCGCCGGGTCAAGTGCCCCGTCATGTGCCAGATGGACGTCATCGGCAAAGCTTAACGTCCTGGGGAAGGGATCATTTGAAGGGCGGCAGATTAAAGTTCGTGGCAAGATAAATTTCGCTAAAAAATGCTCGCCCTGCGACGTTAATCATTGACGACTGAGGCACGTCTGCACATAGGGCCGCTATGAAAATTTCCTTCTCAATGATCGCCCTCCCCATGCTCGTCGCTCTTTCGGGCTGCAATAATGAACCCGAACAGATCGGGGGCGGACCCGTGCTCGACGATCCGGCCAACAACGCGGCGGCCGTCGCGCTGCCGCCGATGGTCGTAAAGAGCAAGACCTATCGGTGCGGGGACGGCTCGCTCCTCTTCGTTGACTATATGTCGGACGAAAAGACCGCGATGCTGAGGACCAGCAAAGAAGGTACGGCCACGCCGCTGACGATGGCGGAGCCGGGCAAGCCCTATTCCGCCGCTGGACATTCGTTGTCGGGTAACGGCGATGTTGTGACGGCGGAGCTGCCGGGCAAGGGTTCGCAGACCTGCAAATCCTGACGCCTCCCGGCGTTTCCTTACCTTTGTCGGTCGTAGGCCGGATGCGTTTGCGTCCGGCCTTTTGATTTGGGGCACGTCCTTATCGGTTACATCGATTTCTCTGATGAAAAGCTTCCATTTTAATCGAGAGAAACGATCACGTACCTCTGCTTTCGCCAGGCAGCAACACAGCTGCACATAGGGAGAAAGCAATCATGTCTCGCATTTTGATGTCCGCCATTGCATTGGCGGCAACGGGGTCGGCTGTCGCGCAAACGCCCCAGCTCACCCGCGACAATGGCGCGCCTGTCGGTGAAAACCGCGATTCGAAAACTGCGGGGGAACATGGCGGAGTGCTGTTGGAGGATGTCCAGCTTATCGAGAAGCTTGCGCGGTTCGATCGAGAGCGCATTCCCGAGCGGGTGGTTCATGCGCGAGGCACCGGCGCCAAGGGTGTCTTCCTCGCTACCGCCGACATGTCGCAGTACAGTATGGCCTCGCTGTTCACTCCGGGGAAGGAAACTCCGGTATTCGTGCGCTTCTCCTCGGTTATTCACGGCAAGGATTCCCCGGAATCCCTCCGCGATCCTCGCGGCTTCGCGACCAAATTCTACACCGATCAAGGAAACTGGGATCTGGTAGGCAACAACCTGCCTGTCTTTTTCATCCGCGATGCGAAACAGTTTCCGGACATGGTGCACAGTCTGAAGCCGTCCCCTGTCACCAACAAACAGGAGCCCGGCCGTTTCTTCGCGTTTTTCAGTCAGACGCCCGAATCCGTTCACATGCTGACACAGCTCTACAGCGATTTGGGCACCCCTGCGGGATATCGTGAAATGAACGGCAACAGCGTCCACGCGCTTCGCCTCATCAACGCGAAGGGCGATTCCGTGTTCGCGAAGTTCAACTGGAAGCCTCATCAGGGTGTGAAGACCCTGTCGGCTGCCGATGCGGCGAAGAAGCCGTTCGACTACATGACGCGGGACCTCTATGGCAACATCGGGGCCGGCAATTTCCCCAAATGGGATCTCTACGTCAAGATATTGAAAGTGGAGGATATTGCCAAGCTCGACTATAACCCGTTCGACGCGACGAAGGACTGGTATAATATCGCGGAGACAAAGATCGGCACCATGACGCTCAATCAGGTGCCGGAAAATTTCTTCGCCTATACCGAGCTGTCGGCCTTCGCGCCGTCTAACCTCGTGCCGGGGATAGAACCTTCCCCCGACCGGCTGCTTCAGGGGCGCCTGTTCAGCTATGCCGACACCCACAGGCACCGCATCGGCGGCAATGCAATGCAGTTGCCGGTCAACGCCCCACGTGTTGCGGTGGTGAACAATAATCAGGACGGGGTCATGTCCGCGAAGGTCCCGGCGTCGGACGTCAACTTCTTCCCCGCCGGAGATAAGACGACCTCGGCCAGCTTCAACTACACACCCTATGAGGTAAGCGGGCTTGCCCAGGCAAAGCCGATCGCGAAGACGAACAACTTCGCGCAGGCCGGCATCTTCTACCGGCAGCTCGGTACGAAGGAACGGGAAGCGTTGATCCGCAATCTCTCCGGCGATCTCAACCAGGTAACCGACGTCAGGGTGAAGACCATGATGGTCAGCTATTTCTATCAGTCCGACAGCGACTATGGCACCCGCCTTGCCAAAGCCACCGGTGTGCCGATGGGCGATGTCGAACGAACCGCGGCGGAGTACCGCGCAGCTCAGGGAACGCAGGTCCCGCCGCAGCACTGACGTGGACCGGCCGAAGCGCCGTCGGGTCCTGATCCTGGCGCTTCGGCCTTCGTCACTCGTGAACCCGGCGTGCCCGTGCGGCTGCCCAAGCCCTCTAGCCCAAAGCCGTCGCGTTCGCTAAGGGGCGGGCCATGACAGAGACAGCCGCCGCCGCCCAGGCCATAACCCCCGAAATCGTCGCCGAGCATGGCCTCAGCCCGGAAGAATATGCGCGTGTTCTGAACGCGCTGGGCCGCGAGCCGAACCTGACGGAGCTCGGCATCTTTTCGGTGATGTGGTCGGAGCATTGTTCGTACAAGTCCTCGCGCATCCACCTCAAGAAGCTGCCGACGCAAGGACCGCAGGTGATCTGCGGACCGGGCGAAAATGCGGGCGTGGTCGACATTGGCGACGGTCAGGCCGCCATCTTCAAGATGGAGAGCCACAATCACCCGAGCTATATCGAGCCTTATCAGGGCGCGGCCACCGGCGTAGGCGGTATCTTGCGCGATGTGTTCACGATGGGCGCGCGGCCCATCGCCAACATGAACGCGCTGCGCTTCGGCCGGCCCGATCATCCCAAGATGCGCCACCTGATCAGCGGCGTGGTGCGCGGCATCGGCGGTTACGGCAATTGCGTCGGCGTGCCGACCGTGGGCGGCGAGGTGAATTTTCACCCCGCCTATGACGGAAACATTCTCGTCAACGCGATGACCGTGGGCATCGCCCAAACCGACCGGATATTCTACTCGGCGGCCAGCGGCGTGGGCAACCCGATCGTCTATGTCGGCAGCAAGACGGGCCGCGACGGCATCCACGGCGCCACGATGGCGAGCGCGGACTTCGGCGAGGACAGCGAGGAAAAGCGCCCCACCGTTCAGGTCGGCGATCCGTTCACGGAAAAGCTGCTGATCGAGGCTTGCCTTGAGCTGATGGCGTCGGACGCGATCGTCGCGATCCAGGACATGGGCGCGGCGGGCCTCACCTCATCTTCGGTCGAGATGGCGTCCAAGGGCGGCGTGGGCATCCGGCTCGATATGGACAAGGTGCCGCAGCGCGAGACCGGCATGACAGCGTATGAAATGATGCTGTCGGAAAGCCAGGAACGCATGCTCATGGTGCTGAAGCCTGGCAAGGAACCCTTTGCCGAAGCCATCTTCCGCAAGTGGGAACTCGACTTCGCGGTCATCGGAGAGGTCACCGACACCGGCAGGATGGTCCTGGTTCATCATGGTGAGACGGTGTGCGATATCCCGCTCGCACCCCTTGCCGACGACGCGCCGCTCTATGATCGGCCGCATGTGCCCACGCCCAGGCGCGCGGCCTTGACCGACGTTCCCGAATGCGCCGACATGGGCGCGGACCTGGTGACGCTCATGGGGTCTCCCGACATCGCCTCGCGCCGCTGGATCTGGGAACAATATGACAACAAGGTCGGCGGCGACACGGTGCAGGCTCCGGGTGGAGACGCGGCGGTCGTACGTATTCACGGCACCGAAAAGGCGCTGGCGATCAGCACCGATTGCACCCCGCGCTATTGCTTTGCCGACCCGGTGGAGGGCGGAAAGCAGGCGGTCGCGGAGTGCTGGCGCAACATCACGGCGGTAGGTGCGAAGCCCCTCGCAATCACGAACTGCCTCAACTTCGCCAATCCGCAACGTCCAGAGATCATGGGCCAGATCGTTGGCTGCCTGGAGGGGATGGGCGAGGCTTGCCGCGCGCTCGAATTTCCGATCGTGTCCGGCAATGTGTCGCTTTACAATGAAAGCAAGGCGACGGGTGGCGGGTCCGCGATCCTGCCGACCCCGGCCATCGGCGGCATTGGCCTGATGGCGGACTGGCGCAAGTCCATGACGATCGCATTCAAGGGGGCGGGCGACGTCATCCTCGCCGTCGGTGCGTGGTCCGGACATCTGGGCCAGTCGATCTGGCTGCGCGAGGTTCACGGGCGAGAGGATGGGCCGCCGCCGCCGGTCGATCTGGCGGCCGAACGCCGTACCGGCGACTTTATCCGCACGCATATCGACACCGGCGCGATCACCGCATGTCACGACGTTTCGGACGGCGGCATCGCCGTGACGGTGGCGGAAATGGCGCTGGCGGGCGACACCGGCGCGATGATCCAGGCGCACGAGCCCGACGCGCCCTTTGCTGACGCCCGCGCCTTCTTCGCGGAGGATCAGGGACTATATGTCGTGACGGTGGCCGACGGCGCGCTTGCCAGCTTCCTTGCGGAGGCTGACACGGCTGGCGTCCGGGTCCAGCCCATCGGGCGCACCTGCGGCCACCGCCTCGTGTTTGAACTGGCGGACAGCGACCACGCGATCCCGCTCACTGACCTGCGCGCCGCGCACGAGGGCTTTTTCCCCAAGCTGATGGACGGGGAGATTTGAAGGGCACGGGCTGAGCTCAGAGGCGGTCGCCCGAACTTCACGAGTTGGATTGTCGCCAAGCCTTCGACTGCCCCCTGCTCAGGTGAAAGTGGATGCAGCAGGCGTGGTCTTTCAGGCAGCGTGTGGCGGTCTGACAAATCGAAATGACCTGACGCCTTTGCGCACCGTGAGCGACACCCT
>Ga0307414_10001812_pt1 | contig 11043 bp, 8 predicted proteins | sample DK1Ometagenome_FD_203804 | JGI IMG/M metagenome (GOLD analysis project Ga0307414, IMG submission 203804) | Maize rhizosphere microbial communities from greenhouse at UC Davis, California, United States - DK15-O-3 | ecosystem: Host-associated > Plants > Roots > Rhizosphere > Soil | place: USA...
ACAGCGCTCCCCACGCCCGCGCAGCCAGTTTTAATCGGGTGCTGGCCCAGGATTGACGTTGCTTTGCATGTGATCGAGGATCCTTGCCCGCTCACTCGCTTGCAGCGGATCGCCGAGGTCGGCTATTTCGACGAACTTGTTGATTGCTTCGACTGGAACAGCGCGTCCAGCGAAGTTTTCCGCATGGAAGTGCAGGAGCAGGGCGCGTCCATCGTCGGGGTACTGCGCCAGCAAACGATCAATATGTGGTTTTGCTTTGACGGCGGCTTCGGCCGGCGGAAGCCCTGCGTCGAACAACCACATCGCGCCGAGTTCTCGCAGTGACGCTTGTCGGTAGGTGTCATCGTTCACGGCGAACAGATAGTGCTGCTCGGCGTCTTCGAAATTACCATTGTTGTAATTGGCGGCCGCCAGTAGGTAGCGCCCTCGCCCGTCGTCGGGCTCCTCCATGACCGCCACGCGTGCGAACCGCAATGCCCACTCGGCATCGCGTTGCAGAAAGTAATCGGCGAGCGCCCGATTTCCCCATGCGTTGAGGGTCCGGTAACGCGACTCCTGCAGCAGAAGCGCTGCTCCCCGATCCGGGTCCCTCGGGCCCGCCGCATAGTTGATCGCGCTGTCGGACGCAACGTGCATCGCTTCCTCATTGGCCGACCAGAGAACGGCAAGCTCAAGGATTCCAGCAGCCTCGGGCTGGTAACGCTGGCTCTGCTCCATCACCGAAACGTAGTCGACGTAAATCGCCGACCGCTGGTTGGCAAGCATAGGCGTGGTTTCCAGATACGATTCGAGCTCGCTCCAGTACGACTGCATGCGCGGATAGGAGCCGCCCCATCTCGGCAGCAGTGCATTCATCCGAATGTAGGCCACCTCGGCACAGGAGGGATCGAGCTCCGAGGCCTTGTCGAACGCCCATTCGCCGACTTGCTGGCGGTCAGCCTTGCCGATATGCATGAGGCCGATGTATGTCTCGAGGAAATCCGGACGCAGCACAATGGCACGCCGGTACTCCGCCTCCGCCTTGTCGAACCACTCCGACATTGCGCTCATCTGACCCTGTAAGGTCCTGCCGACGAATTTTGACCCACGGGCATGCCAGCCCGACTTGCTGAAGAATTTGGCCCGCGCCACGGCAGCGAACGCGCTATCGGGGGCGAGCTCCACCCAACGCGCGGTGATCCGGTCGATGTCGGGGCTGCGCATGTCAAGTAGATGGAAGAAGCGATGGCTGCTCTCGCGCTCGACACCGGTATACGCATGCCGTGCGAGGATCGATTCGACCTGTGCTTCCAGCCCGGCCACGTCGTCGCGGGCAAGATAGTCCTCGATCTCGGTCGGTGAAAGGGTCGGTGCATGGTGGTAGTGGCAGTGCATGGCCGAATAGCCCAGCGGCCACCGGTTGCCAGGCAGGTCGGGATACCCGAGGCAACGGGTCAACGCATCCGGCGCGCGCTCGGCCCGGCGCGCTTGGATGAAGTAGTCCCGCCACCCCGCCGGGGCGTCTGGAAACAATGCGTCCTTGGGCTTCTCCGACAATGGAGCGGAGCTGTCCAGATCGCCGGCGGAAACCACTGCATTGACAGACAGCAATAACGCGAGCGAAGCAAGTTTGAGCATTCCCCGTCCGACCATCTCGTTCCCCTTCGAACAAGGCTGGATTCTACTGTGACGATCGGAAATACGGCAGATTCTTGGGGCGCCACTTGTTGGCGCAGTTCTTCCGGTGGCATGGTCCCCGCCGGGCCATACCGGCAGAGGACTCGGCATCTCGCCATTGGCGATGCTCGGATCGGTGTCTACCAGTTCACGCCCGCCGAGCGCCAACTTGACCTCGTCGAACAGACGCTCAGCGCTCCATGCACCTGCGGTAACGGTCGTCCACCCGGGTGGCGAACCAGGCGGTGGTCAGCTCGCGGCTGATCTTCGGGCTCTCCAGGGTGATGCCGGGGATCATCGCCCGCGGCAGCGGGTTGCCGGCACGCGCCTCGGCCAGCGCGAACATCCGCTCGAACAGATCGCTGTCGCTGAAGTCCAACCGGTTGCCGCGCTGCAGCGCATCGCGGATGGCGTCGTCGTCCATCCCTAACTGGTTGCCCAACGCCCGCACCGCGCGCTCGGTTTCGCCGGGCCGGTCCATCGGCGCGCCGGGTACCAGCAAGTCGCCATCCAGCGCCAGCGAGCGTCCACTGGCCACCGCGACCGCGTTCTGGAAAGCCGCGTTGCGGCTGGCGTACCAGCCGGCGTTGAAGTCCGCGAAGCGGTGCACCTTGCGCGCATACGGCGTGGTGTAACCGAGCAGATGATGGATGCCGAAATACAGGCCGCCGCGACGGCTGAACACCTCGTCGCGAATGCTGCCGTCGACCGCGTACGGGTAGTCATGGGCGCGGGACTCGGCGAACGGGATCGACACCTGCATCGGCCCGCCGGTGTCAACCGGGTTGAAGCCGTCGAACAACCGTTCACCGAGTGGCACCCGCCCGGTCAGGTCCTCGTACAGCTCGCTCAGTTCGCGCTCGGTACGCACCGCGCGCAGCCGCTCCTCGTAGCTGCGGCCATCGGACGAGTCCAGCTTGAGCGCGGCCGTCACCACGAACCCGGGCACGTGCAGCGCCGCGGCGCGACGCTCGATCTCCGCGCGCGCGATCCGCGGCAGGTTGGCGACCGGCGGGTCGGCCTTGTAGCCGGACTCCTGCTCGATCACCGCCAGCACCGCGCAGATGTTCTCGTCGTACGGCTCGATCTCCTGCGCCGCGAACGCGGCCTGGATGTCCGCCGCCCAGCCGGTGCGGTCGTCGACCGTAGCCGGGATCCGCCGTGCGATGTCGGCGCGCACCGTTTCGGGTGCGGGGCCCACGGGTCGCGGTGCGGTCGCGCAGCCGGCCAGCAACAGCAGCAATGCGAGGGTGCACCCCCATCGCAAGCTCGCGCGGGTGGACATGGCGCCTCCGTCCGTTCGTGGGACCGTAAAGGGTAACCGGATGCGACCCTGCCCGGACCATCGCGGCCCCGGGTTCCGGGGAGACGCGTCGCTGCATAATGGCCGCTCTTCAAGCCGGCCAGGGGCCGCGTATGCGGCAATCATGATCCCCAAGTTGCCCCCGCTGGCCGACGTCCTGGACCTGGTGCCCGACGCGGTGTGCGTGGTCGATCCCGACGGCCGCTACCTGTTCGTCAGTGCCAGTTTCGAGCGCATCTTCGGCTACACCCGCGAGGAGGTGCTGGGCCGGCACATGATCGAGCTGGTCCATCCCGACGACCGCGAGGCCACCCTGCAAGCCGCCCGCTCGGTGATGGCCGGCACCCTGCAGCGCCACTTCCGGAATCGCTACGTCCACAAGGCCGGACACGCCGTGGACATCCAATGGTCCGCGCGCTGGCTGCCGGAACACGGCGTGCGCATCGCCGTGGGCCACGAGGTGACCGAGCTGCGCCGCGCGGAACGCGAACTCGAGCACCTCGCCAGCCACGACCCGCTGACTGGCCTGCCCAACCGTCACCAACTTCAGCACGAGCTGCAGCGCAAGCTGCAGCATGCGGCGCAGACCGGCGGCGGCCTGGCCCTGCTTTACCTGGACCTCGACGGATTCAAGGCCGCCAACGACCGGGGCGGCCACGTGGCCGGCGACCGTGTGCTTCGCGACGTGGCGCAACGACTGCAGCAAGGCCTGCGCCAAGGCGACCTGGTGGGCCGCATGGGGGGCGACGAGTTCGTCGTCCTGCTGCCGGGCTGCCCCGACCGCGAGACCGCCGCTGCGGTTGCCGATGACCTGCGCGCCCGCATCCGCGCCGCCTATTCGATGAACCCCGGTGTGCTGTGGCTGGATGCCAGCATCGGCATCGCCTGTTTCCCGGCGGACGGAATCAGCCCGGAAGCACTGCTGGTGCACGCCGACCACGCCATGTACGCGGCCAAGCGCACCCGCGGTTGATCGGGCGCGCACGAAGATCGTCCACCGGCTGAATACGGCGCGACTCCGGGCTCAGAACACCGAAAGCCCCGTCATCTGCGCGAACCGGTGCAAGGCATAGCGCCCGAGCATCGAGTTGCCCTTGTCGTCCAGCCCGGGGTACCAGACGCACAGGCTCATGACGTGCGGGGCCACCGCGACGATGCCGCCGCCGACGCCGCTCTTGGCCGGCAGGCCGACGTAGAACGCGAAGTCGCCGGCGGCGTCATAGGTACCGGCGGTCATCATCAGCGAGTTGATCCGGGTCGCCAGTTCCCAGCTGACCACCCGCGTGCCCGACACGTCGCAATATCCGCCGCGCGAGAGGTACTGGACGCTGCGCGCGAGGTCCACGCAGTTCATACTGAGCGAGCACTGGAGGAAGTAGAAGTCGAGCACGTCGTCGACGTCGTTGACGATGTTGCCGTAGCTGCGGATGAAGTTGGCGGTGGCGATGTTGCGGAAGCCGCTCTCGCGTTCGGACTTCGCCACCACTTCGTCGGCCCCGATGTCGGTGGTGCCGGAGCGCGCGCGCATGAACTCCAGCAAGGCCCGCTCCGGTTTGACGTAGTTGGACAGGATCACGTCGGCGACCACCAAGGCGCCGGCATTCATGAAGGGATTGCGCGGGATGCCCTTCTCGTACTCGAGCTGGATCAACGAGTTGAACGGATCGCCCGAAGGTTCTCGGTCGACCCGGTCCCACAGCGCGTCGCCGATGGCGTCCAGCGCCATCGTCAGCGTGTGGACCTTGGAGATGCTCTGGATCGAGAACGGCTCGCGGGAGTCGCCGATTTCGTGGACGTCGCCATCGCGCGTCACCAACGCCATCCCGAAGCGGTCCAGCGGCACGTTGGCCAGCGCGTCGATGTAGTCGGCGCGCTGGCCCTCGCCGAAGCGCGCGCGAACTTCCTCGTTGATGGTGCCGAGGATGTCCGGCAGATCGAGCGCGCTGATGTCGAACTGGTTCTGGATGGGCTCGGGCATGGACAGGCGGGTCCGTGATGGCCTGCCACGCTAACAGGTCAGCCTCCGAGCGACTTGACCGCGCTTTTCACGCCCGTTTTCGCCTTCGCCGCGGACACCGCGGCCACACCGGCATCGGACTGCTTCCAGCCTTCGTAGTCCTGGTCGAGCTGGGCGCGTTCCTCGGCGGTGAACAGCTCGCGCGCCATCTTGAACATGGTCTTTTCTTCTTCCTTGGCGTGGTGGGCGATCATCTCGGCGAACACCTTGACCCGGCCGGCGAACTCGGGGGTTTCCACGTCCGCCGCATGCACGTCCGGCATCACCGTCTGCTCGACGGCGCGGTGTTCCTCCACCGCCTCGGCGTGGGTCTGAAGGCCGTCGCGGTCCGCGCGCTTCTTGAATTCCGGATAGAACACCTGCTCTTCCCACTTGGCGTGCGGCAGCAGGCTGGCTTCGATCTTTTCCAGCAGCTCGGCGCGACTCTTCTTCGCGCGGTCGGTGGTGGACTTGATTTCCTCGAACAGGTCGCGCACCGCGTCGTGTTCGGTCTTCAGTGTCTTCAGGATGTCGCGTGCCATGGTGGTCCTCCGGGGGGCGGATGAAGCGACATTGCCCGGCCCGGTGTGAGGGGCACGTCACTTCAGACGGGCGAGCAACTCGCCCTCGGCGCAGGCGATCCACTGCGTTTCCGGATCGTCGATCCGCCAGCCGCCGGTGAACGCCGAAAACGCGGGTAGAACCACCTGTCCGTTGGCCAGCAGGAATGCGGGGTACTGCCTCGGCAGCCCGGGCAGTCGTACCACCGGATGCAAATGACCGCACAGCACGTGCGCCCCGCCCTCGGTGTGATCGTCCAGCGGATGGTGGCGGAAGCGGAACGGACCGTCGACCACGTCGCCGGGCAACAGGGCAACGCCCAGCGCGACGGCCTGGAGTGCGCGGTCGTGGTTGCCGGCCACCACCGCGACCTCGACCTGCGGATGGGCGGCAAGCAGCGTGCGCCACGCCTGCTCGACATCGAGGTGCCGGGCGCCGTGCAGGAAGTCGCCGAGGATCCAGAGTTCACCGGCACCGGTGTGGCGCAGCAGGCGGTCCAGGCGTGCCAGGTCGCGGCCGGTGCCGCCGCTGGGGACCGCAATCCCGGCGGCGCGGAAGATGTTGCCCTTGCCCAGGTGGACGTCGGCCACCAGCAGCCGCTGCCGGCGAGGCCAGAACAGCGCGCGATCGGCCAGCACCTGCACCGGCTCTCCGCCAAGGGTCAGCTCAAGCGCGTCCGGCATGCCGTTGCTCCAGCTGCGCCGCCGCCCGGGCTACCCGCGTCCGCCAGTCCTCGGTGCTGAGCTGACCTCGGATCGACTCGGCCCACAGCGGGAACGCCAGCGGCGTCAGGCCGCGTGGCCGGTGCAACGTTAGTTCGCGTTCGCGGCAGCGTTGCAACACCCCGCGCAGGCGACGCACTTCCAGTTGACCGTCGATGACTTCACGCTCGGCCTGGGCCAACAGCACGTGGCCGGGGTCGTGGCGCTGCAGGACGTCGAACAACAGTCCGCTGGATGCCTGCAGCTGGCGCAACGAGCGCGCCGCGCGCCCCGGCAACGATGGCGGCAGCAGTCCGGCGACACGGGCGACCTCGCGGAACTGACGACGGGACAGCTCTGCGAGGTTGAGGCCCTGGCGCAAGTCGTCCATCAGTCCGTCGGGCGACAGCAACCGGCCAAGCAGAACGGGATCGGGCCAGGCCTCCGCCTGGGCGGTCAGTACCAGCCCGTAATCGCTGACCGCCCAGCCGAAGGTATTGGGCGTCTCGCGCGCCCAGCGCAATGCCAGTAGCGCGGACAGGCCTTCGTGGACGGCCCGGCCGGCAAATGGGAACACGAACACATGCCAGCCCTGGCGGGTCTTGACCGTCTCCACCAGCAAGGTCGCCGGAGTGGGCAGCGCGGACAGGCGCGACTGCAACTGCAGCAACGGTGCCAGCGCGCGCATCTCGGGGCTTGCAGGCGGGTTGGCGAGGATCGCCTCGACCTCGGCCCCTAGCTCGCTCGACAACGGCATCCGGCCGCCCTGCCATCGCGGCACCCGTCCATCCGCGCGCTTGGCGATCCGCACGAACGCGGTCATGTCGCGCAATTGCACCAGCTCCAGTGTGCGCCCGGCGAACTGGAAACGCTCGCGCGGCCGCAACCGGCTGATGAAGCCCTCCTCCACCGAGCCCAACCAGCCGCCCTTCATGAAGCGGACCTGGACGCTGCCGTCGCTGGTGATGGTGCCGATCGACAACCGGTGACGGAAGCCGATCCGGCGATCGTGCACGCGGTAGTGGCCGTCATCGTCCAGGACCACCCGCCGGAAATCCGGGTAGTGCTCCAGCGCACTGCCGCCGCGCACGATGAAGTCGAGCACCGCGTGCCACGCGGCGTCCGGCAGCCCGGCATACGCATGGGTGCCGCGCACTTCCGCCAGCAGTCGGACAGGATCGAACCCGCCGCCAAGCGCAAGGGTGACGCAGTGCTGCGCCAGCACGTCCAGCGACAGCAGCGGTGGAGGTCGCGCCTCGACCCGGCCGTGCGACAGCGCCGTCCGCGCCGCGGCATACTCGGCGAGCTCCAGCGCATGGGTCGGCACGCACACCACGTGCCCCGCCTCTCCGGGCCGATGCCGCGCGCGCCCGCCTCGTTGCAGCAACCGCGCCATGCCCTTGGGGCTGCCGACCTGCAGCACCTGGTCGACCGCGGGGAAATCCACGCCGAGGTCCAGGCTCGACGTCGCCACCACGCAGCGCACGCTGCCCTCGCGCAGTCCGCCTTCGGCGGCGGCGCGCAGCGAGCCATCCAGCGAACCGTGGTGCAGCGCCAGCGTCGCCGGATCGTCCAGCCAGACCGACTGCAGCGCCCGGTGCCACAACTCGGCCTGCGAACGGGTGTTGGTGAACAACAGGCTGGATCGCGCCCGTTGCAGCACCTGCGCCACCCGTTCCAGTTGCGACAACCCGAGGTGCCCGGCCCACGGGAAGCGCTCTCCCTCCCCGGGAAGCAGGGTCTCCAACGTCATTCGCCGCGGTCGCGGTGCCGAGACGATGGCCGCGCCGGGCGCGTGCGGCAGCAGCACGTCGCGCGCCTGTCCAAGGTTGCCCAGGGTGGCCGACAGGCCCCAGGTCGGCGCGGCGGGGGCGATCGCGCGCAGGCGTGCCAAGCACAACTGCAGCAGTACGCCGCGCTTGTTGCCGAGCAGTTCATGCCACTCGTCGACCACCACGCCGCGCACGCCGGCCAGCATCTGAGGGGCGTCGGCATAAGACAGCATCAACGCGAACGATTCCGGGGTGGTCACGAGGACGTCGCTAAGGCCCTTGCGCGCCAACCGGCGGTCGCGGGCGGTCGCATCGCCAGTACGCATCGCCACCGTCCATGGCACTCCCAGGCTTTCGATCGGTTGCTGCATTGCCCGCACGGTGTCCGCGGCCAACGCACGCAGCGGCGTGATCCACAACAGCCGAAGGCGGGGCGGCGTGCCGGGCTTGGCCCGCTTCGGCGCCGCCGCGTCGCCGAGCTTCAGTGCCTGCAGCAGCGGCCCGCCGAGCGCCGCGAGGGTCTTGCCGCTGCCGGTCGGGGTGACCAGCAGTCCCGACTCGCCTGCGAGATAGCGCCGCCATGCCTCGCGCTGGAACGCTGCCGCCTTCCAGCCCCGCGCAGAGAACCACTCGACCAGCGTCGCGTCGGCCCGCCTTCGCCCCGTGGGAGCGGCCTCGCCGTTCACCGGGCCAGCGCCCGGAGCGACTCGATCCGGTCCGCCTCCGACGCCGGCTTGTCGGTGCGCCAGCGCAGGATCCGCGGAAACCTGACGGCCACGCCCGATTTGTGCCGCTTCGATACGTTCACGCCCTCGAAGCCCAGCTCGAATACGTGTTCCGCGGCCACTGAACGCACCGGCCCGAACCGCTCCACGGTGTTGGCCCGGATCCAGCGGTCCAATTGCAGGATCTCCTTGTCGTCCAGGCCGGAATACGCCTTCGCGACCGGCACCAGCACATCCCCATCCCACAAAGCGAAGGTGTAGTCGGTATAAAGCGTGCTGCGACGACCGGAACCCGACTGCGCGTATACCAGCACCGCGTCGACGGTCAGCGGATCGACCTTCCACTTCCACCAGTCGCCGCGCTTGCGGCCGTGCCGATAGGGAGAGTCGCCGCGCTTGAGCATCAGGCCTTCCACGCCCCTGCCCCGCGCTTCCTCCCGCAGGCGCGCGGCGGCGTCCCAGTCCGAAGTCCCCACCTCCGGAGAGAGACGCAGCAACGGGTGGGCGGCGCTGTCGAGCAGTCCGGCGAGCAGGCGACGACGCTCCACCAGCGGCCGTTCCCGCAGGTCATCCCCTTCCAGTTCCAGCAAGTCGTAGGCGAGCACCCGGGCCGGGGCATTGGCGAGCGCCTTGGGCCCTGGCTTCAGCCGCTGGATCCGGGTCTGCAGCGCCGAGAAGGGCAGTGGCACGGGTTCTTCGCCTTTCCATGCCAGCAATTCGCCGTCGATTACCGCGTCGCGAGGCAACGCCATCGCCGCCGCCTCGATCTCAGGGAACCGACCGTCCATCCGTTCCTCGCCACGCGACCACAGGGCGACATCGCCGTCGCGGCGGATCAGCTGCAGGCGGATGCCGTCCCACTTCCACTCGAGCAGCCACTGATCGATGTCACCGAGCGTGGCCGCCTCCGCCTCCAGTGGCGAGGCCAGGAAGAACGGGTACGGCAGCGCCGCGTCTCCAGGCTGCGCGTCCGGCGACAGCAGGCCCTCGAGAAACTCCGCCGACGGCGTCCATCGCCCGAGCATCCGCTGCGCGATCAAGGCGATGTCCAGTCCCGAGTATTCGGCCAGCGCCTTCTGCACCAGGCCTACCGACACGCCGACGCGCAGGGCGCCAGTCAGCAATTTGTTGAACACCAGTCGCTCGCCGAAACACAGGCCGCGCCAGGCCGTCACGATCACCGCGCGCCGGGCCTCCGGAGCGGCATTGGCCACCGGCACCAGCCGCCGTTCGATCCAGTCCGCCAGGCCGATGTCGCCGCCGGCCTCGGCGGGATCGTCCAGCAGCAGCGCCAGCGTTTCGGCGAGGTCACCCACGGCGTGGTGACTCGCCTCGACCAACCAGTCCGGGTTGCCGGTTTCCTCGCCGATCCACGCGCGCAATTCGCCGGGGCTGGCGATCCGGGCGCGCGCCCCACCGACCTTGCCGCCGGCCAGCAGCCACAGCGCCCATGCGGCATCGCGCGGCGGTGCCTCACGGAAATAGTCGACCAGCGCCGCGCGCTTGTCGCCGGTCCCGGTACTGCGATCGAGCCGTTCGTACAGGGCGGCGAAACGGCGCATCAATCGTCCTCGCCGTACTGCGTTTTGAACACGCCGGCATCCACCCCGGCATCGCGCAGCACGCGGACCAGCGCCTCGGTGTCGCCGTGTGTGGCGATGACCCGGCGCGCGCCCGTCTCGCGCACGGTGCGCAGCAGCGACGGCCAGTCGGCATGGTCGGACACCACGAAGCCGCGGTCCAGGTTGCGGCGGCGGCGGTTGCCGCGGATGCGCATCCAGCCCGAGGCGAAGCCCTGCTGCGCGCGGCGGAAGCGGCGGATCCACGGGCTGCCGGCGGCCGACGGCGGCGCGAGGACGAGTTCTCCGGCGAAATCGGCGCCGCGCGGCTCGTCGGCTACCCGGCAGGTCCCGAGCAGCGGCACCCCGGCGTCGCGGTACACCTGCACCCCCACGTCGATCGCCCCGTGCACCCACGCCGGACGGTCGGTGTGCGCGGCCAGTTCGGCGAGCACGCGCTGCGCCTTGCCGAGTGCGTAGCAGTACAGGATCGCCGCCTCGCCGTTGGCCTCGCACTCCTCGCGCCAGGCCACGATGTCGCGCGCGACCTCGGACGTGGATGGCCAGCGGTAGATCGGCAGGCCGAAGGTGGCCTCGGTGACGAACACGTCGCACGGCACCACCTCGAACGGGAGGCAGGTCGGGTCGTGGTCGCGCTTGTAGTCGCCCGACAGCACCCACGCCTCGCCATCGACCTCGATGCGCACCTGGGTGGAACCGAGCACGTGCCCGGCCGGGTGGAACGACACCACGGCGCCCCCGATCCGGAA
>Ga0307414_10001813_pt1 | contig 11041 bp, 8 predicted proteins | sample DK1Ometagenome_FD_203804 | JGI IMG/M metagenome (GOLD analysis project Ga0307414, IMG submission 203804) | Maize rhizosphere microbial communities from greenhouse at UC Davis, California, United States - DK15-O-3 | ecosystem: Host-associated > Plants > Roots > Rhizosphere > Soil | place: USA...
GTAAAACATCGTCGTCTCCCTTCATCTCGGACTGAGCCGAGAACCTTATGGGAGCTTGCCCCTTCGCAGGACCGCCCGATTACGCATGCTGCTGGCGCTGAAGAGCTGCTGCGGGAGTAGAATGGATAGCGACAGGGAGGCGACCTCAGAGGAGGTTGGTTATGCGCCAGTCTGGCTTGTTCGTCCAACCGAGACGTCCTTGGAACGCCGGCCGGCTGATCGGCCCCAAGTCGCCGCTCAAGCCCAAGCTCATCTGGGCCATTCGACAGCAGCTGAAGACCGCGCGGCGGGTCCGCGACCTTGCGATGTTCAACTGCGCCCTGGACGCTAAACTCCGAGCATGTGATCTGGTTCGCTCCGCGTCAGCGATGTGGCTCCGGGCGGCGCGCTTCGGCAGCGATCAATCGTGATCCAGCAGAAGACCGGGAGGCCAGTACCCTTCGAGATCGCCGAACCGGCGCGCGATGCGATCGCGGCTTGGATACAGCTAGGCGGTCACCGCGAAGACCGTTCCCTGAGACTTCCTCAGTGGTCGCTATTCGCGGACGTAGTGGTTCAGCCATTCGGTGATTTCCCACAGGGCGTGCTGGAGCGATTCCCGGGCGCGGTACTCATGACCCTCGTACGGCAGAAGCACGTAGCGGGCGGTGGCTCCGTGGCCCTTGAGCGCGGCGAAAAGGCGCTCGCTCTGCATCGGCAGGGTGCCGCTGTTGGAATCAGCACCGCCGTGCATCAGCAGAATCGGCTCGTCTATCTGGTCGGCGAAGGCGAAGGGGCTGATCGCCATGTATTCGTCGGACGCCTCCCAGAACGAGCGCCGCTCGGTCTGGAATCCGAACGGCGTCAGGGTTCGGTTGTAGGCCCCCGACAGCGCGATCCCGGCGCGGAACAGATCGCTGTGGGCCAGCAGGTCGGCGGCCATGGAAGCGCCGAAGCTCCATCCGATGACGCCGGCGCGATCGCGGTCGACGGCCCCGGTCGCCGCGGCGGCGTCGAGGGCGGCTGCGGCGTTGGCGACCACCTGCGACCCATGGCCCTGTAGCGTGCCGGGCTCGGCCTTGGCGACGACGGGCATGTCGATGCGCATCACCGCAAAGCCCTGAGTGAGCAGATATAGTTCGATGTCGCCGAACCCGTCGGGGCGCACGAAGCCATCCTCCGCGCGTCGGGCGGGGCGAACGGCCGCCCGGTTCCTCGCCACGACCGGATAGCCGGTGACCAGCAGCGGCAGCGGCGCGTCGACACCCTCGCGATGGCCGGCGGGCAGGAACAGAGTGGCGCTCAGCGGCACGCCGTCCGACCGGTTGTAGCTCAGCGCGCGCTGCCGCACGTCGGCGAACCAGGGAGCCGGATCGGTGAAGGCGGTGACCGCGCGCACTTCTTCGCCGGAGCGGTCGATCACGAACAGGTTCGGGGGTGCGTCGCCGTTCTGCCGGCGGACCAGCAGGCGCTCGCCCGCGAAGTCGAGCAGGGCCTCGAGCGCACCCTCGCCCTCGCCGGCGGGCGTCCAATGGCGTTCGCGTTCGCCGGTTTCGAGGTCGACACGGAATACGCCACCGCCTGCGTGGACCAGCAGCGCTTCGCCGTCCGGGGTCAGGTGCAGGCGTTCACGGCCGCTGGAGTCCATCCGCATCAGCGGTTCGCCGACGGCGACGGGCAGCTCCCGCCCCTCGCCCGGACGGGATGGGTCGACCATCGTGCGCCGCGGGCGCCGGTCGGCCGAAGTACTGGCCACCAGGGCGAGGTCGTCGCGGCCCCAGAAGATGCGGCTGAAGCGCCCGGACATATCCAGCAGCTCGACCGGCTGTCCGGCGAAGGGCGCCTCAAGCATGACCAAGCGGTCGTCGACGCCGCCCACGGCCTGCTGTTCGGCCCATACCAGCGTGGCGGGGGCGTCCTCGCGCCACTGAATCGAGCGCGGCCCGGCAGGGACGTCGCTGGCCGCCAGCTCCTGCAGCGGCCGATCGACGATGCGGCGGACCACCTCGCCGCGACGGTCACGGATCACGACTTCGGTCGGAAAGGCGCTCGCGCCGACGCTGTAGCTGAACGGGCGCTTCAGCCGCGTCTCGAGGATGTACCGGCCGTCGGGCGACGGCAGGCTGTCGACGATCAGGCCGCCGGGCCCGAGCGTCTCCGCAGCCCGGCCGTCCAGTCCGACGCGCACCAGCGAGGAGGTGAAATAGTGTTCGAACAGGGCCTCGTCGACCGGGTTGGACAGCAGGTTCTGCACCGTGGACAGGGGCGCGGCGCGGCCCGGCTCGCTCTCCTGCACGACCGGACCGCCCGGCACGGCGTCGGCCCGGGGCGGTAGGCCGCGGTTCTCGACCACCTCGCGGACGAGGAAGCCATCGCTGTCCGGCAGCCAGGCGTAGGCGCGGGGGAAGGCGGCGTTGACCCCGCCCGCGACACGGCGCGCCGACCCGTCGACGGCCGAGGCGACCCACAGCTCGACCTCGTCGGGGCGAAGCATCAGGAAGGCGAGGCTTCGGCCGTCGGGGGACCAGACCGGGGCTATGATGCGGGCGTCGTCCGGCAGGGCGGCGCGGCGGTCGGCGCCGCCGGCCAGATCGATGAACGCGAGACCGTCATAGGCCGAGAGCCGCGCCGGGCCGTTGTTCAGCGGATCGATGGTCAGGCCGGCCAGCCCGAGGGCGGGCCGGGCCAGTTCGGCGATGGGCGGCGCGGCGGGGCGTCGCAGCAGGGCGAGGCTGTCGCGCCGCGGGCTGACCATCACCATGGGCGGGGCTTCGGCCGCCAGCAGGGCCGGAATCGGATCCGGCGGAAGCTGGTAGCGGAGCGGAGAGTCGCCCGGCCCGGCCGCCCACAACGCGGAAGCCGGGCCGAGCATCACGGCGACGGCCGAAGCCGCCGCCGCGATCCGGGTCGCGGCCCTCATGCCGCCGGCGCCGTCAGAACCGGGCCCGCAGGCCCAGGGTGACCGTGCGCCCGCCGCTGTACTGGTAGGTGTTCGGGAAGAAGAATGAGGCATCCGAACGGTCCAGGCTGTTGGAGGTGGCGCTGCGGATGTCCGCGTCGCCCGGCCCGCGCAGCAGGTCGTCGCCCTCGACGAAGACGGTGTAGCGATTGTCCTCCGGCCCGCCGAACGCATAGCTCATGCGCAGGTCCAGGGTCGAATAGGCCGGGACGATCGTGTTGAGGTCGTGGACGTCGTAACCCGACACGGACTCGGTCTGCTTGGTGTAGACCAGCCGCCCCTCGAAGCCGCCCCTGGCGTAGGTCAGGCCGGCGTTGTAGGTCCAAGCCGCCTGTCCCTCGAGCGCGCGGTCCAGGGAGACGACGATCGTGTCGCCGTTCTCGTCACGGCCCGACACCAGGGTGGGGAAATCGCCGCTGGTGTAGGTGACGTTGCCGATCACGCCGAAATCGCTGAGGAAGCCCGGCAGGAAGTCGAGTTGGCGGATCGCCTCGAGTTCGACGCCCCAGATGGTGCCGCCCTCGCCGTTCTGTGGTCGCCGGTAAAGGAATTCGGTGTCGGCGTCGAACGCCGTCAGATCGGGTCGGGTCGCCGCCAGGGGCTGGAAGTAGTCGAGGATGCGGTCGCGCACCTCGTCCGCCGGCAAGTCGGACGTAAAGACGTTTGTGAAGTTGTTGGTGATGGTCTTGTGGAAGACGGCGGCCCGCAGCAGGCCGGGCGTGTCCTTGAAATACCAGGCGACGTCGAGGTCCCAGTTGTCGGTCATCGTGGGTTCGAGGTCGGGATTGCCCTCGGCCAGGATGGCGCGGTTCTGGCTGGGCCGCAGGTCAATGAAATACTGGGTCTGTCGCCGCAGCAGTTGCAGGTTGGGATGGACGGTCGAGCGGAAATAGCCCAGTCGCGCCACGACATTCGACATCGGGCGATAGTTGACCAGGAAGCTCGGGGTCACCGTGGTGTCGACCGCTTCCAGATTCTCGATGTCGACCATCCCCGCTTCAGCGAAGGTGCTGCGCGGCTCGCGCTGGAAGGTCGGCGTATTGAGCGTGACGCTCGGAATGGCGAAGGCCGACCCGGTGCGGTTAGTGCGCTCGACGCGCACGCCGCCGACGATGTCGAACTGGCCGAACTCGACATGACCCTCGAAGTATCCGGCCCACCGTTCTTCGACCGAGCCGGCCGGCGTCAGGGCGGCGTCGCTGAGCGCCGGATCGAAGTCGGACGCGTCGGTGAAGGTGAACCGGGCCTCGTTGAAGGGGGTGGACGGATCGTCGACCAGCAGGCCTTCTAGACCCCTGAAGATGGAGGCGTTGCCGGACTGGCTGATCGACGGGACGGTGAAGTCGCCGAAGCCGAGGAAACCGAGGTCGCGGGTCAGCAGCAGGCCCGAGTCGAGGTCCGACAGGAATGTGTTGCGGCCGGCGATCGGCCTGAAGCTGTTGATTTCCGTCAGCAGGTTCGGGTCGGTGGTGAAGGAGTCGTCGAGCGCCGACCGTTCGCTGCGGTCGTATTTGGCGCCGACCTCGACATAGTCGATCCACGACTGGACGTAGTAGCGGGCGCTGGCTTCGCCGAAATAGGCGTCGGTGGGGCTGTCGGTGACCGAACGGCCCGCGCTGAGAATCCGGTAGGTGGCCGGGTCGAACAGAAGGTTCCTGCCTTCGGCGGTCAGCGACGGAATCGGCACGCCGTCCGGCCCTTCGACGAAGGCGCCACCGATGATCCGCTCGGTCTGTGCCGCGTTGTCGTCACTGGCGAACTGGATCGTGTTCGGATCGATCAGGTCGCGCAGATTGGTGAAGACCGTTCCGGTCAGGGTGACCTCGTCGTTGCTCGACCGCGACGTCGCGCCGGAATAGCCGGCCTTGTAGCGCAGCTGCCAGCGGTCGAAATTGGTGTCGCCGCGGAAGCTGAGGGTGTTGGTCGTCAACTCGACGTCCTCGGTCTGCAGCGACAAACCGGGGCGCAGGCTGTTGTAGACGAAGCGGCGCCGCACCTCGCCGCCCAGTTCCGGGATCGGCATGTCGAAGCCGCCGGTCAGGAACTGCACCGCCGAGCGCGAGAAGAAGGTGAAGGCGTCGCGCTTGTTGTGCGAGACGTCGAAGCGCAGGCGGGTGTGGTCGCCGATGTCCCAGGCGGCGTTGAAACCGATGGCCAGATTGGTCTCTTCGCGGTCGCGGCCGATATAGGTGGCGCTGCTGTTCAGCCGGTCGTTGAATTCCGGATCGAACGGAAACTGCATGCTCGCCGGGACCTGGAAGATCGAGGTGTAGCCGGCCGGCAGGACCGCCGGCGTGGTCCCGCTGCTGTTGTTGAAGACGTCGAGATTGCTGCGGCTGGTGTCGCGATAGGAGACGTTCGCCGCCAGACCGAAGGTCGAGGTCAGCTTGCCGCCGACGGTGGCGTTGACCTGGTATTCCTCGCCGAAGCCGCTCTCGACCGGCTGTTCCTTCTCGACTCCCGCGCTGAAGAAGAACTCGCCGTAGTCGAGGCCCGAACGGGTCTCTATCTCGACCAGGCCGCCGGAGCCGGTGGCTTCATGGCTGGGCAGCAGCGATTTGTGGATGGTCACCTGCGAGATGTTGTCGGCCAGCATGCCGCTGAGATCGACCGACCGCTGGAAATTGGTGCCCTGCAGGTCGGCGCCGTTGACCTGGACGTTGATGGCTTCCGCGTTAAAGCCGCGCACCAGGATCTCCGATCCCTCGCCGGTGTCGTCGGCGCGCTGGAAGGCCACGCCCGGCACCCGCCGCAGCGCCTCGGAAACCGTCTCGGCCGGGAAGCCGCCGAGGCTGTCCTCGGAGACGACGGTCGAGGCGTTGTTGGCGGTGCGCTGCTGGTTCAGCGCGCGCTGGATGGCGCTCATATAGCCGGAGACGACGACGTCCTCGACCTCGATCGCGTCGGACAAGCCCTGCTGGAAGTTCAGCGTCGCTTCGCTTCCGGCGGCGACGGTGATCTGGCGAGTCTGGTCGCTGGAGCCGAGGTAGTCCAACACCACCGTATGCTCACCCGCGGGCACGCCCGGGATGCGAAAAAAACCGCGTTCGTCGCTCACCGCCGCCAGGTTGGAGCCCTGGATGCTGATCGAGGCGCCGGGGACCGACGCTCCGGTCGCGGCGTCCGTGACCGAGCCTCGGACCGCGCCCGCGCCGACGCCCCGCTGAGTCGCAGCCTGCCCCGCGCCCGCCGTCGCCGGCGTCGCGGCCTGCAGCACGAAGACGTTCCCGCCGGTTTGGCGGAAGGTCAGGTTCGTTCCGGCCAGCAGGCGCTGCATCGCCGCCTCGGGCGTGAAGGAACCGGAGACTCCCGCGGTGCGGCGGTTGGCGACCAACTCGGGCGCATAGAGGATTTCCCGGTCTGTCTGCCGCGCGAACTCCTGCAATCCGCCGGCGAGCGCCTGCGGTTCGATGTTGAAGGCGACGGCCTGGGCCAGCGCCGCGGAGGGCGTGGCGACGGCGACGATGGCCGCCCCGGCCAGCAAGGCGTTCCTGAACGAAAGCGCGGTGGTCATGGTCTTTTCCCCGAGGATGCGAGACAGCTCTTGTTGGCGTTCACATCGGGTAAGACGCGCCAGCGCCGGAACCCCTCAAAAAAAAGATCCGCGCCTCGCGTCGACGCCTCAGCGGCGGGTGAGAACCACCACATTGCGGCGCTGGTCCACCTCGGCCTCGACCGGGAATCCGATCTCCAGCGCGGCGACGAACCTATCGGCCGAGCCCGGCCGGAAGACGCCGCTGACCCGCATATCGCCGAGGTCGCCGTCGCCGAGCACCACCTTGCGGTTCGAGTAGCGGTTGATCTCCTCGATGACCTGCGCCAGCGGCTCGTCCGAGAAGATCACACGGCCCTCGCGCCAGCTGACCGCCTCCTCGACGTCCGCCACGCGGACCACGAACGGCCGCTTCTCGGGCGCGACCAGCTGCTCTCCGGCGGTCAGCTTGCGGACCTCGGGCGCGACCGGGAACAGGGCGCTGCCGTTGACGCGCTTCACCTCGATACGGCCCTCGATCAGCGTCACCCGGGTCTCACCCGCGCCGATATGCACGTCGAAGGCCGTCCCCAGGGCGGTGATCTGCTGGCCGCCGGCCTCGACCACGAACGGCCGGCTCCGGTCGTGCGCCACCTCAAACAGGGCCTGGCCGCGCAGCAGCTTCAAGCCACGACGGCCCTCGAGGTATTCGACCTCCAGCAAGCTGTCAGTGTTCAGCTGGACCACCGACCCGTCGGCCAGGGTGATGGAGGACCGCTCGCCGACTTCGGTGCGGTAGGTGGCGGGGCCGTTGCTACTGACTGCCTGGGGGACCAAGGTCGGGCCTTGCACAAGCATCCAGCCCCCAATCAGGGCCACGGCGATGCCGGCCGCGATCGCGCCCAGCGGCGCCCAGCGGGGCCGCCGGACCCGGCGCGGCTGATCCGCCAGTTTCAGCGCTTCGCGCCGCAGGTCGAGGATCGCGCCCGAGGCGGCGACCTCGTCGAGATCGCTCCACAGCCCCTGGTAGTCGGCATAGGCCGAGACGTGAGCAGGATCCGCGGCCAGCCAGCGGGAGAAGCGCGCACGGTCCTCCTCGCCCAGCTCGTCCGAGCGCAGGCGCGCGAACCAGAAGGCCGCCTCCTTCTCCACCGCCGTGTCGTACTCCGCCGTCATCGGTCCTCAATCACGCTCGAAACGGGTTTTGATCTGCCGCATAGCTTCCATCATGTGCTTCTCGACGGAGCTGACCGAGATTTCCAGTCGCCTGGCGATCTCGGCGTATTTCAGCTCCTCGAAGCGATGCAGAAGGAAGACCACGCGCGTTCTCTCCGGCAGTTCGCCGAGCACCCGTTCCAGCAACACGAGACGCTGCTTTCCAAGTAAGACGCGCTCCGGGGAGATTTCCTCAAACGAATTCGCGTCTCCGGCTTCCAGGGCGCGGTCTGCCGCGGTTCTGGTGGCGTGGCGGCGGGCGCGATCGCGCAGCAGATTGGCCGCCATCTGGAAGATGTACGCCTCGGCGTGGTCCATCGACGCCCCCGACTCGCGCGCCGCCAGCCGGACGAACACCTCCTGCACCAGGTCGTCCGCCTCCTGCTCGTTGTAGGCCCGCTTGCGGAAGAAGCTGCGCAGCGGTCGGGCGAAGCGCGCGTTGAGGTCGACCAGGGCGTCGCCGCCCGGCCGCCGGTCCCCTTCGCGTGCCTTTTGTTCCATCGTCGGATCCGTGCTGTCGCGGCGCCACAAGAAGGGTGACGGTGGTGGTTGTCCAGCACCTCCGGCCGTTCCCCGCAACTGAATGGGGTCGGGGTCCGTGGCGGTAGGCGGCACACCAACAACACGACCACTACACCACAAGCCCTCGCCGCTCGAAGGTCCGGATTGCGGCTCCCCGCCAATGTCGGATATTGGCGCGACGCAGAAATGGGTCCCACCCCTTGGCGGGCGCCAAGGGGTGGGAGAGCCTTCTCACGTCCACTGGCCCCTCCTGCCCGAAACCATAGTGGTTCCGAGAGAGCTCCGGTGGCAAGTCGCCACTAGAGCTTGGGGCAGAGTTAGGATCGGAGAGCCCGCTATGGCTCAGGTCCGCTCTGCGAACCGATCCCAATGTCAGCTTGTGACGCTGAAGAGCTGCTGCGGGAGTACAATGAATAGCGACAGGGAGGCGCCTTCAGAGGAGGTTGGCCATGCGCCAGTCTGACCTGTTCATCCAACCCAAGCGCCCGTGGAATGCAGGCCGTTTGATCGGCCCCAAGGCGCCGCTGAAGCCGAAGCACATCTGGGCCATTCGACAGCAGCTGAAGGTCGCGAGAAGGGTGCGCGACCTTGCGATGTTTAACTGCGCCCTGGACGCCAAACTGCGGGCCTGTGACCTGGTTCAGCTCCGGGTCAGCGACGTGGCGCCCGGCGGTGCGCTTCGCGAGCGTTCGATCGTCATCCAGCAGAAAACCGGGAGGCCTGTGCCTTTCGAGATCACCGAACCAGCGCGTGACGCGATCACCGCCTGGCTGAAGATCCGCGGGCAGCGTGAAGATGACTGGCTGTTCCCAAGCCGCAGCCGGCCTGGTCAGCACATAGGGACCAGGCAGTACGCACGGCTGGTCGATCTGTGGATTCGGATGATCGACCTCGAACCGCAGGGCTACGGAACCCACAGCCTGCGACGTACGAAGGTATCGCTCGTCTACAAGAAGACGGGGAACCTGCGTGCCTGCCAGCTCCTGCTCGGCCACAGGAAGCTGGAGAGCCCGGTCAGGTACCTCGGCATCGAGGTGGACGATGCCTTGGAGATGTCAGAGCAGATTGATCTATGACGGTCAGTGACCCCTGACGATGATCTCGGCGTGGCCAGGGTAGAAGGCGATATGGCCGGCGACGGGACCAACGGCCGGGTAAGGCGTCTCATAAGACCACGCCGCATCCTGATGAACCTCGTCACCAACGGCCAGGGTGAAGTAACTCGCTTCCCCCTTGTAGGGGCAAAGCGTTCTCGTCGCCGTCCGGGTCAGAAGGTTCATGTCGAGGTCCCCGCGCGGAATGTAGTGAACGGGGAGATAGGTGGACTCGTGCAACGTCAGGGCGTCACCGGTCTCTCCGATCTGGCGACCCGCCGCCCGGATCACGACCCGTGACGTGTTGCGCACGAGCGTGATCGGGTGATCGGGACCGGGGACCTTCATTCGGGGGTCGGTCATGGTTTCCCCTCCGGGGCCTGGATTGGCGGGCAGGGCGTTAGCGCCGATGGCGTCGCGAGGTAGTGGACACTGAAAAAGGCCTGGGGGTCGGTCCATGCGCATCGCCAGATGAAACCGGCCGATCGGGCCAGGTCCGCGAAGGCGCCGACGCCGTATTTGTGCGAGTTCTCGACGTGCAGCTGTTCGCCCTCACGGAAGTGGAAGGTACGTCCCGCGATCGAGACGTCCTGCTCCGCCAGACTGACGAGGTTGATCTCGACGGCCCCGCTGGACGGCTCGAAACGGGCTTGGTGACGGAAGCGCCGGGTGTCGAAGTCGGCGCCCAGTTCGCGGTTGGCGCGCTCAAGCAGATTGAGGCTGAAGGCCGCTGTGGCGCCGGCGGCGTCGTCATAGGCGCGCTCCAGGACCGCGACGGACTTGGTCAGGTCGACGCCGACGAGGAATCCGGCGTCAGGCCCTAGCCGTTCGGCCCAGGCGCGAAGGAAAGCCCGCGCCTCGTCGCGCTCGAAATTGCCGATCGTCGAACCCGGAAAGAACCCGACAATCCGTCCGTTGCGGCTTGCCGGCAGGTCGAACCGCGTCGTGTAGTCGGCCCACACCGCATGGATTTCGAGATCCCGGCCATCCTCCGACAGCCCGCTGACGGCCGAGATCAACGCATCGCGCGAGATGTCGATGGCAGTGTAGCTCGCCGGAGCCTCCAACGCGTCCAGAAGCAGGCGCACCTTGCGTCCGGCGCCGGAGCCGAGCTCGACGAGATGGGCTCCCGGGCCGATCAGATCTGCGATCTCGCCGGCGTGCCGCTCGAGAATCCGCAACTCCGTGCGCGTTGGATAATATTCGGGCTGTTCACAGATCGTCTCGAACAGGTTCGAACCCCGCGCATCGTACAGGAACCGGTAGGGGATCGCCTTGCGGCTGGCGGACAAGCCCTCGATCACGCCCTGCAGAAAGCTCGCGGGGCTGGGCGCGTGATCGTGAAATTCGTAGCCGTGGGGAACGCGCTCCGGGGCGCGTTCAGGCTGCATGACGGGCTCCTCGGAGATGACGTCCGTGGAGACCGGCCTCGCCGGAGTTCTCACCGCGACATTGCACAGGCCGCGCAGACGCCCGGCGCGCGGGGCGGCTACTGAACATCCTCGATCACCAGGTCGCGGCCGTTGAAGGCGAAACGGTCGCCCGTCTGAAGACCCGCGATCTCCTCGTAGATCGGAGCCTCGGTCGAAATCCCCATCAACGGGGTCCCCGCGCAGTCGAATTTCCCGGTCGCGACGCCGACCACGAAGGCGCGCCCGCCGAAGGTGACCAGGGCGCCTTCCTCGACCTTCGACTTGGGCCCGAAGTCGATGCTGTTGAGCTTTTCGATCTTGTCGGCGTGGTGATGAACCGGTCCGTCGAGCGCCTCGGACAGATCGCTCGCCAGCTCGGCCTGCGCCT